>JAABUM010000732.1_pt1 | contig 54731 bp, 115 predicted proteins | sample 5559161 | NCBI WGS metagenome assembly JAABUM01 (sample SAMN10711868, study PRJNA513369) | rock metagenome | isolation source: Antarctica rocks | place: Antarctica: Victoria Land, Siegfried Peak nord
TTGGGCAGCAGCAGCTGCAGCTACTGGCTCTGGCGCGGACGGCGGAGCGGATTTTCTAGACAGACTCAGCAGCCGTCGCATGCTGTCTGAGACGAGAACGGCTCGATCGGCGCAGTGGACTGCAGAAAATGAAGTCCTTGACGCGGGAATTCCGTTTGCTGCCGTGGCATTGTCCTGATCTTGAGCACGGAGCTTGCTGCACTCCGGGGCCACTTTCACCATCTGCAGGCTGCTTACAGGTGATCTACGCTAGTCCACTAGCAGTCAGCTGTTGTCCCCCTGGTCCGCAAGGCGTTTGCCGCGAAGAGTACCGACAGCAGCCATGGGCGGCCTGGTGCAGCTGGCCACGCCGTGCAGGATCGCGCACAACGCGGCAGCGCCGGCACGGCTTGTGACGGAGGCCCGCGTGCAGCACAAGGCCGTCAAGCTCATGACGAAGCGGAGGCCCAAGAAGGTGTGGCACCTGGCTGGCCACCTGCACGGACGAGCAGAGTGCAGTGGGGCGTGCAAAACGCACTGTTCGCTGACAGAGTTTCACATACGTCATGCCTCCGAGCGTGGGATGGCGCGCTGCGTCGCGGACACTGCAGCAGTGCCGCCACGCCACCGCCGTCGCGTCAGCCGTGCACATCATCTCACATCATGGCCCGGCGCCCCTGACCTACTCCTTGTCTTTTGATCGGCACTGCAGCACAGCCTCAGCGACAGGAAGCACGTCGGGTGCACGTCGTACGATCCGGCGCCGACGCCGCCGCCGCAGTTCACCCTCACTGACGCCGCCAAGTAAGTGTGTGTCTGATGCACGATGGCAAGGGAGTTCGTGCATGCTGTGCGTGCGATCGGTTGACGAGACGTGTCTTACCCATTCTGCTTTGCCGCGCCAGGTCGCCAGCCCCCGCCACGGCCATTAAATGACGTGCTGCAGCAGAAACGACTCTCAGGCAATGGTCGGCAGCTGTGGCTGGAGCGGGGAGAAGGAGGAGGATGAGGCATAAGGGGTAAGGCTCAGGCAAAGCGGCTGCTATCTGGCAGCTCGGTCGCAGCAGACTTGCAAGCGTCAGTGCAATGCCATTGCCGCACGCACTCGACAGCTGCATGCAAAGAAATATAGTCTGTCGGACGAGCGCTGTTGTGTGGCAGTTGAATTTCGTCAAATCGCATTGCAACAATCAGTGGTTCGACTGCCAGTCTGGTGAGGATCGCCTTCGGTTAGTACTGTAAACACATGCGGCAGTGCGATGGAAAACGCAGTGTTGGTGACATGATTTACAGAGGAAGGCGGTCCACCAATTGCGAAAGTTGAAAGCGGGGATGAAAGCAGCGGGTGTCACGGTTCACGGCGCCAGGTATGCCCAGACAGGCAGAGTGTCATTCGCTCAGCTGAATGTCCACGCGCAGTCCAGTAGATAGTCGTCAGTTCGGAGCCATATAGCTAGATATGCGTCTCTGCTCCGTCCCATGTGGTGAGGTCCGTGTCATTTGCAGAACGGTCTGCTGATGCCACAAAAAACGTCCGATGCTGCAACTAGAGGTTCACCGCCCGCTCAGGGCTGCTGCGGCGGCGATGCGGCCCGCCACCTGGCGCCGTTTGTGCAGCGGCTGGCGCGCCCAGCGCCGCTGCGGCCTGGCCTGCCGCGGCAGTGGGGTCTGGCGAAGGCGATGCAGAGGGGATCCACGCCTTGAGGCTGCCCTCTCGCCTCGCCGGCGAGACGGCAGCGATGCCACCGACGGCAGCCACCCACGGTGGCGACATGCCGCCAGGATTCTGCGGCTGCGACTGCTGCTGCGTCGTGACCGGCGGGTCCACTGCAGCCGGCGCAGCTGGCGGCTGGGGCGCAGCAGCCGGCGCGGCCGGCGACGCCTGTGGCGCAGCGTCGCTGCCCACAGCGGCAGCGGTGCCGGCGACGCCGGGCTGCCCGGCGCCAAGCGGCGGCGCCGCCACCGCCCGCTGCTGCGCCGCCTGCGAGGCAAACGCCGAGGGGCGCATGCTGGCGTCCGGCGCCGCGCCCGCCCTTGCACAGGCGCCCGCCGCCGGAAGGGCCGCCGCCGCCGCCACAGCATGCGACATCGGCGTGCCGGCGGGCGTGCCGGCGGAGGAGGCGGGCGTCCCCGACGAGGTGGGGGACACGTCCGGCGACTTGGCCTTGAGCGGCGTGCCCATGCGCGAGGCCTGGCGTATCGGCGGCGGCAGGCCAGTCGAGATGGATGGCCGCGTGCCCAGCACCAGCCCGATGTCGCCGCTGGCGCCCTGCGACCCGCCTGTAGGGAGCAGCACGAGGGGGCCTCAAGAAGACAGCGAGAAGGGAGGCCTCGATGAAAGAAGGGCTCCAGTCCGTTTGCTGAGCTTTCAAGATCGGGGGCCACTGAATAGAAGGGCGCTGGATGTTCCTGCATGCCCGCACACCGCCGCAAGGCAGCAGCCCCAAACTGGGATGCACATGCCAGCCGGCACGTGGCTTGGCGAGAGCGCAGCGCAGCTGTGAGACCACTGGCGCTCCGTGCACAGGCACGGTTGTCACACACCAGATAGACACTGCCAGGCAGCTCACGCAGCGGCTCAGAACGCACGTCCGCCGGAGGTGACGATGGGGAGGGGGCCGCTGTGCGTGCGCGCCATCTCCAGCTGCCCGCTCAGCGACCGCGCTGACAGCTGCCTCGCGATGTCCATATCCGCGCCCTCGAAGGGGCTGCCGTCCCGGCCGCCGGCGCCCTGCAGATGCGGAAACATGCTGTGAATGAACATAGCGCTCGACTTTCTGACGGTCGCCCTGCGGTGCCTCAGGCTGCGGTTTCCTCAGACAGCGACGCACTGCCCTTGTAGGGTGGGAAGGAGGCCACAGCTGTGAGCAGTGGGAGGGGAGTTTGGGGTCCCTTCCCGACAGGACCATTCGAAGGAATGTGGCGCACTTTGACGGGATGGCCGGGCAGCCCGTAAGCGCCAGACTGCACGGTGACGCCCCGCACCAGGGAGCCGCTGGCCGTCTTGGTCATGCCCGCAGCCAACGCCTGCAGCCAACGCTCAAGGTGTCTCGCCACCCGGAAGAGGAACGACCTGCTGCGACTCGCAACTTGCACGACAAGATTGACCTTCTGTGTCGATTGCGGCTCCAGATTCAAGGCACGGAAGTCAGGCCACAGGAAACGCGCCTGCGGGGACGGCGAAGCGGTTTCCCGCTGCTGGCTGTAGGCGGCGAAGCCGGAGGAGATGGCGGTGGAGACCGCGGGCGGCGCCGAGGCGGCAGTCGCGGCGGCGGCCTGCTGCTGCTGCTGCTGCTGCTGCGCGTTGGCGTCGCTGCGCGCGCGCTGGATCACGGTAGTCTGCTCTGGCTGCTGCGCCTGCCACATGCCCAGCACCTGGGCAAGGTTTGACACATGCGTTTCATGTCCTAGAAGAGAGGCGTATGAGCACCAGATTTGACATGCTCCTTCAAAGCATGTTGCCCTGGACCTGCAAGGTCAGGAACAGGTGACGAAACTGAGACCAAGCAGTGCTGCAAGCTGAGATGCCAGTTGGGACATTATTGTTACGCATGGTTTGGACCCCACGACAAGTTTATAGGGAGGTGCGGCCTGCACCTGCTGCGATTGCAGCGGCGTAAGGCGGTTGAGCGGCAGGCCGACCGGCTGCGCCAGCTGCCGCGCCAGCAGCTGCTGCTGATGTGACAAAAAGCCCGCCTGCGGCCTCGACGGGTAGGCGCCACTGCCGCTGCCGATCTGCACCGGCGCGCCTGCGCCGCCCTGCGTGAGATGGGGGAGAATGTGTGTTCAGGCGCAGACACCGTGCGGCAATGAGAAGGACGGGTAAACCTGCCAGAAATCTGAAGGAGAAGCCGGGGTTGCTGCACTCAGTGCCATGAACATGCACATGGACATGCGCAGTAAAAGAGGCCGATGGCCGCTGCAACAATAACGCTGCTTTTAAGCAGCAAGTGTGTGTGATGGCGAGGGGCGTGCCTGTAGCTGCGGTGCGGAGGCGACGTGTGGCAGGCCGCCTGAATGCTGTGGCGCCCGCGGCGGCTTCACGGGGTCGCCCGGCCGCCGGCCATTGGTCTCGGCATCGCCGCCCCTGCCCTCCTCCTGCGCAGCAGGAGAAAACGACTGTGAACACTCGCAACTCGAGTGCATCGGGGTCGTCAATGTCGCAGGCAATACAAGATCTGACAAACACGGTTGCTTATCACATCGTGGATATCACTTCATGGAACTCGAACAGAAGACAGTTCTGTGTTGGCAAGGGTGGGTGTCGCACACACACCTGAGAGTCGGACTGGGCTGCCTGTTTGCCGGCCTGGGCCTGCGGCTGCTGCGCTGCTGCCTGCTGCTGCTGCTGCTGCTGCGCCGCTGCCTGCTGCTGTTGCTGCTGCGCCGCTGCCGCCGCCTGCTGCTGTTGATGCTGCTGCTTGGCCTGCGCCTGCTGTTGCTGCAGCTGCTGCTCCCGTCGCTGCTGCTCCAGGAAGTGGTGCTTCAGCTGCTCCAGCTGCTCTGCCGTCATGCCATTGGCCTGCACGTTCTGCGGGCCCAAACCAGCAAAATTGTCAGGAAGACGCCCATGCACTCTGGCCAGAAAAGCAACGACAGCCTCTCAGCAACAACGAGATTGGCTAGGCAATTGCAGTGAATTTGAGCGCGCTGCAGCTGCTGGGCATCTGCAAGGCTATCTGGCTATCTGTCTGTGTTTCTAGATGGATGTCGCTAGCAGCTGTCATGGAAGGGCGCTCGAAGTATAGCAGACACTCACGCGAAGCCTGCGCAAACGAACCTGGAGGTAGCGCATGAAGGCTGGCTGCGTCGTGAGCTCCGAGAGTCCCGGCTCCTGCTGATGGCCCCAGCCGTCGCCGCCGTCGCCGCCGCCGCCGCCCTGCTGGCCGGGCTGCTGCTGCGCCTGCTGCTGCGCCTGCTGCTGCGCCGCCTGCTGTGCTGCGCCCTGCTGCTGCAGCTGGGCAGAGCACAAGCAGCACTGTCAGGCTCTTATTTGTACAGACTGCCATAGGCTGCAGCATTGGTCTTGCAACAAACCTCAGCATGCATGGGCTGTGCTCTCCCAGGACAAGGCATACTGCTCTCCAGATGTGAGAACATGGTGTGGCTGTGGCTGCCGCTCACTGGCCTCACTGGCCAGCATGCATTTATTCAAGTGTGCAGTTGTAAGAGCTGTGGGTGACAGGACAACAGACCTGCAGGTGGCGCTGCTGCAGGTAGTGCACCAGGGCGTCGACCCGCGCGGTGAGCATCGTGCGCGAGTGCTGGTACTGCGTGTTGGCCTGGTCGATGGCGTTCTGCGCCTTGGTGCGCACGCGCTCCATGTAGCGCTGGTACTCCTCCTGGATCGCCTTCACCCGGATGCTGTGGATGCGGTCAAACAGCGCTACCTGTGGGCACAGGCATGTAGGGTTTGAAACAGGGACGCGGGTCATGAGAGGTGCTTGAGTCACCTCGCGGTGTGCGTTATGCATTGCAGGACGATGTTAATTGTCGTGCTGCAAGGCAGCGCATTGGGAGGGTTCCCTGCGAAGACGATGACGGGATAGGAGCAAGACACGGCAGCAGGGGCACACCTGCTCCTGCATGCCGCGCAACTGCGTGAGGATGGACTCCGTCTCCCCAGCCATGACGCCGCCCTCGCTCGGCAGAAAGTTATACAGTTGCTGCAGCGGCCCGCTCGGCACGTCCAGCGGCCCCGCTGCCTGTGCAAATCAGAGGGAAGAAATGCATTCAGTGGGGGGAAAGATGTAAGGTGCAAGGTGCAAGGTGCAAGGTGCAAGGTGCAAGGTGCAAGGTGCAAGGTGCAAGAGCACTGCGAGGTAGAGGCCTGAGGTGAGCTGCGATGCGGCACATGTGAGGCTGCAGTCTGAACAAGTCGTGGCCTTCAACACACGGCATCTGAGACACTTGAATCGATAGAGCCGCTGCGATGATGCTGTATGTTGGCACAGAAACTTGTCAGGCTGCAGGCATGCGGCAGCCTCCTCCAGGTAGAGCGCAGCTCGTGTGCAAGTTATGGTAACAAGGCGTGTCGGCACCTAACGACGAGCGCAAGACGAGCCAGAGGGTCACAAGCCGGCGATCCTTTTGCCAAAAGCGGCGAAATCAGCCACGAATCTAGCAACGAAACCAGCGATAAAACCCTGAATTTCGCACCAGGGCGGCGTGAGTGTAGTCGGAGGTGACGATGTTCGCCAGCTTCTGCGAGAAGGCGTCCATGTCGGAGATGAGGCCCGCGCTGCCAGCGCCGCCGAGGCCGTCCGCCCGCCCGGCGTCGGCGCCGCCATTGAGTGACTGGTCCGCCAGCGTGCCGTCCTTCAGCAGCGCCTGCATCCGCTGGTACATCGTCCTGCGGGACGGTCACAGAACAGCCTTGCAGGTCAGGTGTGTAGCCCTTATTGCAAAGTGGAGCCAGTGTACGGGTGTCGACAGTCACAACATCTGCAACACAAGGATGGCTGCAACAGAAGGATGGCCCAAACATGACTGCAAGGAGTAGAGTGGTCTCGGCACGCTGATGAAAATACAGTTGACATGCCAGTGCAGGCGTACCTGTAGTTCGCCAGGCTCTGCATGATGTACTCGAACACCTGCTCCAGGGCCGCAGCGTCCTGCCGGTACCTCCTTGCCTGCATACCACGTGACGACCGATGTGTCAGCAAGAGGCAGGGTCGCATTTGCATTCAGAGGTCCTTCAAATACCCCGTAGTCGCGGACCAGTGCACACGTGATGGGCATGCAGATGGAACGCTGCAAGCTCCTGACATGATTTCAGCAGTGCCATGTAGGCTCCCAGCACCTGAACGTCGTCAAGGGACAGGCCACGAGGCAATCGCAAAAAGAAATCGCACCAGGGTGGGCAGCATGGCGGGCTCAGAGGGGGAGGAGCCGGAGAGGTGCACCGCGACGCCCGTCAGCGCCACCAGTGTGTAGTCCTGGAAGTCGGACGGCACCTCGCTGTCCGGGCGCATCATCAGCAGGATCTCCGCGGCCTGCAGGACGATACGTTGTTGTCAGCTTCGCATTGGAAACGCATCTGCAGCGCCGCGGCGACAAGAAGTCTACAGATTGGACTCTACGGCAGAGCCGGCGCCAAGGAAATTCCCCAACAGAGAACATTTCGACGCGGTTGACGGCTGCAGGCTCTGACTGCAGGCTCTTGGTATTCGAGCCAACAAAACCTCAAATCAAGGAGCCCCAACTGTCGGGACACGGCTTGGGACGGGCCAGGCTGCAGTACGCCAGCAGCACCAGCAAGGGCTTTTGAAAACCCTCAGGAAACCCTTTATAACCCCTGAATCACTCGCCTGGTGGGCGAGCTCCACGATGCTGGGGTCCAGCTGCAGCTCGGCGACGATGTCGGTGAGGCGCTCGAATGCGCGCCGCGCGATCGCGCCCTCCGGCGAGGCCGGATCCCCGATGGCGCGCATGACCGCCTCGTGGCGCGCCCACTCCCGCCGCAGCGTCTCCACCTCGCCGGCGGACACCGCGCTGCGGCCATCCGCCGCCGTCACGACTGCAGGGGAGCAGAGGTGAGGGTGGAAGACTTCACAAGCTCCAGGATGTATGCCAATGCGAGATGGCGCGGCGCAGCTGACGCGAAACGTTTCAACAGATGTGATGCATGGCTTCACGTGTTGTACACAATATGAACTCCTGTCAACCAGAAGATGTGTGGAGGCGCTGTCCCTGTCAGCTTGATGAAACACATTCCAGCGAGGAGCACTCCAGGAATGCGAAGGCAAACCTCGTCGCCGGCGCTTGCCGCGCCCCTCGTCCAAGGCAGCGGCCAGGTCGTCGTCCTCTCCGCGCCGGCGGCGCTGCAGGCGGCCACGCCCCGCGGCGCTGGAGGCGTTGCGCCCATAGCGCCCCCGCCCGCCGCGCGCCCTCGCCGAGCCGACCACATAGTCCGCGTCGCCCTGCAGGGGTGCAGGCAGCAGTGAAGCACTTTACTAACGAGTGAACATCTTGGCAAGGAGTCGGCCCTAGCTGCATGCCCTGGAGCTTCCCCTTGAAGTGCAGACCAGCATTGACCAGGTTATGCCCTGCACCCTCCTTCTGCAGGTCAGTCGAATGGATCAACAAGGTATCTCGAAGGCACGCAGCGAGCCAGCTTTTACAAAAGGGAACACCATACTCACCGAATTGGGAGGCAGTAAGGCCGCCTTGCCGAGTTGGGAGCCGGCGCGGGAGGGCGGGTTATCCCTCATTGTGCCGAGAATACCCCAAGGATGCACGACAGTCCACTTTTGCAAAATCCTGGCCTCACCGAGTTAGAGGCAGTCAGGCCGGAGCCGGCGCGGGAGGGCGGGTCGCCATCGTCATCGTCCAGCTCCTCTGCGTCCGAGTCGTCCGCCAGCGCGGCGCCGCGTCCGCCTGAGGGTTCGCCCTCCCCGTCCTCCGCCTGCTGCTCCGCCAGCGTCTGCACAAGCGCGTCCTGTGCAAAAGGTTCCGCCATTGCCTTTGTTTGGAAAGAGGAGACTAAATTTAGGTGTGGTTGTCAGCCGCCCGAGGCGTTGCCCTCGCCGTCTTCCGCCTGCTGCTCCGCCAGTGTTTGCACCAGCACAACCTGTTGCAGATGTGCGTGCTGTATCTCAAATCCGTAAAGAGGTTGAGAAACTGATCGTGAAGACGGCATCGCTCTTAAGATCGCTCTAAGAGGTGGATGATGCCCTAGAAGGTTTGTGTGATGCCCAAGGCGCGTTCTGGCTCGACGGAATATGCGAAAGCAGCGGACAGTGAAGGATGTGGCATGGCGAAGATTGCGCACCTCATCCTCGCGGCGCAGGCGCAGGTAGTGCGGCCGCAGCAGATACTCCCAGAACGAGCTGGCGGAGGCGAGGCTGTCCGTGTGCGCCAGCGCGCCGTTGCCCTCCTCGCCATCATCACCCTCGTCCTCCTCCTCGTCGACTGCAGTTGAGATAGCATGTGGTTGATCAATCATTTCGTGTCGAGAGGCAAGGGAGTTCGAGGCGTCTGTGCAGGCGGTTTGCTTTCGGCAAGGGCAGTTGACAGCGCTGCTGCGCTAAGCCGGCTGAGTCCATGCTGTACCTGGACGAATGATGCAGCCGTGGGCGAGGACAGCTGCAGAGTCGTCCAGACTCAGTATAGCCCAGCAGCTCAGAAGGCCCAGGTGCTTGGTACAGCGCTGGTTTTCTGCCACGGCAGCTCAATCCGTGTTCCCACAGCGCGCAGTATGTCGTTGAAGCCTGCACAGGACAGCGCACCTGCTTCGGAGACCTCGTCCTCCTTGCACTCGTTGGGCTGCCACTCGCGGGTGACAATGCCCTCCAGCCCCGGGCCCAGCCCCGTCACCACCTTGGGCGCCTCAGCACCCCCTGCAGCAGCCGTGGCACCGCCAGCGCCGGCAGCGGCACCAGCTGCGTCCGCCGTGCCGCCAGCGGGCCCATTTGCCGTTGGCGCACCCGGCGCTGAAGCCGCCGCCGCCGCGTCTGGCGCCGCGGCCGCGAGCGCCGCCGGCGTCCAGTCTGGCGACTTGCGGATCTCGTCCGCGATGCGGGCCAGCCGCTGCAGCGCCGGCTCTGGCAGCACAGGCGCCACGTCTGCCACGGCCGCTGCCGCATTGGCCGCAGCTGGCGAGCCGGCCGCTAGCGGCGCTGCAGCGCCGCCGTTCTGCGCCGCACCTGTGTCCAGCGTCACTGCGCCGCCATCCTCCGCCTTCAGGGTGGCTGCTGCCGCGTCTGGGGCAGCGTCTGCAGCTGGGTCACCTGCGGCGGCTGGCACAGCTGCCGGCAGGTGCGGCGGAGTCAGCGCCTCTGGAGAGAAGAGCGTCTCGACGCCCCACCGCACAATGTCCTCCAACAGCCTCGCGCCCTGTACATAGGAAAGTCGAGGTGTCACATCCATCTGGCCAGTATCGTGGATGTCTCATCAAAGGTGCTGGGCCATGCAAGGTCTTGCATCCACCCTTCAGCCGCAGGCGCAGCCCGCCTCCGCCAACCAAGACTAATCTGTGCAACATCTCTCGCATTCCTGGCCCGCCAAGCAAAGGCGCCCCACCTCAGGCGACGAGCGGCCGACGGCAGGGCGGATGAGGGCCACGGTGTTGCGGCGGCGCTCAGCGGACAGCGCCAGCAGCCGCTCCTCCACCGTGTGCCGCATGTAGAGGCGGTACACCGGCAGCTTAGCGCCGCTGCCGATGCGGCGCGCGTGCGACATCGCCTGCGTCCCAGGCATGGCAAGAAATGTTAGAAAGCAACTGAGAGGTCGCTATTCAAGCCACAGGTTGATCTAGAATGATGTCTCTACAGAGTAGGTCTTGAGCAGCATACGCGACAACGGCCACTGTTCGACAGACCAGGATCTGATGCTAAGCTCATGCTGTCCAAGCTGACATATGCGCTTGAGCAATTCGACAACAAATGCCTTCAGGTGGTGCAGATGCCACCAGAAATGGTATCTGCAAGAACAAAATAGGCACTGCCTGCAGATCGAGGCGAGGGTCCCAGTCGGAGTCGTGGATGACGACTGCGCTTATGCCCGGCAGGTCGATGCCGAGGCCGCACGACCGCGCCGCCAGCAGGAAGATCCTGCAAGTAATTGGTGTTCGCTTTTCTCGAAAAGGCTTCTGTTGAGAATGCTCCTCTACTGTCATGGAGCAAGGACCAACATGCTCTTGTGCGAAGGAAGCGAACCACAGGCGGATTTTGACGCTGGCAGGGTTCAAACTCGGCAACAATGGCCAACAGCACTGAATGTTTGGTTTGAAGTGATAACCGATGCACAACTCACCAGGCGGGGGAGTCGGGCTGGTTGAAGCGCTGCACGGCGGCGTGCCGCTGTGTGGCGTGCGTGCCGCCGTCGATGCGCTCGAGTGCGTCCGCGCCGTGGGCGCCCTCCAGGAAGTCCTCGATCGTGTCCAGCGCCTGCAGCAGGCGCGATGAAGCGCTCAGACGCGTTCAGCAATAGCCATCTAATGGTGCTGCGCCCACTCGTTGATGAATCCGTGAAGACCGAGCAGAGCAAGCAAACGGATGCACCTTCGGGGGCTGTCGGTGTGTACGGCTCTGTCAACTCAGACAATGAAGATCCTAGTCCCCCAGACTGTGGAGCTCACCTTGCGAGACTGGCTGAGCAGCAGCACACGGTGGCCGCCCGCATGCAGCGCCGGCAGCAGCTGCCGCAGCAGCAGCAGCTTGCCCGACGCCGCCGCCAGGTCTGCTCGCCGCTTTTCTGCTTCCACAGCAGCGGCGGCCGCGGCGGCCGCAGCCCTTGGCGACTCCGCGCCGTCGTCCTGCGCTGCGGCGGCCGCCGCAGCGACTGCAGTGGCATACTCCGGCAGCAGCGTGGGGTAGCTGCAAGCCTTGCGGAGCTCCGCCACCACGCTGCGCAGCTGGGATGCTCTGCACAGAGAGAGATTCGAAGCACTTGAGCAAGTACAGAACCAGCGCAGCAGGTGCCTCAGGAGCCAATGTGCCATTGGAGCCTTGCAGCCTGTCAGGGCTGGCTGTTGTGACCGTTGGAAAAAGCGTCGTGTTGTGCCATGTAATGCAGTGTGAGCTGATTGTTGTGGACCACTGTACACACTCGGAAGAGCTGCGGGACGTCTGTGGAGGCGCCGCACCTGTGGCCGGAGTGCCGGGGCGGCTTCGGGTCGGACAGCAGCTCGTAGAAGCGCGTCAGCACGGTGCGGTAGCAGCCCGCCTGCAGGCGCGTCAGCTCTACCGGCAGGACCACCTGTACCAGAAATGAGTGATACCACACCAGTTGCTTTCAAAGGCATCTCTGCGCATGCAGCTGACACGGCGAGAGGTAGGCGGGTGGTTGCGGTTTTGACAAGCAGCAACTGCCGAGGCTTCTTTGTGCTCACCTCCAGCAGCGCCGGCGCCGGCGGGCCGACTGTCGAGCGTAGCCGCCGCAGCGTCAGCGTGTCCAGCGCCGCCTTCAGCCGTTCCCCCTGTGGCAGAGCCATGGCAAGGCATCAGCCCGTTTGGCATGGGTGCGATGCCCCTGTGATTTGGCGCATGCCTTGAGTGCCGATCAGCGATGCAGCAAATCGCCACCCAGATGCAGCAAACAGGGAACTGCAGAAACAGCCACCTGAACTTGCAGCAACCCGGATGCGCAGTTGCTGCATGTCCTTGCCGCACCTGGGCGGCCGCCTGGGGGGAGCCGCGGGGCTGGTCCTGCCCCAGGGCCTCCAGGTCGATGTGTGGCGGCTGCAGGAACTCCAGCGCCGCGCCGTCGTTGGCGCTGGCCTGCGCACGCGAACCCGCCAGCAGCATGCGGAACGCCGCGTCCAGGTCCCCCAGCGCTGCGTGCACCTGGAGGTAGTTTAACGGAAAGACTGTATATGAAAAGCACATCAGTTGAACAAACAGCAAGTCAGCAGTGATGTGGGAACGCCGTGTCCAGGTGCACCTTCACAGGTTGGAAAAGACGATGGCGTCTCAGTTGGAAGCTTTCCATTGAATCAATCTGTGCATCAGCAATAGCGCAGCTTTAATGCTGCACATTGGCACAGCGGCGGTCAGCTTCAGACTCGGCCAGTACAGTCGTCCGTTCGGGAACCCAGGCGGCAGGTCCAAGCCATCCTCTTGACAAGATTGAGGCGGCAATCACAGCACATGTGTGTCCGGCAGCGGCCATTCTCACAAGTGTTGCCATGATGCCTGTACAGAGCGGTAGCAGCGCACCTTCGCGAGGCCAGCACGGCCACGCTGCCGCTCGTCCAGCAGCACAACCTCCCAGCTGATGGCCTTCAGCGCCGGCGCGTCGGCGGCTGCCGCCTCGTACGACGTGATCACGATCTCCGGCTTGGGCACCTGCCGCTTCACGATGATTGGGTGGAGTGTGTCTCAAACAGCAGGAGACTGTCTGACTTGATGCAGCCTGTCTGAAGTCACCACCAAGGAGAGACCCATGAGGCGTCAGCTGGTCCGCAAGATGCGCTTCCTGAGCACAGCATATCAAGGCTAAACACTAGAGTATGAGAATCTGCAGAAGGGAAAGCCAAAGATGATGGACAGAGGCGCCGCCCGTCTCATCTCAATGACTCAATTTGATCGGGTTCAAGAGTGCAGGATTGCAAGTCTGGTAGGCGCGCACCCGGCTGGGCAGCGCCTCGCGCGTCTTGAAGGTGGCCGACTTGCCGTCCATGGAGCCTGGCGCCAGCCACAGCTCGTTGTCGTGCATCACAGAGCGCGCCCCCAGCACCCCGGCATAGGTGACCACGTTGGCGTCGTCGCCCACCCACAGCCCCAGCTCGCCCTCCCAGAACGGCAGCATCGATGACGGCGCGACAATCAGAATCGGCCGCACCGCCTCCATCTCGTGCCTGCCGCAGAATGAGAACTGGTCGCACCACTTTCAACTCATAGTTCGTCACAGGGGCACTGTACTGACAGCATGTAGTGTAAAAGTTGTGTGCTGACAACCACAAGACAGCGTCTGAATATGTTGAGTGGGCACTGGCCCACTCTGATGGCCAAAAGCAGCAGTGGCTTTGGTGTGGGCAGTGAATCTCAGGATCTCTGCTGGATCTCACGTACGCCCAAAACCATAATGCGACACCCTGAAGGACTACTGTAGCAGGCGCAGAATCCATCCCCGTGATCTCGTTGGCCCCGTCTTAAAACCCTAAACCTCAAATTAGCACGGACTGAAATACTGTGCAGGACTACTGCACCGGACGCAGAACGGAACCAGTCTCATCTCAGTGCCTCCGCTCAGGCAACTGCACCGCCAAACACCTCCTCGTTGCAGCCACCCCAGCCAAGGGCTGACGCATGCAATGCGCGCCGCCCAGTGTTGCTGGAGTGAACCCACCTCAGGAACTGCAGGAAGGCGATGACGGTGGCAGTCTTGCCGAGGCCCACGTCGTCGCCGACGGCCACTGGGCGGTCGGCGGCCCACTGGCGGCGCAGCCAGTTGATGCCGTCCAGCTGGTGCGGGTACAGCCGCCCGCCTCGGACCCACTCCGGCTGCTCCGTCACCTCCGGCGTGCTCGCCGCCGCCGCCTGCAGCCGTAAATCAAGATGTCCATAGCATTGCTGGAATGGTTTCGGCTTTATCAGTATCTGAAAACCCAACAGGGCTGCTCCGTCACCTCCAGCGTGCTCGCCGCCGCTGCCTGCAGCCGTAGTTCAAGGTGCTTATGAGTTTTGCTGGAACTTATCGGCTTTGTCAGCATCTGGATAAACTCAGTTCGCCTGCTGCGTCACCTCCGGCGTGCTGGCTGTCTGCCGCCGTCTGCAGGCAAACATGCAGCTCGCCTCACATGAATCATGTGCCAAGACTACCGAAGCTTTGGTGACAGGATAGGCTGGGCCGGCCGCCAGCAGTGAAGCCGGGCCTATCGTGCAGCGCTGGTCGGGGTTGCTGCGGCCTGCGCTTCGATGTTCCGATGCTGTTGATGTCAGTCGGCCTGCGCGCTGCCGCACGGCTGCTGCACGCTCTGCCATGCTATAGACTATGACGTGTGTTAATGGAGGCCTCACTCCTGGATGCTAACTGCAGACAAGCCGCCGTAGCGCCGCCGTAGCGTACCTGCTTGGCGGCCTCGGCGACGGCGAGGGCCTCGGGCTGGGCGCGGCGCATCGCTGACTGCTGCCGCTCCCACAGCGTCTTGTGCAGCCTCAGGTACTGCGGCATCACCAACACTCCCTCGCCCTCCACCTGCGCAGCAGCGGATCGGGGTTATCGTTTGGTTCCGGCCGGGCGACGCCAGGCTTGCGAACACATCCGCAGTGTCAAGATTACAAGTACCATCATGTCAGAGACCGTTACCGACACAGGTGGTCCTGTGATGTGCTGGATGATACAGGGATCTGCTATTTACAAGGCCTGCGGGGCGCCAAGAGGCGCGGACACTCGCCTCCCAGGTGCACTGGTCGTAGCCCAGGTTGGTCCACTTGACAAGCGCCTCCCAGCCGGGGCCGGTGGGCGACGGCCGCCTCGCGACAAAGCGCTGCGGCACCTTCCACGCCAGGTCCATCTCGTTGCATGGCGCGTCCCTGCGCAACGGCACACGGTTTGACGCTCCACTTCCTGTACCAAGGCGATGGAGGCAATGCCCTGAGGTTGGCAGGGGCATGCAGGGCAAATCTGCTGGCGGGCGAGTGCATGGCAACGTGAGGCGTCAAGCGTGTGCGTGGCAGCATGAGGCGTCAAGATGGACAGCCCTGCGTGAGCAGAAGGGGATGCATCCGGTGCGCACCCACAGCGGCGCTCGAAGTTCATGAGCTTGCGCTTGGCGATGCGCAGCAGCAGCTCGCGTGACACCCACTCGTTGTGCACGTGCGCCTTACCCAGCCACTTGATCAGGTACTCCGCCACCCGGCCAGCTGCAAAGGAGAAGATGCTCATGAGCAGATCTCAGAGGTGAGGGTTGGCAAGGTCTTCGAACCAATCTGTGGTGTGCAGCCTCTCCGAGTGTGATATGCGGCATATAGGCAAAAGCGATGAGGCTGCAGACAGCAACCACCTGCTAGAGGTTGCCTGTCGGCTGCCTGCCAGAGGCAGGGGTGGCATGCCCACAGCATGCCTCTGTGACATTTGTGCAGCCGCAGTCACAGCACCACCTGACGTGCACTGCTCTGACCTAAAGCCCTAGGCCCCCACCTGTGGCGTCGGTGCTAGGCTGGTCGACGTCGCCGGACGCTGCCGCCAGCAGCGCCGCCACCGCGTCCGCCTCGTCCTCTTGCATCGGCTCTGCGGCGTTGGCCGCCGCCGGCGCGCCCGCCGCCGCCGGCTCAGCGCCCGTGTCAGCCGCCTCCTTTGCTGGCGGCACAGCCTTGGCAGTGACGGCCGGCGGCGGCGGCATGGCGGCGGCCACCCGGGCGGCGTCTGGCACTGCCGGGACGGTGGGCGAGCTGCCGGCGCCGGCGGTGTCTCCGCTGCCACTGCTGCCGCCGCCACGCATGGCCTGCAGGCGCCGCCGGCTCTCCGAGGCATACTGCTTCGCCGCCTTCCTGCAGCAAGTTGCAGAATGCACACAATGGTGGCACCAGAATCGTCCGGCTCTGGACAGCCACATCACATGCTCTCTGTTTCGGGCTGCCATGGGACATCTCCACCGATACAGCCGGCTTTCTTTCCAAGGATGGCCACCCAGAAGTGTCACAGGTGGGTGCCAAGCTGGTGCAGTCCGTCAAAGGATTGGGAGGGGGACGCACTGCTCCTCGGCCTTTTCCTGCTCCGAGAGCGGCCAGCGCCAGCCGAGGATGGTGTCCACCACCACGCGCTGCCCGTCGGCGCCGGTGTGCCCCTCCGCCGCCAGGTCCACGCTCTCCGTGTCCTGCGCAGACTCAAGAAGTTTGTTGCCTCCGATGCCTCAAGCGGGAACAGTAAATTATATTTGATATGTTTCGTAGGTCCATGCTCTCCATGTCCAGCACAGCAGGCAGTTCGAACATCAGAACAGGATCCGGAACACCGATATCGGGCTCGCCATGAATCAGCGGATACAGGACAGGACAACAGGCCGTGTTGCTTCGTCAAGAGCGTCTGCATTGAAACCGCGCTCGCAATCTCAAGCTCGGGCACACTCCGTATTCAGCAGCGTCTGCACAGCTTTGCAGGCACCAGGAGACACACCGAGTCGAAATCGTCAGCGCGGCCCCTGCCGCCCCGCCAGCCGCGACCGCGCCCCTTCATGCCACGTCCACCGCGGCCACGGCCGCCCCGTCGCCCGCGGCCCCTGCCGCCCCGCCGGGGAGTGGGCACCTCCACTGCCGGCGGCGGCAGACCCCAACCTGCATGCGAACAGCCCATTGTCGGCACATAACAATGCCAAGCCCACGTTTGCCCTCGTGCAAAACCGTCCTCCCAGAACATCAAAAGACGTCAGAGGTTGCCAGTTTTGCGGCACGGGTTCCATCACCTTCCCCTTCACCGTCCCCAACAATTATGCCCATCGCTTGTCTGCCTCACAGCAGGTCCATGCCGCCCACCTCCATCGGAGTCGGTGTCCTCCTCTGCAATTGCGGGCGCAGCGCCCGAGCCGGCGGACGCCAGCCGCATCGCCAGGCTCTGCGCCTGCGCCCGCTCTGCCTGCTCCGCCGCCTTTATGCACTCCTGCGCGGTGGCAAGGTGCACAGGTCAGGATTGCAGCGGAAACCACAGGCTTGGCTTAAGTGCGTTCCCTGCTTCCCTGCAGCTTTGGAGTACAGGGTGAACGGCTGCTCGATCCTACAGAAACCTGGAATACGTGGAACGAGCAAGCATCCGCACCAAAGGACGTTTCAAGGGCACCGACCTGCAGTGTGGGGTCCTGGGAGGAATTGCCAATGCCCTCCTGCTTGCCGTCGGCAAAGGGGCGCAGCGCGTTGACGGGCAGCCAGGCAAACTCCGCCTCGTCGTCGCCGCTGCTGGCGTCCTTCTCCTTGTCCTCCGGGTGCCCTGCGGCATGCAGTGACGAAGACTCGAGCCGGCAAAGCCTGGATGTGTGAATGACTGCTGTGCGAGCGGCCGATCATTGTGGGAGCAGCAGTCTGACAATATACTGCCGGATGCCGCTGGTGCTGCAGGCTCATGCAGGCCAGTCACGGATTGAGCTTTGAATCGACCCCAGCCAAGTCCAGCTGCAGTTTCTCATAGTGGCTGCTTTTATCAAGTTTTTGCGACAACGCGTCAGTAGTGCCCAGCTGCTCACCTGACGCCTTCAGGGCACGCATGCAGGCGGCCAGCGCGCCAGTGGCTGAGTCCATGCCCTCGTCCACCTCCCCGGGGATGCCCTTGCGCGTGAAGAAGACCACCGGGATGTGGTGGCGCACGTAGGCGGGCGCCCCCGGCGGCGGTCCCACCTCCCGCGGCACCGCGCGCCGCCGCACCACCCGCGCCGGCCACCAGTCGTGGCCCTCCACCTGACGACAGAGCTTCAGGTTGGACAGGAATGAGGCGCGAGGTGCTGAGGTGTGCGTCTGGATTCAGGAGCAGGCGATGTCGACTTTGGTCTGGCTGAAGACGTCAAGGTGCGATGCTTGCAGTGAGCACACCTTGGCCCAGACGACCTGGCGGGGGCGGAAGGCGCCTGGCGGGAAGGGGCTTGGCGCCGCTGCGGCCGGCATTGCGTCATATGCGGCAAAGGCCGCCTGCCCCTCCTGCACGAAACAACAGGTCGAAGCTCGGCATGGGCCATCGTCGGGCTCTTCCATCATCAGATCATTGAGTACAACATCTGCATGCACTCAAAGGCAATGAGCTCCTAGGTGCTCGCAAAAGCAGCAGCGGTGGCACACACGGCTTTTCCGCATGCTGTTTGAAGGGTTAAATAATAGCACTCACCGCTTCCACCTCGTCCTCCGCAAAGCCCATGTCCAGCAGCGCGGCCGCCGCCTCGCTGAGCCCGCGCCCGATGCGGCCACGGCCGCGGCCGCCGCCGTTGCCGCCGCGCACCGCCCGACCGCCGGGCGCCCGCCCGCCGCGCCCCGCGCTGCCGGGCCGCACCGCGCCGGCCGCTCCACCGACGCCGCCATAGCCGACCACGCCACGGCCGGCGGCGCGGCCCGCTGCGGACAGCTTGCCGAAGGCGTCGCTCGCCGCCGCGGCGCTGGGGGAGCCGTTGCGCGCTGCTGCGCGCGCGCGGCTGCCGCCGCGGATGGGCACCACGCCGTACGTCGCCGGGTCGTCATAGTCCACATCGTCGTCCTTTGCTGTGTACCTGGAGCGCTTGCACATCACAGTGGGCACTCTTGAACAGCTTTGTACGACGAAATGAAATCAAATTCCTGTGCTTTCGCGCTGCGCTCATCGCTGACGAAGGCAGTAGCGCCAAGGCTGGCGGCTGCCGTTTTTCAATGGGTTCCGCGCTGACGGCGAGCATTGTGAACCTCACCCTGTGTTGACGTGCAGCTGGGCCGCGGCCGGTTCCACACCGTCATGGTCCATCTCCCCCTGTGGCATTCATGCGTAGATGTCAGTCCCCGGAAGCGCCTCCAACAGCCCACCCCGTAGTCATGTTGCAAGGCGTGCACAAACTCTTTCGGCTGCAGGGGCACAATGTGCTGCAGCTGTGCAGTCCCACCTGCTGCATCAGGATCTCGTCGATCTGCTCGTCGGACAGCGCCTGGGGGATGGAGCAGGACTTGTGCGCAGGGTCCCACAGGTTCTCGGAGCACGTCCATGCGTCCGGGATGTCATCGTCCACCACATCATACGGCACCTGCGGGCCAGCAAGACTTTATCGGAGGCTGCTTGAGGGGAGGTACCTTTGGTGGAGCAGCCGCGTCGATCCTACTATGCTGCAGCTCCCAGATTGCAGCCCTCAGAGGCTGATTAGCGCCGACATTAGCTGCTGCCAGAGCCGCCTCATTGCGGCCCGTACTGCGGCCCCAGGGTTCCCCGCAGCGTGCAGTGTCTGGCTGCCAAGCTGTCAGCTGAGCAGCAGGAATCTCAGGACTGTACCACGGCTGCCAGCGAGCTGCCAGGAGGCATGCGCAGAGGACCTTCCTCCCGCCCAGGGCCAAAACTGCGCCTACCTTGCGCCACTGGTTGCACCGCGCGCATTGCACCCATTTCTGCAGCGCATCCTTCTCCTGCTTCTGCATCGTGCGCGTGAAGGGCTTGCTGGGCGGCAGCATGCCCTCGTCGCCCTCCTCCCCGGCCCCGCCCTCGCTGCCTGAGCTGTCATCCTGCCGCGCCCGCTGCGACGCAGCCAGCTCTGCCTCCTGCTCCGCCCTGTTTTGAAGCAAGCACAGTCGGAGGATAAAGCATGATGAACACTAGTCAGTCGATTCTGAGGAGGCCGTTGCAGTGTCCTTCCCCACCTCCCCCACGAAAGCGCACATGCACACATTCCTGCGCCAGCCAGGCCCTGAGGGCTCGCCACAAGCCCATCGAATCGCTGTGCCCTCGTCCGATTGCATTGCATCAGGCTGCTCAATGGCGCACCCGTGAGGCACTCCTAGTATGTGAGCCTGCAGCATGAGGGGTGCAGGGAGCGGAGGGGCGCACCCGGCAAAATTGGCCAGGGAGCCAAGCGCGTCCAGCGCATCCGATTCCTCTGTATCATGCTCCCTCATGTTCCCCTGCATACTTAAGAGGTCAATCATTCGGCAAAGACTCGGCAGCAAGCATTCCCACCGTCCACGGATAGCCCCTTCATAGCATTCCATCCTCTTACTGAAGCGCGCTTTCAACATTTCAATTCGAACTTCCAGCACACACGTATGTGGCGGAAACATCGTAGAGAAGCGTTGCAAGATCACGCGAGGCATTCGGCATTGCTGCAGCAGTTCTGCAGACAAATGTGGCCTGTGGCAGTGTCAAGCAGTGGCTGGCGAAGAGTCAGCAGGACGAGGCACTACATACTGCGCCAGGACGGCATCACACCTCCATTTTGGGCTGGTTTGATTGCCCTATGCTTCAGTACACGTCACCAGCTCCACCCTGCGACTGTGCAGTGCAGCACAGTCAGCCATTTGGGCAGGGGCTGATTGCAGAAAACTAAAATTGGCGAGGCGGGCAATTACGCCATGTCCCGGTCAAAGCTGAGACCAGGCGAAGCTAGAAATGCATCTCAACACAAGCCGCAGCACGGGCAGGCCTCAAGGCAGCTGTCAGCGCAAGGCCAGTCAGCAACAAGCACTTCAGCATGGAGGGTCGGGGAGCGTCATCAGCGCACCAGAAAACAATTCGTAGCAGCATCTAGACCAGCTTGCAAGTGCGCAGCGCAGGTGACATGGAGCCCCTGGCTGGTGTTTGTCCTCCACGCATTTTGACTCGATCGAAGGGATAGCCTACCTGCACAGCCTCTTTGCAGGTTCGCTGCGCCCGCAGAACTGCATGCTGCAAGTCACTGAAGATGCTCTAGGTGGCGGGCGGCCGGCCCACTGCCTCCCAGCGTGCAGAAGATATGCACTGGAGCTGAAATAGCAACCTCTGAAGTTAAAACTGCAGCGCCGTTGCTGCAGATCAACAGCCGCGCCACCAGTACTGCAACCTCTGTTGTCAAAGAAGACACTTGCTGAAGGCTGGGCTGCTTTGGTGCCACTTCAGTGCTGGGCCCAGCATGGGTGCGCTGGCTTCGCCTGTGACTGCGCTCATACGCCAGAACGAATTCCCTCGTCAGCACGTCAGCAGCCCCCGTTAGTCATCCGTTTCGCTGCTGCAAATTGGATTGGCGCCGGTGCAGACCTCAGTCCATACACACTCTCAACTTTGAGCACACTGATCAGCAACAAGGATCGCATTTGTCCTGCACTCAGCTCGGCGTGCTGCAGTTGGTATCGTCCGTACGATATTCCCTGTGCACATCACATCACCGGAGAGTCGCTACGCTTCATTAGTTTGATCGAAACTCCGCATCATGACATCAGGTAGTCACTTGAAATACAATTTCGGGCTCGTGGCCGACGTGCAAACGGCTGACAAGGTATATGCCGTCGCCGCCCCCAGCAGCGTGCCATGATGCAGATTCGATGTCGAATTGCATTTTCTGTTTGCACATAGCTTGCCATTGCTCCAGCTCATGTGCTTTGCTCTTGCGAATAGGTCGACGGCAACACGGAAGGCCGCACGCAGCGATACCGCCAGGCCGCGGCATGCCTTGACGTCGCAGTGCAAGACTGGCTTGAGCAGTCGTCAGAGCTGTCATTTGTCCTGACGCTCGGCGACATCATTGACGGCAATGCGACGCGGGAGAGCACGGAGGGCGACCTTGAACGCGTCGCCGGCGCCTTTGACCGGCTGGTGAGATCACCCTCGTGCTCATTGCCCTGCCGGCAGACATGTGTTTCCTGCAGTCCATGCTTCTAGTGACAAGGCTATCGATGCGCTAGCAACGTGGCATTTCGTCTTTGCATGGCGCTTGACCATGGGGTCAGCAGCGAGAGCAGTCTTCTAGCGCGTGTCTGGCGATTCCGTCGCTCGATCTCAGGCTCGCATCATGGTGATTGTTTGAACTGTCATTGCTCGATGACAGGCAGGAGTGCTGCCCGTGCATCACGTCGTGGGGAACCACTGTCTCTCCGTGGAGAGGGCGGCCCTGCTGCAGCGGCTCGGCATCTGCGCCAGCTACCGCAAGTTGCCCATCGCGCCGGGGTGGCGCCTCATTATTCTGGACACCACGGTGCACATGGTGTTCTTGCTTGTGCCTCCTGCGGTGACGTATCCGAAGTCTTAACAAAATGCCTGCGATGTGCTCTCGTTGTTTCCTGCTTGTGAATGTGGCGCTTGACACCTTGTGGCTCCTACTCAGGAGATGAGCGGCCACAGCGGGTTTCCGGCGGACTCGCCGCACGCGCAGGAAGCCCGGCAGTACCTCGAGAGCCACCCCATGAGCGATGTTGACCCCCAGATGAGCTCCTGGAACGGCGGCTGCGGCGCAGAGCAAGTGCGGTGGGTGTCCTGCCGACTTGCGCGCTGAAACATCTGATCTCCTGCGGCCAGCAAGAGCTAAATCGTGACGCGCGATGTGGCATAATCGCCAAATGCAGTCAATCTCGATGCCGCAGGTGGCTGCGCTCAGAGCTGGCATCGGCAGAGTCAGCTAGCGACCGTGTGATCGTGGCGGCACATCACCAAGTGGGGCAAGGTGCGACTGCAAATGCACGGTCAGTCTGCCCACCAGGACACTTCTATCCACCGGTCCCGCACCAGGACACTTCTATCCACCGGTCCCGCAGCCTTTCACTCTCGGTACTGTGCACTGCAGGCGCCGCTCGGGCCACACACATGGCGTGGAACTGGCGGGAACTGCAGGACATGCTGCTGAGCAGCCCTGCGTTCGCAGTTTTCTTCTGCGGCCATGACCACATTGGCGGCTACGCTGAGATTGACGGCCGACATTTCATCACGCTCGAGGCAATGCTGGAAGGTATGGGACGGCGACTGCTTGCATTACAACACATCTTCTGTAGATGCCCATCTTCTGAATTTCATATTGCTGTGGTCACAGCTCCGGAGGACGGCAACGCCTTCGCCTTCGTCGAAGTGGACGGGTCCGCCGTGCGCATAGACGGCAGAGGGACGGCGGTGACTAGCAGGAGCCTCAAGCTTAGATAAGGGGGGCCATCACGACTGCTGTGTATTGCAAAGATTCTTGAAAGCGGCCGAGATGTTTGCAGCATTGCACCGTGTTCACTGCTGTGGACTGCACCGTTCGAGCTGTGAGCCGAGGGCCCCTTTGCCGCCGTATTTTAGGCCGCCCTGCAGCAGGAAACGTGCATGTCCCCTTACCACCGCTGCTCGCTCGCGCAATCGCGCGTGTGCTGCCATCTGCGCATTCATTGCAGCCACAACAACATCAAGCTCGCAACCGTGAAGCTGCCTCCAACAACGTTTCTGCTTGCAAATCGCACGCGATGCTGCTGCGACAGATTTCTCGCCGGCTGAGCAGCACAGCATCATGCTCAGATATTGCTCAAAGGTTTCAGAGCACTGCTGCCTCCGCGCTTGCTGGCAGGCTGCGGGACGGTCCAGACTTGGCGGACTTCATCCGAAGCGCTGAGCCGACGGCGGTCTCTGGCTTTGAGCCGGTGCGCGCATGCTTCATTGAATGTTGCGTCAAAAGAGCATGACGTGCTGGCCAGCATCTTTTCATGCACTTCTGGCATGTCACAGCTGGGCGATGTGGCTTCAGGTCGCAGCAGCGGCAGACGCCGCGCGGGAGCCGACGGGCAATGCACCAGCGCAGGGGCGCAAGCGGGCCTTCATTCAAACCATGGGCTGCCAGATGAATGTCAGCGACAGCGAGGTGGGCGTTGCCCTGTTGACGCTCGGCCTCCATCGTCGTCAGTTGGATCAGTGTGTAGCTGGAGCGGCATGATAGCGGCCTTTGGTGACGGTGGGCCGTCGTGTGCGCAGGTCGTGCTGTCGATCCTGCGGGACGCGGGCTACGAGCAGACAGAGGTCATGACCGACGCCGACGTGGTGCTGGTCAACACCTGCGCCATCCGCGAAGGTCCGCGGCACGCGGCTTTTCTGCATGTCATCAGGATGCGTCATCATATCATCAGCATGCGGCATGCGCTAATCAACGCAAGCATGCTGCAACCTCAGCAGTGGTCGCCCACGATGCGCCACGAGCAGCTGCTGCAGATTCTACAGCACTCATTGCCGTCTTAAGTAACCAGGCGCCGAGCAGCGGATCTGGGCATGGCTGGGCACCGCTCGCGCCGCAATGCTTGGCCCCAGCGCCGCCAACAGCCACCAGACGCGCTGGCAGCGGCGGCAGGCGCACGCGCGGCGGCCCGTGCTGGGCGTGCTGGGCTGCATGGCGGAGCGCCTCAAGGGGCAGCTGCTGGAGACGGACAAGCTGGTAGATCTGGTGGCCGGTCCGGATGCGTATCGGGACCTGCCGCGCCTCATCGCCGCCGTGCAGGTGAAATACATCTTGGGCACAAAGAGACATCCTCGAAAGCTCAGGCATTTTTAAGACTGGCTGCATTGCTGCTGCTGGGGACGGACAAGAAGTTGGTGGACCTGGCTGCGGGTCCGGATGCGTATCTGGACCTGCCGCGTCGGATCGCCGCCGTGCAGGTATGATGTCGGCGTCGTCCATGGCCCACTTGGTGCTGAGGCCAGTGGAAGCACAGTCGAGGCTGATCGTGGCGCATCGGGACGCAGTTGTGCGCTCTGTCACCTTTCATCATCCACCTCGCACTCTCCACAAAGTCAGTCCCGCCATCGCAACGCAGGGCGCCGAGGACAGCGGCCGCCAGACGGCAATGAATGTGCAGCTCAGCCGAGGAGACGTTCGCGGTCGTGACACCGGCCCCACATGTGTGAGACATTTCCTTCGCAGTTCTCTAACCGTACGTCATTATTATGGCACAGGGCACAGAGGACAGCGGGCGCCAGACGGCGATGAATGTGCAGCTCAGCCTTGAGGAGACGTACGCAGATGTGGTGCCGCTGCGGCCGGAGGGCACCACCTCGGCGTTCCTGTCCATCATGCGAGGCTGCAACAACATGTGCGCCTTCTGCATCGTGCCCTTCACGCGCGGCCGCGAGCGCAGCCGCCCCGTGACCTCCATTCTGGAAGAGGTGCGAGGTCTTCAGAGATGGGCACTTGTTGAAAGACCAAATTCAAAAGAACAAGTTGAAAACCTCTCAATGGCAAATGCACGCATTCACAAAGTGACCGGCTGCACCGCTTCCCAGAGTGCTGAACCGTCGTCATCTTCTGATTTGTGGGCGACTGGATGGCCCTTGCGCACCCGGGCAGGTTGACACTGATGGAATAGCCAGGAACAACACGGCGCCTCCTGTTCTCTCGGAGAGACTCCAAGTGTCCTGGTCTAAAACTTCAGGTTTGTCCTCCTGAACAACCCATCTCTGTCAATTCGGATTGCAGGTGCGGATGCTGTCAGACAGCGGAGTCAAGGAGGTCACGCTGCTGGGACAGAACGTAAACTCCTATTTTTCCTACCCGGACAACACGGCCGCGCCCACAGACGGCGCGCGGCGGCCGCCGCCGGACGCAGAATCGGTGTACGCCGAGGTAGGCCGGCCATTCCTGCATTTGCGACGCTCTGTTGACTCTGTGAAAGCAGCCCCGAGAGCTGGCAGCGCTCCATGTCAGCAGTTGTCCGGGAGCTGCTCAGCCCTGCCGCTGTTCAGACTGTCATGCGGGTCCTCATGATGCGGGTCCTGCACATGATGGGTAGGGTTTTGCTGCTCATCTTGGAATGGAAGAAAGCCGGCTGTGTTTCTCGATGCAGGGCTTCAGCAGCGTGTACCGGCCGAACAGGGCGGGCGCGGTGCCGTTCGCCGAGCTGCTGGCGCGCGTGGCAGGGGTGGACCCGGAGATGCGCGTGCGCTTCACCTCCCCGCACCCGAAAGAGTTCTCCGACGACGTCCTGCAGGTGCCTGCCGATTAAGGGTTCGCTCACTCCGAACTTGGCGATAGGCCGGCTCGGATTTCCGTCGCACTTTGCCGCACTCAAGAGAGTTCTCCAACGACGTCTTGTAGCTGACTCCTGATTTGACGAAAGTTTCCACAGGATCCAATCGGAAACGTTCGTGATCGAAAAGCGCAGATGAGCTGAGCTTCTCGCATAGTTGGGCTTCTCGCACGATCAAGGCATCTGCAGTCTCAGCATTCCCACCGTCTCTCCGACAGCGTCACAGGGCGGCGCAGGCGCTGGACGGCATATCTTTTGCTTTTGCTGTCAACACATTGCTCGGGTGAGCGCAACGTCCGGCTGAACAGGCTTACCAACGCCCCCAATGCAGGTGATCGCGGAGCACCACAATGTGTGCAATCAGCTGCACATGCCGGCGCAGAGCGGCGCCTCGTCAATGCTGGCGCGCATGAAGCGCGGCTACACGCGCGATGCGTACGATGCGCTCGTGGCGCGCGTGCGGCGGCGCATCCCCGGCGTCGCATTGTCCACCGACATCATCGCAGGTGAGGTGGCCAAGGAGTCCCATGTTCGAGATCACCAGCACAGTCTCCATTGTGGTGCTGGTGATGCCGTGCTTACTACGTCGCCAGTCAACAGTGCAACACCTATCTGCCCCACATGGCTGAGTTTGACGTTTGATATCTGAATCGTGTGGCTGTTGCTTCTTGATGCGCCCTCAACGCCTCAGCAAACGGCATTCGAATCCCAATGCTGCAATGCCGCAGGATTCTGCGGCGGTGCGGAGGAGGCGCACGCGGCGACAATGTGGGCCTGCCTCCAAAACCGTGAGCAGCAGTGGTTGTGAATCACCTGCCGCATTCGTTGCAGGGTTTTGCGGGGAGACGGAAGAGGAGCACGCAGCGACGGTGGACCTGATGCGGTCCACAAACTACGACTCCGCCTTCATGTTCGCCTACTCGCAGCGCGACAAGACCGCCGCCGCGCGCCACCTGGAGGTCCGCTCAGGACGATATATGCTCAAGATTCAATTCCGTGTTGCTCTTGCCGCCCTTTTCATCTTCAGGCCTGTGCTGCCCCTGGATGCCGCCCCTGCTCGAGACATGCAGCTGCAGGGCTACTGCAAACTCCCTTGTCTGTGTGCAAGCGCTTGCTTTTGTCTAAGTGCTGCCCCCGTCAAAGCGCTGCTGCTGCTGGCGGCCAGACTTCCCTAGTCCGAACTGCGTCCTTCGCTCGTGCTGCAGGACGATGTGCCAGAGGCGGTGAAGTCGGCGCGGCTGCAAGAGATCATTGCCACCTACCGCGCCGGCCTGCCCGCCTCCATGGGCGCCGAGGTCGGCCGCCGCCACCTGGTGCGCTTTTTCAAGTCCCTCAGATCACACTTGCTCATGAGATTAGCACACCTACCGATGACGTTTGCCCACGACTTGCGCCTTGCCCAGAAACTCTATTTTGAATCGTCAGCAAAAGTGTCTGAAGCAGAATCTGTGGTGTTCTGCCCTTCGCTCTACGTTGAGCCCTTTTGAGCAGTGGTTCATGCTAACAGCGTGAAGCGCCAGGCCACCTGAATCCATTGCTGCCTATGTCACAAGCGTGGCACACGACGTAAATGCCCTGTGCCTTGTGTGCCCCGCAGGTGCTGGTGCAGGGCCCCTCGAAGCGCGACGCGGCGTGCCTGACAGGGCGCACAGACACAATGAAGCGCGTCGTGTTCCCGGACGCGCTCATGCCCACCGCCTACAGCCACCTGCAGAGCGGCGTTGGTGGCGACGCCGCCGTGCGGTCTCAGGCGGGCGACTATGTGGCCGTCGAGGTCAGTACATCTTTGTGACTTTTGTAGTGTGTGTGTGTGTGTGACATTTCCTCCGCTTGGACGGCGTTGGAACCTCAGCTTGTGATGAAGATTTGGATGTGGACTGCCTAATACGTTTCGCTGACAGCCTCCTTTTGGTGCAGATTGTGTCGGCGTCGGCAGGCACGCTGACAGCGGTGCCGCTTGGCAGGACAACGCTGCGGGAGTTCGTCTCTGTGCACGGCACCGCAGCGCCACTGCACAGTTTCACTGTCAGCGACAGCAAACAGCTGCTGCGGGCGGTTGGTTGAGCGGCGATGGAGCCGGTGAGACGCATCGGGAGAGCTCCGCGTATAGCAAGAGCATGCACACCGACCTGCCTTGTCTGTGCAGTGCTTGCTAGGGTAGCGTGCTGGACGGTTTTCATGGAGATGTTTCGTTTGCTACTGTATATTAGCTGGACATGATAAGGCACAGTTCAAATTCCAGCAGCAGAAGACGCGTGCGTGCAACTACACAGTTCGAGTGCTTATACATGATTCTTTCCCAGCAGCCGGCAGCTCAATAGGAGTGCCGACTCCCAAACCGCAATCCACTGCCAAAGCTCTGCTGCGTGTCACAGGATGGAGGTCTGCTGCTGCAGCAGCAGCTGCCTGTTCATGGCGCGCTCCGACGCCGTCATCACGTCGACGCTCTTGACCTTGGCGGCGACCTGCTCGTCCAGGACGTTCTTAAAGTGCTCCCGCTTCGCGCGCTGCGCCTCCCGCTCCATTTGGTCCAGGCTCCAGTCCGCCTGCAAGAGATACTGCGGTGCATTCAATCAATGCTCGCGATTGCGCAAATGCCGCACCTCCCAGCGACTTCCTCCGAGCGACTTGCACACGTGACCAGTCACCAGAAGCTCCAGGCGGCATCGACAGCCTTGAAGGCAACCACAACGTCTTGATGGAAACCAGACGGAAAGGGAATCAAACAATGCGCGCGCCTGAATGCTCTGGTTGATCGCCGCCAGCTCCTCCCGCTGTGCCGCAGAGGCCTGCTGCTTGCTCGCCGCGCGCTCGGCCAGCTGCGCCGACAGCGCCGCCTGCAGCGCCGCCTTCTTTGCCGACACCTCCGCCTTGCGCCGCCTATCCTCTGCGGCCTCCGCCGCGTCGCGCTCCCTGTGCAACAGCCATGTAGAATCCGTTGTGGAGTCTCGGGACAAGCTAAAGACGTGTCGCTGCCTCGCGATGTCCCTTGAGACCATGACGATCCTGAGGAAGAGTTCTTGTCAAGGTCATGCAGAATTTAAGGGCTGACCTGGCGTTGCGCTCGATGATGTCGTTGTCCAGCCACTTCTTGAACTCGGGGCGCGCCGCGGCGTCGGCCGCCTGCCGCGTCTGCCGCGCCTTGGCCTCCGCCAACTGCTTCTGCCGCGCTGCCTCCTGCTGCTCCATCACCCTCGCATACTCCGCCTGAGTGCGCACTTTCGTCATGCATTGGCTTGGCCGAGTCACTCAGATCATCAACCCGCTCACTGGTACAGCCATTCTTGAGATGGTATTTGGGATCATTGGTTTGGCTGTGACATGAGATTGGCAGTAGCGCCTCCAACCACTGGCTCTCCAGGGTAGCCATTTGGACAACAGAGGTTGTCTTACCTAATGAGAGCCGTCACTGCAGCGTCAGACATGCGGCGCACCATGAAGGCTCGGTCGGTGGCGCGCTCCTGCAGCTTGGCTGTCTGCCTCGCCGCGAGGTGCTCGTCGTTGGCCGCCAGGAAGGTCTTCAGGTCCGCCTTCGCCTTTGCCTGCGCTGCGCGCTCCTCCTGCAGTGTTCATAATTTTCGCTGAATTGCGGCAGTCTTTTCGAGCTGCTGCCGCACTGAAGGGCTCCGAGCTGGCGGGCTGGTCATTGCCCCCTGCCCTCGGTTGATCACCGCAAACGTGACAGCATACTTCAAATGGAGGGTTTCCAGTCAGAACTTGCGATCGTAGACAAAGCCAGCGCACCTCCATCTGGTGCTGGACGTCTGCCACCGCTTTTGCAGCGGCGTCCGCCTCATCGCGGTGACGCGCCGCCGCCGCCGCGTCCCGGGCGTGCTGGTGCTCGATCAGCTGCTCCTCCCGCTTGGCCTGCATGACGATCCGCAGAGTTGTCGCCGTCTCCTTTCCGTTTGTTCTCGGAGCGAGTCCGCGCCTCGGCTCTGCCATGCCCCTGACATGTTGCTGAGCCATGATGCTGGATCGGTCTGTGCACATTGTCCCAGCTGCCAATCGCCAGCCAACCGCCTGTCACTCACTGTAGGGTTTTGACAACCCTTCCCTCCCGACAGCGCACACCTTCAGCTCCTCGACGGCGGCGGCATTTGCGGCGCGCCGAGCCAGCTGCTCCGCGCGGTGTGCCACGGCCTGGCGCTGCAGCTCCGCCGCCCACGCGAGGTCGTCCGAAACATCCCGTGCCTTGCGGGCGGCTGCCTCAGCGCGTTGGGCCTCCAGCCCCGCGCGCAGCACGTCCTGCTGCGCCGCCCGCGCCTTCCGCTTTGCCGCCTCTGCGAGTATCATGCGGGAAAGTAAGCGTGACAAGCATCTGCTCTTTTTGCATGCTCTGAAGTGTCTCCCATTGGTGCAAGTGGTGTTTGGTGTACATGAGCATCATTTTGCTGCGCTGCTGCTCTACAATCACATCTGCAGTTCCTTCTCTGGAGTAACACACGCACCTTGCTGCTCCGCCTGGGCGGCCTTCAGGGCGTTGATGCGCGCCCACTCGTCTGCCGCCGCTAGTGCCTGCTTGTTGCGCACCATCTCGTTGCGCCTGCAAATTAATGCACGTGAAAACTTTGCTGACACATGGTACATAACAGTGGACGACTTGGCCCACTGGCATGTCACGATTCTCCGCACCCGCTGCCGCCACGATGCACAGGCCGGCTCAATTCACAGGAGTCGGGCTGTGATCAAGTCAGATTGTGTTAGGGTTATTAAAAGCTCTCACATGGCTCTGGGGTCCTCCAGCTGCTGTGCAATCCGAGCCTCCAGCTCAGCTGTGTCATCCGCCTGTACGCAACAACATGGCGGCGGCGTCGTCCTGGGCAGAAGCCATGTATGCAGCCTTACACCATCGGTTCAGGGACTCAAGCTTCAGGCAAGATTTTCTTCCCTCATCAGACCTTACCTCTGCCATGCTGCCTTGTCGCAGGTGCAGGCTGCAAATTTGTTGGTCCGCGAGCCCAACTGGAGTTGTGCTGGCAGGGTTTCCGCGTCGAGTGGCTGTGGCAGGACTTGCCATCGAACAGAACTTCATGTCAGTGAGGACTGCGCAATCCCTAACATGTCTGTATTGCTGTCGCTCATATGGCTAATTTCAGGTCGCACTGTAAACGGCAGAATCCGTCCATGTCAGGGAATGAACACAGCGGATCCAGACGCACCTCTCTTACGATCACAATTGATATTTACGGAATGGATTATTATCTCGTCTGCGTTCAGCTGTTGACGAGCACATGACCCGTCGCGATGTACACGACGGACCGTCACCGCGCAAAAGTGTCAAGCTTGCAAATGGTGCGCCACAGTTTGGAGACGTCACAATTGATCTTTGCTGCAGATTCGAAACATTCGACGGATGCGCACGGGCCGGAATCTCCGCGGCAGGAGCTCCAGTGAAACAACCGCATGAGATCAGATTAGCGCGCATGTGTTGCTTGTTGCCATGATTAGCGGTAATAGGTATCAGGTGAAGTTCGTCCTCATCCAGCAAAACTGACAGGTATACGCCTGAGGCCGCGTCAATACAATGGCTCGTGCCATCAGCAGTGTGTCTCGGTGAGCTGGTCCGTCCCAGCTGGGAGCAACTGTCCAGGATTTTCGCTTCTGTCAGATGGCGGCGGGCGCCTCGGCAATGAAGGCTGATGAACAATGGTCCTCCCAACGCAGCGCTGCGCCGCCGCTCAGATCTGCACATCGTCGTCGGACCAGTCTCCAAAGATGCCTGCGTCGGCCTCGGCAGCGCCGGCGTCCGTGATCCCCAGCTCGTCTGCAGTGTGCGCCTCCGGCGGCGTGCGGATGCCTTCGCCAGTGCGCATGAATTTGGACCCTGAGCTGTCCTCCCCGCCCTGCAGTTTCGCTTTACGGAGCATAGTCAGGAGCATCGCCACGGCGTCTGGTATGCACTCCAGCGCCCCACTCATCTTGTGCAATGGGCGATTCATTTGAGCATTCCTGGCAGTGCTTTGTTGGCTGCCCGTTGGCTGGGTGGAAGCCATCAGCTGGCACATGCACAGAGCTCGACAGATTGCTCAACAGATTGATCACAACATGCATTGTGATGCCAAAACTCACCCCTGCTGCGTCTTCCAGACGGCGCTTGCCACCTAGGGCTGGTGCCCTGCCGCTGCTCTGTGGGTCGGGCTGCTTGGCCATCTCCGCTGCAGGACTGACCCGACCGGAGTTGCCGTACTGCAGTTCAAAGTCAAGAGTGTAACGTCACAAGGGATGTAGTAGGGTTTTTGCGCCACTGATGGAGCATGCCAAGGTGACATTCCATGCTGCATCGAAGTCGTGTCGTTCCTGTGCCTGAGCTTGGTATGACAGTGACACAATTAGATCCACCTCCAGCACTGCTCAGGTCTGTCAGCATAACAAAGAAATGGACCTGAACCGGCGCCGTGGCAGCGGCAGGCGCGCCATCGGCGTCCGCAGGGGGCAGCGGCGGCAGCGGCGGCGGCGGCGGCAGCTCGGCGACCAGCGGCTGAGCCGCCTCGCCACCCGCTGCGCTGGGGTCCCACGAGTGCAGGTCCCGCCGCCACTTTTTGATCTGCGAGGTGCGCATCAATCACGTCAACAGCTGATGATGTAGCAATAGCTGGTCCTGCACAGCAGGCGCGCATTGTCACATCGAGACAGGCGAGCCACGCCTTCCTGCCGGCACAGTTCCGGGGTAATGTTTTTATACGGCATGGGGGAAAATGCTGTCCAACGCAAGAACCCAAGAACGCACCATGCCATCAAAGGTGCGCTTGCTGCACGCCTTGTTCTTGTCCGGCGTGACCGGGTGCGAAGGTTTCCGCCTGAACCTACGCGGCAGTAAACCAGATGAGCTTTCCTGAGAAGAGAAGCTGCTGCCGACATCCATTACAGCGATCGCATCTGTCTGCAGGTGAGTCAATCCACCTTGAGTTTCGGCTGAAAAATTGAGGCAAAGCAGGGCGAGCATTGAAGGGCAGTCTCACTTGGGGACCTCCCGGAGGTATGCAACATAGCCTAGCGTGTTCTTGCCAAAGTCTATCTGCTTCTGGCGCTGCTGCAGCTTGTGCGGGTCCGTCTCCTTGGGCGCCGGCTGCCTCCGGGCTGCAGAAAACCGTGCAGGAGCCTCATGACCCCTGCTGTGATTTGGTTGCTCGAGGCGCAGCACGGGTGGCGCAGTGTCATGCAGCCATGCACGTCCTGGCAGTAACAGGATCGCATACTCACATTGGCCTTCGACATCGAACTCCTTCGAGAAGTCCGCCACCCGCTCCATGCGCTTTGTAGCCTGCTGGGATCTAGCGCCGCGATTTGTCGCGTCACGGAGCGTCAGCATGCTAGCGTGTCGCGCCAGTGCTGCGCCTCGGCTGTTGTGGAGTACTCTGATTTCACTTTTGCAGCTCTGCGGCGACTCTGTGCGCACTGAAATGCGGGCTGGATACTCTGAGCAGCCTGAAGTTCAAATCCTTGGACACAAACTTGAATTTGTCAAGGCTGCGTGCAAAGCTGGCTACCCGCAGGCCCTGGTTGTATCTGAGAGGTAACAAATGTTGCATTTGCACAGGAGTCGCGAAGTATTGTGGGCATTCAGCGATGCTGCGCCAGTGAACCGAAAGGGAATGAAGATGCGACAGCAAACTCCGACACAGTCTGCACGCATGATCACGCGATGCTTTTCACTAGTGATGATAAGATGCCGCTGCATTGGCGCTCCAGACACTACCCAAACATCTTCAGACTCTACCCTAACAAGCCCAGGACACCGCCGCCGCTGTCGCCCTCGCCGTCCCTGAGGCTGCCTGCAAAATCGCAGCGCGTACAACTTGAACACTTGTGCATAGGCATTGAAAGCGTACAAGTTGCTTCAGCACACGGCCTGTCCAGTCCAGCACCCAGGGTTCACTCACCTTGTCCATCGCTGTCGCCCTCGTCAAGTGGGGAGCCACTTTGTTGCCGCTGCTGTTGCCGCCTGAGCCGCTCCTCGGCCTCTTCAGCGGCGGACCTCGCCACAACACCTGCCGATGTGACATCAAACGTTTTGAGGATATGTCTGCAAAGCAGCAGTCGGAAACAGCAGCCTGCCAATGCCAGATGCATGCAAGCCCGACTATCCCCTGCTGTGCCAGAACCAGCGCTGCACGAGTCCGCGGATCCATTCGCTCACCCCGCGAGTGCATCCGCTGCGGCTTGTCGCCCACAACAAACTTCTGGCCCTGCCGCTGGTGCTCCTGGTACCCTGCCCACACCGCAAAGTGCTGCAGCACTATTGACGTGGCTACTGTAACGTTCAGTGACGCGGTGCCGTCTCCGTACTGAGGGATGTACACAAACGAGTCGCACAGCGCGATCTGCTTCTCCGACAGGCCTTGTCCCTGGGCCAGGACATGCACATGAATCAATGTAACGCATTACTATGTGGATCCATGCAGACACGCCCCTGATGCGCGCCACGCCTTCCATGCCATTCCAGCCACATGGGAATTGACAAAGCGGATGCTCAGCGGCAACACCGGCGCACCTCGTTGCCAATCATCAATGCTGTTGGCCCTGTGAACGGGTGCGCCTGAACTGGCTCAGCACCATCCATGATCTCCACACCCACTACACGGCAGCCTGCAGAGCAATAGGACCATGTTGGTTCGTGTTTGGCTGGCTATTTCCCTCGCACCGTGATCGAGCGTCGAGCGTCACGCGCCACACCTTGCTCGTCCTTCAGGTGGCTGCAGCACTCTTCCAGCGTTGGAAAGTGGCAGAAGGACACGTGATCTGCAGCACCATGGGACCCAAATGCGTTGAACTGCCGCGACCCCACCAGGCACATCTGCGCGTGCAGCATGGTTCCGGCAAATGATGGATTGGACAATTTTTGGAAGACCACTTGTGAGTGGCTAGCTTCGGTTCCCAGGCCTGCATATCTGCATTGTGTACAACCACTGTTGCTTCTGCTTTTCAGTCAGACGCCATAGCGCACCTTGGCCACTCCAAAGGCTGATGCACTACGCGCCAGTGTCCCGATGTTGTGCCGCTTGGCAATGTTGTGCACAATGAGGTAGCATGCGGGACGGCCTTCTGTGTTGCTGGTAGCTGCATCTCCCGCATGAGCCATGGAACCCCAGCGGCTGCCACTGCGGCTGCAGCGTGACCAGGTGGTCGCTTTCACTGTGCAGCGCCGCCGCTAGCTTAGCTGAATCCTTGCAGGGCCGCTGGCTGATATAGGCGTGGCCATGCACTTAGGGGTGTGTCAGACTTCAATGGATAATTTGCACTGTCCACCACGTTCAACGCAGCTGATCACAGCTATTGCACCTCACTTGAGTCTAGACTGCGCGGCGCCGAAGGCAGCTGAGCTCGCTGCAACAGAGGTCTGCGCGCCACAGCTTTCTAGCAGCCATATCTCTGATGGAGACCAGTAATGCAGATTGGATGTGCTCTGCATGAGAGTGCAGCTCTGCATTGCCGCGGTGGTGTCGGAGCATCTGCATGTGGCCGTGTCGGACGAGCTCCGGAACTGTCGCTTATGCCGGTCGAGCAGCAATCTGTCCTTGTCTGCTACGCAACTGTCGCCTGATATACTCAACACGTGCTGTCTATGCGAAGCCTTGAATCGAAGTCCGCTACACGATCAAACATGCAGGCAGCGCACAAAGGCACAATTTCTCCTAGGCTGACAGCGCCTGCAGGCGAATTTGTGAGGGCCTCACCGCTCCATTGGATCGGCTGTTGCCCAGCTCTTAGGCGCAAGCGACCTTTCCAATCGGTAGACTGGGCTTGCATGGGCCCAGATGCATGCCGCATTAGTGCGCCCGCATGATCTCTGTAGGCTGAGCCATCTCCCGCTCCGCAGGCTGGCAGGCGACCGCAGACCATGTGCGCGAGCACTGTCGAGCGGACAGTGCCAGACGCAAAGTGTTGGACCAACCCCGCGGGCAAGGTCCTCACGCCCATCTTGGACAACGTGTGGGGCGCCGAGCGGCCGTTTATGTGGAATCGGATCGACGTCGGCGGCCGGAGCGCGGTCATCAGGCTCAGCGACGGTGCGGCACAGCATCTCACAGGCCAGTACCTGTATCATTTTGCAACAACAACTGGCATCAGCAGCGACTGAACCAGAAATTGCTGCTTGCAGGCTCACTGTGGACGCAGTCGCCGGTTGAGCTGACGCCGGAGCTCAAACTGGCGTGTGACGAGCTGGGGCATGTCAAACACATTGTCAGCCCCAACTACGAGCACACAACGTTTGCCAGACAGGCATGAAACTTTATTGCATATCTGTGTTGCGCCATGCAATTCGGATTGTCTCCTGTGCCCGTCCTTGGATGTGCCTGTGCGTCCGTCTCCGCAGCTTATGCAGCGGTCCTGACGCTTTGCAGTGGAAGACAGCATACCCCAAAGCGACGCAGTATGGCTGCCCTGGTTTGCCGGCCAAAGACCCGTCGAAAGGGTGAGACAAGCACTGGTCAGACGTCTGGCCTGTGCAGGGCGTGCCTTTGTCTGCTGCAGTTTTGTTTCGCTGTTGAGTGCACTCATTGCAATTGCTCGTTGGTGGCCAATCTGGGTGGTGCATGGTGAATGGCATGCGTACCTGTTCGCGCGCGTCTGAGCCTCTGGTTTCTGGTGCATTCACAGGTATGACGCTGAGGTGGGGGTGAACAACCAGGCGCCAGACAGCTGGCTCGGAGAGATAGAAGTCACTCACCTGTCCTACGAGGCTGTGCCCCTGCTCGGCAAGCCCTTCTTCAATGAGGCAAGCTCCAATGGCTTGCCCGACACCCACCGTTGGGAATGCGCGTAGTGAGAGCCTTGTTGTTTTATGTGCTCTCTTGGAGCCAGTAGCTTGACTTTACATTTCTAATGTCTACAGCGCCTGTCTATGTCGCCTATTTGCAGGTCATATTTCTTCACAAGCCCTCCGGGACACTGATCGTCACAGATTGTGAGAGTTCTGCCGCTGTTGCCATCCTCCGACGCTTGGCATGATCCTTTCGTGTCCTGTGCTGCATGGCATATCCTCTGGCTGTCTTCTGGTCCTTGCTGTCCGTTGGAAGTCATGACGATGCCTACACCGCTTGCAGTGTTCTGGTCGTATCCCAAGGATGCGCCTGGCCCTACCAAGGCATGGAAGTTCGGCATGGACCGCATCTACGGTCCCTTCTACAACAACCTGATGATCAAGGACAAAGGTAACAGGGGTGCTGACCATGCCCATGAGCTTTGCCCGGGTTGCTGCCACGTTTGGGAGCTCTTGGAAGAATCTGGCTGTCGCAGCACAATCTGCGACTCATGACAAATGTGATATGCGCCTCAGGCCAGTTCGACGCGGCCATGAAGCGCATATTCGACGACTGGCAGTGGGACGCCATCATGCCCTGCCACGGCACCTTCATTCCTTCCGGCGGCAAGCAGGCGCTCAGGGATCACCTCAGCCTGCCGCCGCCGCAGCTCATCCGCGGCCGCTGATGCGCCGCCAGTGGCGCGGCATCGCACAGCGCTCACTTGTGAGGGCAGCTGTGGTGGGCTGACGAGCTTTCGTGTCTCTCGGATAGATCATAGTGAACACTGATGCCATCCAATGTGCTTGGACATTCTTCTGTACCAGTAGCCTGAGTTCTGTCGAGTGCCAGGATTGTCGCAGGGAGGGAGATGAGTCATCTCGCTCAAGAAGTCCCTGGCTTTCCTGCTCAGTCCTCCACTTCTTGTTTTGTTGGCCAGAGGCTCCTCCAAGTCACACCTGTAAACCAGCTCCTTGTGCATCTCCTGGTCCAACAGTAGGCAACATGAAGGTCGCCAGCCTCTTCTCGGGTGGGTACCTGCCACCGAACCTTCCACAGACAGCCTGCCTTGTCACCCTCCAACAGGGCAAACTTTGACGCTGACAGGAGCCCATGTGCCTGCAAACGGCTCACCTTGAGCGTCTGAAATGCTGCACGAACGGTTTTGCAGGCGCTGGTGGCCTGGACTTGGGTCTGCAGCAGGTGGGACCCTCAAATTTGCGTTCCCAGACGCCTGGCGATTTTGCTCTGCGCCGCGCTGATTTTGGGCAGCATGGCGGCACAGACGCCCTCTGCCACGCAGGATGACGGCAATGCCGTCAATTGCCGTGTTTTGGGCGCTTCATAGATGTGCTGTGTAGAACAGCATGCATGAGTTCTCAACATTCGACCGCCGCTGATGTGGCGGCACTCTGGCGCAGGCTGGGCACGAGATCGTCCTCCAGTGTGAGTCCGACCCGGGAGCCCAACAGGTAATTTGCCTTGAATACTCGCATGCACGACTGCTGTTTCTGTGGATGAATCACACATGAGATTCAGCCGTGTTTCCTTTAAGATCACTTGTCTCGCCGCAGGTGCTGCGGCACCACTTTCCGGGCACGCTGCTGCTTCCGGACGTGCGCGCCATTCAGGCGCTCCCCAAGGTGAAATTTACTTGATCGTGGACGACTGCAGTTCCATACCTGCAATCTTGGGGAATCTGAGAAGGTACGATGGTCCCGGTGCAGGACACCGAGCTGCTCGCCGCCGGCATCCCCTGCATCGACGTGAGCTGCACCGGCCACCGTCGCGGCGCGATGGGTCCGGTGCGCTCCTGCAGCACGTCACTGCGCTCGAAATTCCCAGAGCCTTATGTTCGCTTGCATGACCTGCCATTCCCACCATCCATCACCCTGTTTGCTTCGGTGAGTCGAGGTAGAAGCACCCTTGGTGACCAATGTCAAACCTGAGACTCTGTGAGTGCAGAGCACGGGGTGCGGGCGGCATGTGTTTCGGCTGCTGCGCCGGGCCGTCAGCGACCGCCGCCCCATCCCATGGCTGCTGCTCGAGAACGTGCGGAACTGCTATGCAACGTGTTGGGCTATTCAGTGTGGCATTGCAATTCTTCTTGCAATCGTTTGTGGCATGATGTGCATCACTGGCTGCATGCGCACAAACGCACAAGCCAGGCAGCGGTTATTGAGCATCAAAATCTCATCGCAATGATAGCAGAATGACAAACACAATTGCCGCGCAGGTGGAGGGCTTCCTAAACAGGCACGACCAGCTGGAGGAGAGCGGCGCGGCGGTCATCGAGACGATCGTCAAGGTACTGCTGTTCAAATGTACTGCTGAAATTGATCACAAAGGAAAGTGTCCTGGCCCAGCCTTCACGATTCCAATCCATATAGATTTGATGCTGTTGCTCGTCTGTGTGATCAAGGCGGTGGAGGGCATCGGCTTCCGCAGCTGGGCCTACCGCGTCGTCAACACTGCCGGTGGGGTTTTGTCCTGCAGAATCCCGCCAGAAGCTTGTGCTGTCTCCGACCTGCACTCCGCAATGCAGCAGCTGCTGGCGCGGCCGATCGCAGCCTGGTCGGCCGCTCCAAAGCGTGACAATTTGCGTCCTACGCTGTGCCAGGTCTGTTGAAAATCCGACTCCCCAGCATGCCTGCAGGCCTCAGTTTCTGCAGCAGCAGCGATGCATCCTCTCCTGGTGCCCAGGCATGGCGACTCTCGGATCAACGCCAGCCAATAGATTGTCCTCCGGCCGGGATGGGGTTCAGATCTTTCATGTACTGCAGGCTTCGGGGTGCCGCACCAGCGGCGCCGCATGCTGTTTGTGGCCTCCATGCACGGCGACGCGCGCGACCTGCTGCTGGCCACAGGCATGCGCCCCTGCACCGGCGCCTGCGAGGCCAAGTTCGGGCAGGGCGCCATGTGCTACCGCTGCCTGCTCGCCGAGGAGCTGCCCGTCGGCGACACTTCCTATGCGCTGGACATGGGCAACGCCCGGTGCGCATCAGGGTACAGGGCGGAAAAATTGCTCTGTCCAGTTCACTCTTGCGGCAGAGTGATGGCCATGCCGGTCCAGTCAGTTGAGAATGTCTGGAAGTCTGCTTCGTTTCAAGGGTGTCTTCCCTTCCGTGCAGCAACTCTGGCGTGGCAGACATGGTGCGGATGGAACAGACACTCCTGTCTCTCTAATTCATGTGCATTTACCGCATGCACCCTCCCGACATTTGACGCCTTACGACTTCGTATCCAGAGCATTCGCCATTTCAAGCGCTGACGCGTCCTGTCGCTGTCTCCTGCAGATACCCACAATGACGACCAGCAATCAGCGCATCCTGCTGCTGCTGAAGAACGGTGCCGCCGGCTTGCTGCGCACCGTCGACGCCGAGCGCCTGCAGGTAGGGTTTTAGGATTCCATAGTTTTAGGGGGCCCGGCGCCTTCTGGGCTGCTGCCCTTCTGATGTTTGCACTGAGCTGACATCCGTTGTGATCAGGCTGATGCTCAATCTCAATGCAGCTTACTGAGCTGGTCGGCAGCATGCGGTCACCAGCCTGCCATGCCGCCGGCATCCATGAGCGCCGGCTGCAGGGCTGCTGCGTGTCATCATTGTGGTGCACGGCTCCATCTTGATGCAATACATTGGCGGCTGCAGCATGTGGTTGTAACCCCTTCACAGGGCCTGCCGGAGAGCTGGACAGAGCCGTGCTATCCCATCGAGGGTCCTAGCATCGAACAGGACCGGTGCGACCGCTCGCGTATCCGAACTTAAAATATCACTTTCAGTCTTAATTGTCAGAGCATTGGGTTGTTTGGCGCTCAAATTGATGGCTTGCAAAGTCTGCATTCCTGTTGCCGCCAGGCCGCACTCCGCCAACAACGGGGCGACTGACGATGTCAGCAAGCGGGCCCGGTATGCCCTGATCGGCAACGCTGTCTCGGTGCCAGTCGCCAAGTGGATCGGCGAGCAGCTGATGAAGCCCTACCTGTGAGCGCTCTTCGCATTTTCCAGATATCCCAGAAATTCATGCATCTCACTTTATCTTTTGTGTGCCTCATGGCCAGCACAGGTGCAGCATTAGCGCATGGGTTATTTCGTTGGAAATTTGTGAACTCAAATGAAAATGCGCAGGCACAAGTATGTGGGCCATCCGGGAGACCGCCCATTGGACGCTGAAGCGCGCGCGGCGTCAGACTACTTCGACATGACAGAAGACGAGAACGAAGACAGCGATCCCACAGACAACGGTGATATTCACACTTGTACTCAAACAGTCGAAACCTTGAACGGTCCTGAGGATCCGAAATGTCTGTGACGCCGACAGATATGGCTTTGTTGTGTGAGTTAGGCGAGGGCTGCAAATGTGACGCTGAGCTGTGCCACTGCAGCATCAGGTGTGGTGCATCCCATGCCACAGTGAATGACAGCTCTCTGCACTGCAGACTGGAAGGGGCATCTGCTCCGCAGCCCGCCTAAGTCAAAGGTGAACCGTGTATTACCGCTTGCAAGCCTATGCAAACCCTGTCAAAAAGACCACAGACGTATGGCCCTCACCCCACACAGCGAAACGATACAGAATTTGATGGAGGACTAGACCTTGTCGTGATGGCTGCTGAGCAGGGCGGCAAGGGCAGCAGCAGCAAGCCTGAGCAGGAGGCCGGTTGCGAGGCCTGGCCCCGTTCTGCCTGGTTCCTCAAAGGGCGCGGCAGGTGTGTCCTGGTCAAGACCGCAACCTTTTGAGTTTCTCCGTCTGTGCTCCTGTTTTGACATTGCCGATTCTGTTCGGCATCCGCTCCTGCTCTCCGCGTCATCGGTGCAGGACATGGCAGTGGAAGTGGTGCGGTGTGCCCTGCAGCGCAATCACTGCTGCACGACCACATGCTCTCGGAGTCCTTTTACACTGCTTCATCCACGAATTACTGCCTGATGTTTACTCGCTCGATCTGATGCGCAGGTGGGCGGCGGGGCACCTGTCCGATGCGCCGGAGCTGACGCCGCTGGTGCCGCTGGGGGACTTCGTCACGCAGCCCGGAAAGCCGCCGTCTGAGGAGGTAGCACACAATTGCGTCAGCACTTTGAGGATCGGCAGGGGCTCTTGATTGTGATGCAGGCTTTCATCTGGCAGGAGTGCAGCTAGACACATTGGCGTTTTGCGCAATGCAGGGCCTCGCTTGCAGAGCAATACGGCATCTTCATAACATCGCTCGAAAGCTCAGGACTCCACATGCGGTGCAGGCGCTGCGCATTTACGTGATGCGCATGCGGGAGGGCGGCTTCGATGTCGCCAACCTGCTGATCAAGATGCGGCAGTGCAAATTGTCCGCTGGGCCTCTGGTGAGTGAGTTGAATTCTCTTCAGCGTTGTTATGTTGTAGGACACAGATCTGGCGCTGGGTCTTCGATACTCCTCAAAGACTTTACTCCTCAAAACACCCCCACTGCTGCATGCAATCACAGTGTTGTGATGATCGACCCTGCTGGGACAGAGCGAGAGCCTCCCTGTGACCTTGCAGGCGGCGCGCATGGTGCTGGACGAGTCTCACGCGGCCGCCAATATCTCCTCCAGCCCCGCAAAGGCGAAGCATGCAGCCAAGCGCGCGCTGCAGATCGGGCAGCAGGGCACCCGCTGCGGCGCCTGCCTCAACTGCAAGCAGCTGCGCCAGGTGCCGCGATTGTCCACTGTCAGCGTGCTCGACCTCATGTAGCGCACCCAGCTTCGCACCTGCACTCCTGGCGGATGCACTTTTCTCATGGGAAGATGTGTGACGCCAGCAGTGGATCACAAGCACCGAGTGTCTGCCGACGGAGCTTGCTGTGCTTTATCTGGCAACTAAACTGTTATTCCAGCTCCAGTCACTGAAGCCGAGCCTGGCTGACACTGCTCCTGCTGACGAATGATGATGCTGCAGGGTGGCACTCGCCGCTGCCTGCTGCTGCGCGCTACTGCCGCCGCCGCCGCGGGCCATGCTGGTGCGCCGTTAGCATGTTGATCTCGTTTTTTTATCTGGGTCAGTCTGTCACCGGTCATTTCCCCCTGTGCAAGGCTTCAAGTTGCCAGAGGATCTTGAAGTTCAAGGTGTCAGAGGATCTGAAAGTTCATGTTGTACCTTGCAAGATGGTTCCAAATGGCCGATGCAGTGAACTGTCTGCCGTATCTGTCGTGATCACGCGTGAAGCTGGAACCCTTGTTTTGCTGCGCTGCAGGCGCGGTGGTGTCCTGCATGAAGGAGAAGGCGGTCGGCAAGCGCGTCTCTGTGTGGTGGGCCGACGATGAGCAGGTGACTATCTTGTGATATTCTGTACGCACACTGTCAAAAATTGGCCTTGCAATGATTCTTCTACACACCATCCTACTCCCATGTTGTATGCGGTCATCAGGTTCTGAGCTTGCGATGCCATCTGTTGGCGGCTGCAGTGGTATGAGGGCTGCATCACGCACTGGGACGGCCTGCGCTGGAGCCACACCATCGAGTACGATGACGGAGACTCTGAGGTACTCAACTGTCATGTGATGGACCATCATGTGCTGGACCCATTATTTAAGGAGTATCATCTCAAGCACCCAAATGTCTGACCAGTCTATCGAGTGGCACGACTGTCAATGCCAACTGCTGCGATGGGTAGCTTACAAGTGCGCACATGATCCGCATCATTAACCTCGGCCTCTGTGTGCTGTAGGTGGTGGCACTGTGGGCGCCGCATGAGATGGTGAGTCTTTTGGACGTTCATCTGGTGCTGTACATCATTCTGATCATTCTGTCTTCGTTGTCACCTTTCTATTCAGGCTGCCGTCCAAAACCTGTGGGCACTGTATAGATTTGCTGACGCTTTGGGTAGTCGCATGCAGGTGCAACTGAAGGGGGCCTGCAAGGGTAGCATGGCGCAGCGGCGCGAGTCCAAGCGACCGAGACGGGCGACTGAGAAAGGCAAGGAGGCAGCACAAGCGGATGCGGATGAGATGGCTGCGCCAAAGCAGGAGGAGCTCGACATGGCCGCGCCAAAGCCGGCCAACGAATGAGCAAGCTCGCAGGCATCATGTGTGGAGCTCAAACCCTCATGCATCACGCGTCGTACCTATCTGAACGTCGTCCAGCAAGCTCATCAAACGCATGTGCGTGAACGTGTGTCTGTCCGCCTTGCGGCCGTGTACCGTGAGGCCTGCCTTGCAGTCGTGATGTGTGTCTGCCTCAGTTGCCGTGACTCCTTTGCTTTGGTGTAGCCTTACAGAAGCTACAACGCCAAGCATGTACCTACCTGCCTGGAAAGAGCTGCTGACGCATTGCATGGGGCTTCGCATGCGAAACGAAGATGCCGCCGATAAACAAGCTGGCTTCAACCTGGGTGCGCAACTTTATGTTCTGAACTTCTCGTACAGATGAGCCGATGTGCGTTTCGCGGGCCATTGCTCTGCAATAATCACAGCGCGAAAGCCGTTCCGGATCACTGCAGGATCAATGCCGCTGCATGACGCTTGAATGCATGAGCTGTCAGAGCTGAACCGAAAATAAACACGCTTGGTTAGAGTCGCTGCAGCATGATGGTGCCTGGCGAGGCGTTCATCGAGCACCTCATAGACTACATGAAGCATCATGACGCCGAGCTACTCACTGGTGTGTGAGCTGAACGAAGCCATTCAGATGTTTCGACCATCCCGACACACATACTCGCTGATGCTTTCACGCCTGCTCAGCCTTGAGCATGAGACAGCAGTCCAGCACACTGAGACCTCAAAAACACCACGTTTTGTTCAATATGCAGGTCGTATTGCATTGAGGCTGCAGCCGCGGGCGCTTGACTATGCCGCATCCCGACTACGCAGCCTAGAGCAGCTGCAGGCGACGGCCAACACGCCGCTGAAAGACGTCAGCGGCTCCGACATACGCGGCGTGCACGACTATCTGCGCCTGGAAAAGCTGGCGCAGCTGCTGGCGCATGTGCGGTGCCTCAAAATCGAATCTGCGCTGCCCGGCCTGAGGTGAGGGACTTGTGATGGCCCTCCAATAGGCAGTCGCAAGCAAGTCCACGATCTGGTTGCACCATGAGCCAGAGACTCTCCATGCGCCTGCCGTCTTGCGGACGTGCCATGGCGCGCCGCTGTGGCGGCCGATCCCACCCGGCAGTATCGTCTGAACGCGCTGCTTACATACCTTAATGGATCCGGAGTTCGGGCGAAGATCTTGAATGATCTCGACTGAGCTCGAATGTTGGTCATTTGCAGGGAGGCGACGCGCATCAGCGTGGTACCTTTCACAGTGCTGACCAGCCTGGACCTGCGCAGCTGCGACCCACTTAACACTGGCAGTTGGTGACAGGTACAGTGCATCATCGTGCTTGATGTTCTGCAGGGACCCAACGCGCATCAGTCTGGAGCCATTCACGGCGCTGACCAGCCTGGACCTGCGGGGCTGCGACCTGTCGACGGCCAACTGGGATGGGCTGCCGCTGCTGCAGGCGCAGCTGCGCGAGCTGCGGGTGCACGACACGCTGGAGGCGCTGCACCACCTGCTCGCGCCGCACGCCGTGGCCGTCACTGTCGCAGGTGTGTATACTGAACTGACTGAATGCCTTCGGCTGAGACACCCCAGTGTGAAGCTGGAGCCGCACCACCTGCTGGCGCCACACGCCGTGGCCATCACCATCGCAGGCATGCGATCGGACAACTGACTGCCTCGCCTTCGGCGTAGATGTGGGTACTTGAGCCAGTGTGACTGTCCCACGCTGGAGATCAGAAGATGCCGGGACAGACGTGAAACACGGCGCAAAACATTGTAGGCAGCACGAATTTTGTGGCTTCAGCGCGCACATTGGCATGCAACTGCCAGAAGTTGACGGCAGCCGGCACGATCTCGGAATGGTGCCGCAACCAGTCTCGAGTGCGAGAAGACCTTGTGACCGCTGCGCACTCCGTCTGTCCAGGCATCAACGAGGTGCCCAGCTGGCGAGCGCTGCAGGTACTTGAGTGCGGCCACAACTGCATCGCGGCCATGGACCCGTCCCTGCGCCTGCTGCCGGCGCTGCAGGTCTGATACCTTGAAACCTTCTGGGCAAGCAATGTTGGAACATGTGGCCATGCCGAGCGCTTCCTCGTGATTAGACGGCATCCCATCCTGTGCAACTTGACTACGGGTGATGCTGTACTGGAAGATTTCACATTGTGTTCCTTACAGCATAAGCCGTTGTAATGCAGACGCTGGAGCTAAGCCACAGCAACCTGCCGAGCGTGGACAATCTGACGGCGTGCACCGGCCTGACATCGCTCAACCTCAGCCATAACCGCATCGGCTCCCTGATCTGTCTCCGCCAGGTGCCCACGATTGCGAGCACACGGGACAGCAGACACACAGCAGGCTGTCCTCTGCATGACCAAGTGCTGCTATTGCTAGTCCGCCGAATATTATCGCGACCGGCGCATTGGCAGAGACATTGGCGTCGACTGAACTTGGTGGGTCTGGGCAGGTGTGCACATTGCGGGCGCTGTCGCTGCAATGGAACGCGCTGCGCAGCACGGATGGGCTGGAAGCGCTCACGTGCCTCCGCTCACTCGACCTGGGCTTCAATTTCGTCGCCAACATCAGCGAGGTCGTGCGGCTATCAGGCGAGAATTAAGGATCCGATGCTCCTGACCGTTTCCCTGGGCAAATCCAGGGCGCGGGGTTCTGGGATGCTGCTCTGACAAGTCCAGCTGCCAGCAGGTGCCACACCCAGCGCTACATACATCCCTGCAGCAATCACTGCTGTTCAGCTCCAGGCATTGCAGTGCTGACCAGCCTGTGCTGCCACAGCCGGAGCCAACAGCTACCAAAATTTATATAAAATATGGGCCGTCATATTTTTCAACATGACACATCGTTGTATCAGTCACATTCTCGAACATGAACGAACATATAAGAAAATCAATGAAGCAATCAATTGGTTCGCCCGCAGGCCTGGCGGAGCTGACCAGCCTGCGGCTGCAGGGCAATCCGGTCGCGTACGCGCGCAGCTACCGCTGCGACGTGTTCAGCTGCTTCCCGCCGCCGCAGCGGCATGCGGTGCGGCTCGACGGGGCGCCGGCCAACATGCACGAGCGGCAGCGGCTGCATCGGCGCACCGCCGGCAGCGGCGGCCGCATGGCGCAGGTGCACTGTACGGGCGACGTGTGTCCAGCCGGCGTCGGGAGATGCACAGTTGCGACAGCACTGCATTCTGGCGCATGAAATGCAGAAGCATGCCCAGGCCATCGTCCCCGAATGTACACTTATGATCCAAGTAAGTTGCGCAAGTGAATTATGCCCAGACTGCCTGCAGATCTGCAAGCCGGACGTGGAGGCCGCTGAGGAGCTCAGGCCCTGGCTCGTGAGCGACGGTCGCAGCTGGTCCCGGCTGGTGGACGACATTCTGGGACCCACCAAGCCGTTCGCCGCAAGGTGAGCAGCGGCTCACACAACAGCGGCCGAGGTCTGGCTTGAGTCCATTTCAACTCGCGATTGGGGTTGGGGATTGCCACACTGGGCCTGCTCTGCCGAGCGTCTTACATCACACTCAAACTCACACATCTGCAGGAGCGAGACGGGGCCGTGGAGCTACCTCGGCGGCGGCAGCCGCACCGTCAGCAGCGGCGGCAGCAGCGGCGGCAGCAGCCCGCGGAAGTCGTCGCTCGCGGCGCATTGGCGGGACAGCGCGACCGAAGATGCCGCCATGTCGTTCCACAGCTGCCCGGAGGATTTTATGATCCTCAGGTGGACTGGCAGGCCGCCGACAACGGCGGCGCCTCCTGAGGACGTGTCAGCGGCCGCGGCAACTCGTCCTGCCGCCAGCGGCCGCAGCGGCAGCATCAGCAGCAGCCGAAGCGCTAGCCGGGTGCCGTCGCTGCAGCAGGAGCTGAGCTTGCTGCCAGCCTCCACTCGCCGGCTGCCGAGTGAGGGCGAGTGACGCTGGCCCGTGTGGAGTTGGAGATGTGAAACATGTGGAGTGTTGCACGAAGCGAAGTAAGAAAGTGTAAAGTACGAGGGAATTGCAACTCGAGTCACATGGGCCACACGTCAGCCAACTTCGCGTCACGACCGACCACTTTGAACGCTTCGTCACTCCTAAGTTTGCAGCCTCATTTCCGTCTCACTCAACACCGTCCGAGGGGAAAGGCTGCTTCTGAAATTTGCTCCTTCTGACACTTGCGTGGCATTCGCTCCTTTGTGCACACGACTCACTGTGCTTGGGCGCCCCACATCAGCCAAAAGGCACGGAATCATGGTTCAACGACCGCTGGCCGGCACCGGACGGTGTCTCATTGGCAAACAGCAGGCCTATGTCACCAGTTTCGCCGGCAAGACGCTGGCCCAGCCTCAGCGGCAGCAGAGCGGAACTCGGCCAGCTCGGCGGCCACGTCACTGCAGCACCTCCAGGGCTGCGCTCAGCGCTGGGCCGCTGTCGCCTCCCCCAAAGCCACTGGGCGGCAGCAGCAAACTTGTGCCCATCATCGACAAGATCGCAGCCTGTGTCGAGGCCAATGTGAGTGCGAATGCGTCCCCCTCGCTTCCTTGTCAAACCTCAACCCCAATATTGAGCCATACATCTTCAACAGGCGTTTGCAAACCAATGCTGCCCGAACACCATGCTTATCGATTCGGTGAATCCCTGCAGGACTCGGTCCGCCGCTTCGAGACTGTTGCAGGGCGGTCAGCCATGATTGGCTTTGCCGTCGCCGTCGCTGCGGAGGTGGTGCTGCCCCGCGGCGGCCTATTCGGCGGCTTTGACGGAGCGTTGTTCTCTTCCTACTCCACCGTAGCACTGCTGGCGGTCTGCGCCTCCGCCATCGTCGCCACGCTTACCAAGCAGCGCATTGGTGGCCAAATCAAGGAGGTGAGGAGAGCAAATCGCATCGCATGTATGTAAAACGGCTTGCACACCATCTGCCTAGTGACTCGGACGCTGGATACACACGGAAGGGGTTGACTACCGGCAGACACGGGCTTACACATCGACTAAATGGCAACATGTGGTTCCAAGGTTGCATGCAAAGCGCTGGCGGCCAAGAGCTGCGGCATGGCAATGATATGACCTTTCAGACCTTGTCTCATGTTCCACTTCCGTGTGTGTAGGCTGTTTTTACCAGTCTGACAGCGGTCAAGCGGTCCAAGAGCAGCCTGTCGTCACTCGACGTTGACTCGGCTGTGGACTTCGTGTTCAGCAGCGTCTTCAGCCGCGAGGTTCTGTCCGCTATGACGGACGAGCACGAGTGGATCTGAGAAGAAGACAGTCTTTCTGAAGCAAGAGAGAGCAGTGCCGCCAGCGTGCAGGAGAGTTTTCAACTGCCGTGGAGCAATGACCCATTGGATTGCATTTCTCTGTACAATTCATGAGGTGATTAGATGAGGGGTCGGGCGGGTTCGGGAAGAAGCCAGCACCAAGCCGGCAGTCGAGTGTTCTGTTATTGGTTTGATCCTCGTTAATGTGGTGTCCTCGTTAATGTGGTGTCCCACCCAACAAATACATTGTTTCTCGACGTTGCGTTGCAGACGCACAGTGAGATCGTGCCAGGTCCGTTTGTTCCAGGCAGAGAGTAGTCCAGGCTGCTGCTGATTTCTGTACATTAGTAGTAGTCCGTCCGGCCCATGTGATTGACAAGGTGTTGCCTCTAGCGTGCTAGTGTAACAACTCGGCAGATGATAAATGATGTTGCTTCAGCCTCTGAAGTTCAGGGCACTCAGCCAGGCGTATGTGCTATGCCTTTCAGTGTCGGTGTTTCGGACAGTCCATCTCCACAACCCCTGGCCTGTGAACACAGTCTTCGGAAAGTGTCAGACCTGACCTGTTTCGACTGCCTCAAGAGGATCTGCCTCCTGAACGACAGCACAACGCGCCGCAACAGCTAGTGGGCTGTCAGCGTGCGGTGGGCGGTGTCCAGCCGCGGCAGCAGCTGCTAATGCTTCCAACCGAGGTCCAGAACCTTGCACGCCATCATCTCCAGGCTCCCATCACAGCGAGTGCGTCGTCAGCCTGCGGTAGGCGGTGTCCAGAAGCGGCAGCAGCGAATCCAGCGCCTGCTGCTTGTCCTGCTGCTGCAGCCGCCGCGCCGCCCACGGCTGGAAGGTGCGCTTGAGGTACACCGACAGCGCCGTCCGCAGCGTCTTGGCCGCCTGCACACGGATTTCATGCATTTCATACACTTTCAGGACACGAAATTCCTGTGCACGTAACACACACTAGCTTCGTCACTCTGTTCCGCTGCTGGACACCGGCTAGTCACGACATGTAGTCGGCAGTCAGTTGTCCGTTGTGAAGCCTTTCTTGGCCGGTTGAAAACGGGGCAGATGGGGTTTTCCTTGGGCGCGACAGCGGGATTCAACGCCGCAGAGCGCCTCAGTGCCAGAAAACGCACCGTGTTGGTGGCCAGGCGCTCGAATACGGCGGCCACAGCGGTGGCGTCCGCGCAGCCCAGCAGCAGGTGCTGCAGCGTCAGGTTCCAGAACAGCTGCTCGCGCGGCACCATGGCGCCCTCAAAGCGCACCACCTGCATGATGCGATTGGTTGCTCAAGTTTTGGAATTGGGCATGGGAATTTGTGAGCAGAAGCATGTCGCGCGACAAGGCTCAGAGATGCAACACTGCCCAGCACCATGCACGCAGGTATACTAAATCAGACAAATTCTACATTTTTTTCACAGCACAAGATTTTTTTTTGTTGCAGACGGTGGGCCAAGCGTCCCCGGTCCCAGCACGAAGAGGGAACTGAACATCCGGGGATCAGGGCGGCTGCCTGCGAGCTGGGGTCTGCACCTTCAGCACGGACAGCGGCAGCGCGCCGCCGGATATGAGCGACGCGGTGAGGCGCGCCAGGTGCGCCGTGCGCCGCGGCTCTGCCTCCGCCACCCCCTGTAACCCGGAAACACAGTTGCAAGCGCACGTACATGCATCACATGTGCCGCATCCAGCAGACACGACCTGCACTGCAGGAAGGCACGCCCTGCGGGCATCAGGCGTCAGCCGCGGCCGCATGTTCAAAGGCCTCTGTCGCATGCTGTCAGAGGGCAGTGACGCGATAACGATCTGGAGTCGGCAGCGGCGCGCCTTGAAGTGGTCCCACAGGCAGTACTGCAGCGTGACGGTGTGGGAGGTGGAGGCGGCGGCGAGGCGGCCCAACAGCAGCGCATAGTACGGGTTCCAGCCAGCTTCCTGCAGGCAGCACTCCGCCGGCACGCGCACCACCTCCCGCTCCGCCTCACCCTGTGACGGGTTTGATCATGAACACATCAACAGGCCTGATGCAGATCAGCAGCGCATCCAACATTGTAGGTAGAATTTGCCGGCACGCGCACCGCCTCCCGCTCCGCCTGCCCCTGTAGGGTGTTTGGAGGCGGTTTTGAAAGAAAAGAGAAAGGGTTCATTCAGATGCGTAGTCTTCAATTACATCTGACAGGCGGCACTCCGCCGAGACAAGCACCAACCCCCGCTCCGTTTCGTCCTGCGGGGATTTTGCAAGGATCAAGCCTTGCCAGTGGCAGCGTGTGCAAGGCGAGTGACATTCCTCGCTGCGCTGTCCCCTTGAGCCCAGGCGCAGCAGGCGCTTGGAAGCGATGGCGCGTCCTCTTTCACGACAGAAAAAGTTTCGGGCAGTGTCAAAGTCCTCAAGGGTGGGGCAGCTTGTGCCCTTCGACCCCAGGCGCAGCAGAGCAGGCTTTGAGATGCCAGAGGCAGGCAAGATAGGCACCCTCACCTTGAGCCCCAGGCGCAGGAGGCGCTCAAAGGCGTCGGTCGCGTCCTCGGCGCCCATGACGCAGCAGAAGACAGCACGCCGCACGTCCGTGTTCATGCGCGCCGCCGCCGCCAGCCGCAGCAGCTCCGAATCCGCCGCTGCGGCCGCGCCGCCCAGCACGCCGGCGCCGCCGGCCGGCTGCGGCAGCGCCTCGCCGGCCGCGGGCAGCCACCACAGGCCCTGCTCACGCGTGGCACACGCTTGCCGCTACGCAGATGCGGCGTTCCGATTGACAATGCCCTCGACAATGCCATTGAGAGCAGCTTACTCCGCACTGGACTAGCCTAGATGTGCACGACTGCAACTGTGCAGCAGCAGCGGCGTCCACCTGGCAGCCCGATGAAGCCTGCTTCCTGCTGTACTTAGTCAGCGCTCTGACAGCTTTGATCAGTATCATGCCGACGAGAGGGCACCTTCTTGCTGGGCGCCAGCAGCTTGTCCCAGGACAGGCTGGTGAGCGCCATGGCCGGCGCGCCGACAGACTTGAGCCACTTGGTGGTGCCAGCAGTGAGCGCGATGGCGCCGCCGCCGCCGCCGCGCTGCCGATTGTTCTTGATGTCCAGCAGCAGCGACAGCATCACCTGCAGGGAAGTGCACAACATGCTCATTCGCAACACTATCATGTCCATGGAAGGAAGATTCATGGCCGGGGTGACAACAGACGCACCAAGTAGAAACAGAGGGCATTGTCCACAGCAGCAGATGCCATTGTTCACAGCATCCTGAGAGTGCCCATGCGCGTCTCAGCGAGGCATAGCCCGCAGCTCCGAGACCTCCGAGGAAACCAGATCGTGTATTTTGCCAGACGCGCTGCCAACACCATCCGATGCACCATGAAGCAGCGTGCGGCGCACCTCTGCACGCGAGCTCATCAGGCCGGCAGCGGCGGCCTCTGCCGCGCGCGCGTGCACCGCCACGAGGAAGTCCTTCATAGCCCCCGGGTCCGCCGACCGCAGGTGCAGCCCCGCCGCCCGCAGCGCCGCAGACAGCATCGCGACATCCTGCTCCTCGAATCTGAGGGAGGGAAGGAGGAGACCCTGAGGATCAAAAGGGCGCCGTATCGAGCAATGGGTTGCAACTGCTGTGGCATCATTGCTGGTCAGTCTTCACCCGATTAAGCTCGTGGCACTACAGCTCATTGCAGGTCTGCTGACATCTGGTGCATTTGGATCGCTTTCGTCATCGCCGCCGGAGTGCCAGCCACGGCAGTGGCTGCTGATACTGTTGCGGGGTCCCCAGCAGCCGAGTAGCCTCGTGGCCCCGGTCGGCAAACAGCCATTCAACGGTTGAGGGTATGTATGAGCTTTGTACAAGTGTTTTGAGGGTATGTATGGTGTTTTGAGGGTTTCCGCACCGCCGGGTGAGGTGCGCCAACAGGCTGTACATGACGGCGGGCCCCATGAGGCCCGCCAGGTAGGCGTGCACCGCCACCATCGCCAGGTTGTGGCACGCCAGGCCGTCGTGTGCGTCCCGCGCCGCCTCCAGCCGCGCCGCCAGCGCCGCCAGGAAGCGCGCTCCGATCTGCAGCGAGAGAAGGTCTTCTGCTTTGTTCATTGCCTTACTTCTCTTTGTTTGGCTCGGCTCTGCTCTGCTGCTCTGTTGGCTGCTTACTTTGCTGTTGTCACTTACAGTGTCACTGCAAGGCTGTTCGATTTCCTGAGCAGGCACACCAGAAGAGCAGGATCTGCTGGAGCGGCTGGTCTATGCGTCGTGCATGCCCAAGTGCGAGGGAGCTGCAGCACCTCCTGCGTGTCGACGACGGCTGAGACTCCGGCCACGAACGCCGAAGCCACCGCGGCAAAGGCGTCGGTCGCCCTTGGGCCCTCTGCCGCCGCCTGCATGCACGCCACACGCACGAGATCTGAACGCTGCCAACGCGTTAATGGCTTATAAAGCACCCATCACCATGCGCCACATCTAAGGTCCAGAGCGGTGGATGTCCGTGCATGATGTCACCGCACGGAAACACCCTGAGCACTCAGCGTCAGACGTAAGAAGGTGGCCCCTCACATTGAGCAGCTCGTCGTTGATGGCCTCGGTGACGGCCAGGCGGCCCTCTTCCGGCATCAGCGCTGAAACGTCTGTGGCGATGCCGGCCAGGTTGGACTCCGCCAGCCTGTTGCCAGACGATTGCATCAAGTGAACCGTGACAAAAATTTTGCAACACATTGCGTATTGCAGGTTGAATCGAAGGCATACCTGAGAACGTGTATAGTGTACCAGCAACCATGTGGCGGTCGTGATGTGTGCCAATCAAGAGCGTGCATGCAGACCGCGTGCGACGGCAGCGCCTGCATGGGCGGGCACCTGTTGAGCAGGCCGCGCACGCGTTGCTGCACCTGGCCGCCGCCAGCGCGCTGCTTGGCGCGCATTGCGGGCGGCACATACGCCCCGCCTGCAGGGTGGCACATGACAGCAATAGGAAGACTGTTCGACTGTGTGGCATTGTGTCAGGCAGCGCGGTGTCGAGCATTGTGATTGGGTTCACGAAAAAAGACGCGACCAAACACGTGCCAGCCTAGCTCAAGCTGATGCAGCAGGCGACGCAGCTCCATGTTTGCGGAACCAATGCAACAGCAAGCACGCTGCCGAACCCAGCCCACTGCAGTAGCACAGCTTCGGATGAGTGCGTCATCCGCCAGCAGCATTTTCGCTGTGTTACAGCGCACCTGCTGCCGCTGTCTGCCGGCCGCCAAGCTCTAGCGCGTCATCGGAAGACTCGCCGGAGGCACCGCCCTCCCCGGCTGCCAGGCCTTCGTCCAGCGAGCCCTCGATGGAGCCCTCCTCGTCGGAAGAATCCTCCTCTCCAGAGGAGAAGCCGTCGCTGCCGGCTGCGTCTTCGTCTGAGGACATGTCCCCAGAGGACGCACATTCGTCGCTGCTGCCGGCACCGTCGTTTGCCGGCAGCAAATCATCTTCCGAGTAGCTGCCGCTGCCGCTGTCCAGGCCGCCAGGGCTGTCCTGCTCGCTGGAGCCGTCCTCGCTGCTGCCTGGACAGCCAGGAGTGGCGCGGTCATGTCAGACAGACTGGCAGCCACCAACGCGAGGCCTCAGCTCCGCATGCCTCGGCAGCGCAGGGTGTGTTCGACGCCATTATGATCCTGCTGGAAGATATGGCGAACGGATGAAGCTTGCCATGTGCGGATTGTGCAGCCGTAGTGCTTGGGGCATGAACGCCATGTGTGACCGGCTGATGGACGATCTGCAAACTGGACAAGAGCATGTCAACCTGCACGGGGCTGCCTCACCAGCGTCAGCGCCGCTGTCAGAGTCCATGCCAGCGGTGGTGATGCCGGCGGTCAGGTCGTCCAGCCCGTCTTCGATTGTGGATTTGCGCCCCTTCCTCAGCTTCAGCTTCTTGGCCAGCTGCCGGAAGTGGCGCTTCTCCGCCTCGATCGCCGACCGCCCCGTGTCCTGCGAAGCCAAGGAGCGGGGTTTTGATAGGGGTTTCATAACTGGCCACGGAGGTCCCGA
>JAABUM010000734.1_pt1 | contig 54694 bp, 60 predicted proteins | sample 5559161 | NCBI WGS metagenome assembly JAABUM01 (sample SAMN10711868, study PRJNA513369) | rock metagenome | isolation source: Antarctica rocks | place: Antarctica: Victoria Land, Siegfried Peak nord
TCGAGCTTCTGCGTGGTCATGACGGCGGCATAGCAGGGGCTCCGTGCTTTGCCCAGAGCCGGGCAGGCGTGGGCGAAGCTTGCGGCCGGGCATTGCGACCCACCGCGGGATGGGCTAGCGTCCCCCCCACGGCAGAGATGTCGAGCACCCGTAGCTCAGCTGGATAGAGCGCTGCCCTCCGAAGGCTGTCAAGCGTTCCAAATTGTGCTGTGACTCCACGAAGTTAAACCCTCCTTTTGATGTCTCTATGGGCCGTTGCAACCACATTGCAACCATTCCAGCCGTACTCCGATCTGATCTAGGCGTACCCTGGGCGTGTTCCGAAGCCGCAGGACGGAGGCCGTCCGCGAGTCTCGCCCGTTGCCCCCACTCGAATTAGCCGCTCGACCTCTAGGCCAAGGCGGAATACGCGAAGCCCCTTCGTGCGGATGGCCTCCTCCGCCCCGTCCTGAACGTGCAAGAGCAGGCGATCATTCGCGTCAGCCTCTATTTGAACGCTCTCGCCTACGAAGACCGCAGCGGCGTCGAGCCCGATCGTCGTCGTGGCGATCTTATAGGATGAGGGATCTGATATGCTGCCCGACGAACACGGGGGTTAATCGTGGGGATTCCGCATCCGCGCCTGTGCGCCGTACCGGGCCCGCACCAAGGGCGAGGACGAGCGCGGGGTCGGCTATGTCAAGAGGAATGCGATCGCCGGCCGCAGCTTCGAGACCTGGTCGGCCATGGAGGCGCACCTCGAGGCCTGGACGCGCGAGATCGCCGATCGGCGGGTGCACGGCACGACCGGCGAGCGGCCGAAAGACCGGTTCGATCGCGACGAGGCCAAAGCCCTGCGGCCGCTCAGCGGCACGCCGCCGTTCACGACGGCGCGCGATCTCGTCCGCTCGGTCGGCGCCGATTGCGCGGTCGCGATCGACGGCAATGCCTATTCGGTGCCGTGGCGGCTGATCGGCGAACGAGTCCGCGTCACGGTGAGCGGTGACGTCATCCGTGTCCACCATGGCGGCCAGAAGGTGGCGGTCCATGCGGAACTCAAGGGCCGCCACGGCCGCGCAGTCGACGATGCGCATCTGGCCGGCCTCGTCGGGACGGGGGGTCGGCCGATCCATATCGTCGTGCCGGAAGGTCTTCGGGAGAGCCCGCGGACCTCTGCCCTGCTGCGCTCGCTCGCCGAGTACGAAGCCGTCGCCGGGGGAGCCTTCTGATGGAGACTCCTGATCATCTCACGGCCTTGCTCGGCCGCCTCAAGCTGACCGCCCTTCGCGACCAGCTCGACAGTCTCATCGACGAAGCCGGCCGGCGGGAGCTCTCGATCCGCGAAGCGCTCACGTTCTTCTGCGAGCGGGAGGTGGGCCGCCGGGACCAACGGCGCATCGACATGGCCTTCGGCCTGGCGCGCTTTCCCTTCGTTCGCGATCTCACTGGTTTCGACTTCGGCGCCCAGCCGTCGATCGACAAGGCGCAGGTCCGGGAGATCGCGACAGGACGCTTGATCGCCAACGGCGAAGCCGTTCTGCTCCTGGGGCCGCCCGGCGTCGGCAAGACGCATCTCGCCGTGGCGCTCGGGCGGGAAGCCATCGTGACCGGCTACACGGTGCTGTTCACGCCGGCCACCACGCTCGTTGCCCAACTCGCCAAGGCGCATGGCGAGGGCCGGCTCGAGGAGCGGCTGACCCACTACGCCAAGCCGAAGCTCCTGATCATCGACGAACTCGGCTACCTCCCGTTCGAGCCGGATGCCGCGCACCTGTTCTTCCAGCTTGTCAGCCGCCGCTACGAGCGCGGTGCCGTGTTGGTGACCTCGAACCGCGCCATCGGCGAATGGGGCACGGTGTTCGGTGATGCCGTGGTGGCGACCGCCATCCTCGACCGCCTGCTTCACCACAGCCACGTGATCACAATCCGGGGCGACAGCTACCGGCTGCGACGCTGCAACCCACAATCGCCTGAACAGGCGGTCGGCATGGGGGTCAATTCCTCATGACGCCAGGGGGTCAGTCCCGAATGTCGCTGGACACTCCATGCCGAGGCGTTCAGCCGCACGTGCGAAATGCAGCTTTTCTGCAACAGCGACGAAGTGACGAAGGTGGCGAAGTTCCATCCACCACTCCGATCGTCAAAGAGACTTTTCGTGCCGATAGATCTCCGTCGAGACGCCCTCGACGACATACATGCTCACCTCGGCGGCGCCGACACGCCAGTTCCTGGCGTCCTGATACGGCCGAGCGGTAGAACTCGTGCGCCTTTTCGGCGCTGGCGAACACCACGATGATGACGCGCGCCGCAGGAACCTGGCCCTCGAGGCTGGCCGGCGCACCAACAGCCGTATAGCGCCCGCCAAAAGCCTCAACGGCAGGCCGGGACCGCTTCGCATATTGCTCGTACTGCTTGGGATCGTGGACTTGGACTTCAACGATGACGTAGCCCTTCTTGTCGCTCACGTCGGGCTCCCGTTTTCGCCTGGCCGCAGGAGACGCCGAATCATCGTCGTTACGGAGGCGATAAATGCCTCCGGCTCGTCCGAGCCGCCTGCCATGATGAAGGCGTGAAGAGCCCCGTGCGCGCCCTGGAAGATGAACCGGGCTGCGGATGGCGTGAGCTCGCCGCACAAGGTGCCTGCCTCAACCGCAGCCCGGATTTCGTCCGCGAGAAGGGCGATGAGCCTCTCGTTCGAGGCTCGGCATAGTTCCAGCGCCGCAGCGTCAGCCGAGCTGTAGACCAACCTGTGCAGGTCGGCGTTGCCCAGCGTGTGGCGGATCAGCGCTTCCAGGAAGGTCGTGATCCGCTTGGCGCTTGGTGGACCGGCGGCCTCCAGAACCGTGGCGGCGACCGTGAGCAGGCCCTCGACATGCCGCTCCCACAAAATCCCGACTACCTGATCCTTGGATCGGAAATAGAGATAGAACGTGCCCTTCGCGAGATTGGCACAGTCAGTGATGTCGCTGATTGCGGCGGCGTTAATCCCCTTTTCGACAAACACGGAGAGGGCAGCCCGAAGGAGATCATCGAGACGTTCCTCAGGGGGCTTCGCCACGCGCTTGCGACGCTCCTTTGTCATTGACGTCATATGGCGGGAAGGCTCCTCAGCTCTACAGCGCCTACAATAAGCCTTGACTGACTGGCAGTCAATATGAATGACTGGTGGTCACTCAACGCGAGCCTCGCATATGACCGTTTCTCCACGCTCTTCTGTGCCCCCGGTGCTCTTCGCCTCGCTCTGCGCCGGCATCGTCATGGTCTACCTCGATACGACCGTCGTGAACGTCGCGTTGCCTATCCTTCAACGCGACTTCGGAGCGGACATCCGGCAGCTTCAGTGGGTGATCGACGCCTACACGCTGATCTTCGCGAGCCTGCTGCTCGCGGCCGGCACGCTCGGCGACATCATCGGCCGCAACCGTGTATTCGTCGGCGGCTTCCTGGGCTTCACGGCCGCGTCCGCGATATGTGCGGCGGCGCCGTCCATTTCGCTTCTCCTCCTTGGCCGGGGCCTGCAAGGCGCGTGTGCGGCGATCATGATCCCGCTGTCGCTTGCGATGATCTCGACGCTCTACGCGGACCGCGCGGCTCGGGCGCGGGCGATCGGCATCTGGGCGGGGCTCGGCGGACTTGCCCTTGCAGCCGGGCCGGTCATCGGGGGCATCTTCGTCGAGCGGCTCGGGTGGCGCAGCATCTTCTTGCTGAACCTCCCAATCGGGATCATTGCCGCCCTCTGCCTTGCTCGTCGGCTCCCGGCGAACTCGGCGGCGCGAGCACGAAAGCTGGATGTCGTCGGTCTCGTCCTGTTCGTGACCGGGACCGGTCTGCTCACCTACTCGTTGATTGAGGGCAACGAGTTGGGCTGGGCGTCTCCGGCAATCGTCGCCAGCTTCGCGTCGGCCCTTGTCGCTCTCGTGGCGTTCCTGCTTTGGGAGAGACGGCAGGACGATGCTCTGCTTCCGCTCGGCCTTTTCAGAAATCCCGTGCTCGTCGCTGCTTGCGTCGTCAACTTCGTTGCCCTGTTCGGTCTGTTCGCCGTTCTCTTCACGCTGACGTTGTTCTTCCAGCAGGTTCAGCAACGCAGCGCCTTCGACACGGGCCTTTGCTTCCTGGCGCTGACGATCCCGATCATGGTGGCGTCCTATGTGGCGAGCGCCATTGCCGGGCGGATCGGCCCCAAGATCCCGATCGTGGCCGGGGCCCTTCTGGTCGCAGTCGGGCTCACGGGTCTCACGACGATCGAGGTTGGCAGTTCGTTCGTGCTCTGGGGATGGGCCCTGACTCTGATCGGCACCGGCGTTTCCTTCGTGGGTGCGCCCGCGTCAGTCGCCGTACTCGCGTCGGTTCCGCCAGCCCAGGCCGGCACGGTTTCGGGGGTCTTCAACACGTTCCGGCAAGTCGGAGCAGTGTTTGGCGTGGCGCTCCCGGGAGCGTTGATCCTGCACCAGATGAACATCGGCCTCTCTGCTGCGCTCGACGGAGTCCACCTGCCGCCCGACACGTTGAGCCACCTTGTCGATGCTTTGACGAAAGGGCGGTGGAGCGCTCTCGCGGCTCTGGCAGCCGACCAACGCGCCGCCGTGATCCAGGGTGCCGGGGGAGTGTTCCTTCAGGGGTTACGGTCGTCCTTATGGGTCGCGGCTGGTGGTACGGTCGTTGGCGCAGCCGTCGCAGCTTGCTTATTGCGGCAAGAAGGTGCGTCCAAAGTACCGGGCGCAGTCCAACCTGCACGACCTGGTGAATAAGAGCCTGAGCACGTCCTTGTGCGACTTCCGCAGAGCGCGATACAGCTACGTCAGGAGAGCACGAGGGGTCCGGCAACGCGCTACGGCGTCGGGGATTCGAAGCTGGAGGGTCATTGGAGTGGCTTCGTCAGGCCGCAGCTCCGAGCTGGAGGGCAATCTCGACCGGCCTCGATGGCCGAACGTAGTCTAGAGGCCGCCGGCGAAGAAGTCGCGCTTGCCCAGCGGGACGCCCTTCATCCGCAGGATCGCGTAAGCCATCGACAGGTGGAAGTAGAAGTTCGTCGTCGCGAACCCGGACACCCATTGTCCGATCGGCAAGGTCGGCTTGAGCTGGCCGATATCGAGCGTGAATGGAAGATCGTCCCGACCCTCGAACTGCTCGGGCTTGAGCTCCCTCAGGTAGGCTTTCGCATCCACGATCGCCGCCTGCAGTTCCGAAAGCGTGCTTTCACCCTCCAGGGACGGAGGAACAGCCAATCCCGCCGCTCGCGCCGGCCACAGCTTTGCGAAACTGCAGACAATCTGGGCCTGGCGGCGGAGCGGGAACATGTCTTCGGCGAGTCGCCAGCTCAGAAGGTCGGCTTCGGGAACCCCATTTGCTGCCGCGTGCTCGGCGCCCTTGGCCAGTATGTTAGCCAGAGTCTCGAGGCCTTGGGAGTACAGACCCACGAAAGTGAACGATCCTACCTTCACAACCTTGCTCCTTTCGGCAGCGTGCGAGATCGAGTGCGCCGTCAGGCGCGCGAGGCGCGTAGACGTTCACGCGCCGAAAACCGACCTCCCGAGTCGCACCAGGAGGAGAGATTTAGAGTCGGCCCTAAGCGAACGGCGCAGTCGGTGGGCGACTTCGGTGGTCAGGTAGGGACGTACGTCAACCTGATCACGTCCCTGCCGATCAGATCGCTCGCTCTAAGTCGGAGTCGCGGCCGGGGACCGGCGAAGAATGGCTTGCCGTGACCAAGGACGATGGGGTGTTTGTAGAGCCGATACTCGTCGATGAGACCAAGGTCCGTCAGTCTGCCGGCCAGCTCCGGTCCACCTACTTCAATTTCGCCGTCGAGCTCAGCCTTCAGCCCGCGAATCACCGCCTCGAGTTCATGCTTGACCAGCGTGGCTTTGGGCCCCACCGACTTCAAACTGCGCGACACGACCCACTTCGGCTGCTTTCGCCAGGCCGCCGCGAAATCGCGCTCCTCCCCGACCCAGTCGGACTGATCTTCGTCCCAATACCGCATCGTCTCGTACATGCAGCGCCCGTACACAAGGCCGGCTAGGCTGCGCAGATCCTCAACAAAGTGCTGGAAGAGCGCGGGATCGGGAGCGAACGCCTGATGGTCGACGTACCCGTCCAAAGACTGGTTCAATCCAAAGACAAGCTTCGCCATGCCCCGCATCTCCACCTTGGCTATCCGAAAAAACTTTGGCCGTCCTGCCGTCTAGGCGGGCGCGGCCAGGGCTCAGCGAGTGAGCACGAGGTGGGTCGCCAGCTCCGTCGGAACCACCTCCGTCACGCGATAGCCAAGGCCTGGCAGGTCTATGCCTTCGAACAGGGATTCACCGCGGCCCAGGAAGACAGGCGACATCGCCAGGTGCATCTCGTCGATCACGCCTGCGAGAAGGTACTGGCGGACCGTCGAAACGCCGCCGCCGATCTTCACGTCGAGGTCGCCCGCGGCGGCCTTCGCCTGAGCGAGCGCCGACTCAATCCCGTCGGTGACGAAATAGAAAGTCGTGCCGCCCTCCATCTCGATGGGGGCGCGGGCGTGGTGGGTGAGGATGAAGGTCGGCGCGTGATACGGGGGATTGTCGCCCCACCAGCCCTTCCAGTCGGGTCCGCCCCAATCATCGCCGGCCGGCCCGAACATATTGCGGCCGAGGATGAAGGCGCCGAAGCCTTCCGTCGTGGCGCGGGCGAAGCGATCATCAATCCCGTCGTCTTTCCCCAACATCGATCGGAAAGTCCGGGTCGGGTAGAACCAATTGTGTAACTCCCGGCCCCCTTTGCCGAGCGGGTGCTCCAGGCTCTGGTCCAGGCCGGCCCCGAAGCCGTCGGTGGACACTGCAACACCTCTTACGCGCACCTTTCCCACGGGGGTCCTCCGTTTAATAGTGAACTGATCTGAGTAGGAGTTGCAGCCGGCGACAGCTCGGGCGCTTGATTGGCTATCTAGTCGAGAAGAGCTCTCTCACCGGCTTTCTCCTGGTTGCGGTCCTCGCCCGAGGACTCCAGATCGACACATCCGACTGCTCGCGATCAATTTTGCCGCTTGACTATTGTCTGTTGGTATCAACATATTTTGCCGTGTCAACGCCGATTGACGTCCCGTTCGAGACGACCCTCCTGGTCCGGGATACCTGCCTTTGTCTTCATCTGCAGCGGGCGGCGCGCGCCACGGCGCGCCGCTTCGACGACGCCCTGCGGCCGCTCGGCCTGACCAACGGGCAGTTCTCGCTGATGATGTCCCTGAACAGGCCGGAGCCTCCACGAATCGGCTCGGTGGCTCCACTGCTCGCGATGGATCGCACGACGCTCACCGCCGGCCTGAAGCCCCTCGAGCGGCGCGGTCTTCTCGAGGTCAGGCCGGACCCGGACGACAGGCGCAGCCGCCTTCTCACGCTAACGCGCGCTGGCGGAATGCTCTTGGCCGAGGCGGTTCCGATTTGGGAGCGCACGCACAGGAGCTTGGACGGTCTCCTCCGCGGGTCGGATCCGAATCAGCTGCGAGACGACCTCCGCTCATTGTCATGAGCAGGGCCGGCGGAGTCGGCTCACAAAGGTCGCTTCGCTCGGTCCCTGCAGGGCCCTCTACATGGCTCAAAGAGGGACTCAAGAGCGGTACTTGACAGCAAGTTATATGCGCGATCATGTATATGCATGGAGATGCAAACACTTTTCGCGACGCTCGCTGATCCCACGCGCTTCCGGATCGTCGAGCTCCTTCGGGAAGGCGAACAGGCCGTTTCGGACATTGTCCAACGGGTGGACGTCCATCAGTCCGGCGTCTCGCGCCATCTCATGATTCTCCTGGAGCTCGGCCTGGTCCAGGTGCGTCGTGACGGACAACATCGCCGCTATTCCCTGCGCCCCGGTCCCTTCCGGGACATCGAAGCATGGGCGATCGGGTACCGCCGCCTGTGGAACGCGCGCCTCGACCGCCTCGATGCTGCGCTGAGCAGAAGTACGAGTTCCCGCAAGAACAATACGAAAGATGGAGAGGCAGAATGAACGCAGCTGCAGCGCGGGCGACCCCCGGGCGAAAGACATTCTCGATCGAGCGGATGTTCTCCGCCTCGATTGAGGATGTCTGGGAGCTTTGGACGAGCAAGGCCGGGATCGAGGCGTGGTGGGGCCCCGAAGGGTTCGAGGTCGCCGTCACCTCGCTCGACCTGCGGCCCGGCGGCGAGCTGGTCTACGTGATGACCGCGACCGCGCCGGAGCAGGTGGCGTTCATGAAGCGGGCAGGCATGCCGCTCTCCACCGAAACCCGGGTCACCTACACCGAGGTCTCGCCGCCCCGCCGGCTAGCCTACAAGATCCTCGCCGATTTCGTGCCGAACGTAGCGCCCTACGAGGTGGAAACTGTCGTTGAGCTGGAGGCAGCGGCCGAGGGCGCGAAGCTCACGGTCACCTTCGACGCCATGCATGACGACCTTTGGACCGAACGCGCCCGCGCCGGCCACGAGAGCCAGATACGCAAGCTGGACGCCCTCTTGGCTGCCCGGGGCAAGGTGGTGCGCTCGTGAGGCCCTGGCTCGCAAGCGCCGGCGCCGTGGCGGCCGGCTTCCTCGTTACTGCGATTGCCTCCACCGCCGCTGACGCGGCGATGCATGGCCTGCGCATATTCCCCGACTCGGTTCGCGCCATGTCCGACCCGCTGTTCGCGCTGGCTTCGGCCTATCGCGCCCTCTTCACCATTGCCGGAGGCTACGTCACGGCGCGCCTCGCGCCCGACCGGCCGATGCGCCATGCCTGGGTCCTGGCAGGGATCGGTCTCGCCGCCGGACTGGCCGGCGTCGTCGCCTACTACGCCATGGCCGAGGGGGAGCTCGGCCCGGCCTGGTACGCGATGTCGATCCCTCTCGAGGCCGTCCCCTGCGTCTGGTTCGGCGCTCGATTGGCGGCTCCCCGCCGCCCGGCTCTCGCCTGATCCCGCGTCAGACCGCGGACGGGGCAGAGTCCGCTCCCCTGGTCCGGTATCAGCGATCTCCCACCACACGACCAAGATAATCCAGAACGCAACCCCAGCACGCGGAGCGCTTTGCCGGTGATCACGATCTACGACTTCCCTCACGGCGCGCGGGGCCTGCGGGCTTCATGGCTGTCCGAAGAGATGGGACTGGCGCACACCTTCGTGCCCGTCGGCTTCCCGCCGGAGCAGGGCTACCGCGAGCTGAACCCGTTCGGCACCGTCCCTTTTCTGCAAGACGACGGCGTTGCGATGGCTGAATCGGTCGCGATCATGTTCTACATCGCCCAGAAGTACGGACCGACCGAGATGTTGCCGCCCATCGATGACGAGCGGCACGCCAAGGTGCTTCAGTTCACGCTCTTCGGGGAAGCCTCGTTAGCGTCACCCATGACACCCCTGCTGACAGTCCGTTTCGGCGCGCCGGAAAATCAGAAGCGCAATTGGTCCGCCGTCGCGATCGAGTCCCGCCTTACTACCGCGATTGACCATCTTGCCACTGAATTGGGAGCGCGCGAGTTCCTTGTCGGTCCCACACTCACCCTCGCCGACATTTCGGTGATGACCGCTCTCCGGATATGGACTCGCGGCCTTAGCCAGGGCCTTCCCGCAACGCTGCGAGCCTACTGCGAGCGGCTTCAGGATCGGCCGGCCTGCAAACGTGCGATCGCCGCGCACAGTTGATCGGGCGGGCGGCGTCGTGGGTGAATCCTCCCGGCGACGCCGTCGCCGAAAGGATCAGGCCGCCGCAGCGTTTAGGGCGTACTCAGCCATCTGCTCGCCAAGCGCTTCCCGGAAGGCCGGGCGGGCCTCGCAACGGGCGACATAGGCAGCCAGCCTCGGGAGAGACGGGACCAACTCCGTGTGACGGATAAACCGCAAGACCGTGACCATCAGAATGTCTGCGGCCGTGAAACGCCCGAGGAGGTAGTCGCGCTCCCCGAGTGCGGTGGCGAGTTCGCCTAGCCGCCGTTCGACGTTCTTGACCGCGTGCGGACGCGCCAATTGCGCCCATGCCTCGTCCCGGTTCAGCACATCGATGTCGAAGAGGGCTTGCACTGGCACGTCTACGGTGTTGAGGGCGGCGAACATCCAGGCGAGTGTCTGGTCGCGGCCGGCTTCGTCCTCGGCTATAAGGGCCTCCGATTCCTTGGCGATCGCGTACACGATCGCGCCGGACTCGATCAGTTGTCGGCCGTCAGCTTCGAAGACCGGCACCATCCCGAATGGGTGGCGCTGCTTGTGGGCGGCCGAGGTCCGCTCCTCGACGCCGATCAGCCTGGTCTCGTATGGGAGTCCGGCCTCTCGCAGCGCCCAACGGACGCGGAGGTCACGCACCAGTCCGTGAGCGAACGGCGGCGCAAAACTGAAACCCCAGACAGCGATCTCTTTCATGGCGTTCTCCTGACATGGATGTCGGCGCGAGGACCTAGGCGGCCCTTGCTCGTCTCGTTGAAGGCGAAGTGGTTGGTGGAGGACCGGAGCCCCGGGGCAATGGCCTAGTCGCCGGGGCTCGCCTCGGCAGCCGGGCGGCGGACAACTCTGACAGTCCCGCTGCGTCCGCCGCCGCAGAAGAAGCGATCAGCGCCGTCCGACTCCAGTCCGGAGACGCCTGTCCCCGGCGGCATCTGGAGCGTTTCCAGCGCCGCTCCGGTTTGAGGATCGACACGTACGAGGGCGCTCTCGTCCCCCTCCCATGTGCCGTGCCAGAGCTCGCCCCCGACCCACGTCACCCCAGTGACGAAGCGATCCAACTCCATGGTCCGAAGCATGGCTCCGGTCTGAGGGTCGAGCTGGTGGATCTTGCGCTTACGATACTGTCCCACCCACAGCATCCCCTCCGCCCAGGCGAGCCCGGAGACCCCGCCCTCGGGGGCCGGGATGGTTGTGAGGACCTCACCGCTTTCCGGATCGACCTTTTGGATGCGGTCTTCGGCGATCTGAAACAGGTATCGGCCATCGAACGCTGTTCCGGCGTGAGCAGCGACTTTGAGAGAGCGCAGCTCCTTGCCTGTGGCGGGCTCCAACGCCCTGAGCGCGTCTCCGGCGGCGAACCAAACCTGTTTTCCGTCGTAGGAAACCCCATGCACGGCCTCGACGCCGGGGAAGGGGCCATACTCACCAGTGATCTGGGCGGCTGATGTTTTCATAGGCCCAACCTAGGCGCTGGGCAGCGGCCCCGGGAGTAACAAGGTTGTCGGGAATCCGGGCACCGACGGGCTCAGCCACCGGCGCGCGCGCCCGCGCCCGAGGGACTGCACCTTGCCTGCCGCTGCCAAGGACTCGAGCGCGCGCTGAACTGTGCGTGGGCTCGCGCCGAGCGCGATGGCCAACGCGGAGCTCGACCACGATTCGCCGTCGGCGAGGAAGGCGAGCACCGCGGCGTGCTCTCCCTCGACCGGCGGCGCCAGCACGACGACCTCCCGTTCCTCGTGCGGCTCAAGGGAAAACCCGCGCTTGGTCGCGCCGACGCCAGCCGCTTTCCGCAGTTCGACGCGGAGGCGCCCAACCTCGACCCGCAATCGCGCTCGATGGGATTCATCGGCGGTCTTGGCGCGGAACGCCCGCGCGATAAGCGCTTCGCGAGAAGCATCATCGGGCCACGCTTCCGCCAGGGCGCGGGCAAGCGCGAAGAGAACCGGCCGCGTCGCCAGCGATATCTCTGAGCACGCGACACGCACGACGTGGCGACAGGCGTCGATCACGATCTTGTCCGACGCATGCAACGCCTCAACATCCTCGAGAAGGAGCAGGCGCTCTTGGCCGCGCGCTGTCAGGCGTGCAGCGGGCGTCGTGAGGATCAGGCGCGCTCGTTCGACCTCGGCGGCCAGAGCAGGAATCTCGGCCTCCCCCGCCGCCCGCTCAGCCCGAGCTAGCGCTTCGCGCGCGGTCTCGGTGTGCAGCCGTCTGATCGCGATTCCCGCAACCACCAGCTCGTGGGCGGTTCGCCAGGCGGGTGGGAAGGGTGACGCGTCAAGCCTTCCGAGCAAGCGCTCGGCCTCGTCGAGCCTGCCGACCAGAAGCAGCCGGCGGACCTGTAGGTGCTGCGCGTGCGCGGCGTTGGCCCGGTCCCCGTGGTCCTCCAGGGTCGCCCGGGCTGCGGCCAGCGCTTTGGTCGGCCACCCTAAGTCACGTGAAACGAGTGCGATCTCGGCCTGGGCGACCACGCATCTCGCCCGCGCAACGGCTTCTTTGGGGCCGAAAGCCCGCGCCGCCCGGCGGAGGAGCAGCTTGGCTCGACCGAGCTCCCCTAACTGCGCCATCGCAATGCCGCGCAGCGCGAGCGCAGCCGCATCGTCGCGAAGAGCGACCCTGTTCAGTGCACCGAGAGGATCGCCCGCGGCCAGTGCACGCGCCGCTGCGGTGATAAGTGAGTCCATCCGAATCCTGCCACACTTGTCACTCCCGGCGCCGGGTCGCGCGGTCCTAATCGTAGCCTGAGTTGAAGGACATTCTACGGGAGATACGGACAATGGCCCAGCACGTCACCGGCACACGTGAGGAGTGGCTGGCTGCCCGCCTAGCCTTGCTTGACGAGGAGAAGGAGCTGACCCGCCGCAGCGACGAACTGGCGCGACTGCGTCAAGCGCTGCCGTGGGTGCGGGTCGAGAAGGATTATCGCTTCGAGACCGACAACGGGAGCGCCTCGCTCGCGGACCTGTTTCGAGGGCGCTCTCAGCTCCTCGTCTACCACTTCATGTTCGGCCCCGAGTTCAAAGCGGGGTGTCCGTCCTGCTCGGCGATTGCCGACGGCTTCGACGGCTTCGCCGTGCACCTCGCCAACCACGATGTGATGCTGACCGCCGTCTCGAGAGCCCCGCTCGCCAAGCTGCAGGCGTACAAGCAGCGGATGGGATGGAGTTTCCCGTGGGCTTCGTCATTCGGCAGCGACTTCAACCAGGATTTCGCCGTCTCGTTCACCGAGCAACAGCAACGCCAAGGCGCCGAATACAACTACCGGCGCGCGCCCGCTGCGAAGGAAGAGTTCCTCGCAGGCAAGACCACGGCCAGCGTGCCCCAAGCGATGGCGGCAGCGACAGGGGTCGACCTGCCGACGTACGCCCGCGAGGCCCCAGGCGTGAGCGCGTTCGTGCTCGAGGATGGGGTCGTCTACCACACCTACTCGGCTTACTCGCGCGGCGTGGACAGCCTCTGGGGCATGTACCAATGGCTCGACCGCGCCCCCAAGGGCCGCAATGAGAGCGGCGCCTGGCTGCGCCAGCATGACCTCTACGATCCCAGTTGAGCCACGCGGCGCTCGGCAGATCGTCCTCAGCCGACCTGCCGAGCGGATTTTCTTGGCCGTTTCGGGGCTGCTCCTTGGACCCTCGAACGCCTTGCGCCTTGCGGCGCCCGGTTGGCTCGCGCAGAGGGCCTCATTCGTCGCGGGTAGCCTCGTGCTGATTCGGCCGATCGCAAGGCCGGCCCACCACCCACGTCTCGACTGCGAAATTATAACTCCTGCAGAATTTCTTTGGCACCGGGCCGCTCGCTTACGTGCGCGAACCATTGGGCGAGCCTGCTCTTACCGGCGAGGATGGCCTCGCCTTCCGGCGTCCGGCGGAGCCAGTCGAAATGCGGCATGAGGCGGATGTCGGCCAGGCTGTAGCTCTCGCCAGTGAGGTAGGGAGCCGAGATCAGGGCCTCCAGCGCTTCGGCGCAGCAGCGCGCCGTAGGCACGGCCGCTTCGACCACTTCAAAGTTGGTCGGTCGGCCGAAGTATTTTGGCGCGATCAGCCGTTCGAGGCCGATCTCACCGCTCCAGGACTTGAACAGATAGGAATCTACGACCGCGAGAATCTGGTTCATGCGCGCGGCCTCATGCACATCCGCTGGCTGGAGCGCAGGGCCCGCAAAGGCCTCGTCCACATAGCGCAGGATGGCTTGCGTTTCGTAGAGCATGAAGCCGTCATGTTCGATCACCGGCACCCGGCCGAACGGGTTGCGCGCCATGTGCTCGGGGTCCTTGAAGGGCGGCAACACGGTGACCAGTTCGTAGTCCACGCCCTTCTCGACAAGACCCAGCATCGCACCACGCACGTTGGGGCTGCCCGCCATGCCATAAAGTTTGATGCCCATCGCTACTTCCCTGTGAAATCCCGCCCATCAGGCGGCCTCGTCCGCGAAAGCCTTGAAACGCCGCTCGAACACTTCGACCCAGCCGCCGTCGTACTTGTCCCGCCATTCGGCACCGTCGACCTTGAGCTTTTCCCAGCCGGCATGAACGAGTCGTACTTCGGTGCCGTCTGGGACCGCGCGGAACGAGACGTCGATACGCTGCGCTTCCTCTTCGCTGCACCGCGCCTGCCAGGAGAGGGCGAGCGCATGGGGCGGATTCCATTCGAGCACATGCCCCCAGAGCGTTTCTCGGCCGTCGGCGCCGATCTCGTAGAGCCGGCCGCCGACATGGGGCTCGAGGCGGCAATCAACCGCCGGGTGGATCGAGAACCTGGCGAGCGGATACCAACGGCCGATATCGGCGGTGAACACGCGGAAGGCTGTTGCGGGCGCACACCGTACGGTCACGGTCTTCACGATCGGCGATATGGGGAGCGCTCCGACCGTGGCGCTCATTTTTCCTGACCCGCCTTGTCGGCGGCATCGGAAAACGACCCGAGCGCTGCGCGCCACATGTCGTCGACGTACGCCCTGAGCTCGCCCAGAGCCGCGCTGTCCGCATGATAGATCCGGCGGGTGCCGGCGCGCTCCTCGCGGACGAGTTGGGCTTCCTTGAGCACTTTCAGGTGCTGCGAGACGGCCGGTCGGCTAATCGGCAGTTCCTGGGCGATCGCGCCCACCGACTGCGGCGCCGCAACGATCCGTTCCAGGATGGTTCGGCGCATCGGGTCTGATAAGGCGGCCAAGGTTGAATGGTAAGTCATCACTTACGTTAGTGATGGCTTACCGTGCATGTCAAGCGGTCAAAGGCCTGAACGCGGCAGGAGTGGGCGAAATGGGATTCCGCTCCACGCGGGCTTTGCCCGACACGGTCGGACGAGGGCACGACCTGATCGACGCCGGGGGTCGAAGCGGCGGTCGGTCTTGGGTCAGAACCTCCTAAAGTTCGAGGTCACGCAATCACCGCTTCGATAGTAGAGCGGACCCTTATCCGCCAGTCGATGGCTTGCCGGTGAAAAGCGCCAACTGAGCATCGAAAGCCCGGTTGTAGGCGGGCCGCACTTCGCCGCGGCCGAGATAGGCGCTCAGGTTCGGATATTCGTCCAGAATGCCCGATCGTCTCAGCCTGAGCAGCACCGAGACCATCATCAGGTCGCCCGCGCTGAAAGCGCCGTCGAGCCAGTCTGCATCGCCAAGGCGAGCGGAAAGTTGCTTCAACCGATCGCGGACGCGGTCCTCGACCAGAGGTAGGCGTTCCTTCGTCCAAGGCTTGTCGCCTTCCAGCAGTCTGGCGGACGCGAGATCAAGGATCGGCGGCTCCACTGTGTTGACCGCGGCGAACATCCAAGTGATATCGCGCGCGCCCGGGCATTGGCATCGTCCGGCAGCAAGCCCGCATGGCGCTCGGCGATATGGAACACGATCGCCCCTGTCTCGAACAGGGCGAGACCGCCTTCCTCATAGGTCGGAATCTGGCCGAAAGGATGAAGCGCCAGATGCGCGGGCTCCTTCAACGCATCGAACGAGACAAGACGAACGTCGTAAGGCTGGCCCACCTCTTCGAGCGCCCAGCGAACGCGCATATCACGGGCCAGTCCCCTGCCGCGATCGGGGGAGCTTTCAAAAGCGGTAATGGCGATGGTCATCGTAAAGCTCCGGAGGTCGCATTGACGTCATCGTGCGTCACCGAGTTGCGGCGTCGGGGACATCGATGCTGATCAAGCCCTCAATCATGGCCTCACGAGCCAACTACGGCGCGATCAGCGGTTGGCGCGCGAGGCGCTCAGTGCAACGGCCGCCCGGATCAGAGCCTTCAATGCGTTCTCCTCGAGCTCCTGGCCCTCTTGGAAGTCGATGGCACGCCGGGTGTTGCCGTCGAGGCTGGAGTTGAAGAGACCTGCCGGGTCAGGAAGCGCGGCTCCTTTGGCGAAGGTCAGCTTCACGACCCTCTTGTAGGTCTCGCCGGTGCAGATGATTCCCTCATGCGACCAGACCGGAACGCCTCTCCACTTCCACTCCTCGACCACCTCGGGATCGGCCTCCTTGATCAGGGAGCGGAGCCGCGAGAGCATTTCACCGCGCCAATCGCCCAGCTCGTTGATCCTGTCGTCGATCAGTTGCGATGGGGAATTGCCTGCAGGGGACCCACTCTTGCTCATGATGTCCACTCCTACCCCGCCAGGCGTCGCCCACCACGCCACTTCGCGGCATAGGGCAGGACAAACATGTAGAGGCCGCTGAAGAGGAGCAAGAACAGGGGAACCAGTGGCGAGTAGGTCAGCCATAGGGGAGCTTGCCCAACTCCCATGGCGACGAAATTGGCGATCACGGACACCGTGAAGGCAATGGACACCCAGCGGTGGATCTGCCGAATCCATGTGCTCATAATCAACAAGACCTCATCTGAAGACGAGCCGAAGCGAAGTTGGTGCTCACTCGGCGCGAAGGTGTACGGTGCTAACCTTTGCCGACTTCCTGGCGATCGGCTCGGCTGTTGCGCTCACTCGCAGATGCCTCGCTACAACTCTGCGGATGCGGCCTCGCTCTGACGTCGGCCGACGGCCTCAGTCCGCTCGTGCCAGGATCTGCTCCAGGTTTCCGAGGAACTTCTGCCATCCATACTTGGCGCCCTGGTAGGCCTGCTCCTGATCCGGCCGGAAGCCAGACTGCTCCATGCGGAGGTGGGTTCCCCTGCTCGTGGGCGTGAGGGTCCAGGTGACGACGCTCTCGAGGCCCATCGCGGCCCAGGTGTAGGACAGCGTCTTGTTCGGCTCGACTTCGACCACCTCGCAATCGACGCTCCCCCAGTCGCCGCGGAAATCGAACCGGTGCCCCACGAGGGGCTTGAAGTCGTTCTTCATCAGCCACTCCTCGATCAGATGCGGCTGCGTCAGCGCGCGCCAGATCTTTTCCGGGGGATGAGCGAACTCACGTTCGACGACGACGGAGCGCGTTCCGGTCGATGTTTCGCTCACTGGTCCATCCTTTTCAGCAGGTGTTCGAGGTGGTCGAACCGGCTCTGCCAGAAGCCGGCCATTTGGTTCGTCCAGTCGATCAGCGGCGCCAAGGCGTCGAGTTGCGGGCTGTAGTGCGTCTGGCGACCTTCGTGACGGTCGAGCACCAGCCCGGCCTGCTTCAGGACCCCCAGATGCTTCGACACGGCCGGTTGCGAGACCCCGGCCTGCGCGGTCAGAGCCCCAACAGTCTGCTCCCCGTCGCGGCAGAGGCGCTCGAAGATCGTCCTGCGCGTTGGATCGGCTAGGGCCTTGAAGGCTAGATCTGGGCCGCTGTTCATCTCATCCATAACCCGATGGCTATTTGGCAACTCATAGCCGACCGGTTATGCTTGTCAAGCGCCTCGCACAACGGCCTGTGGACGCCCAGGGCTCCTCGCCTGTTCGGCGTGAATGTGAGACTTTAGGACGAACATGAACGAGGGTCAGGAGTACGCCGCGCGATGGATCGAGGCCTGGAACAGCATGGACCTCGATCGTGCGCTCGAGCTTTGGTCGGACCAGATCGAATTCTGCGGCCCGCTCGCGGCTGAGATCACCCGCTCGCCCGTGCTGCGCGGCAAGGCTGCCGTCGGCGAGTATTGGGGTCGGGCGTTGGCGCAGGCGGTCCGCCTCCGGTTCGAGCTCATCCAGGCGCTCTGGGACGTCGACGCGCGCACGGTGACCATCGTCTACCGCCGGGAGCGCGGCGGGGATGTCCGGGTCGCTGCCGAGATCGTCCGACTGAACGAGAAGGGCCTCGGCGTGCACGGGATAGCTCTGCACGGGGCGAGCGTGCGTGACACCGATCTGAACCTCGGCGCCCCCGCTGGATAGGAGCGCCGCCAAGCGACCGCGCCAGCGTGCATGCTCCCCCAGGGCGGCCAGCAAAGGCGCCTTGCAAAGTACATGTACATGTGGCTATATAGCCATATGGCGATGCAAGCTCACCAGCTCGACGGGGCGTTCTTCGCCCTCAGCGACCCGACCAGGCGGGCTATCCTCGCGCGGCTGTCGGCAGGGGAGGCCACAGTCTCCGAGCTGGCGGCGCCCTTCGATCTCAGCCAGCCGACAGTCTCCAAGCACCTCAAGGTCTTGGAGAACGCGGGGCTGATCGAAGGGGGCCGCGACGCTCAGCGGCGACCCCGAAGACTCGTTCCGCAGGCGATGAAGGACCTCGCCGACTGGATCGACCTGTTCCGCCAGCAGTGGGAGCAAAGGTTCAACAACCTCGAGACCCACGTCCTCAGCACCGAAAACGGAGAGAAATGACATGCCCGCCACCTCTGAAGCGGCTTCCAAGACCGGCCTCACGGTCGACCGCGACGCCAACACCATCAGGCTCGTCCGTGAATTCGGCGCCCCGCCGCTGGCGATCTTCGACGCCTGGACACAGCCGGAGCATGTCGCCTGCTGGTGGGATCCCGCCGGCGAACGGCTGGCCGAATGCGACATCGACTTGCGCCCGGGCGGCTCGTTCAAGTTCGTCTCCCAGGCGCACCCGGAGATGCCATTCACCGGTGTCTATCGCGCGATCCAGCCTCCCGAGCGGCTCGAGTTCGACGCCTTGGGGTCCAGGGGTCGGGTGGCGCTCCAGCGTGCCGGCGCCGGGACGCGCATGGTCGTGGAAATCGGATGCGCCTCAGCCGAGCATCTCGAGCAATTCCTCAAGATGGGCGTCGACGTGGGCACGGCCCAGACGCTCGACAACCTCGTCGTTTACGTCGGGCAGCGTAGGGCCGCCGTGGCGTCCGCCTGAGCGGAGCCAAGGACGTTGAACGATGCTGGGCAAGTGCGACCGGCTCTACGGCGGCCGAATGGCGGACGTGACCGAGAGCACCAGGGTCGAAACCCAATCAGCTTGACTGCGAAGGGGGTCGCTGTGGGCGTTATGCCGACCTCTCGCTACCATCTCACGGCTGAGAAGGATTTTCACGTGCGAGTCGATCGTGTTTCTCGACATTTGGCTGCGCCTGCAGACCGCGTTTTCCAAGCCCTCACGAACAGGGACGCGGTACAGAGCTGGCTACCGCCTTCGGGGGCTCGATGTATTGTCGATGCATTCGAACCTCGCGCGGGTGGCGCATTCCGACTAACGCTCTTGTTCGACACGCCCGGCGAAGCCGGTACTCGTAAGTCTTCGTCGAGCACGGACGTGGTGGATGGCGAGTTCCTGGAACTTGTCCCGAACGAACTGGTCCGGCAACGCTTCACGTTCAGATCTGAAGATCCCTCCTTCGCCGGAGCGATGTTCATGACTTGGCGGCTAACCCAGACAGCCGTCGGGACGCAGGTCGATCTTGCGGCCGAGAACGTCCCTGCCGGCATAAGCCTGCACGATCACGAGCTTGGAATGGCGTCCTCGCTCAGGAACCTTGCTGAACACGTCGAATAGAAGCGTCCGCTCAGTGGTCAGAAGCGGCCCTCCGAAGGCTGTCAAGCCTCCGCTTTTGTTTCTCCAACAGCTTAAGGGCGGTTTTCGGTTCGACGTCCGGGTGTTGCAACCACATTGCAACCAAATGGCTGCCGGCCGCGTCTCGCCTGAGCGAAGTAGAGCGCGTTCGGTCATAGTGTGTCGCGAGCGTCCTCACTGGGAAACGGTAGGCGGAAGGGGGTGCAACTCGTCAGTAGGCGATGAAACGGGCTTCCGGGCAGAGCTGCTGGAGCAGGTCGTAGTGATCTCCATCGCTCGTCAGCACCGCCAGGCCCGCCTTCACCGCTGTGAGCAGGATCAGCGCGTCGTTTAGAAGTTCCTTGCGCTGGTACGGCTGGAACCCTTGCGTTCGCGCGAGCGTCCCTGCCACCACGCCCGCGTCCGTCCAGACCTGCGCATCAGGAGTCAGTAGCCGGGTGGCCGGAATGGCGCCGAGAACTTCGGCGTAGAGGGCGCGCGTGTCTTTCCATCCGGGACGCGTCGGGTCGCTGTTCGCCACACCCGCGGCGATCTCGCCAACGCAGACGGAGCAGTGAAACAACATCGTTCGATCTAGGAGCTCCTCGGCCGCAGGCGGAAGGCGCCCAGCCGCTTCGTGGATGTAGACGTTGGTGTCCGCCACGAGCGCGACCGCCCCGGAGGCGGGTAAGTCGGCATCCGATGCGAGCTCGCCGTCGGGCCTGGTTGCCAAATGCCGCAGGCGCTTCTCCGGCTTGCGTCGCCGGATCGATGCGTCGAGATCAGTACTCAAGCTGATGATCGGAGCCGAGACGCTCTCGCGTCCGCCGCATGGCGCTCACTACCGGGTCAGGCTGAGCAAGAAGCGCCAGAGCCAAAAGGCCAAGCTCCGTCGTAGACGTGAGGCCGGCCTCCCGCTTTGCCGCTTCGATCAGCGCTGGAGGGGCACGGAAGCTGACGTGCTCACTCTTGTCGCCCTCGAGCAGCCCCGCCGCGCGCGCCTCCTCGAGCACCGCAGCATGAGCGACGGCCTCGCCAAACGGCAGCACCGCGTGCGCGACCCGTCCCGTCGACTCGATCCGGGCAATTCGCGCGCGTAAGTCGCTCAAAGCGAGACGAGGCCGAGCCTCCGTCATGAGGCCTCCTCCTCGTCGCTAGCCGTTCCCTATTTGTTCTTCAGAAGCCGGTCGCGAGTCAACGGGAGTCTTCGCGTGTCCAAAAGCCAGAGCAGACGGTCAGACCACGCTAGGCGGGTCGCCGTCCCGCCGCTGCGAGCCTCAGCTAGTCTCTCGCGGCTCGTATGGTCTCGACCTCCAACGAACCCGCGGGAAGCGGCCGGAGCAGCTCGGACTCGGGCTTGCTGAGGTCGATCCAGGCGGCCCATTGCTCAGGCCGCAGCACCAGGATCTGACGCGAGTGATACGGCTGAACGTCCTCGCCCGGATCGGTGGTGAGCATGGCGAAGGCCGGCGAGGCGTCGCCCTTGCCCTCCCGCCATAGGCCGGCGATCGCCATGAACGGCGTGCCCTTGAGCGTGAAGCGATGCTTCGCCTTGGGGTACTTCTTGCCGGTGAACTCGAAGAAGGCGGAGGCCGGGATCAGGCAGCGGTTGCTCTTGTCGAAGTGGCGGCCTTCCGAACGGAAGTTGAAGATCGGACCGCTCCGTGCGCTGGCCGGCGGAAAGCCGAAGGTCATCGCCGCAAGCTCGATCCCATTGCCGGCGGCCCGCATCACCGGTCCCGTATCGCCAATCCGGATGTCGTCGGCTTGCGGCAGATCGCGCTCGCCTTGTTCAGTCGGCGTGCCGAGGGTGAGCCCCTGCATCATCTCGCAATACTCTCGCCACTTCACATGCTGCTCGTAGTCGTTGCACATCCGCCAACCCTGAACGCCGCCTTTACGGCTCAGTGTAGTCCAGGAAAGCCGGCACGGTGAGGGGAAAGCCTCCCCTGCGGGCGAGCCTCGCGTTTCGGCCGACCCCTTCTGCGGGCGCAACGCCCCGGTGAGAGGGAGAGGGCCTCGGCTGTCGCCGTGACGGGCTTCAGGGTCGAGAGAGCGGCTCCCGGCCGGCCCGTCGCGGAGACCCGCGATGCCTCGTTCCTTATCCCACCCGGCCCCCGGCGCCGAGCGTGCCAACCTCTACGACGAGATCACCACCCGCATCGTCGCCGAGCTCGAGGCCGGGCGGCTGCCCTGGGTCCAGCCCTGGGGCACGGCCGGCGTGTCGGCCCCGCTCGCCATGCCGAAGAACGCCTCCACCGGCCGGGCCTATTCGGGCGTCAACGTCCTGATCCTCTGGGGCGCAGTCGTCGCCCGCGGCTTCTCCTGCCAGAGCTGGCTCACCTTCCGCCAGGCGCTGTCGCTGGGCGGCAACGTCCGCAAGGGCGAGCGGGGGACCACCGTCGTCTACGCCGACCGCTTCATCCCCGACGACGAGAAGCGCCGCGCCCGCGAGACGGGCGACGACGCCCAGGCGATCCCGTTCCTCAAGCGCTTCACGGTCTTCTCGACCGATCAGTGCGAGGGCTTGCCCGAGGACCTCGCGACCGCGCCACTGCCCGTCCCCGAAGGCCTGATCCTGCCGGAGGTCGAGACGCTGATCCGCGCTAGCGGCGCCGACGTGCGCCTTGGAGGCGACAAGGCCTTCTACGCACCGGGTTCGGACTACATCCAGGTCCCCCGGCCCGAGGCCTATTTCGAGCCGATCAACTGGCACCGGACCGCACTCCATGAGCTATCGCATTGGTCGGGTGCGCCGCACCGGCTCGGCCGCGACCTGTCGGGCGGCTTCGGCTCGAAGCTCTACGCCAAGGAGGAACTGGTCGCGGAGATCTCGGCGGCGTTCCTCTGCGCCACGCTCGGGATCACGCCGACCGTCCGTCACAGCGACTACATCGCGTCGTGGCTGGACGTGCTGCGCGAGGACAACCGCGCCATCGTCCGCGCCGCCTCGGCCGCGTCGAAGGCGGCCGAATACCTGCTCGCCTTTCGGCCCGGGGTTGACGCGCCGGATGCAGCGTCAGCGGACGACGACCGGGAGGCGGCGTGATGAGGGGAGGCTCGTTGCTCGACCCAGCGCCCTTCGACGACCGCCTGGTCGCGCGACTGCTTCGGTGTTGCGCGGAGGCCCTCGCCCTCAACGGCTGGCGCCGTTCCCCGCGCCAGAGCGCGGTGACAACTCGGGCCACCTCCGCGCCGCCCGCAGCGTCGCCACGAACGTCAGCGGTCAAAGGAGGGTCGCATGTGCAGGGTCTTGAACAAGCATCACGCCGGTGTGCCGGCGGGCGCGATCTACATCGGTCGCGGCTCGAAGTGGGGCAATCCGTTCCGCATCGGACCGGACGGCGACCGCGAGACCGTGATCGTCCGTCACGCCGCATGGCTGCGCGAGCAGCATCACCTGTTGCGCGCGCTCGATGAACTCCGCGGAAAGGATCTCGTCTGCTTCTGCGCACCGCGGGCCTGCCACGGCGACCTGCTGCGGCGTCTGGCGAACGCCGATCGGGCGACGCGGATCGCGTGGTGGCGCGGGGCGGGCTGAACCGCGCTTCCGTATCGCCGGAAAGCCGCGCTGCCGGATCAGCGCCGTTCCGGCTTTCCGGAACGGGGCGGGTCCAAGCGACGAGAGGGAGAGGGAGGAGCGGGTCGGGGGACGGGTCGGAGGTCGAGAGAGGGTCTCCCGGCCGCCCGTCGTGGAGTCCCCGACATGGCTACTGCCGTTCAGAAGATCGCGTCGCTCGGCAACACCCGCGACATCCCCTTCAACAAGCTCGTGCTCTCGCAGTCGAACGTCCGCCGCGTCAAGGGCGCCGTCTCGATCGAGGACCTCGCCGAGTCCATCGCCCATCGTGGCCTTCTCCAGAACCTCAATGTCCGCCCCATGGTGAACGCCGAGGGCCAGGAGACCGGCCTATTCGAGGCGACGGCCGGTGGTCGCCGCTTCCGTGCGCTGGAGCTGCTCGTCAAGGCGAAACGCCTGGCCAAGACCGCGCCGGTCACCTGCAACCTGCGCGAGGCGTGTTCGCCGATCTCGGCCGAGGAGGACAGCCTTGCCGAGAATACCCACCGCGAGGACCTGCATCCGCTCGACCAGTTCCGCGCGTTTCAGGTGCTCGTGGAGCGTGGGCTGGGCGCCGAGGACATCGCGGCCCGGTTCTTCGTCAGCCCGCAGGTGGTCCGGCAGCGGCTGAAGCTCGCCTCAGTCGCGCCGAAGCTGCTCGACGTCTACGCCGAGGACGGCATGACGCTCGACCTCGTGATGGCGTTCACGGTCAGCGCCGACCACGTGCGGCAGGAGCAGGTGTGGGAAGCGCTCGCGCGCCAGAACTACCGCGAGCCGTACCAGGTCCGCCGTGCGCTGACCGAAGGCGCGGTGCGTGCGTCCGACAAGCGCGCCCAGTTCGTCGGCGTCGGGGCCTACGAGGAGGCCGGCGGCATCGTGCTGCGCGACCTATTCCAGACCGATGACGGTGGCTGGCTGCAGGACCCCGCGCTGCTCGACATGCTGGCGATGGAGAAACTGCGGGAGGAGGCGCAGGCGGTCGCGGCCGAGGGCTGGAAGTGGGTCGAGGTCGCGATCGGCTTTCCGCATGGGCATGACCGCGCGCTCCGGCGGCTCCACGCGGCGCCGGTTCTGACCGAAGAGGAGCAGGCCACCTACGACGCCTTGCAGGCCGAGTACGGCACGATCGAGGAGACCTATTCGGACTCACCCGACGACCTGCCGCACGAGGTCGACCAGCGGTTCGGCGAGATCGAGGCGGCGCTGGACGTCTTCCACAACCGGAGCCCAAGCTTCGAGCCCGCCGACCTGGCGCGCGCGGGCGCGTTCGTCAGCATCGACGGTTCGGGCAATCTGAAGGTCGAGCGCGGGTTCGTGCGGCCCGAGGACGAAGCGCCGGTCGGTGAGCCGGAGGTGCCGGCGTGCGACGGCCGCGAGGAGATGACCGCGACCTCCTACGCTCAGGGGAGCGGCGCAGTGGCTCCCGTGCAGCGCGCCGTCATCACCATCGGCGGTGCATCCGAGCCCGAGCCGGCCGAGGAGGACGAGGGCGTGAAGCCCTTGCCCGAGCGGCTGCTGGCCGAGCTGACCGCCCATTGCACGCTCGCCCTGCGCGATGCGGTCGCGTCCAGCCCGCACGTCGCCATGACGGCGCTGCTGCACAAGCTCGTCTCCGACACCTTCCAGCGCGTGTCGGCGTCGGGCGGCTGCCTGGAAGTGTCGGTTCGCCACGTCTTCTTCCCCGCCCAGGCCGACGGTCTGAAGGACAGCGCGTCAGCGAAGGCCATCGACGAGCGGCAGAAGGCGTGGGCGGCAGACCTGCCGCTCGGGGACGACCAGGCGCTCTGGGATTGGCTCGACGTCCTCGACGAGGCGAGCCGGTCGGCGCTTCTGGCCCACTGCGTCAGCTTCGGCGTGAACGCGCTCGTCGAGAAGGTCGACCGCTACGGCGGCGCCGGGCTGTCGCAGCACGCGCTGGAGCGGCGCATCGGCCAGGCCGACCGGCTGGCCGTGGCGGTCGGGCTCGACATGGCTGACGCCGGTTGGACGCCCACGGTCGGCAACTACCTCGGCCGCGTCGCCAAGGGCCGAATCCTCGAAGCGGTGCGGGAGGCCAAGGGCGCGCAGGCGGCTCAACTCATCGACCATCTGAAGAAGGGCGACATGGCTAAGGAAGCCGAACGGCTCCTGGCCGACACCGGCTGGGTGCCCGAGCCGCTGCGCACGCCGGGTCACGACGATCCCCAGGGCGACGCCGCGCCCCCGACCGAGGGCGGAGAGCCCGAGGCGCTCCCGGCCTTCCTCATCGACGAGGACAAGACGCACGACGCCGACCTCGACCCCGAGCCGCACGCGCTCGCGGCCGAGTGATCCGGGCGCGCCATGGCGCGCCGATCGCATCTCGACCTGCCCGTTCATCTTCCAGGGCTCGGCGCTGACGCGCCGGGCCCTTTTCTCTTGGGGCGCAGCAGAGGGAGAGGGTCGCCGTGAAGGGCGAGTCGGGCGGGCTTGAGAGAGAGCGCCGGTCGGTTCGGTCCCCCTCGCTTCCCAGGAGCTTCCTCCCATGTCGACCGCTTGCGCCGGGCTCACGCCCGTTCCCTTCGTTACGCCTTCCGTTCCCGCGGCCTCGGCGCTGATCGCTGTCGCCGAGGCGCTGCTGCCGACGCTCGCGCAGGGTGAGGCCGTCGACGCCCGCGCGCTGCGTGAGGCGATGACGATCACCTTCGGCGGCTCCGATGCCGAGGGGCTCTGGGCGTGGAAGGACGCCTACGAGGCCTGCGAGGTCGCGCAGCTGCTGTTCCTCCGCCGGTTCGGTCCGGCCATGCGCGCCAGGCCCGTCGCGGCGCAGCTCGCGATGCTCTGCAAGGTCGCCGCGCTCCTGCCCACCCACACGCGTCGTTCGGAGGAGAGTCAGACGCTCCAGCAGTTCTCGACGCCGGTCCCGCTCGGCTTCGTCGCGGCGACCGCAGCCGCCCTGACCTCGGCCGATGTCGTGCTGGAACCGTCGGCGGGCACCGGGTTACTCGCCGGCTTCGCCGAGCTCGCGGGCGCGTCGCTGGCGCTCAACGAGCTGGGAGATACCCGCGCCGAGCTGCTCGTCTCTCTCTTTCCGGCCAGCCCCGTCACCCGCTTCGACGCGGCCAACATCGACGACCACCTCGGGTCTGACCTTCGCCCCAGCGTCGTCCTGATCAACCCGCCCTTCTCGGCCGGCGCGCACGTCGAAGGCCGCGTCGCCGACGCCACCTACCGGCACCTCGCCTCGGCGCTGGTGCGCCTGGCCGATGGCGGGCGCCTCGTCGCCATCACCGGCGCATCCTTCTCGCCGGAGAACCCCACCTGGACCGCCGCCTTCGCTCGATTGCACGAGCGCGGGCGCGTCGTGTTCACCGCCGCCATCGACGGCCGGGTCTATGCACGCCACGGCACTATGACGGAGACGCGACTGACCGTCATCGACCGCGTGACGTCCGGCGGCACTGCCGCCACAGCTTCGCTCGGCATGGCGCCCGACACGGCGACGCTGCTCGAATGGGTGACCCGTTACGTGCCGGCACGTCCCGCCTGTGCGCCGAGCCGCATTTCCGGCTCCGCGGATCGGCGTAGAGCCGCCTCTGCGCCAACCCGGTTTCGCACGGAGCCGCGCTCGCCCGCGCCCGTCACGGCGGACGCGAGCGAACTGGTCTACGAGGCCGTGGATGCGCCGCCGCAGGAGGGCACACGTCTCAGTGAGGCGCTCTACGAGCCCTTCGCGCTGCAGGCCATCCGCATCCCGAGCGCGCGGCCGCACCCGACGCCGCTGGTGCAGTCGGGCGCGATGGCGAGCGTTCGCCCGCCGCTCCCGAGCTACCGGCCGCACCTGCCCGCCGGTCTGGTGGACCAGGGCCTGCTCTCCGACGCCCAGCTCGAGACCCTGGTCCTCGCCGGTGAGGCGCATTCCGCCCAGCTCGCCGGCGCCTGGACCGTGGACGCCACCTTCGACGTGGTCTCGGCCGCGCCGGAGGACGCCGAAGCGGGGTTCCGCTTCCGTCGCGGCTTCATGCTGGGCGACGGGACCGGTGCGGGCAAGGGCCGCCAAGTCGCGGGCATCATCCTCGACAACTGGCTGAAGGGGCGCAAGCGGGCGCTCTGGGTGTCGAAGTCCGACACGCTGATCGAGGACGCCCAGCGCGACTGGTCGGCGCTCGGCCAGGAGCGTCTGCTGATCCAGCCGTTGTCGCGCTTCCGCCAGGGCACGCCGATCCGGCTCGACGAGGGCATCCTGTTCGCCACCTACGCCACGCTACGCTCCGACGCCCGAGAGGAACGTGTTTCGCGCGTCCAGCAGATCGTAGATTGGCTGGGAACAGATTTCGACGGAATGATCGTCTTCGACGAGAGCCACGCCATGCAGAACGCCGCCGGCGGCAAGGGCGAACGCGGCGACGCCGCGCCCTCGCAGCAGGGTCGTGCGGGCCTGCGTCTCCAGCACGCGCTCCCCGACGGCCGCGTACTCTACGTCTCGGCCACCGGCGCTACCACCGTTCAGAACCTCGCCTACGCGCAGCGGCTCGGCCTTTGGGGTGGCGAGGACTTCCCCTTCGCCAACCGTGCCGAGTTCGTCGCCGCGATCGAGACCGGCGGCGTGGCCGCCATGGAAGTGCTGGCCCGCGACCTGAAGGCGCTCGGCCTCTACACCGCCCGCTCCCTCTCCTACGACGGCGTCGAATACGAGTTGGTCGAGCATCCGCTCACGCCCGAGCAGACCCGCATCTACGACGCCTATGCGGGCGCGTTCCAGGTCATCCACTCCAACCTCGACGCGGCGCTGCAAGCGGCCGGCATTACCGGGACGGCCAAGGACGGCGGAACGAAGACGCTGAATGCCCAGGCCAAGTCCGCCGCGCGCTCGGCCTTCGAGTCGTCCAAGCAGCGCTTCTTCAACCACCTGATCACGGCGATGAAGACGCCGACTCTGATCGCCTCGGTCGAGGCGGACCTCGCGGCCGGCCACGCCTGCGTGGTGCAGATCGTCTCGACCGGCGAGGCGCTGATGGAGCGTCGCATCGCCGACATCCCGGCCGAGGACTGGGGCGACGTCCAGGTCGACATCACGCCGCGCGAATATGTGCTCGACTACCTCGCCCACGCCTTCCCGACCCAGCTCTACCAGCCCTTCACCGACGGCGAGGGCAACCTGTCGTCCCGGCCCATTACGCGGGACGGCAAGCCGGTGCAGTGCCGCGACGCGGTGCAGCGGCGCGACCGGCTGATAGAGCGCCTCGCGTCGCTGCCGCCCGTGCAGGGCGCGCTCGACCAGATCGTGCAGCGGTTCGGAACCGACATGGTGGCCGAAGTCACCGGCCGCTCACGCCGGATCGTGCGCAAGCACGGCGACGATGGTGCCGATCGTCTCGCCATCGAGAACCGGCCCGCCGGGTCCAACCTCGCCGAGACGTCAGCCTTCATGGACGACGACAAGCGCATCCTCGTGTTCAGCGACGCGGGCGGGACGGGACGCAGCTATCACGCCGACCTCGGGGCCAAGAACCGGCGGCTGCGGGTCCACTACCTGCTCGAAGCCGGCTGGAAGGCCGATACCGCGATCCAGGGACTCGGGCGCACCAACCGTACCCACCAGGCGCAGCCGCCGCTGTTCCGGCCGATCGCCACCGACGTGCGCGGCGAGAAGCGGTTCATCTCGACGATCGCCCGCCGCCTCGACACGCTGGGCGCGATCACCCGCGGCCAGCGCCAGACCGGCGGCCAGGGCCTGTTCCGCGCCTCCGACAACCTGGAAAGCGACTACGCCCGGGCCGCGCTGCGCCACCTCTACATGCTGCTCCTTCTCGGCAAGGTCGAGGGCTGCCCGCTGCAGCGCTTCGAGGACGCGACCGGGCTGGCGTTGATGACGCGCGACGGCGCGGTCCGGGAGGATCTGCCACCGATCACCCAGTTCCTCAACCGCGTGCTGGCACTCACCATCGACCTGCAGAACCTGTTGTTCGACGTGTTCGACGGCCTGCTCACGGCCCGGATCGAGGGCGCGGTCGCGGCGGGCACTTACGACCTCGGCCTGGAGACGATCACGGCCGAGAGCTTGAACGTCGTCGAGCGCCGGACCGTCTACACCCACCCCGGGACCGGAGCCGAGACGCAGGCGCTCACCGTCGCCCGGCGAGATCGTAATAAGCCGCTCAGCCTCGATGAGGCCCTGGAGCGTGGGGCCGAGCGCCGCGCCCGCCTGCTGGTCAACGGCAAGTCGGGCCATGCCGGGGTGCAGGTCCCCGCCCCGAGCGTCACGTTGGACGACGGCGAGGTCGAGCGGCGCATCCGGTTGCTGCGTCCGATGGAGCGCCGGGCCATGCCGCTGGACGCGCTCGCCGGCTCCAACTGGGAGGAGGTGGACGAAGCGACGTTCTCAGCGGCTTGGCAGTCCGAGGTCGATACACTTCCCGAGTTCGTGGACAGCACCTTCCACGTCGTCACCGGGCTGCTGCTGCCGATCTGGCGGCGGCTGCCCGACGACGGCTGCCGCGTCTACCGCTTGCAGGCCGACGACGGCGAGCGGGTGATCGGGCGGCTGGTCTCTCCCGCCTGGGTCGCCGACGCGCTCGGGGCGGACGCGCCCGCGGTTGCGCCGGGCGACGCCTGGAACGCGGTGCTGGCCAAGGGCGCGGTGCTGCAACTCGCGGACGGGCTGAACGTACGGCGCTCGGCCGTCATGCACGTCAGCCGAGTCGAGTTGACCGGCTTCAGCGATGGCATGGTCGATCGGCTGAAGGCGATGGGACTCGTCTCCGAGATCATCAACTGGCGACTGCGCCTGTTCGTGCCGACCAGCGACCGGGGCCCGTCGATCCTCGGCGTCCTCCTCGACCGTCACCCGCTCGCGCGGATGGTCGACCGCGCGGCCGCGTGACCATGGAGAGCCAGGCTTCAGACCTGGCACACCGTCTCGGGCGCGATGCCGAGGCGGTGTGCCGACAATACCTCTCCAACGGCCGACGCGAGGGCGCCTACTGGCTTATCGGCGACGCGGCGAATACACCGGGGCGAAGCCTCTACGTTCGCCTGCGCGGACCCGAGTCCGGCAAGGGGGCAGCCGGCAAGTGGACCGATGCCGCCACGGGCGAACACGGCGACCTGCTCGACATCGTCCGCCTCAGCCGCAACCTCGCCACCGTCGTCGGGGCAATGGACGAAGCGCGCCTGTTCCTCAGCCTGCCGAGGCCGGAACCGCCGAAGCCGATCGCGGCGCCACGATCGTCGCCCGAGGCGTCGCGCCGCTTGTACGCCATGGGCCAGCCGCTCCGGGGCACGCTCGCGCACGACTACCTGCTCGAGCGGGGCATCACCGCCGACGTTCGATCGCTACCGCTCCGGTTCCACCCCTCCTGCTACCACCAGTCCGGCCCGCATGGACGACGCGAGGCGCGACCCGCCTTGCTGGCGGCCGTCACCGACCTCGCCGGAACGATCACCGGCGTGCATCGCACCTGGCTCGATCCGGCGCAGGCTACCAAGGCGCAGCTGTCGACACCACGCAAGGCCATGGGCGACCTTCTCGGCAACGGGGTCAGGTTCGGGGTGGCGCAGGATGCGCTCGCCGCCGGTGAAGGCCTCGAGACCATGCTGTCGCTTCGAACGGTCCTGCCCACCATGCCGATGGTCGCCGCACTCTCGTCCAACCATCTCGCCGCACTCCTGCTCCCGGCGGGGCTGCGGTGCCTCTACGTCGCTGTGGACGACGACCGCGCGGGCCGACATGCGGTGGAACGACTGCGCGACCGGCAGGACCTGCGCGGGGTCGAACTGCGCGAGCTCGTGCCCATGCTGGGCGACTTCAACGAGGACCTGCGGCGCCGGGGACCTGACGCGCTGGTCGAGGCGCTTGGGCCGCAGCTCGCCCCGGCGGACGCGGCGCAGCTCCAGATGTGCGGACGCCGGCAGGCGATAGCTGGATAAGCATGGCTCAATGGATCGTGGCTGATCGGCGCGGACGGTCACCGGATGAGTCCTGGTCCGGCGAGAGGCCGCCGCCCACGGCCTTCTGAGAGGGCGATTTCGGCCGGAGTCGGCCCGGGCCCGCAACGGCTGCGGTCGACTTTCTTCCCCTGGGCTCACCACCCCACGCGACAGGTCGCGCGGGGACCCCGGATGCGCCCATTCCTCGCGAGGCAAGAAAGCCGCCCTCCGCCGTCCTCCGCTGCGCTTCGGCCGCTCGGGCGAGAGCCCGGCGGTGCAAGCCCGTTCCGCTCTCGGCTTCGGAAACGCCACGAAGGCCGCGATGGGCGCGGCTTCAGCCTAAGATGGACGACCCGATGGCGACCGACCGCGACACCCACGACGACGAGCCCCCGCACCCCAGCAGCCCCACCGCCCACGTCGTCGAGGAACTCAAACTCCACGGCTTCCACCCCGCCCGGGGCGAGCACGACCCGCGGCCCATGCCTGAGCCGCTCACCGTCCAGGGCGCCCTGGCCGACGTCTTCGACGCCCTCGTCTCGACCTTAACCGATACGCCGCTCGAACCCGACCTCGAGCAGCTCCTCTGGTCGACGGTCAACGTGTTCCACCGCATGGGCGGCAAGGCGCAGCGTGATCTCGACGACAACGAGGAGGCCCAGAAGCGCAGCCAGCGCGAGCAGGACGGCTCGGAGGTGAAGTCGGTCGAACTCGAACGGCTCCTGGTCGAAGGGCAAGACCGCATCGACCGCCGCGACACCTACGAAGCCATGCGCGACCAGGCCGCCGAGCACTTCGAGGCGCACACCGGATCGACCTGGAAGCCCTACAGCGGCTCCATGGTCAACCGGAAGGCCCTGACCGCCGCGATGATCGACAGCCGCGACTTCGTCTCCGCCAGGCGCCGGGCCGAGACGGAGGTGCTGATCCCCAAGGGTGCCAAGATCGCCTTCACCGGCGGGATGGACTGCACCGACTACACGACCATCTGGGCCGCGCTCGACAAGGCCCACGCCAAGCACGCCGACATGGTGCTGCTGCACGGTGGTAGCCCGAAGGGTGCCGAGCTGATCGCCGCTAAGTGGGCAGACTCCCGCAAAGTTCAGCAGATCGCCTTCAAGCCCGATTGGACGAAGCATCAGAAAGCGGCACCGTTCAAGCGCAACGACCAGCTGCTGGACGTCATGCCGATCGGTCTTATCGTTTTCCCGGGCTCGGGCATCAGCGACAACCTGGCCGACAAGGCCCGCAAGCTCGGCATCCCGCTGTTCGACTTCCGCAAGGGAGGCGGCGCGTGAACGCCGTCCCTTCGGCACTCGGCACAACACGCGCACTTCGGACGTCCGGAATGGCCGAGTCGGGTGGGAGGCGGAAGTCGACAGCTTACCAACAAGTGGAGGTTCCGCTCGGCCCCTATCACGGCCGTTCGCCCGAAATTCGCCTGTTCTTAGAAACAGAGGTTATCAGGGTACTCGTCGGGGTCGTAAGGCCAATGTTCCGATCCATGGTGATTGAGCCAGTCCGCGGCCCTTTGCGCTCGAACAGGGTCTTCCTTGCTCGCGTGCTTCAGCGCCTCATCGTGGAACTCCAGGGGCAGCACGAACCAAGTTGGGTGCCCATGCGAGACTGGGTTTCCAAGCGGCTTAGCTGGATCATCGTTCCAGCGGATGAGCATCGCGCGATTTCCGTCCCAAACGCCTACAGCAAGAGACCATTCATTTCCGGCGTAGATGGCGTGCGGTTGTTTCAGCCTTCGCCTTGGCGCCGTGACGTTCCTGGGATGAATGCGCGGAGGGATCGGCAAGGGAGGCCTCGCTGGTCAGTGAGAAATGTGTATTCCCGTCTCCGCCGGCCCCGGATAGCGGCTGAACACGAACTGCCAGACGGCGTCGACCTTCTCGTCCCATAGCTCCTGCGGATAGGGCTCCTCGGGAAGTTCGTTCAGGTCCATCCTGACGCGCGCCAGCACCTCGGCCCGGCTGCGCTGCCGATCGCGCCAGCGATAAACCAGGAGCTCGCCCTTGAGCTTTTCCAGGAGCCTGCGCGCAACAGCCTTCACGGCCACAGTCTGTGCCTTGGTAAGCTTCGGCTCCGGCCGCGTCAGGAGGTCGAAGATCGCCAGCTCCTCCTCGAACAGCTCCTCACGCGCCGCCCGACGCTCCTCCAGATCCATCTCGGCCACGAGATCCTTGAGCGCCTGGAAGAAGCGCTCGGCGTCGATCGTGCCAGCATTGTACGCGGCCACCAGCGCCTCGAGCTTCTCGACCAGGTGAACGCGGGTCGGGTTCGCGGCCGCCATGTCGCGGGCCTTCTTCTCGGCTTTCCCGCGCAGGTCGTCGGCCGCCGTCCGCGGCTGGCGCGCGAACAGGTCGGCGAGCTTTTCAAAGTCGATCGTCGACAGATCGACCAGCCCGTCCCGGTTTTCGCCCTCTCGGATCGGCGCCGTGATCGTGACGCCTTCGATATGTGCGTCGAGCAGCTTCTCGATCGCGTGTGCCACGGCTGAGATGTCGGCCGGGCCGAGCTTGTTGCGGATCGCGTCGGCCACGACGTGATAAGCCGCCACGCGGCGCAGGAAGGGCGTGGCCCGGTCGTCCGGCAGGACGGCCTTGTAGGCCCGTACCACACCGTCTGCCCGCCTCAGATAGGCCCGGCGGCGATCGTCGGGCGCGATAAGTGCCTCCCGAGCGTCCCCGATCAGCTTCGCCCGGGCGAGCCCTTGAGCGGCCAGCACGGCCTCCACGTCAACGCCGACCTCGGCGCAATGAGCCTTGGCGTCGGCCAGCGCCTCCTCGAGCTCCTCGACGAGCCCTGCCTTGTCGCGGATCGGCGCCTCGCCTCCACGCCCGGCGCCGTAGATCGCGAGCGCCTTCTGAAGGTTCGCGAACACCCCGACGTAGTCGACGATCACGCCCGCTTCCTTGCCGGGCGCCCGCCGGTTCGCCCGCGCGATCGTCTGCATGAGCGTGTGGTTTTTCATCGGCTTGTCGAGATAGACCGTCGAGCACGTCGGCACGTCGAAGCCGGTGATCCACATGGCGCACACGAACACGAGGCGAAGCGGGTCGGCGCCGTTCTTGAACTTGACCTCAAGGTCCTCCTCGGCCATCCGCTTCCGGTGCGTGGCGATGTCGAGGCCCTTCTTTTTCAGGTCGTCGATTTCATTCTGCCCCTGACTCACCACCACGGCCATATCGACGGCTCGCATCCAACAGAGCCGCTCGTCCAGCTCGGGGCGAGCCTCCGCCGGCGCGCGCGAGAGCCGGGCCTCCTCCTCGGCCAAGAGCGCGCTCCAGTGCGCCCGGACCTTGTCGTGCATCCGCACGGCCGTCGCCTTGTCGATCGCGACGAACATGGCCTTGCCGCGATAGCCCCGGGCGGGGAAGTGCTGGGCGACGTCCGCCGCAATCTCTTCCAGCCGGCTGTCTCGCGTGATGAGGTGGTATTGGCGGGCGAACTCGCGCTGAAGGCGTTTTTCGCCTTCCTCGCTCAGCTCGGCCGCTTCGAGCACTTGGTCGAGCTCGTCTTTGAGGTCGTCGCGAGAAAGCTGCAGCTCGGGCTTTCGGGCCTCGTAGAACAAAGGGACGGTCGCGCCGTCCGCGATCGACTGCGCGAAGTTGTAGATGGACACGTAGTCGCCGAAGACCTCGCGCGTTCGCTCCTCCTGTCCCGCGATCAAGGGCGTGCCTGTGAAGCCGAGGAAGGCCGCGTTCGGCAGAGCCCGCCGCATGTTGGCGGCGAGCTGATCGTATTGGCTGCGATGCGCCTCGTCCGTGATCACGACGATGTCCGACCGCTCGGACAGGCGCTCCATGGCCTCGCCGCGTTCCATGCCGAATTTGTGGATGAGCGTGAACACGTAGCGCTCGTTGCCGGCGAGCAGCTCGCGCAGGTGCGCCCGGCTCTGCGCCTGGCAGTCCTTCAAATCCTTGGTAAGCGCCCCGACTGCCGCGAAGGTACCGGCGATCTGGTCGTCGAGCTCCTGGCGGTCGGTGACGACCACGAAAGTCCAGTTGGCGCCCCGCGTCCGCAGCACCTTCTCGGCGAAGAACACCATGGACAGGCTCTTGCCCGAGCCCTGGGTGTGCCAGAAGACCCCGAGCCGACCGCGGTTGCGGTCGATTGCTTCCACAGCGTCCACGGCCCGGTTCACCCCGAGCGCCTGGTGGTACTTGGCCACGACCTTCACAAGGCCGTCACGGGTTTCCTGAAAAAGGACGAAGTTCTCCAGAAGGTCGAGAAAGCGGGCCGGCTCGCATGTGGCCCGCAGCATCGTCTCGAGGTCGATCGCGTCGCTCTCGTCCTCCTCCTCCAGCCGTCGCCAGGGCGCGAAGGACTCAAACTCGGCGTGCGACGGCCCCATCAAGGCCTCGTGGCCGTTGGACAAAATTATGAAGCCGTTCGGGTCGAAGAGGCGGGGGATCGTGTCCCGATAGTCGCGCAGGTTAGCCTCGTAGGCGTCCGCCACGTTCTCCTGCGGGGCCTTGAGCTCGACGAGGAGCAGCGGCACGCCATTGACGAAGCCGACGAGATCCGGCCGGCGCTTGTATAGAGGGCTTGCGAACCAGGGCTGCGCGGCGAGGAAGAAGTCGTTGCCGCCCGGGTTCGTCCAGTCGATCACCCGGGCGCGGTCGGGCGTCGTGCTCCCGTCCGGCTGGCGCACCTCCACCGGCACGCCGTCCCGGAGCAGCGCATGAACCTCCCCGTTCGCCCGCACGGCCGAGAGGGCCGAGCGGTCACGGGTGAGCACCTCGACCGCGTCGTCGAGCGCGGCAGGTTGCAGGTGCGGGTTCAGGCGCTCTAGGGCCGGGCGAAGCCGGGCGGGGAGCATAGCCTCGCGGAAGCTCGCACGACCGCTCGAGCTGCCCGGGCCGGGCGTTTCGGCCTGCAGGTCGGCCGTGTTCCAGCCGAGCGAGGCCAGGAGCTCAACAGCGGGCTTCTCGACGAGCGCCTTCTCGGTCGAGATCGCGGAGGCCAGGGGTGGGAGGCGCCCTTGGGCTTCATCAGGCAGCCGCCTCCAGCTCTCGCTCGGCCGCGGCAACGGACAACTCGCCGGAAACGAGGCGGGGGAGGAGGAGATCGCGGGAAGCGGCAAGCCGCCGGTTCGCCTCTCGCAGTCGCTCGCCCATGCGGGTGATGGGCTCGACCTGCCGGTCGAGCGCGGCAAGAAAATCAGCGGGTGGCACCGCGAGCGGTATCGCAAGGATATCGCCCGGTCGAGCACGCTGGTGAGATGTCGACGTCCCTTGGGCCAAGCCCCTCATTCGGTCCAGGAACGGCGCACTCCGCAAATAAGCCGAGAGGCCGGCGGCGCCAAGAGGAGCTTTCGGCTTGAGGGGCAGGAATTCGGTGGATGCGATCTGCGGCGTGGCGCTCGCGTTCGGCACGTACCAAATGCGAGGTAGGCGAGGGTTGAGCTTGCCCACGAGAACGACCGGACCCTCGAAGCGGAGTTTGTTGCTCAGGATGGCCGAGCCTGGTTCCAGCATCGGAAGAGCGCCAACGTCAAACGCCGGGAAGCTGTAGTGCAGGAAGGCCTGATCAGGCGATGAGCTCGGCGCGGTGCTGACGCCCACGAGGTCGGCGAGGGCGGAAAGCGGCTTCCATGCCCATCGCTTCGGTAGCAGCCCGTTCGGGGTCTCGACGATCGCCGCCTCCTCGTGCCCCGGGAAGCGGACGAACCACTCCTCGAACAGCCCCCGCGCCATCTCCTCCAGGATGGTGATCCTGCGCCGGTTCACCTCGATCAGGTCGTCGTAGGCTCGGAGAATAGATGCGATGCGCCTCTGTGCCGGTACGGGTGGGATCCGGAAGCGCAGCGGCTTCAAAACCGCTTGGGTCAGAAGCGGCTGAGCCGCACCACCGGCCCACCTGTTAAGATTGGCTTGGACAAGAAGGAAATACGCGAAGTCTAAATCGAGTTCGTCTTTCGGACGCGCAACAATCGTGTTATCTGAAGTCCAAAACGGGCTCCTGCTCAAAGATGTTGACCCACAATATGCTCCAACGCGCCCAATGATAATTCCAGAGTCGAACAGGCTCCTGTCTGAATTGCCTATTAGGCCATTCGATCCAAAAGCCGGATAGGCTCCTGTCCTACCAGGAACAATGGATTTTCCGCTGCTAAAGGCTAAAACATTGCCGAGTTCGACCTCGGCCCAACTCACAGTCATGTGTCGAGCAGCTCCGCCACGTTCTGAGCAATGCGCGTCTGGAGCCGCGTGGCCTGCGCATTCAGCCCGTCCAGCTCCTCATGCAGGCTCTCCAGCCTGACCTTGAACTCCTCATCCTCGATCTTCTGACCCGGCGCGGTCCCGACATAGCGGCCCGGGTTTAGGCTCCAGCCCTGCGCCTCGATGTCGGCCCGGGTCGCCACCCGGCACAGGCCCGGAACGTCCCGGTAGCGCCCGTCCGGAAAGGCTTCGGCCATGCGCGGCCCGCTCCCGGCCTCCTCCTCGGTCTCCTCGCCTCGCCACAGGCGCACGACGTTGGCCAGGAACTCGATATGATCGGGATCGAAAGTGCGGTTGGCCCGCGTCACTTGCCGGTAAAGGTGGCGCGCATCGATGAACAGCACCTGGTCGGCACGGGGACCCTTCGCCTTGCCGCGGTCCAGGAACCAGAGCGTCACGGGTAAGGTGACGGTGAAGAACATGTTCGGGCCGACTGCCAGGATGCAGTCGACCGCGCCGGCCTGAAGGAGCTTGCGGCGCATTTCCCGCTCGCTCCCGCCTGCGTCGCTCGCCGAGTTCGCCATCACGAAGCCGGCCCGCCCGGTCGGTTTCAGGGCGGAGTAGAACAGCCCGATCCAGAGGTAGTTCGCGTTATCCGCATTCGGCAGCCCGAGCGGAAACCGGGCGTCCACCTGGCCGGCGTCGTTCTGGAGCCGCGCCTTGTCGACCTCAGGCTGGTTGAAAGGCGGATTTGCCATCACGAAGTCGAAGCGGCCGACCAGGTGATGGGGATCCTCGGTCCCCTCGTAGGGCTCGATCACCTCGACGATAAGGCGCACGACGGAGGCGGGCGTGAAGAACTCGCCGCCCTTTTGCATGTAGGTGGCAGCGAATTGCCCCATGAAATACTCGAAGACGAGCCCGTAGGCGTCGCCCTCGATCTTGAGCGGGGCGAGGAGGCGCAGGAGCTCGGCCAGCACCTTGTCGGGTAGGCCGGCATAGCCCCGGGGAAGAACGCCGGCGAGGTCCGGGTTCCCCTCCGCGATCGCCTCCATGGCGCCGTTCAGCTCGGCGCCGAGGTTGGCGTTGCCGGGCAGGGCGAGAAGGCGCGAGAAGCGGGCCATCTCGGGCAGAAAGGTGGCGCCGCGGGCCTGGTAGTCGGCAGGGGTCGGCTTGAGCCGGCCCTTGAAGGTCGACTTCAGCTCGGCCTCGACCTCGATGAACCTAGCCTCCATCTGCCGGAGCGCGATGAGCGCGAGGACTGGCTGGGCGTATTGATCGGGCCGGAGCGACGTGTTGGTCCAGAGCTGATCCGCCGCCGCGAACAGCCGGCGCGACACGTCTCTAGCGTCGCTCGCGGTCTGCCCGGCTTCGATGTTAGAAGGTGAAGCAGTAACCGCCATCGTCGCGATCTCAGTGCTTCGCAATTGGGATTTGGCCGCATCGGGGTTGAACGTTTCTTCTGCCGGCGAAAAGGACGACGCAGCAAGGCTCACGCTGCCGCCGCGCCCGCGCCCTTTCAGAATGACACCCTCTTCCACCAGAGAGGCATGCACGCGCCAGTACGTCGGCTCCTGCCAACCCAGCGCAGCCGACAGGCGAGCATTGCCGGCACTCCCTCCGAATGCGCGTAGTGCGTTAAGGAAGCGGTCCTTAGAGGATTCTCGAGGCATGTAGTGATCCGACTCGCTAGGATCGATCATGCGCATGATCACTCAGCACCGCAAGCGCAAGACGCTTACGAGTGTCCGTGGATCAACCGCGTCCAGTCATCCGCTTTGAAATCGGCGAAGTTAGACCACCCGAAAGCGGACGCTCTCCAAGTCAGAGAAGGGCCGAAGGCGGCAATTCGACGTGTCCAGGAAATCGGGTTCGGTAGCTCAAGCTCGTCCATCGACCGAACAACCTGTCTCGTATTCGGTTTTTCTAATCCCGAGCATGGGAGTTTGGCGTCGCCCTTTGGGCCGGGCTCGTCGGCTTCGCTCGAACCGGCTTTGCCGTTTCGCCCCTGACGGGCTCGATCCCTGACGTGAGAGGGGCGCGCGAATGCCCCATTCCGAGTAGACCGGGACGCGGACGGACGCCAGTGTCGACTGCGGCCGAGCAAATGGGCGATGCTGACGTGCGTGACCGCGACGAGGCTGGATTTGAAGCCGACGGCAGCGGGTGCGTTTTGTCGAGCGTGGTACAACTCCGCCCCGGAACTTTTCTTTCGGGCCGTCCCGACGGGCGGCGAACAGACGGACGCCGAGAGGCGAAGTCGTTCCGGCGTCGGCGTGATCAGCCGCCGACATTGACGTTGTGCTGTCGACCGGCCCGGGGTATCTCTCTTGAGCGGGTGAGCCTGTCGCCATCGCGTCTCCGTGGCCTGTCCGGGAGCGCGTCCAACGCAACCTCTCATGGCTTGATCTGGCCGAAGGACGGCTTCGCCTCGATCGCCTCTGCCGCAACGGCGGCCGGCAACTTTCTTCCCCTGCGGGACCACCCCAAGCGACAAGTCGCCCGGGGACCCCGGTTCACCACCCCAGGCGACAAGTCGCCCGGGGACCCCGGTTCACCACCCCAGGCGACAAGTCGCCCGGGGACCCCGGTTCACCACCCCAGGCGACAAGTCGCCCGGGGACCCCGGATCCCGCATTCCTCGCGAGGCAAGAAAGCCGCCTTCTGCCGTCCTCCGCTGCGCTGCGGGCCTGATGGCTGCGTCGTCGATCGCCCCCGGCCTCAAGATCGCCATCGAGGCCGCGATGGGCGCGGACCCGGTAGACAGACAGGAGACTTCATCATGGCGACCATCGGCACTTTCACCAAGTCGGGCGACACCTTCACGGGCTCGGTCAAGACCCTCAGCATCAACGCCAAGGCCACGATCAAGGCGGCCGACAAGGGTAGCGACAAGGCTCCCGACTACCGGGTTTTCTCCGGCTCGATCGAGTTCGGGGCGGCCTGGAAGAAGACCTCCAACGAGGGCCGTGCCTACTGCTCGGTCAAGCTCGACGACCCGAGCTTCCCGGCTCCGATCTATGCCACCCTGGTCGAGGGCGAGGACGAGGGCAGCTTCAGCCTCATCTGGTCCCGACGCAACGGCGACTGAGCCACCCCACCTCAGCCCCGCTCCACTCGGAGCGGGGCTTTCGCGCGCTGAAGGTCAGGAGACCGCCACGACGCCGCACAGCACGCCGCTCGGCGTGCCGTCGTCGCTGGCGAGCGGCAGGTAGAGCCGGGCGACGCGTCGCCGTCGCCCTTCCAAACGGATCTCGTCCTCGATCAGCACCGGCCGGCCCGTCTCGATCGCAGACCGCGCCTCCTGTTCGGCGTCGCCGCGGACCGGGGCCAAGTCGCGCGCTGGCGCTCCCGCGAGCGCCACGCCATAGAGCGCGTCGACCTCGGCTCCGCTGCTGGCGATGCTGAGGGTGCTGTTTGCTTCCCCCTCCGGCATGAGCAGGACCGTCAGCGGCGCCAGATCGGCCAAGCGGTCGGGGTGGAACGCACTCGCGGGCGGCATTGCCACGCCCTGACGATGGGAGTCCCAGAGCCGCATCAATCGCCCGAGCTTGGGATGTCGTTGCTCGATCAGCGTCATCGGGCCCTCCGTCCAGATCCTCTCATCTAACCAGATTTTCTGATAACCCGTTAGTCTGATTACTAGCCCTGTCGGTCCCACGATCCGCCGACAGGGCGAATGCCCAAGACACTCCGCTCACCCAGGCAGCTGCGCCTGATCGACCTCATCGTGGAGCAGCGGCAGCGCGCCGGGCTCAGCCAGGCGCAACTTGCGACAGGCTCGGTCGATACCAGTCCGTCATCTCGTCAATCGAGAGCGGCGGGCGCCGCGTCGACGTCGTGGAGTTGCTGGACATCGCCGAAGCCATCGATCTCGATGTCCATGCGGTGATGGACGCGCTCATCGCCACGCCGAAAGCCTCCCAGAAGTGATCGCGGGCAGGTCGGCCGGTCTTTGCGGCGATTTGGTTTCATGCTTGGTGGCTCTGGCCTTCGATCCGGTCTCGTGTAGTCTGCGAGCATCTATTGACGATTGACAAGGGACGGGCCTGTTACTGCGTGTCATGACCGAGCGCGTGAGCGTTTCGGTTCGTGGGCCCTACGGAGCACAGCCATGACCAAGACTGCTGGACCGATTGCCGCCTACCTGTATGCGCTCAGCCTGGATGGCCCGGGTCTCGCTTGGGAATACCTGCGACGCAACAGCGGCTACATGGCCGATTGGCACCGGCACGGCCGAGCCCGGACTCGAGCAGCGGTGGCCCATGCCGGCCGCCGTGCCGAGCCATGGGGGTTGCGATTTCCTGGAAGATCCGACGCTTGATGCCCGCTCGGCGGAACCGGTCTGGCATCCTGATCCCGACCCTCTGGTAGCGTTCGCGCCCGCGATCGTCGACGAGGCCGAACCTTTCAGTCTTTGGTCGCTGCCCGGACGCAAGAGCCTGGTCCATGACGGTCGTCGTCTTCTGATGCGCAGCATGTTCGGGCGTCGTGCCGTTCGTGTCGCCGTCTCGCTCTCGCTGAGCGAGGGCATGCCCTTCGCCTATGCCGCGCCTGCCGGACCCCTTGGCAGGCGCAGCCTACAAGCCGCCGCCGAACTCAACGCCGCGCTGGCCAGGGCGCCGACGACGACAAGCAAGCCACCGGTGACCCGCAGTGACGTGGTGCATATGCGCGCGCTCCAGGCTCTGGACGCCGAGCGCGACGGCGGCTCGGAGCACGACATCGCGGCGCTCGTCTTCGGCGCCTTCGCCCAGCCTGAGAGCTGGAGCGACAGCGCCGTCCGCGCCAACGTTCGCTACCTGCTCGACCATGGCCGTCGCTGCCGCGACGGAGGCTATCGCGATCTCCTCTACCCGAAGCCGCCGAAGCTGAAAGCCGCAAAGCCTTAAGGAGGAGGAATCCGGCGCGCGCCGAACCTCCCTGCAAAGACGTCCCCACCTCGTCCAGCTTGCCACCACCGCGCGGCGACCCTGCCGCGCCCGACCCGGTCGGATGGAGGCGGACGCGATGACCCAGGCTGCGATCAAGGCCCCCATGGCCCGAGAGGCCGCGACCCGGTCCGCCTCGCGCTATCTCTGCAACGACGAAGCGGCCGAGTTCCTGAAGCTGTCGCCGCGTACGCTCGAAAAACAACGCGTGATCGGCGGCGGGCCGAAGTTCCGCAAGTTCGGCCGCCGGGTCGTCTACGCCATCGAGGACCTGGAGAGCTGGGCCAACGCCCGGTCCTGCGACACCACCTCGGACCCGAACTACTCGGCAGTGACGCGCTGAGCGCCGCTCCGATGACCGCGGCCGTGGCACACCACCGCCCTCGCTCCGAACGCGAGCAGCTCGACCTGTTCCGAGCGCTGCCGGGCGACCTTGCGGCGCGCGACGCCCAGGACCTCATGGCCTATCCCTTCTTCAGTTTGGCCAAGTCGCCGCGCGTCCGCCCGATCGACTTCCGCATGGGCAAGATCGCGATCCGGGTCGAGGCCGTGCCCGAGCACGGCATGGCGACCATCTGGGACGCCGACGTACTGATCTGGGCGGCCTCGCAGATCGTCGAGGCGCGCGACCGGGGATGCCGCCCCTCCCGACTAATGGCGGCAACCCCTTACGAGATCCTGACCTTTGTCGGCCGCGGCACCTCGGCGCGCGACTACGACCGGCTCAAGGCCGCGCTGGACCGGCTGCAATCCACCACGATCGCGACCTCGATCCGCCAGCCGACCGAGCGGCGCATGCACCGCTTCTCCTGGATCAATGAGTGGAAGGAGCGGGCCGATGCGCACGGCCGCCCCCAGGGTATCGAGTTGATCCTGCCCGACTGGTTCTATGCCGGCGTGCTGGACGATGCGCTCGTGCTCACCATCGACGAGGCCTACTTCGACCTCACCGGCGGCGTCGAGCGCTGGCTCTACCGCCTGGTGCGCAAGCACGGCGGGCGGCAGGTCGGCGGCTGGAGCTTCGACCTGCGTCACCTGCACGCCAAGTCGGGCAGCCTGTCGCGCTTCACCAACTTCGCCTGCGACGTGCGCGAGATCGTGCGCCGCCAGGCGCTGCCCGGCTATCGCCTCACCCTGGAGCGCCTCGTCGGAGGGGTCGAGCGCCTCGTCTTTACGGCGATCGAAACCGGTCCGTCCGAACGCCTCTCACGCGGCCTCGGCGCTGCCACCAGCCCTGTGGATAAGCTGTGAATAGGGTCGTGCTATCGGAGGCGGCGACTATCGTGCCATCGGAGGCGCGAGACTCGTGCTATCGGAGGCGGAAACCTGGCCTAAGTCTTTGGTCCCCAACACCGATCCGGCCCTCTAACTTCTCTAACTCAGAATCCTACGGATTCTTTCTAACGGAGGCCGCCCGACCGGCCCGTGTTGAGAACGTGGGTGGGCATCGCCGCCGAGAAGAGGAAAGACGCAGCTCTCCCGAGGAACGCCGCTCGCGTCGACAAGCCTCTGCGCGGTCCGCGCATCCTGACCTACGGCAGACGCGGGCTACCCCGGTTCATCCATGCCGGACCTGTCCGGATCCCTTGGTGATGCCATGATCGTCGCGCTCCTCAACCAGAAGGGCGGCGTCGGCAAGACCACCCTGTCGCTTCACCTCGCTGGCGAGCTGTCGCGCTCCGGCGCCCGCGTACTGCTGATCGACGCCGACCCGCAGGGCTCCGCCCTGGACTGGGCCGAGCAGCGTGCGCGACACGGCCTGGAGCGTCGCTTCGGAGTCGTCGGCCTCGCCCGCGAGAGCCTCCATCGCGAGGTCGCGGCACTCGTGAAGGGGGTCGACCACGTCGTCATCGACGGTCCGCCGCGGGTGACGGGCATCGCGCGCTCCGCGCTGCTCGCGGCCGACCTGGTACTCGTGCCCGTGCAGCCGTCGCCGCTCGACGGCTGGGCCTCGGCCGAGATGCTGCGCCTGCTCGACGAGGCGCGCGTGTTCCGCCCGGAGCTGCGCGCCCGCTTCATCCTGAACCGCTGCGCCGCGCGCACGATCATCGCGCGCGAGATCGCCGCCTCGCTCGCCGACGGGCAGCCGCCGGTGTTGTCCTCGCGCATCGGCCAGCGCGTCGCCTTCGCGGACTCGGCGAGCACCGGCCGGCTCGTCGACGAGGCCGATGGTGCCGACGCGGCCGCGCGGGAGGTCGCCGCCTTCGGCCTCGCCGTGACGGAGGCGCTGTCGTGAGCGGCCGTGACACGACGCCGATCTCGTTCGCCGCACGCCCGCGCGATCCCGAAGCATGGGTCCGTGCGCCCGAGCCCGGTCCGACGCCCGCCACCGGCAAGGCCCATATCTACACCGCGCGCCTGACGATCGACGTCACCAAGGCTCTGCGCGGGCGGATCAAGGTCGCGGCGTTCACGCGCGGCCTGACGGTCGCCGACATGCTCCGCGCCATGCTGGAGCAGAGCTTCCCCGAACTGCGCGAAGACGCCTCATGAGCCACGATCTCACGCGGGTCACCGTGCTGTTCCTCCGCGACCGGGTGAACGACCGCGTGCGCTTCGGCGCACCGGCCGGCGAGCGGATCATCGACCGGCGCTGCAAGCTCGATCTGTTCGCGCCCGGCGCGGTGTTCAGCTACGTCCAGTGGCGCGCCAACCCCTACGGGACCGAGCGATGGCGGCTCTGGGTGTTGCAGACGGCCACGCCCGGCGAGCGGACCGAAACAGTCCCAGGCATCGCGCCCGGTGCGCACATCTGGCTGAGCGCCGGCGGCTTGGCCGCCGTCGCCCGCGCGTTGGCGCTCATCGACGCCATCGAGGCCAAGTCCCTCGATCCGGCGTCGCTGCCTGAACGATACTGGCGCACGGCGCACAACAGGATCGCCGCCGGGCTGGCGCCGCGCGTCTACGAGCCGGCCGAGCAGGCCGAACGTCGCCGACGCGGCGGCCTGCTGTGATCGGGCTCGACCTCTACGTGCGCCGTGCCGCGACGGTCCACGTCGCGGTGATCGGCGCCGGACTCGTGATCGCCTCGGCGGCCGACGTGTGGCCGCTGCGCCTCATGTACAACGCCTCGGCCAGCGTCCCGATCGGCTTCTACGCGGTCGGCGAGGTCGACGATCCGGCGGTCGGCGATCTCGTGGTAGTGCTTCTCCCGCCGAGCTCCGAACAGCTCCTGGTCGAGCGCGGATACATCGCTCCGGCCATACCGGTGTTGAAACACGTCGCGGCGCACGCCGGGCAGCGCGTCTGCCGCGCCGGCGACGCGGTGACGGTCGACGACCGCACCGTCGCGCAGACCCTCGACGTCGACAACGAGGGCCGTCCACTCCCGCGCTGGAGCGGCTGTCGCGTGCTCGAGCCCGGCGAGGTGTTCCTGCTCAACGCCGCCGCGCCCGCCTCCTTTGACGGCCGCTACTTCGGACAGGTCTCTACAGCCAGCATCATCGGAAAGGCGACACCGCTATGGACGTGGTGAGGCTCTCTGCGGCCGGCGCGGTCGCAACCTGTGCGGCGCTGACGCTGGTATCGACTACACCTCACAGTCATGCCGAACCGCCCGGCGTCATCGTGCGAACCGGATTGTCGCCGACCAGCCTTGCCCAACGTGTCAAAGAAGCCGGCAGGTCTGCCGAGGAGGCGCATACCCTCTTGGTCTCCAGCGAGGCTGGGCTTGCAGCTCTGAGCTCCGACGTACGCATCTACGGCGCGTCGCTGTTCCCGCGTCCGCGGTTCGCACCGGCGCCCGATTCGCCGTGGGACATGCTGATCGACGAGGCGTCCCGGCGCTTCGGCATCCCAGCCTCCTGGGTGCGCGGCGTCATGCAGGTCGAGAGCGCCGGACGGACTACGCTGAACGGCCGGCCGATCACCTCACCGGCGGGCGCCATGGGCCTGATGCAGGTCATGCCGGAAACGTTCGCCGAGATGACCCGGCGTTACGGACTCGGCAGCGATCCCTACGATCCGCGCACCAACGTCCTGGCCGGGACCGCGTTCCTGCGCGAGATGTACGACCGCTTCGGGGCCGAGCATTTCCTGGCCGCTTACAACGCCGGGCCGGGCCGTGTCGAGGATCACCTCCGCACGGGCCGCCCGCTGCCCGATGAGACCCAGCACTACGTCCAGGTGCTCGCGCCACGGCTGGTCGGCGGCACGGTCAGCGACGGTCTCGAAACATCGACCGGAGTGCGCGACCTGACGAGCTTGCAGGCGCTTCGCAACGCCGCTCGCTCTCCTTCCTGGCATGCTTCACAGCCATCCGCGACGCCGAAATTCGCGTCGGTCTTCGTAGTCTCGAATGCACGTTCATCGGCGCGTGATCGGCAGCTTGAGGCGCAAAGCAATGACGCGTTGTTCGTCCCTGTCACGCGCCAGGATCGGCGTGAGGTCAGGGCAGGTGTCGAGAGGCCGGAGGACTGACCGATGTGCAGACTGGAGCAGCGCATCGGCGGCGAGAGAGGCCATGACGGAAGGGGAGGTGTTGAGGGCAAGATAGAAGCGCGCGGCACGCGCGGGGACTCACGCCCTTGTCTGCACGTCGGTTTCGGCGGCACGCGGCCTGGCCGGCGCGGTGCGCCGGGAATGGCCAAGTGCCTGAAAGGGGGAAGAAAACGGCGTGCCTCGCCCGCTGGACTACGCTGGAGCCGGCGTCGTGGCCCTTTCTGACGAGGACCGCTTCCGCGCCCGGCCGGGCCGGATCCGCGGCCGGACCGATCCGAGCATCAAGCGGTTCACCAGCCAGGTGCTGCGTGCGGCGCAGAAGTCTTCGGCGGGCGCGAGCGGCCCGCTGTCGCGCAGCCGCGGTCGCGGCGCCGAGAAGGGGCGCGGCCACGTCACGGCGAAGATGCTCGGCGGGCGGCTGGGCCCGCGCGCCCGACGCGTGATGGTCAAGGCGCGGCTTGTCGTCCACGCCCAGGCCGCGACCGGCTCGACGGCGGCGCACCTGCGCTACATCCAGCGAGACGGGATCACCCGCGAGGGCGAGCCCGGCTGGGCCTACTCGGCGACCAAAGACGTGGCCGACGCCGGCGCGTTCGAGGTACGCGTGCGGGACGACCGACACGAGTTCCGGTTTATCGTGTCGCCCGAGGACGCGGCTGAGCTCGGCGATCTCAAGGCGTTCACCCGCGACCTGATGGGCCGCATGGAGGCAGACCTCGGTTCCAAGCTCGACTGGGTGGCGGTCGATCACTGGGACACCGACAACCCGCACACCCACATCATGCTGCGCGGGGTCGACGAGACCGGGCGAGACCTCGTCATCGGCCGCGATTATATCGCCCACGGCTTGCGGCTGCGGGCGTCGGAACTGGCCGCCGACTTGCTCGGTCCCCAGACCGAGCTCGAGATGCGCGAGCGCATGACCCGCGAAGTCGGGCAGGGGCGCTGGACCGGTCTCGATCGGCAGCTCGCCGAGCGCGCCCGAGACGGTGTTGTCGACCTTCGCGGTGTCCCGGCCGACGTCGACGGGCGGTTCCGACGCGGCCTGCTAATCGGCCGATTGCAGGAGCTGGAACGGCTCGGGCTGGCGGAGGGGCAGGCGGCCGGTCGCTGGACCTTGTCCGCCGACGCTGAGACGACGCTGCGGGCCATGGGCGAGCGGGGTGACGTCATCCGCACAATGCAGCGGGCTATGGGCGGGGTGGAGCGTCCTCTAGCGGTGTTCGACGCGGCCGACGTCTCGGCGGGTCGCGTCACCGGGCGCGTCGCGGCCAAGGGCTTGGCGGATGAGCTGCAGGACCGGAGCTACCTCATCGTTGACGCCATTGACGGGCGGGCTCACTACGTCCCGCTCCCGCCCGAATCGGACCTCTCGGCCTACCCGAAAGGCGCCGTCGTGGAGGTGCGGGGGCCGGCCCGCGAGCCGCGCCCGGCTGACCGCACCATCGCGGCGCAGGTCGGGAGTGATGGGCTGTATCGGCCCGATCGTCACCTCAGCGCGGCACAGCGTAATGCTCAACCGGGTGACGACCCGGATGGGTTCGTGGCGGCCCACGTGCGGCGGCTCGAAGCCCTCCGCCGTGCCGGCATCGTCGAGCGCCAGGACGGCGGTAACTGGCGGGTCCCCGGCGATTACCTCGACCGCGCCGCCAAGTTCGAGACCGAGCGCTCGGTCGGTGCTGTCATCGAGCTCCGTTCGCATCTTCCTGTCGAACGGCAGGCACGCGCAATCGGGGCGACTTGGCTGGATCGAACCCTGATCGAGGGCGTCGCGCCCGCACCGACTGGGTTCGGCGCGGACGTGCGCACGGCTGTTGATGAGCGGCGCGCCTTCCTGATCGAGGAGGGCTTGGCGACCCAGCGCGGGCAGCGGCTCGTCCTCGCGCGTGATCTCCTGTCCACGCTGCGGGACCGCGAGGTGGTGCAGGTCGGACGCGACCTCGCCACCGGCGCCGGTCTGGAGCATCGGTCCATAAAGGACGGCAACAGCGTGCGCGGCGTCTACCGCCGTTCGGTGATGCTGGCCAGCGGCCGATTCGCCATGCTCGACGACGGCGTCGGGCTCAGCTTGGTGCTCTGGAAGCCGGTGCTGGAGCAGCGTCTTGGGCAGACGGTGTCTGGTGTCATGCGGGGCAGTTCGGTGTCTTGGGACTTGTCGCGCCAGCGGGGGATCGGAGTCTGAGGGTGACCCAACCCGGACTTTCCGTAGGTCCGCTTAGTGGCAGTATGTTGACCCGCGAACGGGGCCCGGAAGTGCACCGATAAGCCCTTGTTGCTTCCCAGCCGGGAAGAACATGATTAGCTCGTTACCCGCCGAGCGCCAGAGCGCTGACCATGCGACCAGGGGGATCGGCCGGGGGCCGGAGAAGTTTCTCTGCCGGCTTAACGGGCTGACTTGCACCACTCGACTCGTCCGCGGCGGAACCAGAAATGCGCTCTGCAGCCCCTCTGACGCCAGACGGACGGGTGCAGGCTAGCGGTGGCGTCGCTATGTTGGGTTACCCGCCAGCATGGCCGCTCGTCCGTAAGCAGGTTGATGTGAAGGACCGCTGTGCAGCCGCAGGGGCACATCATGGCCGCCTGTTCCTGAAAGCCGTCCTCCTGAACGATATAGAGCGTCCGGCGCTTCAGGATCTTCGGCAAAGCCTCTTCGACCACCTCAGTTCCATACGGGGGTACGAGCCATCGATAGAAACGCAGCCATGTGCTGCGCAGAACCTCCCCGACCCGCCTCACGCCATGCGCCTCTTGGCTAATTCCATAAGCCCCAGGAGGGGCGTGGTGTCGCCGAAGCCAACCTTGCTGCCGAGGATATCGCAGATGCCTTCCTCGGCCTCGTAAAAGAACTCCATGCTTGCGAGGCTGAAGGTCACGGTCGCGTACGCGGTGTTGGGCTCCTCCCGGAACGGATGCAGCCGCGCGAGCAGCTCGGTAACGGCAAGTCCCGACGCAAACATGTTCACGCTGATGACCGCTGGGCGGTGCGCAGCGACGCCCCTGATGTAGCCGTCTTCGACCTGGCGATCGTGGGCCTTCGGGTCATGCCGGCGCAAGCCCGCCGCCGCCACATCGCTCATCGAAAACAGGCCGCGGCTGACAAGGCTGGAGCGACCGGGGCGCAGATAATTCACAGTGCCGCAAACCTCCCGGATGCGGGCGTTGCCCGTCGGGGACTTCACTGCGTCGAGCCGGACGCCGATGTCGAAATACGGAATCGAGTAGTAGGAGGCGATCGCGTTCAAAAGATAGCGACCATCGACCGTATCCATGCATCCGAAGATGATGTCGGATTGCGCGACCTCCCGGACCACGTCGGGGTACCACAGGTTCTTCTTCACGCGGATAACCTGGGTCCCGAGGCCAGTGCGCTCGACGGCGTCGGCAAGGACATCGACTTTTGCGCGCCCCTGCTTCACGTCTTCCATCGTCGAGTTGAGAATGCGGTTGACGTTGCGCTCTTCCATGTGATCGTCATCGACGCTGACGATCACACCCGCCCCCAGCCGCATGAGCTGCTCGATTGTGGGGCTGCCTGTTCCGGATGCGCCGATGACGGCGAAGGAGAGGCGGCGGAATCGCTCAATGGTCCCGTCGTCGAAAGCCTGCGCGTGCGAGGCGACAAAGTCCGGTAGCTCGACTCTGCCCGCGTCCGCGTACCAGAAATGCAGATCGTCGCCCGCGACCGTGATGCAGTCGATCGGCTCGAATCCGCCGGTCGCGCTCAAAACGCGCCCGAACATCTGCCCGTCGGGCAGCATGACCGCGCTGCCATGGAGAACATCCGCCTCAACCCATCCGCGGATCATGGGTAGCAGCTGCGCGTCCCCTTTATCGTCGGTCAGTGAAAACGCCGCGTAACCGCCCGGATGACTATGGACCTTGACGACCGACAAACCTTCTTCGGCCGCGCGCTCCAGGATCGGCGCGATGTAATCCGGTGGCCAGGTGACCCGCAGCGACGTGCGCACCGAGCATGACTCGTAGGGGATGCCGTGGATCTCGCGGACGACAAGTCGATGGCGACGCTCGCCTGCGCGGTGCCCACAGATCAGGATCGCGACGGCCTCGTGACCGTCGCCGGGGAAGAGAAAACTCTTCAGGTACTCATGCTCGTCGCCCGACAAGGCGAGGGTTACGGGAGCGGGCATTTTTCGAACTCCCGATCCAGCCAGTCCTCGATCAGGATCACGTGAGTGCCGATATGGTCGCGACCGACCTTCCAGGGGTTCGTGGGCGTGCGGTGACGCGACCAGCGCTGATAGCTCTTGCCGTCGAGCGGCTGCTGCACCTGGGTCGCGCCGATTGACTTCCCGTCCTTCCGAGCGAGCGCCGGGAAGAAATACACCATGTTAAGCTCGGTGTTGGGATAGCCGGTCTCGATGCGGATCGCCGTCGTGACTGTCGCGTGGTTATACCCGCGCGGCACTGGGAACTCGTGGATGAGCACCCATTGGGAGCCATCCACGATCGTTTCCCAGGGCAGTCCGTATTCATCGAGGAATTCGCGGTCGGTCGGCAACAAGTCGAACTCTCGGCGGAGGGTCATCGCCCTAACCCTCCGTCTGATCGCGCGGCAGCGCCTTGAACTTCTCCACGCCCGGCCTGCGCAAATCGACGTTCTCGCCGAGCCCAACCTTGTGCGGCTTCTCGCCGGCCATCTTGACCCGCAACGTATAGTTCTCAGCGGGCAGCAGGCCCGCGAGGGTCAGGATCGCGCGCCCGGTCGGCTTCGGCTCATGCACCACGAACGCCTCGCCGTTCACCCGGATGCGATAGCCCTTGGACAGCGGCGGCTTTTTGCCGTGCTTGGCGTATTCTTCGAGATCGACGATCTCGTCGAGGACCTCTTCGACCCCGGGATCGCCCTCCCTGTCTTTGAGATGGTCACTCATCAAACTCTCTCTTCTCAGCGTGGGCCGGCATGAGCGCCGCCCCGTATCGTCAAGGTGGCATAGCGTGCTAAGTATATCAAGCAAAAACTCAGCACGCTTGACGTGTTGAGCGACTGAGCGTTAGAATCAAAAGAAAACGCAATGGCTTGGAGGGGAATCGCGCCATGCAGGCCCCAGCTGACGAGAGGAGCACCTTGAAACCGACGCTTGGTAAGTACCTCGCATCGATTCGCGCGGACCGTAAGATGACCCTACGGGAAGTCGAGGAAGCGACCGGCAAACAGGTCTCAAACGCGTATCTCAGCCAAATTGAGAACGGCAAAATCCAGAAGCCGTCCCCCAACATTCTGCACGCCCTCGCAGAGCTGTATGCGGTCAGTTTCGAGAACCTGATGGATCGGGCGGGGTTTCTGATATCACCAGCCAAACGGGCCGACACCGAGCGCCACGGCCGGGTCGCCACTTTTGCCGAGCACAACCTGACTGCTGATGAAGAAGCAGAGATGCTTGAGTTCTTGCATTTCATGCGCAGTAGGAAAAAGGCCGGTGACAAAGCCTGATGACAGCAGCCTCGACCCCGACGACCTCCGCGCGGTTGAGGGGCGGGCACGGAAGCTCCTCGACCGCGCCAGCGCATGGGACCGGTTCCCCGTGCCAATCGACGACATTCTGGCCGCCGCCAATGTCCGGCTCGCGCCGACGAGCATTTTCGACCCTATCGCTATCCTCGACTATCTGCGGGGCAAGACTGCAAGCGCAGGCGTCCGCATCAAATCCGCCATCGCCAAGGTGTTCGGGATCTATGATGCTGCCGAGAGCCTCATTCACATCGACGACACCGTCGGAAAACCCAAGAAGGTCTTTCTGACGCTGCATGAGACGGCGCATCACGACCTGCCGGTCCATAAGCGCATGTTCCGCTTCTTCCAGGATTGCGAACAGACGCTTGCGCCCGAGATCGCGGACCAATTCGAGCGCGAGGCGAACAACTTCGCCCGTTTCGCGCTGTTTAAAGGCGATACCTACGCACGGCACGCGGCGGATTGGGCATTCGACATCAAGACCCCGATCAAGCTCGCCAAGAAATTCGGCGCCTCGAACTACGCTTCAGCACGGGAGTTCGCCCGCACGAACCACCGCGCATGCGTGGTCTACATTCTTGAGCAAATCGAGTTCGTGCAGGGTCATGGAGCGCAGGCGGCGGTCCGCCGAATCGAGCCTTCCCCGGCCTTTGTCACCCAGTTCGGGCGCCCTGCCGACACGCTGATCACGCTCGACCATTTCCTTGGGCCCGTCCTCCCCATTGGCCGCAAAATAACCCGGCCCGTCTCTCTGTCGCTTACGGATCGGAACGGCACGCCCCACGAGTGCGTGGCCGAGGCTTTCGACACGACGCATAACATCATCATCCTCCTCTACCCGATCCAGGCACTCGGGAAGCCGATCATCATTCCGCGCGTCGGAGTCGCGGGCCCCCTGTGAGCGGCCGCCGTCAACGGCATGCGCGATTGTGGGCAGAGGCGGTACCGGGGGTACCTTGGAGACCCGATGTCTGATGGATCGCGGTGAGCGCAAGAGACCTCTGTACCGACCCTGGCGCTAATCGGTTGCATTCGTCCGCCGATAGCCCGGTCGGAGCGGCTTCGAATGACCGAAATGGGCGCACACCGCAACGTCCGCTCCCTGGCAGCGCCCTGATGCCAGCTTCTCGCGCGACACTGCCGCGGTCTGAGACACTACTGGGACCGAGTTGGGTGGCAGCAAATCACCGCTCAGCTGGCGCTGAAGCGCGGGGCGATGGTCCCTGCGGTACGTGCCCGGACTTCCGGCGACGCGACGCAGGTGGCGACCGCTTCATAACCCTTCCCGCCCGGATACGGCACGACACAGAGAGGCACACTGTGGTTGGCCGGACATAGGATGACGACGTCGGTCGGCTCGATCTCGTCTAGACCAAGGATCGTCGATGAGCGCGTCATGAGGATCAATGCGCGCTTGCTCGTTCCTCGAAGGCGAAGCTGCGCCATCAGCGCCGTCTGGGTTGCTGCGCTCAGCGCTTCCTCCACCATATCGATCACGACAATCGCGGGTGTCGGACTCTCCAGCGCCACGACGAGTGCGGTCAGCGCATCCGAACGCTCCGCCCCGTCGTCGGTTAGCCAAACCAGCCTACATTCTACTCGCTCCGCGAGGGCCGCGTCGTCGGCAAGACGCTGCGCGACGGCGGGATCGGACAGGCGGTCGAGCCCGAGGAATCCGGCATCGGGCAACGCGGTCGCGAGCCGCTGAGCGAAACGCGTCTTTCCGCTGCCGAGCGGCCCCGTGATGAACGCGAGCCGAGGGACATCATGAAGGGAGAACCACTCTCCATCCCACGGCCATGGCAGAGCGAACCCGATCGTCAGCGGCGCGCTTTGGGCAACCACCTGCTCCAAGCCCTGTGGCGTCGGAGCACGACCCTGCGCGAGGTCCGCACGGAGTAATCTGACCCGTTCGAGGACGCTCGCTAACTGGCGGCCTTGCTCATTTAGACGAGCTTCATGCGCAGCGAGGCCGACGTCCAGATCGTGCGGCTTCCCATCGAGAACGCGCGCAATCTGCGCGAGGCTAAGACCAAGGTTGCGGAAAGCAACAATCTCCGCCGCCCTTGCCATAGCGCCTGCGTCGTAAGCCCGCCACCCCGTTCGCGTGCGGCCGGGGACAAGCAGGCCGTGCTGTTCGTAGAGGCGCAGGGCTTTGGCGGAGACCCCAAGGGCAGCGCTGGCTTGCGCGGGAGTGAAGCTTCGAAACGACGGGTCCAAGGTTCACCTCGAATCGCTGAACCTGTCCTCTATCAGGCCGGCCGCAGGGGTCGGGTCAAGTGATCTTCGATCGTTGAAGGGGTACGATAGGTCGACAGCCCGATCGATTGCTGCGCCCCAACGTCGCAAACTGGCGACCAGTCAACGGCAGCTCTTGGCGCATGCTGGCCGAGAGCGGAATGGCCGGTCTGCGGCAACAAATTCAAGAGAAACCGCCGTTGCCCTAATCGGCCGTTTTACGAGGCCGCGCCGAAACCTGGCCCGCGCTGCGCCGCGGGCGCCGGTGCATTTTACCATGCCGCCGCTTCTCCGGAAGGCGTGAGCGGAAGTGCCACCGGTCCCCGTCGGGGATCCTGTCGCCGCCGGAATCGAGCGCGAGGACCTAGTTCGCGGCACACCGACAACCGCTTGACATGTATCATTCAAGTGGTACGTCTTACGCACTGAGTGTGATATTTTAACCACATTCGGACCTGAACGTCACACAACGTGATGACGGGTAGGGGGAACCGCGGGATGCCTGTGCAAACCGGCGAGCCGACACGTGAGGAGCCGCGTTCGGGACTGGACGGGCTTAAGCCCGCTCTCGCC
>JAABUM010000735.1_pt1 | contig 54638 bp, 41 predicted proteins | sample 5559161 | NCBI WGS metagenome assembly JAABUM01 (sample SAMN10711868, study PRJNA513369) | rock metagenome | isolation source: Antarctica rocks | place: Antarctica: Victoria Land, Siegfried Peak nord
TGTCGGATGTCACCGACAGTGCGAGCGAGGATGGCCGTCGACGGGCAGGTGCTTCGGCGTGGCGTGCGCCGCTACCGATCAGCTCGACCGCCGTCCGTACTCGCACACCCAGGTGGTATCAGCAACGTCGCCAAGGTGACGGGCCTATCGGGCGGTCTCGATCAGTCCGTGGGCGATGCGGATGGCCTGTTCCAGCGCACCTAGCTCGGCCGCTGCCAGCCGTCCACGTCGCCCGCGGAGCGCCTGCAGAGGGACATTGTGCAGCTCCGTGGCGACGGCGTAGCTCTCGTCGTACCGCGTGAGTCCGGCCTCTCGGCCGAGCGGGATGTGCGTCGTCCTGGGCCCGGCCGTTCCTGTGACGAGGACGCCCGTCATCGACGAGAGGCGGGCAAGCAGCGGGTTGATCGTGAGGACCACCATCGGCTGCCGGCCCGCCCGCGGCATTGCCGCATCCCACACCTCACCGCGGAGCGGCTCCAGCCAGGCAGGGCCGCTCACTGCTCGCCTGCGCCGCACGCCGGTTCGGCTGAGCCGTACGCCGCGTGCGTGACCTCGCTGAGCGGGGCGCGCTCGCCGCCGTAGTACTGCTCGACGTCCTGCGCCACCTGCGTCTCGAGCGCTTCCCGGTGCAGCAGCAGCAAGCCCCGGCGCAGCGCCTCAGACCGGTCGAGGCCGAGGATCTGGAGATCGCGCTCGAAGGCCGCAGCGGCATCTCGAGAGAGCCGGGTCTGCCACACCGCGCTCCCTGCCGGACCCGGACTAGCCGCCGCGCTCACGTGTACGACAATCCGTCACACAGAATGATGAGTCAAGCCGCCGAGGTGCTGACGACCTCCTGGGGAACAGTTTCAGCGGCAGCGACGGTCGCGCCAGCTGGCAGCCTCGAGTAGCCGCGGCTAGAAGTTGCCGCCGCTCTCACCTGGGACGTAATCTGCGGTCACCGTGCCCGGACAGTGTCGTCCGGTCGAGCGCCTCCACGACCAGTACGACGGACGGACCCCCCAACCCATGCCCGAGCTCGGCCAGCCCTCCGGTCTCTACGACCCGTCGCAGGAGCACGATGCCTGCGGCGTCGCGTTTGTCGTCGATGCTCGCGGCCGGGCCAGCCACGACATCGTCGCGAAGGGCCTGACCGCGCTGCGCAACCTCGACCACCGGGGCGCCTCCGGCAGTGACCCGCTGGTCGGTGACGGCGCCGGCATCCTCGTGCAGGTCCCCGACGCGTTCCTGCGGCTCGAGGTCGACTTCCCGCTCCCCGAGGCTGGCTCCTACGCCGTCGGCACCGCTTTTTTGCCGCGCGAAGCCGGCGCCCGCGACGTGGCCATCCAGCTGATGCGCAAGATCGTGCACCAGGAGGGGCTGTGCCTGCTGGGCTGGCGCTCGCTGCCGGTCGAGAGCGGCCCGATCGGCGCCGCGGCGCGCGAGGTCGAGCCGGTCATGCGGCAGATGTTCCTCGCCGGCGCCTCCGGCATGGACCTCGAGCGCCGCGCCTTCTGCGTGCGCAAGCGCGCCGAGCGCGAGACGGGCGTGTACTTCCCGAGCCTGTCCGGCCGCACCCTGGTCTACAAGGGGATGCTCACCACCAACCAGCTCGGCGAGTACTTCCGCGACCTCACCAACGAGCGCTTCACCTCGGCCATCGCGCTGGTGCACAGCCGTTTTTCGACCAACACGTTCCCGAGCTGGCCGCTCGCCCACCCCTACCGCTACGTCGCGCACAACGGCGAGATCAACACGGTCAAGGGCAACCGCAACTGGATGGCCGCCCGCGAGGCCCTGCTCGAAAGCGACCTGATCCCCGGCGAGCTCAGCCGGCTGTTCCCCATCTGCACACCCGGCGCGAGCGATTCGGCCAGCTTCGACGAGGTGCTCGAGCTGCTGCACCTGTCCGGACGCAGCCTGACGCACTCGGTGCTGATGATGATCCCCGAGGCGTGGGAGAACAACGCCGAGATGGACCCCGCGCGGCGGGCCTTTTACGAGTTCCACGCCAGTGTGCTCGAGCCCTGGGACGGGCCAGCCAGCATCGCGTTCACCGACGGCACCGTGATCGGTGCGGTGCTCGACCGCAACGGGCTGCGCCCCGGCCGCTACTGGGTCACCGACGATGATCTCGTGGTGCTCGCCAGCGAGGTCGGGGTGCTCGACATCGCCCCTGAGCGGGTGGTGCAGAAGGGCCGCCTGCAGCCCGGCCGCATGTTCCTCGTCGACACCGCGCAGGGCCGCATCGTCGACGACGCCGAGGTCAAGGCCCAACTCGCCGCCGAGCAGCCGTACGAAGAGTGGCTGCACGCCGGCCTGGTCCGCCTGGACGACCTCAAGGACCGGCCGCACGTCTCCTACGGCCACCAGTCGGTGCTGCGGCGCCAGCAGGTCTTCGGCTACTCCGAGGAGGAGCTGCGCATCCTCGTCGCCCCCATGGCCCGTACCGGCGCCGAGGCAATCGGGTCGATGGGCACCGACACCCCCGTCGCGGTGCTGTCCAAGCGGCCGCGGCTGCTGTTCGACTACTTCACCCAGCTGTTCGCGCAGGTCACCAACCCCCCGCTGGACGCCATCCGCGAGGAGATGGTGACGTCGATGTCCTCGACGCTGGGGCCCGAGCAGAACCTGCTGGAGGCGACGCCGGCCAGCTGCCGCCAGGTCGTCGTGCCCGGCCCGGTGATCAGCAACGACGACCTGTCCAAGCTGCGCGGCATCAACGACGACGGCGACCTGCCCGGCTTCGGGGCAGTGAACATCCGTGGGCTCTACCACGTCGCCGGCGGCGCCGCAGCCCTCGAGGAGCGCCTCGAAGCGATCTGCCGCGAGATCGACCTGTCGATCGAGAACGGCTCGCGCATCATCGTGCTGTCCGACCGCGACTCCGACCGCATCCTCGCGCCTATCCCGAGCCTGCTGCTGACTGCGGCGGTGCATCACCACCTCATCCGCGCCAAGACGCGCACCCGGGTCGGGCTGGTCGTCGAGTGCGGCGACGCCCGCGAGGTGCACCACATCGCCCTGCTGGTCGGGTACGGCGCCGCGGCGATCAACCCCTACCTGGCGTTCGAGTCGGCCGAGGACATGCTCGCCGCCGGTGAGCTGCCGGGGGTCGACACCGCCGAGCAGGCCGTCACCAACCTGCGCAAGGCGATGAACAAGGGCGTGCTGAAGGTGATGTCCAAGATGGGCATCAGCACTGTCGCCTCCTACACCGGGGCGCAGGTGTTCGAGGCGATCGGCCTGTCGGCCGAGCTCGTCTCGCGCTACTTCGTCGGGACCGCCAGCCGGCTGGAGGGCGTCGGGCTCGACGTGCTCGCGGCAGAGGTCGCCCGCCGGCACGAGCGTGCCTACCCGGGCAACGCGGCCGAGGTCGCGCACCGTGGCCTGGAGGTCGGGGGCGAGTACCAGTGGCGCCGCGAGGGCGAGATCCATCTGTTCAACCCCGAGACCGTCTTCACGCTGCAGCACGCAACCCGCGCCCGCCGCGAGGACGTGTTCCGCGAGTACACCGACACCATCGACAGGCTCTCGCGTGAGGCGGGGACGCTGCGCGGGCTGTTCGCGCTGCGTGATGACGTGCGGCCGCCAGTGCCGGTCGACGAGGTCGAGCCGGTCGAGTCGATCGTGCGGCGCTTCGCTACCGGGGCGATGTCCTACGGCTCGATCAGCGCCGAGGCGCACGAGACCCTCGCCATCGCCATGAACCGGCTCGGCGGCAAGAGCAATACCGGCGAGGGCGGGGAGGACCCCGAGCGCTTCCGCCCCCTGGCCAACGGCGACTCCAAGCGCTCGTCGATCAAGCAGGTCGCGAGCGGCAGGTTCGGCGTCACCAGCGAGTACCTGACCAACGCCGACGACATCCAGATCAAGATGGCGCAGGGCGCCAAGCCCGGCGAGGGTGGCCAGCTACCCGCGCACAAGGTCTACCCGTGGATCGCCAAGACCCGGCACAGCACGCCGGGCGTTGGGCTGATCTCCCCGCCGCCGCACCATGACATCTACTCCATCGAGGACCTCGCCCAGCTCATCCACGACCTGAAGAACGCCAACCCCTCGGCCCGGGTGCACGTCAAGCTCGTCGCCGAGGTCGGGGTGGGCACCGTCGCTGCCGGGGTGGCCAAGGCCCACGCCGACGTCGTCCTCATCTCCGGCCACGACGGCGGCACGGGCGCGAGCCCGCTGACCTCGCTGAAGCACGCCGGGGCGCCGTGGGAGCTCGGGCTCGCCGAGACCCAGCAGACGCTGCTGCTCAACGGGCTGCGGGACCGCATCGTGGTCCAGGTCGACGGCTCGATGAAGACCGGGCGCGACGTCATCATCGCCGCACTGCTCGGCGCTGAGGAGTTCGGCTTCGCCACAGCGCCCCTGGTGGTGGCCGGCTGCGTGATGATGCGGGTCTGCCACCTCGACACCTGCCCGGTGGGCGTGGCGACGCAGAACCCCCTGCTGCGCGAGCGCTTCACCGGCAAGCCTGAGTTCGTGGTGACCTTCTTCGAGTACATCGCCCACGAGGTGCGCGAGCAGCTGGCCGCCCTCGGCTTCCGCTCGATCGAGGAGGCCGTCGGCCACGCGGAAGTTCTCGACCTGCGGCCCGCGCTCGACCACTGGAAGGCGCAAGGCCTGGACCTCACGCCGCTGCTGCACGTGCCCGAGCGGCCCTTCGGCGGCCACTCGCACTGCACGAAATCCCAGGACCACGGGCTCGAGCGAGCGCTCGACAACACGCTGATCGCCCTGTCGGAGGGGGCACTCGCGGACGGGACCCCGGTCTCGCTCGAGCTGCCCATCCGCAACGTCAACCGCACCGTCGGCACCATGCTCGGCCACCGGGTGACCCAGCGCTTCGGCGGCGACGGGCTGCCCGACGACACGATCAGCATCCGCTTCACCGGGTCGGCGGGGCAGTCGTTCGGCGCCTTCGTCCCGCGAGGGATCACGCTGCGCCTCGAGGGTGACGCCAACGACTACGTCGCCAAGGGCCTGTCCGGCGGCCGCATCGTCGTCACGCCTCCCGCGGCGGCTCCTTTCCCGGCGGAGGCCAACATCGTCGCGGGCAACGTCGTCCTCTACGGCGCCACGAGCGGCGAGGTGCTGCTGCGCGGCGTCGTCGGGGAGCGGTTCTGCGTCCGCAACTCGGGCGCCGTCGCTGTCGTCGAGGGCATCGGCGACCACGGCTGCGAGTACATGACCGGCGGGCGGGTGGTCGTGCTCGGCCGCACCGGCCGCAACTTCGCCGCGGGGATGAGCGGCGGCATCGCATACCTGCTCGACGCCGACACGAGCCGCGTCAACCGCGAGATGGTCGACCTCGGCCCGATCGAGCTCGATGACGAGCACTTCCTGCGCGACGCCCTCGCCCGGCACGTCGCCGAGACCGGCTCGACAGTCGCCCAGCAGCTGCTCGAGGACTGGGACCCGGCCCGCTTCACGCGGGTGATGCCGCGCGACTATAAGCGGGTGCTCGACGCGATGGCCGAGGCAGAGCGTTCGGGCACCAATGCCGACGAGCTGGTGATGGCGGTCGCCCGTGCCTGAGGCCCGCCGCGCCTGGTTGCCCTGGCCCTCCGGCTGCTCCATCCTCCCGCTGTTCTCTCGGCACCCCCGACCTGGAGCTATCGATGGCTGACCCGAGCGGGTTCCTCAAGCACACCCGCGCGCTGCCAACCCGCCGCCCAGTCGACCTGCGGCTGCAGGACTGGCGTGAGGTGTACGAGCAGTTCCCCGACTCCGCGCTGCAGCACCAGGCGACGCGGTGCATGGACTGCGGCATCCCCTTCTGCCACAACGGCTGCCCGCTCGGCAACCTCATCCCGGAGTGGAACGACCTCGTCCGCCGCGGCGAGTGGGACGAGGCGATGGAGCGCCTGCACGCCACCAACAACTTCCCGGAGTTCACCGGCCGGCTGTGCCCGGCGCCGTGCGAGGCGGCCTGCGTGCTCGGCATCTCCGACGACCCGGTGACGATCAAGCAGGTCGAGGTCAGCATCATTGACCGCGCGTGGGACGAGGGCCGTGTTCGGCCGGTCACCGCAGCGGAGCGGACCGGCAAGCGCATCGCCGTCGTCGGGAGCGGGCCGGCCGGTCTCGCCGCCGCCCAGCAGTTGACGCGGGCGGGGCACGAGGTCGTGGTGTACGAGCGGGCCGACCGGGTCGGGGGGCTGCTGCGCTACGGCATCCCCGAGTTCAAGATGGAAAAGCACGTTCTCGACCGGCGCCTGAAGCAGATGGAGACCGAGGGGACGCGGTTCATCACCTCCTGCACCGTCGGTGTCGACGTCAGCGCCGAGGAGCTGCGCTCGTCCTACGACGCTGTCGTGCTCGCCGGGGGATCCACAGTCGGGCGTGACTTGCCGGTGGAGGGCCGCGAGCTGTCGGGCATCCACCTGGCGATGGAGTACCTCGAGCCGGCCAACCGGGTGCAGGAGGGCGACCTCGCCGCACCGACCATCTCGGCCCGCGGCAAGCACGTAGTGATCATCGGCGGCGGTGACACCGGAGCTGACTGCCTCGGCACCGCCCACCGCCATCGAGCCGCCTCGGTCACCCAGCTCGAGATCATGCCGCGGCCGCCCGAGCAGCGGGCCGACTCGACCCCGTGGCCCACCTGGCCGCTCATGTACCGGACCTCGAGCGCGCACGAGGAGGGCGGCGAGCGCATGTTCTCGGTCAACACCAAGCGGCTGGTGGGCGACGAGGCCGGGCGGGTACGAGCCCTGGTCCTCGTCGAGGTCGAGATGGTCGACGGGCGGTTCGCGGAGAAGGAGGGCACCGAGCAGGAGGTGCCGGCCGACCTCGTCCTGCTGGCCATGGGGTTCACCGGGCCCGAGCGTGGGCCGCTGCTCGAGCAGCTCGGCGTCGAACTGGACCCGCGGGGCAACGTCGCCCGCAACGAGCAGTGGGTCAGCGGCATCCCTGGGGTCTTCGTCTGCGGCGACATGGGCCGGGGCCAGTCCTTGATCGTTTGGGCCATCGCGGAGGGCCGGGCGTGTGCCTCGGCGGTCGATGCGCAGTTGATGGGGACGACGATGCTGCCCGCGCCGATCGTGCCGAGCATGCGGTAGCTCCACCGGCTCGAGCTGGCCCGCGAGCAGCGCTTGCGGTGTTCGGACTGGTGCCGATGGGCAGCTGTGACTGGGTCGCGCAGGCCCCCCCCCGAAGCGGATGAGGGGAGGGCTGTGAGCGAGACCGCCGTCAATCTCGACCCGGCACTGATCGAGGACGTCACCGAGGACCACGAGCTCGCGGCGACTGTGCACGTCCTGCGCGCCCGCGCCGAGGACCTGCGCGGCAGGCAGGGCGGTACGCGGGCACTGATCCTCGCGCTTCGCGCGATCGAGGTGGAGCAGCAGCTGCTCGACAGCTGCGGCCTCGAGGGCGGCGCCGCGGCGCTGCGTGAGATGGAGTTCCACCCGGTGACCCTGGCGGCAGCCGAGCGCTGGCGGTTTGCCCAGCAGCTGGCGCGAGAGCTCCTGAACGCCGAGGACTGACCCGACTGGCCATCCCGGGGCGGCGGGGCCGGGCGTGCCGTGCGTGCAGCGAGATCCGAGCGTGCCTCCGGTGGGAGTCGAACCCACACTGTGCGGTGTTTGAGACCGCCCTCTCTGCCGGTTGGAGTACGGAGGCTTGCCAAACCGGTGTTCCGGCGGCGGCGCCCGGCAGAGGTCCACCGGGCCGCCCGAGCGTAGCGGCTGATGTACCGCCCGGCGAACCAGGACACGAGCCCCGTGCATCCTGCGGTCCACCCCCGGTACCCTGACGCCCGATCGCTGCCGTCGCCGCCGAGGAGCCTGATGACCCCGACCCCGAGGCCTGCGACCCCAAGGCCTGCTACCCCAAGGCCTGCTACCCCGAGGCCTGAGACCCCAAGGCCGACCCCATCGCGCCGGGTGCTGCTCGCGGAGGACGAGGCCCTCATCCGGCTCGACCTCAAGGAGATGCTTGAGGAAGAGGGCTACGACGTCGTCGCCGAGGCGGGCGACGGGGAGAGCGCCGTGCGCCTGGCGCAGGAGCTGCGGCCGGACCTCGTGATCCTCGACATCAAGATGCCCGGCGTCGACGGGCTGGAGGCAGCGGGCCGCATCGCTGCGGAGCGCATCGCACCGGTCATCATCCTGACCGCCTTCTCCCAGCGGGAGCTGATCGAGCGGGCTCGCGACGCGGGAGCCATGGCCTACCTGGTCAAGCCCTTCCAGAAGCGGGACCTGCTGCCCGCGATCGAGCTGGCCCTCAGCCGACACGCCGAGATCGTCGCGCTCGAGCAGGAGACGCGGGACCTGGCCGGCCGGCTCGAGGCGCGCAAGCTCATCGAGCGGGCCAAGGGCCAGCTGCAGTCGCAGCACGCGATGTCCGAGCCGGAGGCGTTCCGGTGGGTCCAACGTGCCTCGATGGACCGGCGGGCCTCGATGAGTGACGTTGCCCAGGCGATCATCGACGGCTCACTCGTCCCCGGCGCGGGTGGGCCCGGTCTGCCCGCGCCGCCCCCTCTCGCGGGGGCTGACGAGCCAGAAGTAGCGCCCGGGGGCCCTCGTGGTTTGCTCCGCTGTTGCCACCAGGTCACGCGCCGATAACTCTCGGCGCGGATCGGGCCGGCGACCGGCGCCGCCGCGTTAGGGTCCCACCACGGCGGTGGGCACATCCAGCTCGCCCGGTAACCCCAGGAGATGTCTGTGCACCAACGTCGACTCGCGACAGCGGCAGTACCGCTGCTCGTCGGCACCCTCGCTCTGACGGCGTGCGGCAGCAGCAAGAGCACAAGCTCCGGCTCCAGCAGCTCGCCCAGCGCCGCGTCCAGTGGCAGCGCATCGGCCGGCGCCCCGAAGGCCAAGGCCAACGGAGTGCTGACCATCGGCACGCTGCTTCCCGAGACGGGCGACCTCGCCTTCCTCGGCCCACCCGAGATCGCGGGCACGAGCCTCGCCATCAACGACGTCAACGCGGCCGGGGGTGTGCTGGGCAAGCCGGTCAAGCTGGTCAAGGGCGACTCGGGTGACACCAGCACCAACATCGCGAGCCAGACAGTCGACCGCGAGCTCGGCCAGGGGGTCGATGCCATCATCGGCGCTGCCTCGTCCGGCGTCACGCTGACCGTCATCGACAAGGTGGTGCAGAGCGGCGCAATCATGTTCTCGCCCGCCAACACCAGCCAGAAGCTGACCAACTACCCGGACAAGGACTTGTACTTCCGGACCGCTCCGCCGGACAACCTGCAGGGTCAGCTCGACGGTGACGTCATCACCGGCGACGGCCACCAGAAGGTCGCCATCGTCGCGCGGCAGGACCCGTACGGCACAGGGCTTGCCGACGCGGCGCAGAAGTCCATCGAGGCGGCGGGCGGCCAGGTCGTCAAGAAGGTCGTCTATGACCCCAACGCACAGTCCTACGACAACGAGGTCGACCAGCTGGTGCAGGCCAAGCCTGACGCGATCCTCTACATCACGTTCGACGAGGGCGCCAAGATCCTGACCCGTGCGATCGAGAAGGGGGTCGGCCCGGACAAGGTGCCCGCCTACTTCGTTGACGGCAACGTCGGTAACTCGCTCGGCGACAAGATCAAGAAGCCGGGTGTGCTCGGCGGCAGCAAGGGGACCCAGCCCGGTACCAAGAAGGGCCCGGACTTCATCGCCAAGCTCAAGGCCATCGACCCGAAGCTGAAGGACTTCAACTACTCCGACTCGTCCTACGACGCCGTCGTCATCACCGCGCTGGCCGCTGAGGTGGCCAAGACCGACGACCCGGCAGCGGTGTCGAAGCAGATCAACGACGTCACCCGCGGGGGCGAGGTCTGCAAGACCTTCGCGGCGTGCCTGCCGCTGGCCAAGGCCGGCAAGGACCTGCACTACGAGGGCATCCTCGGCGACATCTCGTTCACCGACAAGGGCGAGCCCGCCAAGGGCTCGTACGAGATCCTGCAGTACGGCAAGGGCACCAACAAGATCGACATGTCGCTGACGAAGTACCAGGTCGTCAGCGCCACCTGATCTGAGCGCACAGATCTAGCAGCACCGCCCGAGCGGGGCTCCAGACCACGGTCCGGGGCCCCGCTTCGGTGTCAGCCGGGCGGCAAGTGGTTCGGGGTGGCGCGGACCGGCAGCTCAACCCGGCCACGCCCTAGGCGCGGGCGAGCGTCCCGAGGTAGAGCTCGATGACCTTCGGGTCCTCGAGCAGCTCCGGGCCGGGCGCGGTATAGGCGTTGCGGCCCTGGTCCAGCACGTAGCCGCGGTCGCAGATCTGCAGGCACCGCCGCGCGTTCTGCTCCACCATGACGATGGAGACGCCCGTCGCGTTGATCTGCCGGCAGCGGGCGAAGACCTCGTCCTGGTAGGCCGGTGACAGGCCGGCCGAGGGCTCGTCGAGCAGCAGCACTGACGGGTCCATCATCAGCGCCCGGCCCATCGCGACCATCTGACGCTCGCCGCCCGACAGCGAGCCCGCGCGCTGCTTGCGCCGGCTGCCGAGCAGCGGGAAGAGCTCGGAGACGAACCCGAACCGCGCGGCGAACGTCTTGGGTTTGAGGAAGACGCCCATCTCGAGGTTTTCGCCGACAGTGAGGCTGGGAAACACGTTGCCGTTCTGCGGCACGTAGCCGACGCCGCGGCTCACCAGCGCGTGCGCGGCCATCGACGTGATGACGTCGCCGCGCAGGTGCACCGAGCCGCTGCGCACGGGGATCAACCCGAACAGCGCCTTCAGCAGCGTCGACTTCCCGGCCCCGTTGGGGCCGATGATGCCAATGAGCTCACCGTCGCTGAGGTAGAGGTTGCAGCCGTTGAGAATGTTGACCTCGGGGACGTAACCCGCGATCAGGTTGTCGGCCCGCAGGAGCGCCTCGCCCGCGCCCTGCTCGTGCGCGGCGGCCCGGTTCTTGTCGACCGTCTCGCGGCGCTCCTTGGTCAGGCGTTGCGCCGCTGCGACATCTTCGGGCCCATCCGCGCGGATAGCCCCTACCGGCTCGTCGCTCACGGCTGCCTCTCGACATCGGCTGGTGGGGTGTCCGCTGCCGGCCGGTCGGCTGCTACGCGCGCGTCTGCCCGGACAGCGCCGGGCCCCTCCGCCGGGGGCGCTGGGGCACTAGGAGCTGCGGGCCTGGCGGGCGCGTCGACCTCGTCGTGCTGGGTCCCGAGGTAGGCGTCGATGACGTCACGATTGCGCATGATGACGCTGGGCGGGCCCTCCGCGATGATCGAACCCTGAGCCATGACCACGACCCAGTCGCTGATGTCGGCCACGACGTCCATGTCGTGCTCGACGAACAGCACGGTCATCCCCTGGTCGCGCAGCTCCTTGACGTGCCCGAGCAGCGACTGCGTCAGCGCCGGGTTGACCCCCGCCATCGGCTCGTCGAGCATGACAACGCTCGGCTCCACCATGAGTGCGCGTGCCATCTCGAGCAGCTTGCGCTGACCACCGGAGAGGGTGCCGGCGAAATCGGGTGCCTTTGGCCCGAGCATGAAGCGATCCAGCAGCACCTTCGCGCGCTGCTCCATCAGCTTCTCCTGACCGCGCCACAGGCCCGGAACCAATGCGGCGAGGAAGTGCTCGCCCCGCTGGGAGGCACCCCCGAGCAGCATGTTCTCCATGACGGTGAGTCGCGAGAGCGCCTTGGTCAGCTGGAAGGTGCGCACCATCCCGAGGCGCGCGACGCGGTAGGAGGGCACCCTCGCGAGGGAGCGGCCGTCGAGTTTCCAGGTGCCGGTGTCCGGCCGGTCGAAGCCGGTCAGGAGATTGAAGAAGGTCGTCTTGCCGGCACCGTTCGGCCCGATCAGGGCGGTGATGACCCCGCGCTGGAACTCGACGTGCTCGACGTCGACGGCAACCAGTCCGCCGAAGCTGCGCCGGACCTTGTCGGCCACGAGGACAGGATCGGGCTTGGGCACGCCGGGGGTGTGCTCGACCCCTTCGAGCATCGCCGCCTGTCGCCGGGCGGCCGCGCGCGACTCCTCGGTGACGATTAGGCCCGGCCGGCCCTCGGTCGTCGAAAGCATCACCGTGGATGCACCGCGGGTCGCCTGGTCGCCGTCGGGGGCCGCGGTCCCGATCTCGTCGGCACTGTGCGTGCTGCTGCTGCTGCGCTCGCTCACCGCGCGTCCAGAGCGATCTCGTTGCGGTTGCCGAAGAAGCCCTGGGGGCGGTAGATCATCAGCAGCATCAGCCCCAGTCCCACGAGCATGAACCGCACCTGGCCGACCTGGTTGCTGTTCATGATGGCGCTGGGGATGTAGCCCGCGGAGCTGGCGCCGCGCAGCGTGCTCTCGGCGAAGGCGATGATCAACCAGAATGCGATGCTGCCGGCGATGGGACCGAACACTCGGGCCGTGCCGCCCAGGATCAGCACGGCGTAGCCGAAGAACGTGATGGCCGGCAGGTAGCTCTCGGGCTGGATCGACTGCGCCGCGATGCCGAACACCATCCCGGCCATCGCGCCGATGACGCCACCGAGCACCAGGCTCTGCATCTTGTAGCCGTAGACGTTCTTGCCCAGGCTGCGCGCGGCGTCCTCGTCCTCACGGATCGAGCGCAGCACCCGGCCCCACGGGCTACGCATCAACAGGAACACCACCAGCGTGACCAGCGCGACGACGCTCCAGCCGACCACGACGACCCAGAGGTCGCGGCCGCTGTAGCGGAACGGCCCCCACTGGTAGTTCTGCTTGTGGAACGGGTCGAGCTTGTAGAACGAGTTGGCGAAGTTCTGCAGGCCGAACGAGCCGCCCGTCTCGGGCGCGAAGTACACCGACCGCACCGTCAGCCGGATGATCTCCGACGCCGCGATGGTGACGATCGCCAGGTAGTCCGCGCGCAATCGCAGGGTCGGGATGCCGAGCAGCAGGGCGAGCACCACGGCGGTCAGTACCCCTGCCCCGATGCCCAGCCAGAAGGAGGTCCCGAAGAAGACGACAGCCACGCCCATCCCGTAGGCGCCGACTGCCATGAAGCCGGCCTGGCCGAAGTTCAGCAGCCCCGTGTAGCCGAAGTGGACGTTGAGCCCGATCGCGGCGAGGGCGTAGATGATCGCATCCGGCCCGATGCAGGCCGAGACGCTGAAGCGGATGATCGATCCCCAGTCCATTGCTGCCTCTCAGCCGATGCGTTCGCGTCGGCCCAGCAGGCCGTTCGGGCGGACGAGCAGGATCAGGATCAGGATGACCAGCGCGCCGACGTTCTTGAGCTCGATCGGAATCACGAGCGTCGACTCGGAGATGAACACCCCGACGATGATGCTGCCGAGCAGGGCGCCGAAGGCGGTACCGAGGCCGCCAAGGGTGACGCTGGCGAACATCAGCAGCAGCAGCTGGAAGCCCATGTCCCACTTGACCTGCTGCGACATGCCGAGGAACACGCCCCCAAGCGCGGCGAGCCCGGCTCCGACTACCCAGACGAACAGGATGATGCGCTCCACGTCGATGCCCGAGGCTGCGGCCAGTGCCCGGTTGTCGGCGACGGCACGCATCGCCTTGCCCGTCCGGCTGCGCAGCAGCAGCAACCCCACGGCGGCGAGGACGGCCGCACTGATGCCCATGGTTATGAGGTCGCGTGCGGTGATGTTGAACGGCCCGATATCGATGCCGGTGCCGACCGCGTAGTCGTTGTAGGGCTGGGTGCGGCCGGAGTAGAGGTAGAGGAACAGGTACCGCAGGAACAGCGACAGCCCGATGGAGACGACCAGCGCGGCGATCAGCCCCGTGCCGCGGCGCCGCAGTGGCCGCCAGAGGCCCAGCTCCAGCACCGCCCCGGCGAGTGCTCCGGCGAGGACGGCGAGCAGGGTGGCAATGATCAGCTGAATGTCCAGGACGACGTTGAAGAAGAAGGCGGCGAGGGCACCGAATGTGACGAGCTCGCCATGGGCGAAGTTCGTCAGCTGCGTCGTGCCGAAGATCAGCGACAGGCCGATCGCCGCCATGGCGACGATAAGGCCGAACTTCAGGCCGTCGACGAGCAGCTGGACCCACTCGACCGGCTGGTTCGGCGTGGGCGCCGTCGAGCCCGCCCCGCCGGCGAGCCGGAACAGCGCGACGCGCTCGGGACGGTCGGCGCTGATCAGCAGGGTGAGCGGGTTGGACGCCCCGGGGTCGAGCTTCACGCCTTGGGGGAGGGAGGCGGTGTCGAGCTGGACGCGGTAGCGCCCCGGCTTGGGAAGAGGCACCCGGAACGAGCCGGTGGCATCGCTCAGCCCCTCGGCCGAGGGGCCACCCGCTGCAGGGGTCGCGGTGACGCGCACCCCAGCGAGCGCCTTGTCACCGCTGCGCAGGGTGCCCACCACTGCCGCAGCCGAGGTGCTCGACGTCCCGGATGCCGAGGGGTTCGCGCCGGGTGCTGGCGGCGCTGACTGGGCGACCGTCGCCACCGGTGCCGCGGAGGCTGCCGCCGGAACGGCGATCGCGAGCAGCAGGGCGCCGAGCACGGCCAGCAGGAGGCGCCAGGGGGCTGGGCACGTTGACGTCGCGTCACCGGTCAGGCTGCGGCTCACGCGGCTCCCCTCTGCGCTCGGCGGCATGAGTCGGGCACCGCTACCCCCGGGAGCAGACGGTGCCTGAGCGATGACCCTAGCCGCAGTGGTTGGAGCTGCGCGCACCGTCATCAGCATGACCCACCGATGTAACACGCACGAGGTCGGCAGGGCACGTGGACCCCTGTCACGCAGCGTCGCCCGTGGATAGGCTCAGCGCACCGCTGCGGCCAGCCGCGGCGCTTGCCAAGATCGATGGTGGCGCGCATGTGCCGGGCTGGCAGTTGTCAGCGGGGCGGTCGGGCCATCGGTATGTCGTCGCCATCGGTGTGACGTCACAGACCGGGAGGACGCCTTGACCCGTGCGGCTGTCACCGTCCGCGATGCCGTCGCCGACGACGTCCCGAGCCTGCTGTCCCTTTACGACGAGCTGCGCGACGCCGGCCCGCGCCGTGCCGTCCGGACTGCTGTCGATGTCGAGCAGTTGCGCGAGCAGGTCGACGAGCGTTACCGCAGGGCGGTGCGTGACCCGGACCAGCGCTTGATCGTCGCTGTTGACAGTGAGGAGGTCGTCGGGATGGCGCTTGCCACAGTCGGCTCCGCGAGCAGCCTGGTCGACTCGCCCAGCGTGCTGCTGACGCACTTCTCCGTCGGTCACGGGCGCAGGCGCAGTGGGGTCGGGCGTGCCCTCGTCGCAGCGGCCACCGCATGGGCGGAGGAGCGGGGGGTCGACGGACTCAGCGTCGCCGTCTATCCCGCCTCCCGGGAGGCCAACCGCTTCCTCGCCCAGCTGGGGTTCGCCCCGGTCTACCTCAGCCGGACCGCCCCCGTCGCCGGGCTCCGGCGCCGTCTCGGGGTCGAGGTCCCGACCAGCGCCGACCTCGACGAGGGCAGCGCGAGCCGGCGCCGACGCCTGCGGGTGGGCATCACCAGCCGTTCCGCCGTCCGGGCCCGCCGGCCGCTCGACGACGGCCACCGGGTGGGCCGGGCCCTCTAGACTCCTGGCGTGATCGAGGGAGCTGGGGCCGCCGTCGCGGCTGACGATCCGGGGCCCATCGTCAGTGACAGCGTCGAGCCGATCGCTGCACCCCACCCGGTCTCCCTACCTGATGTGGCCCCACCCCCGGTGCGCCGGCGGCGGGCCCCCCAGAAGCCGGTCCCCGACGTGGCCAAGGGGCCCGCGGGGCCGCGCCTGCTCTTGATCGACGGTCACTCACTCGCCTACCGCGCGTTCTTTGCCCTGCCCGTGGAGAACTTCTCGACGACGACAGGCCAGCCCACCAACGCCGTCTATGGCTTCACGGCCATGCTGATCAACGTCCTGCGCGACGAGCAGCCGACCCACGTGGCAGTGACCTGGGACGAGAGTCGCCCGACCTTCCGCCACGAGGCCTACAGCGGCTACAAGGCCAACCGGTCTGAGACCCCGGCCGACTTCCGTGGCCAGGTCTCGCTGGTTCGTGAGGTGTGCGAGGCGCTCGCCATCCCCATGGTCAGCGCGTCCGGCTACGAGGCCGACGATGTCATCGCCACCCTTGCCACACAGGCGGCCGCAGGCGGGATGAACGTCCTGATCGTCACGGGGGATCGCGACGCGCTGCAGCTGGTCACCGACCAGGTCACCGTGCTGATGACCCGCCGGGGCATCTCGGACATGACGCGCTTCACGCCCGAGGAGGTCCAGGCCAAGTACGGCCTGAGCCCGACCCAGTACCCCGACTTCGCCGCCCTGCGTGGCGACCCCAGCGACAACCTGCCCTCCATCCCCGGCGTGGGGGAGAAGACAGCAGCCAAGTGGGTCGTGCAGTTCGGCTCGCTCGCCGCACTCGTCGACCGCGTCGACGAGGTGCCCGGCAAGGCCGGCGCCAACTTGCGCGAGCACCTGGCCGACGTCGTGCGCAACCGGCAGCTGACCGAACTGCTCCGCGAGGTCCCGCTCGAGGTCGGGCCCACTGACCTGCGCCTGGGCAACTGGGACCGTGAGGCGGTGCACCAGCTGTTCGACACCCTGCAGTTCCGGGTGCTGCGGGAGCGGCTGTATGCGACGCTGTCGAGCGTCGAGCCCGAGGCCGAGGCGGGGTTCGAGGTCGAGGCCGAGCGCCTCGAGGCCGGCGACGTCGCCCAGTGGCTCGCCGAGCACGCGTCCGGCGCCGTTCGCGTCGGCCTCGCGGTGCGCGGCACCTGGGGGCGCGGCACGGGGGTCGTCACCGGCATCTCCCTGGCGGTCGAGGAAGGGCCTGGAGCCTTCCTCGACCCCGAGCAGCTGCCGGCCGATGACACCGCGGCGCTGCGGGACTGGCTCGCCGACCCGGCCCGACCCAAGGCGGTGCACGACGCCAAGGGGCCGCTGCTCGCCCTCTGGGCAGCGGGGCTCGACCTCGCCGGCGTCACCAGCGACACGGCGCTCGCCGCCTACCTCGCCCTGCCGGGGCAGCGCTCGTTCGACCTCGGCGACCTTGCCCTGCGCTACCTGCGGCGCGAGCTGCGCGCCGAGACCAGCGCGGCCGCCGAGCAGATGACGCTCGACGGGACCGGGGAGGAGGGCGAGGACGAGACCTCGGTCGAGGTCGTTCGCGCCCGAGCCGTCGTCGACCTCGCCGCGAGCCTCGACTCCGACCTCGAGCGCCGGGGAAGCACCCGCCTGCTGCGCGAGGTCGAGCTGCCCCTCGTGACGGTGCTCGCGCGGATGGAGCGGACGGGCATCGCCGTCGACGGCGACTACCTGCAGCGGCTCTCGGACGGCTACGGCGTCGAGGTCCGGCAGGCCGCGCAGGCGGCGTACGACTCGGTGGGGCGCGAGTTCAACCTCGGCTCGCCCAAGCAGCTGCAGGTCGTGCTGTTCGACGAGCTGGGGCTGCCCAAGACCAAGCGGATCAAGACCGGCTACACCACCGACGCCGACGCGCTCGCCTGGCTCGCGATCAACAGCGACCACCCGGTCATCCCCGCGCTGCTGCGGCACCGCGACGTGAGCCGGCTGAAAACGGTCGTCGACTCGCTGCTCCCGATGATCGACGATCACGGCCGCATCCACACCACCTACAACCAGATGATCGCGGCGACCGGGCGGCTGTCGTCGCAGGACCCGAACCTGCAGAACATCCCCATCCGCAGCGCGGAGGGGCGCCAGATCCGCGAGACCTTCGTCGTCGGCGCCGGCTACGAGTGCCTGCTGACAGCCGACTACAGCCAGATCGAGATGCGCATCATGGCGCACCTGTCCCGCGATGCCGGCCTGATCGAGGCATTCGCCTCCGGCGAGGACCTGCACACCTGGGTCGCCTCGCGGGTGCACGAGCTGCCGCCCGCGCAGGTCGACCCCGAGCTCCGGCGTCGCATCAAGGCGATGTCCTACGGCTTGGCCTACGGGCTGTCGGACTTCGGTCTGGCCCAGCAGCTGGGCATCCCGCGCGACGAGGCGCGCGACCAGATGGACGCCTACTTCGACAGGTTCGGCGGGGTGCGCGACTACCTGCGTTCGGTGGTCGCCGCCGCCCGCCAGGACGGCTACACCGAGACCATCATGGGCCGCCGCCGCTACCTGCCCGACCTCACCAGCGACAACGGCCAGCGCCGCGCGATGGCCGAGCGGATGGCGCTCAACGCCCCCATCCAGGGGTCGGCAGCCGACATCATCAAGGTGGCGATGCTGGGGGTCGACCGCTCCCTGACCGAGCAGGGGCTGGGCTCCCGGATGCTGCTGCAGGTGCACGACGAGCTGGTGCTCGAGGTCGCGCCGGGCGAGCGCGAGCAGGTCGAGGAGATCGTGCGCCGCGAGATGGCCGGTGCGTATGAGATGGACGTGCCGCTGGAGGTCAGCGTAGGCGCCGGGCTGACCTGGGACGCCGCCGCGCACTGAGCGGCTGCTGGACTGCTGCGGCTGAGGCCAGTGGTCAGGCGGAAGCGGATGACAGTATCGGCCGATGCGCCGGACCCCCTTGCTCACGCCTGCCCTGCTTGCCGTCACGACGATGCTCGCGGGCGGCTTGGTGGCCTGCAGCTCCACAAAGGCCGGCAGCTCGAACGCGGGCAAGCCGGCATCAGCGCCGGCGAGTTTGCCGGGGTGCGACAAGGTGGCGTGCAGCGGCGAGATCGCGGGGGCGCCCTATGCCATCCGGCTGCCAGCCAGCTGGAACGGCACGCTGCTGCTGTGGTCGCACGGCTACCGCCAGGCACGACCGTCGCCGCCGGACTTCACGCCTGTCGACCGCAAGCCAGAGGCGGTGCCGAACGGCAACGAGGAGCTGGCGACCAGGCTGCTGGCCCAGGGGTACGCGCTCGCCGGCTCGGCCTACGCGAGCAACGGCTGGGCGGTGCCTGACGGGGTCAAGGCCGACCAGGACCTCTACAGGTTCTTCCGGGACAAGGTCGCCAAGCCGCAGCGGGTCTACGCCTGGGGCGACTCGCTCGGCGGCCTGATCACGGAGACGCTGAGCGAGACACACCCGGACTGGCTGAGCGCCGCCGCACCGCGCTGCGGCGTGCTGGCCGGGAGCAACCGAACGCTCGACCTGGCGCTGGATGCCGCCTACGCCATCCGGACGTTGCTGATCCCCGACCTCAAGCTGTCGAACTACAGCTCGTACGAGGAGGCCGTGGGCAACTTCGACAAGGTCCTTGCGACGCTGAAGAAGGCCCCGAGCGACATCAAGGGCACCGCCGCCAAGCTGCTGCTCGTCGCCGCGATCGCCGACCCCAGCCGCAAGACGCAGAGCGAGGACGGCCACGACCTCATCTCCCGGCTGACCGCCGAGCTGACCGTCATCGGCACGGCGGTAGGCTACGGCACCTTCGGGCGGTGGGAGATCGAGCAGCGCGTGCACGGCAACCCCTCGACGAACGACACCTCGACCTACGCCCCGCGTGTCGACGCCGAGGAGCGCGCGCTGATCAACCAGCTGGCGCCGGGCCAGGTCGATGGCTGGATCGCCCAGCTCGAGGCCGGCAAGAGGGTCTCGGCCGACCCGGCCGCCCGCCAGGCAGCCGATGGCCTCGGCAACCCGCAGGGCGACCCGACCGTGCCCACGCTGACGCTGCACACCGAGTACGACGACCTGGTGCCCGTGCAGGAGGAGGCCGTGTTCGCGGCGGCCGTGGCGAAGAACAACGCGACGGAGAAGGTGCTCCAGCTCTACACCGCCCCGCCGGCGACCTACCCCGCGCGCAACGGTCAGACCGGCGGCGCTCCCTACGGGGCAGGGCACTGCAACTTCTCGATGGACGAGTCGCTCGCCACGGTGAGACTGCTCGACGGCTGGGCACGAAGTGGGACGAAGCCAGACACCGCCACCACCCGGGCGGCGTTCACCGGCTCGACCGGGCTCGACCTCGGCTACAGCCCCAAGCCCTGGCCGGTCACCACCCGCTGACGCCCGCCCCGGACACCACCCGCTTGCACCGGCCCCCGCGCCGGGCGGCACCTGACCGCACCCGACCTAGGAGACTTCGTGCCCGTGACAACCCTGCCCGAGCCGCGCAACCTGATCGGCGGTTCGTGGGTCGCCTCTGCCGCCGCGGACACGCTGCCGCTCACCGACCCCTCGACCGGTGAGCATCTCGCCGACGTGCCCGCTGGCTGTGCGGCTGACGCCGAGGCAGCTCTCGCGGCCGCTCGCAAGGCAGCGCCGGATTGGGCCCGCACGGCGCCGGGCGAGCGGGCGGGCGCCCTCAAGGCTGCTGGGCGCCGGTTGCGGGCAGTTGCAGACGAGCTTGCCGAGATACAGAGCCGAGAGGGCGGCAAACCGCTCGCGCAGTCCCTGGGCGGGGTCATGGCGGGCATCGAGACGATCGAGCAGTACGCCGAGCTGGGGCCGCTGCATCGCGGGCGCAGCCTGCAGGGGCAGTGGGGCGCGACCGACGTGATGGTCCACCAGCCGCGGGGGGTTGCCGTCGTGCTCGCGCCGTGGAACGACCCGGTCGCCATCGCGGCCCAGCTGCTATCTGCGGCGCTCGTCACGGGAAACAGTGTCGTGTTCTCGCCGAGCGAGCGCACCCCCCTGTGCGGGGTCCGGCTGGTCGAGGAGCTAGCCGCCGAGCTGCCCGACGGCGTGCTCAACTTGGTTCTGGGGGACGCCCGCGTGGGGCGCCCGCTCGCGGCATCCCCGGACGTCGACCTCATCCTGCACATCGGCAGCAGCGCGACGGGCCGTGAGCTGGCCCAGGTCGCTGCGCAGACTGAGGCCCACGCCGTGCTCGAGGGCGGCGGCAAGGATCCGCTCGTCGTCGACGCCGGAGTCGACCCGACCTGGGCGGCTGGCCAGGCGGCGCTTGGCGCGTTCGCCAACACCGGCCAGATCTGCGTGTCGGTCGAGCGGATCTACGTCCACGCCGAGGTCGCCGATGCGTTCACCGACGCCCTGGTGGCGGCGGCCGGCCAGCTTCGCGTCGGCCCGGCGCTCGACCCGGCCAGCACGACCGGTCCGATGGTCGACACCCGTCAGCGCGACGTCGTCGAAGCGCACGTGCGGGAGGCCGTCGAAGCCGGAGCCGAGCTGTTGTGCGGCGGCACCGTGCCGGAAGGCCCGGGGGCGTTCTACCCGCCCACGGTCCTTGTGGGCTGCACCGATGAAATGCTGGTGATGCGCGAGGAGACCTTCGGCCCGGTCGCCGCTGTGCGCGTGGTCGGCTCGTTCGACGAGGCGCTCGAGGCGGCCTCGCGCTCATCGTTCGGACTGGCCGCGACTGTGCTCACAGCGGAAATGGAGCACGCCCAGCGGGCCTGGCGCGAGCTGCCCGTCGGCACCGTCAAGGTCAACGCTGTCTTCGGCGGGGCACCTGGCGGGTCAGCGACGCCGGGCCCGGGCAGCGGGCACGGCTTCGGCTACGGGCCCGAGCTGCTCGACGAGTGCAGCCGCACCAAGGTCATCCACCTGGAGCCGGGTCCACACGCGTGACCTGCTGCGCCGGCTCACGCTGACTCCGCTGTGCCCAGCCGACAGCGACGTCAGCGACAAGCAGCACGACTGTCATCCACGACAGCAGCGCGACGCGGTGGAACGAGTGGACCCACTGGCCGTTGTCCTGCAGGCGGTAGCGCAGCTGGACCTCGAAGATGTAGAGCGCGCTGACCAGCAGGCAGGCTGGGGCGCCCACCCGGAGCAGCATGCGCCCGCGGGGTACCAGCAGCCCGACGAGCGCTGCCAGCGCGGCTAGCAGGCCGGCCAGCGGCGAGATGAGCAAGGCGGTCCCGACGCCGAGTGCCACCGTGACCAGCGCGCCGCGCCCCGTACCAGCGCGGGCCCGGGCGATCCCGCCTCGTGGCGTTGTGGGCAGCTCCAGCTCCGCGCGGTCGCCGCTGGATGCGTTGGGGCTGCCGGTCAGCAGCCGCACAGGCGGTCGCCAGCGGTGGCTGCCCGGCAGGGCGGCGAGGGCCAGGCAGAGCAGGAGTGCCACGGCCGACACGGCGAGCGCGGCCCAGACGCCGCGTTGCGGCGTCCAGTCCAGGCTCACGTCGAACGAACTCCGTCCCCCGGCGAGTGCCTTGGGGTCGACCAGCCAACCGTTGGCATAGCCGTCGACGAGCTGCGGGGTGCCCAAGTCGTGGCCGTTGAGGCTGGCGTGCCAACCATCGCTGCGGCTCTGACCGAGCACGAGCCAGAACGGGGCGTCTGCCTGGTCGACGTGCAGGGAGAACGCATCGGGTGAGGACGAGCGGACCGCGACCGCGGCGGTCCCGCTGGTGCGCGGCGAGCCGGTCAGGTCGGTACCGGCCAGGGGCGCGCCGCCTGCGGCTGACCCGAGCTCGAGCCGGTCGAGGTCCAGCCCGCTGAGCGAGCCCTTCTTCGCAATCACGTCGTGCGGACCTGCGGACAGCGCGAGCGGCGCACCGCAAAGGTTGACGGCGAGCCCCGCCCGCTGCCCCCCGGCGACCGCAGTGCCGGACACACTGAGGGGCACCGGGCGGCCGTCGACAGTGAGCAGGTCGCTGCGGCATCCCGTCGCGAGGACGCCGGTGGCCGCCGGGACCCGCAGCCCGGGCGCGCCCACCTCGGCGATGGCAACCGGCAGCTGCAACGGACCGCCCCCGAAGTAGTTGCGCGTCATCTCGGCGCGGTCGCTGGTGACCACGAGGCGGAAGCGCGTGCCGCTGACCGCGGGGAAGCGCAGCGGCACCGTGACCGTGCTGCCGTGGGCGGCGCCGTCGCCGACTGCCGGCAGGGCGAGGGAGCGAACAGCGCGGCCGCCGTCGACCTCGAGGCGCAGCCCGGTCGGCACCGAGTGCTGGCCGTCCGCCATGATCTGCAGGTCGAGCCGGCCGAGGGTGGTCCGGCGGGGTGCGTCGAGCTGGAGCCAGGCGCCGGTCTGCGTAGTGAACTGGTGGGTCCACGCGGTGGCGGGGTTGCCGTCGGCCGCGGCCGACGGCAGTGCCGCGAGGTCGCCGGCGAGGCGGTCGGAGGCGGTGGCTGTCACGACCCCGGTGGTACGACGACCGAGCAGCGCATCAGTCGTCCGGTTGGGTGCTGCGGCGGCCACGCGCGCCGTGCCCGTGAGGGAGAACGAGCGGGCCGTCGGGAGAGTGAACGTACGGGCGAGTGCCTGCTCGGTGTCCTCCTTGAACGGCTCCGCCGGGTCGGCGCGGTCGCGGGTGAGCTGCACGACGAGGCGGTGAGCCGCTGTCGCTGCCGCGCCGGTGCCCGTCACCAGGTCAGCTGGAAGCCGGAGGACCTCGTCGACGCGGACGCCGGGAATGCCGAGTTCGGCGAGCCCGACACCGCTGATGCCGTCGTAGTTCTGCAGCACGCCGCGGTCGGTGTCGACTATGCGGAAGGTGACCGACCGGGTGGGGCGCGGGGGGAAACGGACGACCTCGCCCGCTGCGGTGCGCGAGCTAGCGCCAAGGTCGACGTCGACCGGCGGGCCGTTGTCGAACTCGAGCCGGGCCTTGGTGATGAAGCGGTTGCGTGGGCCGGTCACTGGCTGGACCAGGGTCAGGTGGTCGAGGGTCGTGGCCGCGCTCAGCGAGACTTTCAGCCGCTCGTTGCGGACGTCGGCGAACGCGCCGACCCGCCATGCGGTGCTCAGGTCCCCGTCGAGCGCGTGCGCGGGGCGATCCGCCGGTGCGTAGGCGACCGGGTTGCCGTAATTCGTCGCCTCGACCGACTCCACCCCGCGCTGCTGGGCCACGGTCCGGCCGTCGTCCGCTGCTCCGCCGCTCGCCGCGTGGCTGCTCGTCGTCGCACTGGTGAACAGGGGCAGGCGGGCATCGTTGGGGTCGGGCTGCAGCGGCGATTCGCCCGCGCGCTCGGTGTAGCCGTAGTTCTCGCGCACCGTCCCCCAGCGCTCGGCGCGGCGCCGGTTGCTGTCGGTGAGCAGCAGGTCGGCACCGGCATCGAGGGCTGCCTGGTACTGCTGGACGGTGAGCGAGTCGCGGTACAGCACCGTCCCCGTCTGCTGCAGCAGCCCGGCGGCGGCGGCATCAACGAGTCCCTCGCCGCTGCCCGCCACGACGAGCGGCTGTGCGGCCCGCTCCGCGCGCACGATCGGAACGGCGTCCTGCACCGGGAAGACCGCGACAGCCGGTGCCTGTGGCGCGCCCGCGGCAGTGCCGAGCGTGACCTCGTCGACCAGCGGCACGGTGCTCTGCTCAGGGATCCGCGGTCCGAAGGTCACCGGTGCACCGAGGCCGGGGTCGCGCAGGGTGGTGAAGTCCTGCCAGGTCCGCGTCGGGCGCGGCGAGCGGAACCGCTCGTACTCGAGGTCGCTGCGCAGCTCGACGTCGCCGGCGCCAAAGAGCCGGGCCACTGCCGGCAGCGAGGACGGCTCGTAGACGCCCTCCTGCAGCCGCCGGTCGAAGGCCCGCAGCAGGTCGGCGGTACCCGGCTCGCCGTAGGGGATCAGCTCGCGCGACAGGAAAGGGCGTTCCATCAGCCCCGGCGGCACCGGGTCGAGGGTTGCGCCCCAGCGGTAGTGCGAGAAGTCGGCGCCGGGCAGCTCGAGCACGCGGGTGGCCTTGCCCTTGCTGTTCATGTAGTCGGCGGAAGCCTGCATGTAGCCAGGTAGCGCCTCCTTGCGCCGCAGATTGGGGTCGACGTACCGGCCCTGCCACAGCGGCGCGGCGACGAGACCGATCAGCAGCACCGCCAGCCCGAAGGTGACCTGGCGCGTGGCGCGCGGCACCCGGGCGGAGCGCCGCAGCGCGTCGAGCCCGGCGGCCAGCAGGACCGCGAGGCCCAGCGCGACCAGCGGCACGGCCCTCGGCATGCTGCGCAGCGCGAGGCCGAACGACGACCCCTGGGCGAAGTCCCGGAAGGCCGTGCCCGCGGGGGAGGGGTGCTCGTAGGGGTAGACACCGACAGCGATCACCGTGCCGACCGCGATGAGCGTCACGAAGTAAGCGCGGAACCGCCACCGGATGCACCCGGCGAGCAGCACGGCGAGCACGGGCAGGGCAAAGCTGGCCGCCATCAGCCAGCCGGCGCGGGTGAGCGCCTCAGCCGCTTGGACCCAGGCCTCGATGCCGTCGCGGCCGTAGAAGTACCAGTTGCCGAGCCCCCGCAGCACCTCCGATGCCTGCGAGCTGCTGGCGACAGTCTTGATGCTCTCCGTGAAGGCGAGGACGTCGAGCCCGTACCCGCCCTGAATAGCGAGCCCGGCGACCCACCACACGTTGCCCAGGAATATGGTGACAGCGCATCGCCACAGGAAGCCGAGCGCGCGCCGGCCGCTGACCTCGTGGTAGCCCCAGACCGCGAACGGCAGCCAGAGCAGCGGCGTGAGCAGCGCCCAGGCCAGGCTGGTGGCGTTGACGCTGCCACACAGGGCGATGACGACAGCGATCAGCGCGGGGTAGCGCCACCCGGCCCGCCAGGGGCTGCGGGGGATGGTCGCGGGGCCGAGCAGGCGCAGGGCCCGCACGGTCAGCGCGAGCAGCCACGGCATCGCCGCCCATGGCATGAGGATGGCAGAGATGCGCGCCTCGTACTCGAGCACGTAGGGCGTGAAGGCGTAGGCGAAGGCGGCGACGGCAGCCGTGCCGCGGGGCCAGCCGAACGTCCGGAGCAGGAACAGCACGCCCGTGCCGGCGGCGAACAGCAGCGTCCCTGTCCACAGCCGCTGCGCGACCCAGTCCGGCACCCCGACGTGCTGCCAGAACCAGTACCACGGGCCCATGGGCAACAGGTAGCCGATGTTCTGGTGCGTCACCGTCCCCGCGCCGACATGCTCGTCCCACATGTAGGGAGCGCGCGCTAGCAGCTTGTCGGGGTTGAGGTAGAGGTAGGCCTTGGTGTCCGCCCCGACGTAGCCAGGTGCCGTCAGCAGCAGCGGGACGTAGGCCAGCAGCGCGAGCAGCGCCTCCGGCCAGCCCGGGCGCAGCTGGCGCCACCGGGGCCTGCTGCGCCACCAGCGCCCGCCCGATGCCGGACTCGCGCGGGTCGCACCTGTCAACGGGATGCCTGGACGCGCCCCCACCGAGCCCTGGGTCATGTGGCGGCTCGGCGGGTGGCCGCGTCGGCCAGCTGCCGGAAGGTTCCGCGCGCGGTCGCGTCCCAGGTGAAGCGCGCGGCATGGCGAAGGGCCCCGGCGGAGAGCTGGTCCCGCAGCTGTGCCGTCGTCAGCACGCGTGCCAGGGCGGGGGCTAGGTCCGCGGGCTCGTCGACGAGCAGGCCGCTGAGGCCTTCGTCGACGGCATCGGTATGGCCGGCGATGCGCGTGACGACGGCCGGCGTACCGCATGCGGCAGCCTCGGTGACCGTCATGCCCCACCCCTCGCGGGCGGACGCCGAGGTCAGCACCCACGCCCGGCGATAGAGGTCGATCAGGCCGGCGTCATCGACCCGGCCGGGAAGCGAGATCCAGTCACCGGCCCCTGCGGCGGCGATCCGTCGCTCGAGCTCGGGTCGCTCGTAGCCCTCGCCGACGAGCACGGCCTCAAGGTCGGGCACCTGCCGGCGCACCGCCACGAGCGCGTCGACCAGTGCGTCGAGGCGCTTGACCGGGACCAGGCGGCCGACTGCGACGACGAGCGGGTGCTCGGCCCTCGCACCGCCAGGGCTGAACCGCGGGCTGATGCCGGGTGGGGTCACCGACACCAGTTCGGGCCGCATCCCGAGCAGCTCGATGATCTCTTTGCGGGAGGACTCCGAGAGCGTGATGATCGGCGTTCGGCGGTAGAGCGGCGGCGCGATGCGGAACTCGATCGTCTCGCCGACCCGGGCGAGGTGCGGCGGCAGCACCATCCGCCACATCGAGGCGTGCACGTGGTGCAGGAACACGATGCGCGGGCAGCGGGCCCAGACGGGGGAGAAGAAGGGCATCCCGTTCCAGATCTCCACGAGCCCGTGGGGGCTGCCGCTGCGACCGACAGCCGCGGAGACGGCGCTGCGCGGGAAGACGGCGTAGCGGCCGGCCTTGCGGATGACCGAGTAGCCGTTGCGCTGCACGCGCACGGGCTGCCCGGCGGCCTCGGCGGTGCGCACTGTCACGTCGAGCCCGGCCTGCGCCCACCGCTCGGCGACCTTGTCGGCGTGCACCTCCGAGCCCCCGGCCTCCTCGTCGTCGAGGTCGCGCCAGGCGAGGAACAGCACCCGGCGCAGGCCGGACCCGGCGACGAGCTGTTCGAGGCTGGGCTCGGAGGCCGGTGCCTGTACCGCGGGGACCACCAGGCCGGGCGCCGGCTCCAGGGCGCTCATGCCGACCGGCGCAGCGCGAGGGCGGCCTGCAGCACCAGCGCTCCCGTGACGGCGGCGAGCACGGCCTGAACGGCGAGGTCGGTGACCGCCGTTCTGGTCGGGGCGCCATGGGCGGCGGCAAGGGCCGGGATCGCGACGACGACAGCGAGCCCGAGCGCCAGCACCGCCCGGCGGTGGCCGGCGCCGAGCAGGTAGTGCACGAACAGCACGGTGGCCCCGAGGCAGGTCATCGCCAGCGCCAGCGGCAGCAGCGCTCCCGAGGCCGAGACGTAGCGCGGGCCGAACGCGGTGCGAAGCAGCGTCTCGGGGGCGGCGGCGGCGAGCACGAGCAGCAGCCCGCACGGCACGGCCAGTACCGCGAGGGTGCCGCTCAGCTGGCGCAGGGCATGCTGACCTGCCGCGCGACGGGTAGCGGCCTCGGGTAGCAGGAAGCTGCTGAGCACGAGGGCGGCGAACACGAGCGCCTTGCTCGCTACCGACACGGCGGCGTAGGTGCCCGCGGCGTCGGGCCGGGCCCGGCCGAGCACGACGACGTCAATGTTCTGCAGCAGCCCGAGCAGGCCCAGCGTCGCGAGGGCCAGCCCGACGTCGGCGCGCAGCCGCCGGGCGGGGCGCGGCCCGCGGCCGCCGGCCGATGTCGCCGGCGGCAGTGCGACGGCGGGAGGCACGGCTGGTCCGGGGTCGATGGCCACGGCCGGCGGCTCGGCAGCGTCGACTCCGCGGTCGGCGGTGCCGCCGATAGCTCGCTGCTGATGCCGCGAGTAGACCCACCGGGCGTGCAGGTCGGCACCGGCGATGCCGGCCAGCATCGCGGCGGCTGCGCCAGCGGCACCCAGGCCCGCGACGACGAACACCACGGTGAGCCCCGAGCGCAGGCCGGCTTCGGCAAGCAGGTTGGCGGCCAAGCCGTTGTAGGCGCGGGAGGCCTGCAGCAGCCCGCGGTCGATAGACAGCAAGCCCCAGGCGGCACCGGCCGTGAGCACGGCGACGAGCCCCGGCCGGGATGGCACCGACAGCGCATCGGCCAGCGGCGCGGCGACGAGCAAGGCTGCTACGAAGGTGGTGGCCGTGATGCCGAAAGCGACGCGCCGCACCCGGCGAGTCCACGCCGGCACGAGGTGGCTGCGGCCCACGGCCTGCCAGTGGGTCACGCGCTGCACGATGCCGACGAGCAGCGCGCTGCCGGGCATCGAGACGACGAAGAAGATGGCGATCAGCTGGGCCAGCGTGCCGTACCCGCGTGTGGTCAGCGCGCGCGCGATGACCAGGGTGACGAGGACGTTCGCCGCGTTGGCGACCAGCCCCGCAAGCGCCAGCGGAGTCGCCTCACGAACCGCTCCGCTGGTGGTGGCAGCGCTGCTACCTGAGCCCCCCGCGACCCCATCCCGCCGGCTGCCGTCGGCTGCTCCAATGGCGCCACCGCTGCCAGCCGTCGGCGAGGGCGCCGCCGCCCCGGCCGGTGCGCGCGTCGGCGGTGTCACGGACTCCTCGTCGGACGATCGGAAGGCGCTCGGCTGACCCGGCGCCGGTGCCGCTCCGCTCCCGAGAGGGGGCCCCGGCAGGAAGGAGCAGCCGTGCGGCGAGGGTACCTGGGGAGCCTTCTCGCGGTCACCGCGCCGCGCCAGGCGGCTCACTCCACCTGGGCCTGCTCGGCGAGCCGCCGCTCGCGTCGCAGGTCGGCGTCGACCATCTGCTGCACAAGCTCCTGGAACCCGACGGTGGGGGTCCAGCCCAGCTCGTCCTTGGCGCGGGAGGCGTCGCCGGTCAGCACGTCGACCTCGGCGGGCCGGAAGTAGCGCGGGTCCTGCACGACGAGGCCGGACCAGTCCTCGATGCCGGCACGGGCAAAGGCGATGTCGAGCAGCTCCCGGATGCTGTGCGTCTCGCCGGTGGCCACGACGTAGTCGTCCGGGGCGGGCTGCTGCAGCATCCGCCACATCGCGTCGACGTAGTCCCCGGCGAACCCCCAGTCACGGCGGGCATCGAGGTTGCCGAGCGCGAGCGTCTCCTGCAGACCGAGAGCGATGCGGGCCACGGCCCGCGTGACCTTGCGTGTGACGAACTCGACGCCCCGCCGGGGCGACTCGTGGTTGAACAGGATGCCCGAGCACGCGTAGGCGCCGTAGGACTCGCGGTAGTTGACAGTCATGTAGTGGCCGAAGGTCTTCGCCACGCCGTACGGCGAGCGTGGGTGGAAGGGCGTCGACTCCTTCTGCGGTACCTCCCGGACCTTGCCGAACATCTCCGAGGACGACGCCTGGTAGAAGCGCACCCGGCTCATGTCGTTGGAGGTCGAGATGCGGATGGCCTCGAGCACCCGCAGCACGCCCATGCCGGTCACGTCGCCGGTCAGCTCGGCCTGGCGCCAGGAAAGCCCGACGAACGAGAGCGCTCCGAGATTGTAGACCTCGTCGGGCTGCGCCAGCTCCATCGCCCCGATCAGGCTGGGCAGGTCGGTGAGGTCACCGTCGAGCAGCTCGACACCCGGGATGATCCGCTCGACGATCGCGACCTTGGGGTTGCTCTGCCCCCGAACCAGCCCGAAGACCTCGTAGCCCTTGGCCACCAACAGCTCGCCGAGGTACAGGCCGTCCTGGCCGGTGATGCCGGTGATGAGCGCGCGGGGCACGTGTCTCCCTCAGGTCTGTCCGGCCAGTGCGAACGCACGGCGCGGCGGGTCGAAGCGGTGCCGGCGACGCAGGAAGCGACGCTCGACGAGGAGGTAGGAGGCGGACGCGGCGCCGACCGCGACCACCAGACGCACGGTCTGCGTCGGGAGCCAGGGTAGGCCGAGTGCTCCCTCGTTGAGGGCGAGAAACACCGGCCAGTGCCACAGGTAGAGGCCGTACGAGATGCGGCCGAGGCCCACCAGGACGGGGATGGAGAGCAGCGCGGCGAGCCATCCGTGCGGTGCCACCACCACGGCCGCGACAAGGACACCGGCCAGCAGCGCGATGACGCTGAGGCCGCCGTGGTACACCGCTGCCGAGCGGAAGTTCAGGGTGCACGCGAGCACGATCAGCCCGATGCCCGCTGCAGCACCCGCGAGGGACAGCACCTGCGGCGCTTTCGCTGACGGGAGCCGCCGACCGCCGAGCAGTACGGCCAGGGCGCACCCGACCAGCAGCGCCTGGGCCCGAACGTCAGGCCCGTAGTAGACCCGCGCCACCGACCCCGCCCCCGCCCACAGCAGCGATGCCAGGAGCGCCGAGAAGCCCGCCAGCGCGACCGTGGCGACAAGTGCAACGAGTTGTCCGCCGCGGCGGACGAGCAGCACCAGCAGGGGGGGCCAGAGCAGGTAGAAGTGTTCTTCGATCGACAGCGACCAGGTGTGCTCGATCAGCCCGAGAACCGGGACGTGCCCGGTTGCGGCCTGGATGTCGGAGACGTAGAGCAGCGTGCCGACGACGCCCCACCCCAGCTTCTGAGTGGCAACGGGATGCGGCGCCAGCACGGCGTAGAGCAGGACGGCCGCGACCACGACGTACAGGGCCGGCAGCAGGCGAAGCGCCCGGCGAGCGTAGAAGCCGGCGAACCGAACGCGCCCGCCGGCAGCGAACTCGGCCAGCAGCAGCCAGGTGATGAGGAAGCCGGACAGCACGAAGAACACGTCGACACCCAGCCAGCCTCCAACCGCCCGCGTGGCACCGCTGTGGAAAGCCAGCACCGCCAGCACCGCGACGCCGCGCAGGCCATCGAGCGCACGCAGGTGACGAACGGGCGTGTGCTCGGCCCGGCCCGCGACGGATGGCCTCACCAGAGCATCCGACCACATGTCGGCAGGCAGAACGGGTCTGACCCTCCGGCCGCACACTGCTACCGGCCCAAGGCGTCCCAGTAGCGTGTGCGGACAGGGAAGGGAGCACGTGAGCACGACGTCCGCGCGGGGTCCGGTTGACGTGCAGTCCCACCTCGGCTTGTCGGCGGCTCGTGCGCCGGGTCGACAAGCGCGGGCTCACGTGCAGTCTCGCCGCCCGGCCGGCCTCGTCGCGGGCCTGACCGCCGCCCTGCCCTTCCTCGTTACGCTCATCGCCCTCAGCGTTGGCCGATGGTCACCCACAGGTGACGAGGCCGTGATCGCCTGGCGGTCCTGGGACGTCCTCGCCGGCCCCTCTCCGCTCGTGGGGCAGTTCACCCAGGCGACATCGGCGTCGACGGTCCCCGTCTTCGATCCCGGCCCCCTGCTCTACTGGATAGTGGCGCCGGCGACGCACCTGTGGCCAGGGGCCGGGGCGGCTGTCGCAGGCTTGGGACTCGGTGCCATCTGCGTGCTGGTGGCCTGCCTGGCTGCGGGCAGTGCGGGTGGCCGGGCAGCGGCCTGGTCGGTAGCGGCCGGGATGCTCGTCCTCACGGCCGCCCTGGCGAGTGTCGTGGTCGAGGCCCCCAGCTGGAACCCCTACGCCGGGCTGGCCCCCTTCGCGGCGCTGCTCGTCGTCGGCACGGTCATCGCCGTCGGACGGATCGGCTGGCTCCCGGCGGCCATGGCGCTGGGCTCCTTCGTGGCGCAGACCCACCTGATGTTCGCGCCAGCCGCGGCTCTGGTTGTCCTCGTCGGCGGGGCGATGGGGATGCTTCGCCGACGAGGGGTCGTGAGCGAGAAGAAGCAGCCCGCTCGTCGGTGGCCGGCGGGCACGCTCGTCGTCACCACCGGTTGCTGGTGGCCGGTTGTGGTGCAGCAGCTGACGGGGCATCCGGGCAATGCCGGCGCCCTGCTGCACGCCACCCTGAATGGGCCGGGACCCACAGTGGGCTGGACGCGGGCGCTCGGGGCGATGGGCGAGATCCTCGGCCCGGTTCCTGCCTGGCTGCACCCGGTCGCCTCGTTCGCGGCGGCGGCCGTCGAGCCGACGGCGGGTGACAAGGCCACAACGGTCGTGGTGCTGGTGGCGCTGGTGGTGGTGTGCGTGGTCGCCCTGCGACGTGGGCGGCCGGGGCTCGGCGCCGCAGCTGCTGTCGCCGCCGCATCCACCGCCGGGGCCGTCTGGGCCGTCGCGGGCATCGGCGTCGACACGGTCGCCTCGTACGCCTACATCCGGTTCGTCGGATGGCCCGTTGCGCTGTTCGCCGAGCTCGTCATCTTCTGGGGGATCGGCGCGCTCGCGTGGCCGGGTCTGCGCCGTGTCACTGTCAGTCGGCTCGTGGTGCGCCCACTGTCCGGGCTCGCCGTGCTCCTGTCGGTGCTGCTGAGCGCAGCGGCCGCCCTGGGTAGCGGCTCGCAGGCGGCCCTGGAACGCGAGCAACCCCGCGGAGCAGCGATCGCAATGGCAAGGAGCACAGCGCGCCAGATCGGCCGCCCGGCTCACCGGGGACAGCGCCTTGCTGTCGCGGTCACGGAGCCACCTGGCTTGACAGCAGTAGCACTGATGACGGCGACGGGCTACCAGCTGCGTACTGCTGGGTGGACACCCTCGCTGCCCGCGCCGTGGAGCCAGGTTCTCGACCCCCGCTACCGGCAGCGGCCGAGCGATCCGCTGCTCGGGGTCGGCCCCGTCCCGCCCGGTGCTCGCGTACTTGGGCAGGTCGACGTGCCGCTGCTCGGCGTGGGTACCGGCAGGACGCCGACGCGCTCCACCCCGGTGTGGCTGCTGGGCGGCTGACCGGCAGCTGGGCCTAGGAGGCCCGGGTCGTCGAGCTGTTCTCGGCGATGCGTCGAATCTCAGGCAGGATTGTCTTCGCGATCATCGCGTCGCCGGCCACAGTGATGTGGATGCCGTCACTCGGGTAGCGGATGGTGATTCCGTTGAGCGTCTGCGCGAACCGGCCGGCCGGGCACAGGAGAGCGTTGAGGTCGATGACGCGAGCGACGACGCGGGGATGCCGCGCGGCTGCCTCGCGCAGCAGCTGGTTGAACCTGTCGACCCGGTGGGGGTCGTCCGCCGGCGAGATCCTGCCGTCCGGCAGCTCGGTCGGCCGGTAGTAGGGGGCGGTGAACAGGACGACCTTCGCCCCCCGTGCCGAGAGCGTGGACACGGCGGTGTCGAGCTCGCCCGCTATGTACGCGTCGAAGTCGGGGTTGCCCAGATGGGTCCACCGGCCGTTCATTAGCCGGTCGACCACTTCCCAGCGCCCGGCGAGCAGCGCCGCCACGTCCGGGCGGATCTGGTCGACCCACTGGGACCAGTACGACGGCCAGACGGCGCAGTCGGGCCAGGCCGGCCAAACCTTGCTGCCGTCCGTCGCCTGGCTGTTGCGGGCGACACCGCACCCGACCCATCCGCGGTTGGCAACCTCGACCCCGTACTGGCGCTGGATCGCAGGTGTCAGGCCGCCGGCGAAGGTCAGCGCGACGCTGTCGCCGACGACGAGCAGGCGAGGGGCCGGGGCCGGGGCTGCCGCGGCGCTGGTGCCCGCACGCGGCGCGGCGGCCAGCGGGACAGCCGCGCTCAGCGGCGCGACCGACGGCGGCGCCCCACCGGCAGCGTTCACGTCGACCGCGAGCGAGCTGAGCTCAGCCGTGCTGGATACCCCTCCGGCAGTCCCCGTCACCACGAGCGCGAGCACGGTTACCAGGGCCATCACCGGAACCGCGACGAGGCGCAGCGGTCCGAGCCCCGCCGGTCCGAGCCGGGCGAGCGCTCCCTGCCGGACGGGACGCTCGACGAAGCGGTAGGAGGCGGCCGCAACGACGAGCGTGACGGCTACCCGGCTGCCGGCGAGGGCGCCGCCGGACAGTCCGGTGCGGGCATGGTCGAGCAGCAGGAACAGCGGCCAGTGCCACAGGTAGACCCCGTACGACATCCGGCCGATCGCGCGCAGCGGCGCGAAGCTGAGCACACGCGCAACAACGCCCTGCGGGTGCTCCGACACTGCCGCGACCACGGCGACGCTGGCCAGGGCGACGAGTAGGAACCCGCCGCGGTCGAGCAGCGGCGACTGGCCCGACAGCTTGGCCCAGCTGACGCCCACTCCGACCACGCCGAGCATGGCCGACAGGCTCCAGCGCCAGGACCGGGTTGCGCCGGCCCGGGTGGGTGCCGGTCGCGCCGCCAGGTAGGCGGCCGCTGCAGCACCGATGAGCAGTGCCTGGCACCGGGTGTCGGTGCCGTAGTAGACGCGCGAGGCGTCGGCCCCGGTCTCGGCCAGGTACCCCGCGGCGATGGCGGATGCCCCGGCTCCGACGGTGGCGACGCCGCCGACCAGCCTGGCGCCCGCGCGGCGGCCGGGGCGGAGGCGCAGGACGAGCACGACCACCAGCGGCCAGAGGACGTAGAACTGCTCCTCGACTCCCAGCGACCACGTGTGCAGCAGCGGCGAGGGGGCGTCGAAGCCGTGGAAGTAGCTCTGGTGGCTGAGGGCGAACCGCCAGTTGGCGACGTAGCCGAGCGTCGACAGCGCGTCCGCGCGGATGCTGCCCCGCTGCGACGGGTCCGCGGCCCATGTGGCATACCCCGCGACAACGACGAGTACGAGCAGCAAAGCTGGCAGCAGCCGGCGCAGGCGGCGGACCCAGAAGCTGCGCAGGCCGATGCGCCCGTTCCTGTCGTGCTCGCCGAGCAGCAGCGCGGTGATGAGGAAGCCCGACAGGACGAAGAAGACGTCGACGCCGAGCAGGCCGCCCGGCAGGTAGCCCAGACCGAGGTGGTAGACGAGGACCGCGAGCGCGGCAAGAGCGCGGATGCCGTCGAGGGCGGCGACATATCCGCCCCGGTGCAGGGTCGCGGGAGCCGCCGGCCGCACGAACTGCTGCGGCGCCGGCCGGTCGGGAGCGGGCTGCGGCCGCATCGCCCTGGTGGACAAGCCGGCGCTCATCGGGCTGCCTCCGGACTGAGGGGGCCGGCGTACACCTCGTACTCGCCGGCCGTCGCGAGGACCCGCTGACGCGGCCCGGGGGGCGGCGAGGACCCGTCGGCGTAGGCGATGACCGCTACGAACCGGACCTGGGACTGGTCCGCGACGAGGCGGGGCCCGAACGGCAGCTCCCAGAACGTCAGCGTGCGCACGGGCACTCGTCGCTTCTGCAGCGCCAGCACCAGCCCGGCGCCGACGAACGGGGTGCCGACGAGTACCGGATGCGTCGTGGTCGCGAAGTCGACCCGGACCAGGGCGCCTGGGTGCGGCTTGACGTAGGCAGCCACGGCGTCCGCGAGCCGGGTAATGGTCCCTGTCGTGTCGGTCTGGGGGGTGTCGACCCGCACCGATCCGATACTCGCGAAGGCGGTCAGCGTCACCAGGCCGACCGCGGCGACCGCACCGGCGAGCCGAGCCGGCCGGGAGGTGGCACGTGCGCGGCTGGCGGGGCGGTCGGTGGCAGCGGGTTCGGCCGCGGCACGGGCGGCCCGGTGTCTCGCGAGGGCTCGAGCCGCATCGAGCGCGACGATCCCGACGACGATCCAGAGCAGCACCCCGGCGACGTTGATCCACTTGAACAGGTAGTCGAACAGGGGGCCTGTCACCCGCGAGACGCTGACGACACCGGTCGCGGCGACGGCGAGAGCGAGGACGCCGAGCGCGAGGACCCGCCACCGCCGGAGCGCCACGGCTGCAACCAGAGCGGCCAGAAGCAGGGCGCCACCGAGCGCCCCTTCCCACGCCGGCAAGGCGGGCGGGTAGGGAAACGTGTGGGAGGGGTCGGTACCGGTGATGAACGCCGGCAGCTCGGCGACAGCGTTCGAGAGCTGCCGGACGCCGTCGGCCAGCGTGTAGTCGGGCCGGGTCGTCCGGAAATAGCGCCAGACCAGCGTCAGGTTGCCCGGGTGATGGGTCAGCTGCTGGATGATCGTCGGCAGCCACATCAGCACCGTCAGCACGACTGCGGTAGCCGACGCGGCGGCCCATCTCAACAATGCCCGGCGGCCGGCCGTCGTCGGCCGGCGGGCTGCGCCCACGTCGGCCGCCGCTCCGCCTGGGGCCGTCAGCGGTGCACGCCACCGTCTCGCTAGCGACTGCAGCACCGCAAGCCCGGCCGTCGTCAGCAGGACGGCCAGCACCGGCGGTGCGTAACCCACGTGACACTGCATGGCGAAGGACAGGAGCACGGCGACGGCCGGCAGTGCCCAGGCACTGCCCAGCAGCACGCTCCACAGCAGCACCACGGCGAACAGGAACGGCAGCACGGGCAGGTACGGGTTCCACGAGTCGCGCAGGAAGTGCGGGCCGAGCGTCCTCGCATACAAGGCGAGCGCCAGGACGGCCCAGATCATGGCCCCGTGGCCGAGCCGCCGCCGGACGACCAGGGCGACCCCGACCACACTCAGCGCGTTGACGACGAGCGCGAGCACGGCGAACGACTGCGAACGCTGGCCCATCAGGTGGTAGAGCGGCGCGCTCAGGTAGTAGATGGCCGGGCCGGGGTGTGACCACCCGTAGCGGGAGAAGGGCCCGACCTCCAGTAGGTGGCGGCCGGCCTCGCGAACGTGCAGCTCCATCGTCGCCTGGTCGCTGATGACCGAGTAGTCCGACGACAGGGAGGTCAGCAGGTCAACGACGGCAGCGAGCATCGGGGTGACCAGGAGGAGGAGCCACGGCAGAGGTGAGCGCGCGAGGGCAGCCGCCTGCGCCCCGACCCTCCCCCCTGCCCGCATGAGAACTGAGGGTAGGCGATCCAGGCCTGGCCGGGCGTGATCGGCGCCCGGCGGTGCGTGTTTCGTCAGCGCCGGGCATCGCGCCACTGCTGCGTCTGCGACGTGGTCGCTGCTACGGTCGCTGGACAGTGAGCGCCACGACCCGTCAGGACAGCCGAGCCGCCGGCGTCGCCGCTGCCGCCGTCTCGGGTGCGCGGGTAGCCGGCCCCGGGCGCCCCTTCTTCCCGGAGTTCGAGGGGCTGCGCGCCGTCGCCGCGCTGCTCGTCGTCATGGTGCACACCTCGTTCGCGAGCGGCTTCACCCTGCGCTCGCCGCTCGGGACCTACACCGCCCGCGGTGACAGCGGCGTCTCGGTCTTCTTCCTCATCAGCGGCTTCCTCCTCTACCGGCCTTTCGTTGCCGCCCACTTCGCGGGCCGGCCGGGCCCGGACGTGCGCACCTTTCTCGTCCGCCGTGCCTTGCGCATCGTGCCGCTGTACTGGGTCGTGCTGACCGTGGTCTACACGGTCACCGGGTGGTCGCACGTCGGCGGCCTGGAGGGCGTGGCCCGGACCTACCTGTTCGCGCAGGTCTACAGCCTGCCGTGGGTACTCACCGGCATCACCCAGGCGTGGAGCCTCGACATCGAGGTTGTCTTCTACCTGCTGCTCCCGGTGTACGCGGCCCTGCTCGCTCGCCGGCTCCGAGGCGCCCGCTCGCCCGAGCGGCAGCTGCGCCTGGAGCTGCTGGGCCTGGCCGGCCTCTACATGATCGCCTTTGCCTTCCACGCCTTCGTCCTGCTCCGGCCGAGCCACGCGACTGTCACCTGGCACGGCTGGCTCCCGACGTGGCTCGACATGTTCGCGCTCGGCATGCTGCTCGCCGTCGGCAGCGTGTGGTACGAGCGCCGTGGCAGCTCGCCCCGCTGGTCGACGCTGCCCGGCGCCGATCTCGCCTGCTGGGTCGGCGCCGCCGCCGTCTATGCGGTGCTCTCGACGTCGGTAGGGCTGCGGACCGATCCGCTCTATGTCGGCAGCGGCCGCAGTGAACTCGCATCCCACGCCCTGTCTGGGCTGTTCGCGCTGCTGCTGCTGCTGCCTGCGGTCTTCGGCCGCGAGCGAGGCGGTCTGGTGCGCCGGTTGCTGACCTGGCGTCCCGTCGCCGCCATCGGGCTGGTGTCCTACGGCGTCTACCTGTGGCACCAGTTCGTCGTGCACCAGATGTTGCGCCACGGCTTCCACGAGCTGAACTCGCCTTACCCGCAGTTCCTGGCTGTCGCCCTCGGCGTCACCCTCGCGCTGTCGACGATCACGTACCTGCTCGTCGAGCGGGTGGGCGTCGGGGTGGGGCATCGCTGGGTGCGACGACGGCGCGAGCAGCTCGCGGCGCCCGAAGCGAGCAGCGGCGGGGCTTCGGCGGGCTGATGCCGGAGCGTGGGGGCCTACGCCCGGGCGGTGGCCCCCGCAGGCGGGTCGTTGGGCGATGCGACAGTGGCCGTCGCGGCGATGTCGAGCACCGGGCTGAGCTCGCCCGGCTCGCCGGCCAGTAGGCGCGCCAGCTCGGCCTCGACCTCGGCCGTGCTGGCAACGGCGAGCAGTTCGTCGCCGCCCTCGAGCGTCCCCTCCGGCGCCGGCAGCACGACCCGCCCCTCCCTCAGAATCGCCACCAGAGCGCTGTCGGGCGGCAGCGGCACATCGCCGATCCGCTGGCCGGCCAGCGGCGAGTCCTCAGCCAGGGTCAGCTCGACGAGCGAGGCCTGCCCTTGCATGAAGCGCATCAGCCGGACGAGGTCCCCGACGCTGACCGCCTCCTCGACGAGGGCGGTCAGCATCCGCGGGGTCGAGACGGCGACGTCGACGCCCCACGCCTCGTTGAACAGCCACTCGTTCTTGGGATGGTTGACCCGGGCGACGACCCGCCGTACCCCGAACTCGGTCTTGGCGAGCAGACTCACGACCAGGTTGGCCTTGTCGTCACCGGTGGCGGCGATCACCACGTCGCAGTCCTGCAGCCGGGCATCCTCGAGCGCGCTCAGCTCGCAGGCATCGGCGTGCACCCAGCTCGCACCGACGACCGACTTCTTCTTGATGGCACGCGCCTCGCGCTCGATCAGCAGCACCTCGTGCCCGTTCTCGAGCAGCTCACTAGCGATCGACCGCCCGACGTTGCCCGCACCGGCGATGGCGACCCGCTTGCGCCCGGTCCGCTTCACGCTGCCTCTCTCGGGCCGCCGGCGAGCGCCTGCTCGACCTCGTCCAACCGCGCGCGGACAAAGGCGGCGTGCACCAGGTCGCCCTCCTGCAGCACGGTCCGGCGGTGGGGGAGCATCCCCTCGCCGAGCCGGGTGATGCTTGCCACGCGAACCTCGGTCGCCTCCTCGAGGCGGTGCAGCGGGGTGCCGATCCACGCGGGGGGCACGTCGAGCTGGGCCAGGATGACGCTGCCGCTCGGGTCGCTCCAGCTCGGTGCCGCCCCCTCGGGCAGCAGTCGCCGCAGGATCTGGTCGGAGGTCCAGCGCACCGTCGCGACGGTGGGGATGCCCAGGCGCTCGTAGACGGCCGCCCGGCGAGGGTCGTAGATGCGGGCGACGACGTGCTCGACGTCGAAGGTCTCGCGCGCCACGCGGGCGGCGATGATGTTGGAGTTGTCGCCGCTCGAGACCGCCGCGAGTGCATCGGCGCGCTCGATGCCGGCCTCGATGAGGGTGTCCCGGTCGAAGCCGATGCCGGTCACCGTCTGGCCGGCGAAGTCGTCGCCGAGGCGGTGGAACGCGGTCGCGTCCTGGTCGATGATGGACACGCTGTGCCCGCGCCTGAGCAGGCTCTGCGCCAGGGTGGACCCGACCCGACCGCAGCCGAGGATGACAACGTGCACGGCCAAACCCTAGCCACCGTGACCGCAGCACCCCGGATAGCCTTGTGGGATGGCTGAGCGCGCCGGGTCGCCGGCGCGGGGCGTGCCACAGGGTCAGCCTGGCCGCGGCGATGCGCGGGGACGGCCGGCAGCTCTCCCCGGTCCCGCTCCCGTGGTGGAGCTGCTGACCGAGCGCGCCGCACCGGCCGGCGAGGTGGTCGCCCACGCCGACGACGGGCGGGTCGTGTTCGTCCGGCACGCGCTGCCGGGCGAGCGGGTCCGGGTCAGCGTGACCGAGCAGAACCGCCGCTTCCTGCGCGGCGAGGTGCTGGAGGTCCTCGAACCGGCAGCGGACCGGGTGCGCGCGCCCTGCCCGCACGCCCGGCCCAGCGGCTGCGGTGGCTGCGACCTGCAGCACGTCGCCCCCGCGGCGCAGCGGGTGTGGAAGGCGGACGTCGCCCGTGACCAGCTGCGCCGGATCGGCGGGGTCGAGGGACCGCTGCTCGACGAGCTCGTCGTCGAGCAGCTGCCCGACGTGGCTGGCGCGCCGGGGCCCGGGCTCGGCTGGCGGACCCGCGTGCAGTGGGCGGTGTCGCCGTCGGGCCGAACGGGGCTGCACCGGCACCGATCGCACGACATCGAGGTCCTCGAGGCCTGCCCCCTCGCACACCAGCTGGTTGAGGCCGTGGGCGTGCTCGGCAGCCGAAGGGCCGGTCCCGGCCGCGTCGAGGTCGTCACCTCCCCGGCGACGGGGGAGGTGCTGATTTCCCCCGGCCCGAGGGCGGCGCTGACCTACGTTGCCGCCGGCCGGGAGTTCCGCGTCTCGGGCGGCGGCTTCTGGCAGGTCCATCCCTTGGCTGCCGATGTGCTCGCCGATGCCGTGTTGGCTGCGCTGGCGCCGCTGCCCAGCGAACAGGCGCTCGACCTGTACGCCGGGGCAGGGTTGTTCGCAGCGGTCCTCGCCGCCGCGGGCGCGTCGGTGCTCGCCGTGGAGGGCTCGCCCCTGGCCGCGGACGACGCCCGGCACAACCTCGCCGGCCTCGACGCCGACGTCGTCACCGGTGACGTCGCCCTGGCCCTGGCTGGTGGCGACGACCAGGTCGACGGGCTGCCTGAGACCGCTGACCTGGTGGTGCTCGACCCGCCGCGCGCCGGTGCCGGCCCCGAGGTCATGCGCGCCGTCGCCGAGCGGGGTCCCCGGGCGGTGGCCTACGTGTCGTGCGACGCGGCAACGCTCGGCCGCGACCTCGCTGCCGCTCGCGAGGTCGGGCTGCAACTGACCGGCCTCCGCGCGTTCGACATGTTTCCGATGACCGCGCACCTCGAGCTGCTGGCGGTGCTGGGGTGAGCGCGTATCCGCCGGCCGGTCCCGTCGGCCCAGCCGGAGCCGGACGCGGCCGCCGCCGGCCGCCGGGGCGCGCCGGTACCGGCGGCAAGGAGGGCGTCGCCCCCCCGGGCTGGCCGCAGGCGGTCCCTCCGCCGGGCGTGCCGGGGTGGGAGCGGCGGGCCGCTGCCTGGCTGTTCGACCTGTGCCCGCCCGACCACCGCGGCCACGACGTGCTCGTGCGATGGCCGGTCCTGCTCGCCCGGGCCGCGCGGGAGTCGGTCGAGGCCGGACGCGCCGCCGCAGCCCACGGGATGGCCACCGCGCGCGCCGAGCTTCGCGACGTCGTTCCGCCCGAGGCCGTCGCTGCCATGCTCGGCATGTACGAGCGGGAGGGCGCCCGGCTCGCCGAGTCGGCGCGGGCGGTGGCGCTGGTCGAGCAGGCCCTGCGCGGGGAGCGCTTCGCCCCGCGGCTGTGACGCCTGCGGCTGTGACGCTCGCGGCCGGTTGAGGATGCAAACCTGCCCTTGGTGGCGACCCGTCGCCGACAACACGCCGACACCGGGCAACCGCCGGGTCGAGGAGTCGTGCAGATGCAGCAGGGCTCCGGTGGCGGGTGCGCCCGTAGAGTTGGCCTGTCGCCCGCCTGTAAGGAGTGTCGCGTGCCGCTGCTGCCGGCCCTGACGGGCCCGGACGACGTGCGCGCCCTCACGACGCCGCAGCTCGCCGAGCTCGCCGACGAGATCCGCGAGCACCTCGTGGCCTCCGTCAGTCGTACCGGCGGCCACCTCGGCCCCAACCTCGGCGTGGTCGAGCTGACGATCGCGCTGCACCGCGTCTTCGACTCCCCCCACGACACCCTGCTGTGGGACACCGGCCACCAGGCCTACGTCCACAAGATGCTCACCGGCCGCGCCGGCGACTTCGACACCCTCCGCCAGCAGGGCGGGCTGTCCGGCTACCCGAGCCGGGCGGAGTCCGAGCACGACGTCATCGAGAACTCGCACGCCTCGACCGCCCTGTCCTACGCGGACGGCCTCGCCAAGGCGTATGCGCTACGCGGCGAGCAGCGCGCTGTCGTTGCAGTCGTCGGCGATGGCGCGCTGACCGGCGGCATGTGCTGGGAGGCGCTCAACAACATTGCGGCCGGCAAGGACCGGCCGGTCATCGTCGTCGTCAACGACAACGGCCGCTCGTACGCCCCGACCATCGGCGGCCTTGCCCAGCACCTGGCCCAGCTGCGCCTGACCCCGCAGTACGAGATCGCGCTCGACGCCGCCCGCTCGATGCTCACCCGCACCCCGCTCGTCGGCACCCCGCTCTACGAGGCCCTGCATGGACTCAAGAAGGGTCTCAAGGACCTCATCCAGCCCCAGGTCATGTTCGAGGACTTGGGCCTGAAGTACGTCGGCCCGGTCGACGGCCACGACATCGAGGCGGTCGAGACTGCACTGCGCGCGGCCCGCAACTACGGCGCGCCTGTCATCGTCCACTGCGTCACCCGCAAGGGCTCGGGCTACGCGCCGGCCGAGGACGACGAGGCCGACCGTCTCCACGGCGTCGGGATCATCGACCCGCTGACCGGCCACCCGGCCACCGTGTCGACGGCGACCACCTGGACCAGCGCCTTCTCCGTCGAGATCGAGCGCCTCGCCGTGGAGCGGCCCGAGGTCGTCGCCATCACCGCGGCGATGCTCGAGCCGGTGGGGCTGCGCGCGTTCGCCGACCGCTTCCCTGAGCGGGTGTTCGACGTCGGCATCGCCGAGCAGCACGCTGTCACCTCCGCGGCCGGCCTGGCGCTCGGCGGGATGCGGCCCGTGGTGTGCCTCTACGCCACCTTCCTCAACCGCGCCTTCGACCAGGTCCTGATGGATGTCGCCCTGCATCGCCTGCCCGTGGTGTTCGTGCTCGACCGTGCTGGCGTCACCGGCCCCGACGGCGCATCCCACAACGGGATGTGGGACCTGTCGTGGCTGCCGATCGTGCCCGGGATGGCTGTGGCCGCGCCCCGCGACCAGGCGACGCTGCAGCAGGCGCTGCGTGAGGCGCTCGACCGCACAGACGGCCCGTCCACGGTCCGCTTCTCCAAGGGTTCGCTGCCGCCCGCGCTGCGCGCGGCAGGCTCGGTCGGGCGCGGCGACGTCATGCGCCCCGCGGCCGGGGAGCGGCCCGACGTGCTGCTCGTCGCCTACGGCGCGATGGTCCGCACGGCTGTCGATGCCGCTGAGCGCGTCGGCCAGCAGGGCATCGACGTGATGGTCGTCGACCCCCGCTACGTCGCTCCGGTCGACCCGGCCCTCGTCGCGCTGGCCGGTGAGGCCCGTCTGGTTGTCACCCTGGAGGACAACGGCCGGGCCGGGGGCGCCGGGGCGACTCTCGGTGCCGCGCTCAGGGCAGCCGACGTCGACACCCCGGTCAAGGACCTCGGCCTGGACCAGGCGTTCCTCGACCACGCCGAGCGGCCGCAGCTGCTGGCCGCAGCCGGGCTCGACGTCCAGTCGGTGACGCGCAGCATCGTCGAGGCCGCGAGCCGCCGCGAGCCCGCGATGGAACACGTCGAAGGCTGAGCCGCCGACAGGCGAGCCTTCACGCGCCGGGCCGGGTCAGCGCGCGGGGCCGCGATCGAACAGGTGCCGCGCTGCCTGGCCACCTTCCGCGACCTGCTGCACCTCGTCCGCGGTGACCAGCAGTGGGCGGGCGAAGCCGCGGTTCAGCGGATCGGTGATGAAGAACGCGGCGGGTCCGAAGGCCGGGTCCAACGCGGAGGATGCGACCCAGCCCCGGTTTCGCATCGGCACGACAAGCGGGGCCATCCCGCCCGCCTCGCGCGCGAGTGCCTCGCGCAAGGTCCGGCTGCCGAGCAGCGTCACGACGTCGAACCTGCCGGTGTCGGTCAAGCTTGCTGCCCTCGCCCGGCGACAGATGCGGGTCGCCGCGAGCTCGCCCGCGACCTCCAGCTCGGCGAGCAGCTCGAGCCAGCGCTGCTGCAAAGGCACGCCCGCTGCCTCCAGGGCCTCGGCTGAGACAGGAGCGGCCGATGCAGGTGCTGCGACGTGCCCATCGCTGTCGGGTGGGCGCCTGGACAGCGGCAGACCGCCGAGCCCGATGACGGCCGGTCCGAGGTGCAGCGCCCCACCCGCAACTCGGAGCAGGGGCCACTCAGGGCCGGGATGGTCTGGTGCGTCGGCGGGCCATCCGAGCACCGTTACCGCCGCTTGGACGAGCTCCGGTGGCCCGGCGCGTGCGAGCCGCCGCAGCCCCACCAGCTCTGCCACCTGCTGCTGGCCTCTGGAGCTGTGAGGGGCGTGCCAGCCGAGTGCCGCCTCGACCTCGGGCCATGACACCGTCACCGGCACGCGCCCGACCAGCGTCACACCGTCCGCGCCGGGCTCCAGGTCCAGGTCGTACAGGACGGCCACAGCGAACACGCACTGGCGCAGAGCCGCCACGGGGATGCTCGGCGGGATGCTCGGAGGCGGGCTCGTAGCGTCGCTCACCAAGCCCTCCCGTCCGATGTGCACAGCTCATCCGGTGGGTAGTCGGCATGTCGGGGCTGCCGGATGAAGACATCGCCGCCCTCAGGCCGTACGTTCACCCGCACGGCGGCAGCTCACCGTCCCTGATCGGGGCGTAGCGGGTGCTCGCCCTCGGGTGACGGAGCAGAGGACGGGGACCCATGTCCGCATTGATGGCGACCAAGACAGTCGAGCAGTCGATTGCCGACACCGACGAGCCTGGCCATTCGCTACGCAAGCGGCTGGGTGCGCTCGACCTGACCGTCTTCGGGGTCGGCGTCGTCATCGGCACCGGCATCTTCGTTCTCACCGGCAAGGCGGCCGCGACCGAGGCCGGCCCCGCCGTCTCGATCTCTTTCGTGATCGCCGGCATCGTGTGTGCGCTCGCGGCGCTCTGCTACGCGGAGTTCGCCAGCACCGTGCCGGTCGCCGGCTCGGCCTACACCTTCAGCTACGCCAGCCTCGGTGAGCTGGTGGCGTGGATCATCGGCTGGGACCTCATCCTGGAGCTCGCGCTCGGCGCCGCCACGGTCGCCGAGGGCTGGTCGAACTACTTCGTCATCGTCGCCAAGTCGGCTGGCTGGGCGGTGCCGGACTCCATCGTCGGCGATGGGCACAACTTCGTTGCCGGCGTCATCGTGCTCATCCTGACCGCTGTCATCTGCCTGGGCATCCGGGTGTCGGCGGCCGTCAACACCGTGGCTGTGGTGACGAAGCTGGCGATCGTCTTCCTCGTGATCATCGCCGGGCTCTTCTACATCAAGTCAAGGAACTATCACCCCTTCATCCCGCCGAGCGGCACCAAGCCGGCTTCGGGCGCATCGGCCGACCCCTCGCTGCTGCAGGACATCGGTCTGTCGCCCGGCGGCTTCGGCATCGGCGGGATGGTGTCTGCAGCCGCCCTCGTGTTCTTCGCCTTCATCGGCTTCGACATTGTGGCGACGGCCGCCGAGGAGACCAAGAAGCCGCAGCGCGACATGCCGATCGGCATCCTCGCCTCGTTGGCGATCTGCACCACGCTCTACGTCGCGGTCAGCCTCGTCGTGACCGGCATGGTCAAGTACAACCAGCTCGTGGTGAAGGCGCCGCTTGCCGAGGCGTTCCGCTCAGTCGGCAAGCCCGGCTTCGCCACCATCATCTCGGTGGGTGCCCTCATCGGCCTGACCACGGTCATGATGATCCTGCTGCTCGGGCAGTCGCGGGTGTTCTTCGCGATGAGCCGCGACAGGCTGCTGCCGCCGGTGTTCAGCCAGATCAGCCCGCGTACGGGCGCTCCCGTGCGCGTTTCGATCACGACCGGCGTCGTGGTTGCCATCATCGCGACAGTGGTGCCGCTGTCGACGCTGAGCGAGCTGGTCAACATCGGGACGCTCTTCGCCTTCATCCTGGTCGCGGTCGGCGTGCTGGTCCTGCGCCGCACTCGCCCCGACCTGCCGCGGGCCTTCCGCACCCCGCTGGTCCCGGCGCTGCCGATCCTCTCCGCGCTGGCCAGCTTCTACCTGATGCTCAATCTCCCGGCCGCGACGTGGCTGCGGTTCATCATCTGGATGGTCGCCGGAGTCATCGTCTACCTCCTCTACGGCCGCACGCATAGCCGCCTGCGCGAGCGCAGCGCCCCGGGCTACGTCGAGCCGGACTACTCCGAGCAGTCAGCAAGCGGCGAGCACCGGGAGCCGGGCGAAAGTGACGGCAGTGGCGGCGGTACCGGGGCCGTCCGGGCTGGGCAGTAGCAGCCGTGGACGAGGACGGCGACACGCCGGTCCGCTACGCCGCCGCAGACCGGGTCGCGCTGCTGACCCTGTCTCGTCCGGACCGGCTGAACGCGTGGACCCCAGCGATGGAGCGCGCCTACTACGACGCACTCGAGCGAGCGTCGGACGACCCCGCAGTGAGGGCGGTGGTGCTGACCGGCGAGGGCAAAGGGTTCTGCGCCGGTGCCGACATGGACATGCTCTCGGGGCTCAACAATGAGGAGCGCAGTGCCACCGGGAATGCCGATGGCTTGGGCGCCCGGTCGGTAGCCTTCCCGCTGATGCTCGGCAAACCGCTCATCGCCGCCATCAACGGGGCCTGCGCCGGCGTCGGGTTCGCCCAGGCGCTGATGGCCGACGTGCGGTTCGCGGCGGCGGGCGCGAAGCTCACCACGTCCTTCGCCCGCCGCGGCCTGGTGGCCGAGTACGGGAGCTCCTGGCTGCTGCCGCGCATCGTCGGCCGGTCACGGGCGCTCGACCTGCTGCTCTCGGGTCGGGTGGTGCTGGCGGAGGAGGCCCTGGCGATGGGCCTCGTCGACCGCGTGCTCCCCGCGGGCGAGGTGCTGCCGGCGGCGATGGCGTACGCGCGCGAGCTGGTGACGTGGTCCTCGCCGGCGTCGATGGCCGAGATGAAGCGGCAGGTACTCGTCGACGCCGACCGGCCGCTGGATGCGGCAGCCAAGGAGGCCACGGAGCTGATGTACCGCAGCTTCTCCGGCCCTGACTTCGCCGAGGGCGTCACGGCGTGGGTCGAGCGACGCGAGCCGCGCTTCGCCCCGCTGGGGCAGGGCTCCCGCTTCGACTGAGCCGCACTAGCGGCACGACAGAGCGGCTTGCAGCGTCGGCGAAGCGCTAGCGGGGAGCCATCCGCAGCGCGCCGTCGAGGCGGATGACCTCGCCGTTGAGCATCGGGTTCTCGAGGATCGCGGCAGCGAGGCGGCCGTACTCGTCCGGGTCGCCGAGGCGCGCCGGGAACGGCACTGCCGCGCCGAGCGCTTGGCGGGCCGGCTCGGGCAGCCCGGCCAAAAGCGGGGTGTCGAACAGCCCGGGCGCGATCGTCATCACGCGAACACCGAGTGAGGCGAGGTCGCGGGCCGCCGGCAGTGTCATCCCCACCACCCCGCCCTTGGACGCCGAGTAGGCGAGCTGGCCGATCTGGCCGTCGAAGGCCGCGATCGAGGCCGTCTGCAGGACGACCCCGCGCTCGCCGCCCTCGTCGGGGTCGTTGCCACCCATCGCCGCCGCCGACAGGCGCAGGACGTGGAAGGTGCCGATCAGGTTCACGGTCAGCACGCGTACATAGGGGTCGACCTCGTGCGGGCCCTGGCGCGACACGGTCCGCTGCGCCGTCCCGATACCGGCGCACGTGACAGTCGCCCGAAGCCCGCCCGGACGGTTCGCAGCCAGCTCGACAGCCTGCTGCACGGCGCCGGGGTCGGTCACGTCGGCGACGATGAAGCGCCCGCCGATCTCGGCCGCCACCGCCTCGCCGCGCTCGGTCTGCAGGTCGGCCACCGTCACGTCGGCGCCCATCCCGGCGAGGCGCCGGGCCGTCGCGGCCCCGAGCCCGGAGGCGCCACCCACGACCAGGACGCTGCTGCCATCGATACGCATGCCTCGGGACGCTAACCGACGCCCGTGACCACCAGGCCGGCCACGCGGCGCATAAGGTCCGCCGGGTGAGCGCCCGCCACTGCCCCGACTGCGGGGAGCGGCTCGAGCCCGTGCCAGCCGGCCGGATGCAGTGCCCGGGATGCGGGCGCGTCGTGCACCCGGACCCGAAGGTTGCCGTCGGTGTCCTGCTCGTCCGCGACGGGCAGCTGCTCCTCGTCCGCCGGCTGATGGACCCGCAGCGGGGGGCCTGGGCCCTGCCCGGCGGGTTCGTCGACGCCGGCCAGGGCGTGCGCGAGGTCGCCGCCCGCGAGGCCCTCGAGGAGACGGGCCTGCGCGTGCGGGTCGGTCAGCTCCTGGAAGTCTTCTCGGGCGGGCCGACCGTGTTCCTGCTGTTCGCCGCCTCGGGGCTCGACCCGCAGGCCACCCCCCAACCGGGCGACGACGCGGACGCTGCGGCGTTCTTCCCGCCCCACCGGCTCCCCTCGCCCCTGGCGTTCGAGAGCACCCCGTGGGCGGTGCGGCACTGGCTTGCCGGGAGTCCCGCCTCGGCCCCGGACAGTGGTGCTCGTGTCCCTTGAGATCAGCGCGGCGACCTACGCCGAGGCGCGGCCACTGTTCGCCGAGCTCGACGCCGACCTCGACGAGCGCTACGGGGCCGGCATCCCCGTGCAGGTCGACGAGGCGGACTTCCTGGCTCCCGCCGGCGCGGTGTTCGTCGCCCGCATCGACGTCTCGGCTGACAGCGACGCCGTCGGATGCGCGGGTGTGCGGCCACACGCGCCAGGCGTCGCCGAGCTCAAGCGGATGTACGTCCGCCCAGGCGCGCGAGGAAGAGGCGCCGCCCGCGCCCTGCTGGCGGCATGCGAGCAGTTCGCTATCGACGCCGGGTACGGCGCGCTGTGGCTCGAGACCGGCACCGCGCAGCCGGAGGCGTTGGCGCTGTACGTGTCGGCCGGGTACCGGCCGGTGGCCCGCTTCGGCCAGTACGCCGAGGCGCCGGACGCCCGTCACCTCGGGCGCCGACTGCCGGCCCCGGCATCCTCGGTCTGACGCCGTCCGAACACTGGTGCCCGCGAGACAGCCCTGCCGGGCCGATGCAGCGGCACACTGGTGCTATGACCCGCTGGCGGCTCGGTAGACATGACGCGTAGGCGGTTGGGCGCCCGAGCCGTGACGATCACCAGCCTCGCCGGCTCCCGCTCGGACGACATCCGCCACCGGGAGCGGCGCTACGTGCAGGTGATGCTGTTCCGGCTCGCCGCCTTCATCGCATCAGTCGTGCTTTTCCACGGCTGGGCCCGCTTCGCCGCCGTCGTGCTCGCGCTGATCCTGCCCTGGGTGGCCGTCGTGTTCGCCAACCAACCGGTCGACCGCAAGCCCTCCCCGACCCTGTTGAAGCCGCAGGAGCCTTCCGCCCCCAGCCTGCAGGCGGCCCGCGAGCACCGCGTCATCGACCAGGACTGACCGGGCAGGCAGCCATGCCCGGCCCGGTCCGGATCGAGCGGCCCGACGATCCCCGCCTGGCCGACTACCGCGACCTGACCGACACCGCTCTGCGCAAGCGGACCGAGCCCGAGCACGGCATGTTCATCGCCGAGGGCGAGCTGGTGCTGCAGCGGGCCCTGCAAGGGGGTCATCAGGTCCGCTCGCTGCTGTTGCTCGATGCGCGCGCGCCACTGCTGGAGCCACTGGTCAGTCAGGTCGTGGCGCAGGGAGCGCCGGTGTACGTGGCGGATGCCGACCTGCTACGGGCGCTCACCGGCTTCCACGTCCACCGCGGTGTGCTGGCAGCGATGGCCCGCGGACCGGAGCGTACGGCCGCGGCGATCATCGCCGGCCCGCGTTCGGCCACCCGGATCGCAGTGCTCGAGGACCTGGCCAGCACCACCAACCTCGGAGCCGTCCTGCGCTCGGCCGCCGCCCTGGGGATGGATGCTGCCTTGTTGTCACCGGGCTGCGGTGACCCGCTGTACCGCCGCAGCGTGCGGGTGTCGATGGGCGAGGTGTTCTCCCTGCCCTGGGCTCGCCTCAGCCCGTGGCCGGAGGCGTTGGAGCAGGTGCGCGGGGCGGGCTTCCGGCTGCTGGCGCTGACCCCGGATGCATCCGCAACCCCGCTCGACGCCCTGTTCCTGCGCCCGGACGAGCGGATTGCGCTGCTGCTCGGAGCCGAGGGGGCCGGCCTGTCCTCTCCTGCGCTCGCGGCCGCGGACGAGTGGGTCCGCATCCCCATGGCCGCCGGTGTCGACAGCCTCAACGTCGCGGCGGCTGCGGCGGTCGCATTCTGGGCGACCGGCCGCCGCTGAGACCCCCAAAGCTCGCGCGCCAAGGCTGCCCCACGGCATCTCAAGCGGATGCGTACACCCGCCGATGCCGTAGGTCGGTGCGGCGCGCTGGGTGCCGGGCACCGGCAGCCGCCTCGTGGCAGCAGCGTGACGGCACTCGTGGAGGCAGCTATGGAGCACGGCAACGGCTCGCACGCACCGGCGGCGAACGGCCAGGGACGCTCTCCAGCGCCTCCCGGGACGCCACCCGGCTGGGCGCCTCAGAACGCACCTCGCCGCTCACCGTTCGGTCCTGGCCACGGTGCCCCAGGTGGCGAGTCGATCTCGCTGGCCCCCGCCGTCCAAGCTCCGGATCGCCCCCTCGCATCGCCGCCATCGGCGCCCGGTCCCCCCGGGCGGGCGTCGGGCGTGGTGGCCCCTGCCGCGGCCTCGGAGCCGGTCACGCCGCCCCCGACGGACGAGCAGCCCGCCGAGCCGGACAAGCCCGACGCCCGGCTCACCCGAGGCACCGAGGACGACAGCAGCGCGGAGAGCCTCATCCTCAGCGACCTGCTGATCCAGGTCCTGGACCGCGGCGCCTCCGACCTGCACCTGACCACGGGCTCGCCCCCGGCCATCCGCCTGAACGGTCACCTGACCCGGCTCGACACCCCGGAGCTCACTCCGCAGGTCATCCAGAAGATGCTGTACGCGATCATCACGCAGAAGCAGCGGGAGCGCTTCGAGGAGCACCTGGAGCTCGACTTCGCCTACGCCGTGCCCGGCAAGGCGCGGTTCCGCGTGAACATGTACAAGCAGCGCGATGCGGTAGGCGCGGCGTTTCGCCTGATCCCGTACGAGATCAAGAAGCTCGAGGACCTCGGCGTGCCGCCCGCTGTCGCCAACTTCGCGATGCTGCCGCGCGGCTTCGTCCTGGTCACCGGCCCCACGGGCTCGGGCAAGTCGACCACGCTCGCCGCGATTGTCGACCTCGCCAACCGGCAGCGCCGCGACCACATCATGACGGTCGAGGACCCGATCGAGTTCTTGCACAACCATCAGCTGTCGATGGTCAACCAGCGTGAGGTCGGCGAGGACACCCATTCGTTCCAGAACGCGCTCAAGCACGTGCTGCGCCAGGACCCGGACATCATCCTCGTCGGCGAGATGCGCGACCTGGAGACGATCTCGGTGGCGCTGACCGCGGCTGAGACGGGCCACCTGGTGTTCGCCACCCTGCACACCCAGGACGCGGCGCAGACGATCGACCGCATCATTGACGTGTTCCCGCCCCACCAGCAGCAGCAGGTCCGCGTCCAGCTGGCCAGCTCCCTGCAGGGCGTCGTGTGCCAGACCCTGGCCCGCACGAGCGACGGCAAGGGCCGCGCTGCCGCCTGCGAGGTGCTGATCGCAACCCCGGCTATCCGCAACCTCATCCGGGAGGGCAAGACGCACCAGATCTACTCCTCTCTGCAGGCGGGCGGGAAGTTCGGCATGCAGACGATGGACCAGCACATGGCCGAGCTGGTGAAACGGGGCAAGATCACCTACGAGGTGGGCCTGGAGAAGTGCCACCACTCGGAGGACTTCAACCGCCTCTGCGGCCGCAGCTGACGTCGGTTGCCGGCCTCCGCCGCGAGTACGCCGAGCACACCCACCCGGACCCAGCCGCATAGGAGCGCCTCGGCTTCGGCATACCGTCGGACGCATGCCTGACATGCCTCTCGCCCGGCTCGGTTCGTCCGGACTGGCCGTGTCCCGGGTCGGGCTGGGATGCAACAACTTCGGCCGCCGGCTCGACCTCGATGCCACCAAGGCAGTCGTCGACGCCGCGCTCGATGCCGGGGTGACGCTGCTCGACACGGCTGACGTCTACGGCGAGTCCGAGACGCTGCTCGGTCAAGCGCTGCAGGGTCGTCGGGACGAGGTCCTCCTCGCCACCAAGTTCGGCCACGACCTTCAGGGCGCCAACGGGCCCGACTGGGGTGCCCGCGGGTCGCGCCGGTACATCCGCCGGGCCGTCGAGCGCTCGCTGCGCCGGCTGCAGACCGACTGGATCGACCTGTACCAGATCCACACGCCGGACCATCTGACGCCCGTCGAGGAGACCCTGTCCGCCTTGACCGAGCTCGTGCACGAGGGCAAGGTGCGCTACCTCGGCAGCTCGAACTACACCGGCTGGATGATCGCCGACGCCGACTGGACCGCCCGCACGCGCGGGCTGGAGCGCTTCGTCAGCGCGCAGAACCACTACAGCCTGCTCGAGCGGGGCGCCGAGGCCGAGGTCATCCCCGCCTGCGTGCGCTTCGGGGTCGGGCTGCTGCCCTACTCGCCGTTGGCCAACGGGCTGCTGTCGGGCAAGTACCGCCGCGGCCAGGCCCCGCCCGCCGGCACTCGCCTCGCCAACCCTGAGCGCAAGCGGTGGCTGAGCGACGAGCGTTTCGATGCCGTCGAGCGACTGGAGTCCTTTGCCGCCGAGCGGGGCATCGGGCTGCTCGATGTCGCCATCGGTGGCCTCGCAGCGCAGCCCGCAGTCGGCTCCGTCATCGCTGGTGCGACCTCCGCCGAGCAGGTCCGGGCCAATGTGCAGGCGGGGCAGTGGGTGCCGACTGCCGAGGACAGGGCCGCGCTGGCCTTGGTGCTCGACCCCGGCGCCACCTGAGCGTCAGGCGCCGAGCGACGGCTCAGTTCTGTGCGGGGTCCTCCGGGGCGGTGGATGCGAAGGCGACCGGGCCACGCTGGCGGCGCAGTACCCGCCGCCAGAGTGTCTTCGCGTCGGTATCGAAGAGGTCTCCCGGCACGGCATCCAGCACGTACCAGCCACCCGCTTCGATCTCGCCCTCCAGCTGGCCCGGCGACCAACCGGCGTACGCGGAGAAGAGCCGGACGCCGGCGAGCCCGCTCCCTTCTGGGTCTTCCTCGGCATCCACGGTCCGCCAGCCCTGAGACGTCCTGCCCAGGCAGATCAGGGCATCGGGGTCAACTGGGCCACCGCGAAACACCACGCCAGGAGCGGCGGCAAGTTCGGCCCAGGCGGGTAGCACCGACTCGACCGGAGCCCGGCTCGGGCGGTTGAGAACGAGCCCGAGCGCACCGTCGGCGGGAGAGTGGGCGAGCAGCAGGATCACGGTGCGGGCGAAGGTGGGCTCGGTCATGCCCGGTGTGGCGAGCAGCAGCTTGCCGGTGAGCGGAGGTGCCACCCGTCCATCGTGCCGCGCCGCGATGAACGACGGGCGTTGGGGTGGACCTGCTCAAGGTGCTGGCCCCGCGAGACGACCCATGGGGGAGGACCGGGCGTCGGTTCGTGGATGGACGGGGTCGAGCGAGCTCATGGCGACGACGTACGCGTACTCCGTGCGCGACCGCGCGGGCAAGATAGTCAACGGCACACTCGAGGCCGACTCCCCGGCGCTGGTGGCGAACAAGCTGAAGGGGATGGGCTTCGCTCCCGTCTCCATCACCGAGACCAACACCGGGATGAAGCGGGAGCTGAAGATCCCGGGGTTCAGCGGCGACAAGGTCAAGCTCAAGGACCTGGCTGTCATGTCGCGACAGTTCGCGACGATGATCAGCAGCGGCCTGTCGCTGCTGCGCTCGCTGACGATCCTGTCCGAGCAGACCGACAACAAGGCGCTGGCGAAGACCCTGTCCGATGTGCGCAACGACATCGAGACGGGCTCGGCTCTGTCGGTGGCGATGGGCAAGCACTCGCCGAAAGTCTTCCCGTCGCTGATGGTCAACATGATCCGCGCCGGCGAGATCGGCGGCTTTCTCGACTCGGTCCTGCTGCAGGTGGCCGAGAACTATGAGGCCGAGGTCAAGCTGCGCGGCAAGGTGAAGTCGGCGATGACCTATCCAGTTGTCGTCTTCGTCATGGCCATCTTGGCCGTCATTGGCATGCTGCTGTTCATCGTTCCGGTCTTCGCGGGTCTGTTCAAGTCGTTGGGCGGCACGCTGCCGCTGCCGACCCGGATCCTCGTGCTCATGAGCAACATTCTGAAGACGTGGTTCCCCGTCCTCATGGTGCTGCTGATTGTCGGCGTCACCGTATGGCGCAAGGTCAAGCACAAGCCGGGCGTGCGCGACGTCGTGGACCCGCTCAAGCTCAAGCTGCCGGTGTTCGGACAGCTGTTCAGCAAGATTGCGCTGGGCCGGTTCGCTCGCAATCTCGGCACGATGATGCGCTCAGGCGTGCCCATCCTGCAGAGCCTGGAGATCGTGGCCGGCACCACCGGCAACGTCGTGCTCACCCGGGCATTGAACGACGTTCAGGAGAGTGTGCGCTCTGGTGAGTCGCTGACTTCACCCTTGGCCGAGCACAGGGTGTTCCCGCCCATGGTGGTGCAGATGATGGCTGTCGGTGAGGACACCGGCGCCCTCGACACCATGCTCGGCAAGATCGCGGAGTTCTACGACCAGGAGGTCGAGTCGACCACCGAGTCGCTGACAGCCCTCATCGAGCCGCTGATGATCGCGTTCCTTGGTGGCGTGGTCGGTTCCATGATCGTCGCGATGTACATGCCGATCTTCAAGATCTTCGACCTGATCAAGTAGTGGCGTCGGTGCCGGCGACGGCGGCTCCCGCGGCTCACGCAATCGGGTGACAAGCGGTTTCAGGTCTCAAGGGCCGGCTCCGGTCATCCGAATACCTGGTTGTTAGAGAGCCGTACCGGACCCCCTCCGCCGGAGAGTGTCCGAAGTCGTGACCGGAAGAGCCGGGAGCGACTGGGTACGCCGGTCGGCCTCGTCTCGTCATCGAGAAA
>JAABUM010000736.1_pt1 | contig 54502 bp, 48 predicted proteins | sample 5559161 | NCBI WGS metagenome assembly JAABUM01 (sample SAMN10711868, study PRJNA513369) | rock metagenome | isolation source: Antarctica rocks | place: Antarctica: Victoria Land, Siegfried Peak nord
GCCAAGCCCATCACGTGGACCTACACCGGCCGCGTCACGCCCGCGGAGCAGGCGCACACCACCCCCGCGCCGTCCATAGACGCGCGCGCCGCTTAATCTGCGGAAGGTTTTCAGGCGAAAGGTACTACAAGGCTAGCAGCCGCCGCTAGAAGTGTCAAAAAGGACGCTATTATAAATACGCTCTTATATATCAAAAATCGCCGCGAATTTGCGAAAAGGGGCGTGGAGGAACGGTGCGTAACCCCGATCCCGCCATGCCTCGTAGCAAGCCTGGCGACGCCGGCGATAGGGCGCGTGGGTTACGGGTACGGTGCGACGATGCGAACTCAAACGTAGAACATTTGCGACGCTTGCTCGCGCAGCTCCTCCTGGCGGCGCGCGAGGTCGGCGATCGTCACGGACCCGAAGAGCTCGCTGAGGAGGATCTGCGCGCGACCGACGAGCTCGACGATCGAGCCGACCTCATGATGCTCCCCCTCGTCGCCGTCCTCGCCAGACGGCTCGAGGATGGCGCCCTCGAGCGCCTCCACGACCTCCAACACGGTGATGGCGGCGGCCCGCCGCGCCAGCGCGCACCCGCCGAGCGCCCCGCGGTGGCTGTGCACCATCCCTGCGTTGCGCAGCGCTGTGATCTGCTGCTCGAGGAAACGCTCGGGGATGCGCTGGCGCGCCGCGATGTCGCGCGTGGTCAGCCGTCCGCCGCCGCGTTCCTGCTCGATGGCCATGGCGATGAGCGCGAGCAGGCCATATTCGGTCTTCTTGGAGAACCTCACCCCGCGGCTCCTTCGTGGGCGGACGCTAGCGCCATCCTTCGATGATACTCCATCGGGCGACACGCGGGCGCGCCCCTGTGCAAATAGCCCATGCCGGGGTAGCGTCCGGTCTGCGATACTCTTAGGAGTTTATCCGGGAAACGATGAGTGAGGGTCAAGGGGGCGCATGACCGCGATCGACGAGAACAGTACATCCGACGCGCGACAGACGGGCGGGCGGCCGGGCGGGCGGCCGGGCGGCCGGGCGGGCAGACGGGCGGCCGGGCGGGCAGACGGGCGGGCGGGCAAGCCCTCCAAGGTGCTCCTGCTCGGCTCGGGCGCCCTCAAGATCGGCGAGGCCGGCGAGTTCGACTACTCGGGGTCGCAGGCGCTCAAGGCGCTCAAGGAGGAGGGTGTCGAGGTCGTACTCGTCAACCCCAACATCGCCACCGTGCAGACCGGCGCCGGGCTGGCCGACCGCGTCTACTTCCTCCCCGTCGAGCCCTCCTTCGTCGCCCGCGTGATCGAGCGGGAGTGGCCCGAGGGCATCCTGCTCTCCTTCGGCGGTCAGACGGCGCTCAACTGCGGGCTGGCCTTGTGGCGCGACGGCACCCTGGCCCGCTACGGCGTGCGCGTGCTCGGCACGTCCCCCGAAACGATCGAGGCCACCGAGGACCGCGACCTGTTCGTGCGCAAGCTGGCCGAGATCGGCGTGCGCACCGCGCGCTCCGGGGCCGCTACGACAGCGAACGCCGCCGTCGAAGCCGGCCGCGCGCTCGGCTTCCCCGTGATCCTGCGCGCCGCCTTCGCGCTCGGCGGCGAGGGCTCGGGCGTGGCGCGCGACGCCGAGGAACTGCGCGAGCTGGCCGGCCGCGCCCTGAGACGCGCCCCACAAGTGCTCGTCGAGGAGTACCTGGGCGGCTGGAAAGAGATCGAGTACGAAATCGTGCGCGACCAGGCGGACAACTGCATCGCCGTCTGCAACATGGAGAACTTCGACCCCATGGGCGTGCACACCGGTGAGAGCATCGTCGTCGCGCCCTCGCAGACGCTCACCAACGACGAGTACCAGACCCTGCGCTCCGTTTCCATCGAGACCATCCGCCACCTCGGCGTCATCGGCGAGTGCAATATCCAGTTCGCCCTCGATCCATCGGCCCCCTCTCTCCCTGACGCGGGAGAGGGGGTGGGGGAGGTGAGGACCCGGTACCGCGTGATCGAGGTCAACGCGCGCCTCTCGCGCTCCTCGGCCCTCGCCTCCAAAGCGACGGGCTATCCCCTGGCCACCATCGCGGCCAAGCTCGCGCTCGGCTATACCTTGCCCGAGCTGCCCAACACGGTGACGGGGCAGACCACGGCTTGCTTCGAGCCGGCGCTCGACTATGTGGTGGTCAAGTACCCGCGTTGGGACCTCGACAAGTTCCGCCGCGTCGACACCACGCTCGGCTCCTCCATGAAGAGCGTCGGCGAGGTCATGGCTATCGGGCGCACCTTCGAGGCCGCGCTGCAGAAGGCCGTGCGCGGGCTCGGCTACGGCTACGACGGGCTCGGCATGGTCGCCTACGAAGAGCAGGAGCAAGAGCAGGAACGCGACGAGGCGATACCCGACGAGGGGATCGACGAGGCGGCGCTGGCAAGGCCCACGCCCGAGCGCCTCTTCACCATCGTGGCCGCGCTGCGCCGCGGTATGGCCGCGGGGCGCATCTCCGCGCTGACCGGCATCGACCGCTGGTTTATCGAGCGCGTGGCCTACCTCGTGGTCCTGGAACAAGAAGTGCAGGGGCAGCCCGACGGCGCCCTCGACGCGGGGCTGCTGCGTCGCCTCAAGCGCGCCGGCTTCTCCGACCGCCTGGTGGCCGCGCTCTCGCGGCGCACGGAGGAAGACGTGCGGGCGCAGCGCGTCCGCGAAGGGGTGACCCCCGTGGTCAAGAGCATCGACACGCTCGCCGCCGAGTACCCGGCGCGTACCAACTACCTCTATATGACCCACGGCGACACTTACTCCGACGTCGAGCCGGCGACGGAAACCGACCCGAGGAAGATCATGGTGCTGGGCTCAGGCCCCTACCGCATCGGCTCGTCGGTCGAGTTCGACTGGTGCACCGTCACCGCGGCCGCGACCTTGCGGGCGCGCGGCTACAGCGTGGTTATGGTCAACAACAACCCCGAGACTGTTTCGACCGACTACGACATCTGCGACAAGCTCTACTTCGAGGAGCTCTCGTTCGAGCGTGTGCGCGACATCTACGAGGTCGAGCGCCCCGCCTACGTGGTGCTCTCCATGGGCGGGCAAACCCCCAACAACCTTGCGCTCGGACTGCACGCCGAGGGTATCCCCGTGCTAGGCACCTCGCCGATCTCGATCGACCGCGCCGAGGACCGCCACAAGTTCTCGGCCCTGTGCGACGAGCTGGGCATCGCCCAGCCGGCCTGGGCCGAATTGGCCTCGCCGGAGCAGGCGGCCCGTTTCGCCGCGCGGGCCGGCTATCCCGTGCTGGTGCGGCCGAGCTATGTGCTCTCGGGCTCGGCCATGAACGTGGCCTACAACGCGGCGCAGCTGCGCGACTATCTGCGCCTGGCGCGCGTCTCCAACGAGCACCCTATCGTGGTCAGCAAATTTATCGAGGGAGCCAAAGAGATCGAGATCGACGCCGTGGCGCAGCGCGGGAAACTGGTCATCTACGCTCTCTCCGAGCACGTCGAGAACGCGGGGGTGCACTCGGGCGACGCCACGGTGATGGTGCCGCCGCAGCGGGTCTACCTCGACACGATGCGCCAGGTCAAGACCATCGCCGAGCGCCTGGCCGGCGCGCTGGCCATCACGGGGCCGTTCAACATCCAGTTCCTGGCCCAGGAGGGGCGCGTGCAGGTGATCGAGCTCAACCTGCGCGCCAGCCGCTCCTTCCCCTTTGTTTCCAAGGTGACCGGCTACGACTTCGCCGATCTCGCGGTGCGCGCTATGCTGGGCGAGGACGTGGAAGGAACCTACCAGACGGTCGACCTCGACTACGTGGGCGTCAAGGCGCCGCAGTTCTCGTTCTCACGCCTCAAGGGGGCCGACCCCATCCTGCGCGTGGAGATGGCCTCGACGGGCGAGGTCGGCACGTTCGGGCGCGACCTGCACGAGGCCTACCTCAAGAGCCTCATGGCCGTGGGCACGCGCCTGCCGCGCCGCTCGGTCTTCCTGAGCCTGGGCGGGGACGACAACAAGCGCGACTTTCTCAAGTCGGCCAGGCGTCTGCATGAACTGGGTCTGCAGCTCTACGCCACGCGCATGACCTCGGCCTACCTGACCGCGCACGACATCCCCAACACCCAGGTCTACAAGGTGCGCGAGCGGGGCGCGCCAACGATCATCGACCTCCTGGTCGAGCGGCGTATCGATCTCCTGATCAACGTGACCGACGAATTCGCCCTGGAGCAGTTCGAGGACGACTACACGATCCGGCGCGCCGCCATCGACTACAACGTCCCGCTGCTGACCAACCTGCAGGCCGCACGCCTGTTCGTCGCCGCCATTGCGCGCTACAAGCCCGAGGATCTTGTCGCCGCCCCCTGGGACGAATACGTCACTATGAAGAGCGTCGAAGCCCCCGCTACCCCTACCATCTCGCACACGGGGTAAGCATGTAAGCGTAAGCGAACGAGCAAGGACGCTATGGCATGACTAGCCGCGACATCCTCTCCGCCCCCGCGCCGCCCGCCGACGCGCGCATCGCCTATGGCGATGGGCCACAGCAGTTCGGCGACCTGCGCCTGCCCACGGGTGAAGCTGGAGGAGACGCTCGACCCCGCCCCGTCGTGATGGCGATCCATGGCGGCTTCTGGCGCGCCGCGTTCAACCTGGACTATATGGGCCACCTATGCGCCGCGCTGAGGGAGGCGGGAATCGCCACGTGGAACGTGGAGTATCGTCGGGTCGGCGAGGCCGGCGGCGGGTGGCCCGGTACTTTCCGGGACCTCGCCCAGGCCGCCGATCACCTGCGCGCGCTCGCCCCGCGCTACAACATTGACCTGGGGCGGGTCGTGACGCTCGGCCACTCGGCCGGAGGCCACTTGGCCCTGTGGCTCGCCGCGCGCCCGCGCATCCCGGCGGACGATCCGTTGTACGACCCCGCGCCGCTGACGCCGCGCGCGGCCGTTGCCCTGGCCGGCGTCGTCGACCTGCGCGAGGCCTGGCGGCTCGACCTGGGCGACGGCGCCGTGCGGGAGCTGATGGGCGGCGCGCCCGACGAATACCCCGCGCGCTATGGCGCGGCGTCCCCGGCCGCGCTGCTCCCGCTCGGCGTCCCGCAGGGGCTCGTGCACGGCACGGCCGACGACCGCGTCCCCTACGCGCTCGGCCGCGACTACCAGGCGCGCGCGGTCGCACACGGCGACGACGCGCGGCTCATCACGCTCGAGGGGGCCGACCACTTCACGCTCGTTGATCCACACCTGCGCGAGGGGCGAACGGTTATCGAAACAGTATCGTCTTTGTTGTGAGAGGCAAGACGCTCACATAGACGGTGGCGGATGCGCGGGTATCTGCCAAACGAGGCATACGAATAGCAACGAATCGACAACAGCTGTCAGGTCAATCCGCCCCATCGGCAGCGATTGCCAGCTAGCGGCTCTCACCGAGGCGGCGGCTGACCTGCGGGCGGCGCAGCTTGTGGAGGGCCTGCGCCTCGATTTGGCGCACGCGCTCGCGCGTGATGCTCATCTTCTCGCCGATTTTCTCCAGCGGATAGACGTGGCCGTTGCCCAGACCAAAGCGCAACTGCAACACCAGGCGCTCGCGCGGCGTCAGCGTCTCCTCGAGCACCCTATGCGTCTCATCCTTGAGGATGCGCTCGTAGGCGCGCTCGTCGGGCGCCTTGGCCATCTCGTCGACGATGAAGTCACCGAGCTCGCCCTCGTCCTCCTCGCCGACCGGTGTCTCCAGCGAGATCGGCGCGCGCGTGGCCTTGAGCGCCTGCTGCGCCTCGTACATGCCCACGCCAAGCGCGGCGGCAAGCTCCTCCTCGTTCGGCTCGCGGCCGAGCTCGTTGGTGAGGCGCTGCGTCACGCCGTACATCTTGCTCAAGGCCTCGCCCATGTGCACGGGCAAGCGGATGACACGACTCTTGTCCGCGATGGCGCGCGTGATGGACTGGCGGATCCACCACACGGCGTAGGTGGAAAACTTGTAGCCGCGGCGCCAGTCGTACTTCTGGACGGCGCGCATCAGGCCGATGTTGCCCTCCTGGATCAGGTCGAGCAAACTCAGGCCGCGGCCGAGGTATTTCTTGGCCACGCTGACGACGAGGCGCAGGTTGGCCAGCACGAACTCCTGGATCGCCGTCGGGTCACCGGCCTCGACGCGCTTGGCTAGTTCGATCTCCTGGTCGAGGGTCAAGAGGCGCACGTTGCCGATCTCGCGCAGGTACGTCTGGACGAGATCGGTGTCGCCGGGCTCGGTCTCGAGCGCGTTGAGTGTCGCGGCAATCTCCTCGTCGCCGTCGTGCTGGCGCGCCTCGGCGGCGCTATCGACGATCTCGACGTTAGAGTCCAACAGGCTCGTGGCGATGGCCTCGAGGTCGGCGCTCTCCGCGCCGTCGCGCCCGCTCAACGCGTCGAGATCGGCGCGGCGGACGTAGCCGCTCTCACGTCCTTGCTCGATGAATGTCGCGATATCGGACCGACCCGACGACGCCTGCTCGCGCGGCTGTCGTGCCATCGTGTTCCTCCCGTGCTCGCTCTCATGGCCTATGGGTGTGAGATGGTCCTGGCCCACCCTCTACACGCTATACGTCGGAGCGTCCCGCTTAGATCACCCACGATATCCCTTTTCTATTACGTTCGAGGTGGGAGCAGGTTGCATGCCAAAGAGGGTAATCTCCGTCCCCATGGCCGCGGCGACGGAGATGATGGCCGCGCCGGGGATCACGTTGAGGAACAGCAGCGCCCACAAGGCGTACCACTGCCAGGTCCGCAGCGCTTGGCCGAAAGTGAAGTTCGCGCCGGAGCTCTGCCCCGCCCGCGCGGCGGAGGGCTGTGCTCGCGCTGCGTTGAGGGTGGTGTGGTGGGCTCTGCCCCGCCCGCGCGGCGGAGGGCTGCCACCCCGCCGGCCGGTAGCCCTCCGGCGGGTTCTGCATGAACAGGGCGCTGCCGGCGACCAGGATGAGGTAGGCGACGCCGAGGATGGAGAAGACGCCCAGCACGCCCCGCGACTTGATCAGGCCCGGCACGACGAAGGACAGGATGGCGGAGCCAGCCCCGAAGCCAGCCACGGCGATACCCGTAATCAGGCCGCGCTTGTCCGGGAACCACTTGACCAGCGTGGCGATGGGCACGATGTATCCGAGGCCGAGCCCGATGCCGCCGAGCACGCCGTAGGTCAGGTAGAGCAGCGGCAGGTTATGCGCGGAGAAGCGGGCCAGGAAAATGCCGAGTCCGTAGAGCACGCCCGCCGTGACGCCCACGATGCGCGGGCCGGATCGATTCATCCACAGGCCGCCGAAGTACGCGGCGAAACCGATGACCACGAGCGCGATGGTGAAGGTCAGCGTCACATCCGTCTTGCTCGCCGGTATCAACTTGCCCGCCGCGTCCTTGTGCCCGTCAACGGTCTGCAACGCCTTGACGAAGAGGCTTCAGCCGTAGATACCGCCGAGCGAGAGCTGCATCACCACGCCGGCCGCGGCGATCAGCCAGCGATTGGCGCCTGCCGTGGGCGCCGCCGTCGCGGCGGCCCCGGCTATCCTGTTAGCCCCGATTGCCATGTCCTATCCCCTCCTTGCTCGTGTTCGACGATGAACACATCGGTGACTGTGGGGCGTGTCACAACGCGATCTATACATCCCTTTATGTGTGTATGTGCGCCGGACAAGGCTGTCCTCTACCGATCGCGTCGCTGAGAAGGTGTCACGATGTACCCCCTCTGCCCCAGCCGGGGGCGCGGCGCGATGGCTTGGTGGCCTCGAGCGTGCCCTCGCGGTCGAGCGCCGACTTGTGCCCCGCGAACACGACACCGTAGCGCAACAGCAGCCCGGAGGCGATGGTCATGGCGGACGCGGCCAGGGCGAGTCCGCTCTTGCGCCCCGTCGCGCGCAGCCCGATCACTTCGAGGACCGGCGCGCCGGCGATGCCGGCCACCGCCCCGGCCATGATCAGGCCCGTCACGCCGTTGAGCAACGGCTTGACGGCCTTGCCCGATGTGGTCAGGTAGCCCGCGAGCGCCGCGACCTCGGTCGCGCTCAGGATGAGGTCGAGCCTCGCCAGCCCTTCGTCCTCCTCGCCGCCCCGCAGCGTCGCAGCCAGCGTCGTCACCGCCGCCCCGGTGCTGAGCGACGAGGCCATGAACAAGCCGCCCAGCAGCGGGCTGGTGAACCACAGGGGGACGCTGCTCGTGCCCAACAGCACGCCGGTGTAGCCGCCGAGCGTGAGCGCCGAGGGGATGCCCGCCGCGGCCAGCACGCGCCGCGGCAAGAGGCGCAGCAGGGGACCCACGACCGGGAGCTCGACCTCCTCGGAGAGAGCGCGCATGGCCGTGGCCGCGGCGAAGGCGCCGTGCAGGCCCAGCGCCCACGCGCCCAGGTTCATCGGCGAGGAAGGCTTAAAGATGCGCAGCATGTGGTAGAAGCGCGAGCGCCGCCCCAGGTCGTGGATCAGCAGGACCGGGCAGGGCGCCATCGCCACGAAGGCCACGTAGTGGGCGGTGCGCGCCAGCCCCTGCCGTCGCGGCCCGCCCACGAGGTCGGCCAGCGAGCCCAGCACGAACGCCCCGCAGGAGATGCCCCCCGAGAAGAAATATAGGGAGATGTCGTGGCCCCACGGCGGCTTGACCAGGATCGGCACATCGCGGTAGGCGTCGCGCGTGCGCACGTGCGCGGCGCCGCGCTCGCCCTGGTTGACACCCGACGAGCCGTTGCTGTACGCGCCCCGGCCGACGTTGCCCTCGGCGTCGATCTTCGTGCGGCTATCCTTGGTCTGTAGTACCGGCAGGTCTCGCATCACCATCTGGCTGTCCTCATCTAGCTATCCTCATCTAGCTGTCCTCCCTACTCTTCCCCGGAACTCGCGAGCGTGAGGGCGCCGACGACGCTGAGCCCGATGCCGACCACCGCGCTCCAGAAGTAGCGGTGCGGCATCATCGCGCTGGGGCGACGCGGCGCCTCGGGCAGGTTGTAGGCGGCAGGCTCGTCGGTGAGCAGGAAGAAGGCGTTGAGGCTTTTGTACTCGCCGGCGTCGTCGGCCCCATACAAATAGGCATTGTTCTCGCCGCGCGCGCGCAGGTCCTCGACCCGCGCGCGGGCGTAGGTCTGGAGTTCGGACACGGGTCCGAAGCGGATCGAGTCGGTCGGGCAGGCCTTGGCGCAGGCCGGCTCGAGCCCATCGCGCTGGCGGTCGTAGCACAAGGTGCACTTGTGCGCGCCGCCGTCCTCCTCGCTGCGCCCGAGCACGCCGAAGGGGCAGACTACGACGCAGTAGCCGCAGCCGTTGCAGATGTCGTTCTGCACGTACACGTCGTCGTACTCGTTGCGGATGAGCGCGCCGGTGGGGCAGGCCTCCTGGCAGGGCGCCGCGGCGCAGTGCTTGCACACGTCGCTGTTGAAGAGCCATTTCACGCCGCCATCGGGCAGCGCCTGCTCAGTGAAGCTGACGTGCCGCCACGTGGTGGCCGAGAGGTGCAGCGTGTTGTCGTAGCTCTGGCCCGACCACTTGTTGCCGTCGGACGGCAGAGCGTTCCACTGCTTGCAGGCCACTTCACAGGCCTTGCAGCCGATGCAGATCGTTGAGTCGGTGAAGAAGCCCATCGGCTCGTGCGCCGGCGGGGGCTCCATGATGGTGATACCTTCGAGGAGGCCCGGGGCAATGTCCCCGTTCGCACCCGTGGGCGGGCTATGGTGATCTTTGATATTCATGCCGTGCGTCCTTCCGGCTGGGCCTGGTGCGCCGTGCCGGCCATCGGCTCGGCCTGCGCGCGCGGCGCGACCGGGACCGACGGGATGTCGGACGGCTGGTCCAGACGACCCTTGCGTATCTGGCAGGTGAACGCCTTGGACTCGTGCATGCTCACGTTGGGGTCGCTCTCGATCGCCGAGAGTTCGTTGGCCTGGCTCCCGGCGACCTCGCCGCTGTAGCCGAAGTGAATCGGCAACCCGACCTGATGCATGACCCGCCCGTCGACGCGCAGCGGTTGGATGCGCGGCGAGACCATGGCGCGTGCCTCGATGGTGGAGCGCGGGGACGAGATGAGCACCCAGTCTCCGTGCGCGACCCCGCGCTCGGCGGCGAGCTCCGGGCTCATCTCCACGAACATGGCGGGCTGCAACTCGTTGAGCCAGCTGTCGAAGCGGCTCATCGGCCCCGAGAGGTAGTGCTCGGTGAGGCGGTAGGTGGTGAGCACGATCGGGTACTCGTCGTCCATCGGCATCACCGGGTTCATGGGTACCTGGTCGAGTTGCGCCATGGGGTTGGAGCGTTGCTTGTAGAGCGCGTTGCCCACGGGCGACTCCACCGGCTCGTAGTGCGTGGGCAGCGGGCCGTCCTTGACGCCGCTGGGCGCGAAGAGCCAGTCCTTGCCGTCGGGCTTGAGGATGAAGGGCGAGTCGCCGTCGATGGCGTCCAAACCTTTTGCGCCGGGGGCGGCGCGGTAGTCGGGCCGCTTGCTGGCCGGGAAGTCCGGCACATCAGGTCCGGCCCACGCGCCCCGCGCCTCGTCCCAGTACATATACTTCTTGCGCTCGCTCCAGGGCCGGCCCTCGGGGTCGGCGCTGGCGCGGTTGTACATGATACGCCGGTTGGCCGGCCAGGCAAAGGCCCAGTTAGGATTGACGCGCGCGTTGGGGTCGGAGATCCGGTCGGCGGCGCGGTTGTGCTCGTCGTCTGGGAAGACGCCCGCGTAGATCCAGCAGCCGCAGGCCGTGCTACCGTCGTCCTTGAGCGCGTCGAAGCCGGGGATCTGCCCCCCGCCGGCCACGGTGTAGCCGTTGATCTCCTTGAGCACCTTCTCGGCCGAAGGCTCGTCCGCGATGCGGCTGACCGTGCCGTCGGGCAGGGTCTCGGGGCCCTCCTGCCCGTAGTCCCAGGTCATGTTGAGCAAGCCCCGATCGCGGGGGGCTGTGCTGCCCTTGTACAGCTCCCTGAGGCGGTTGCCCAGGTGGTACATGAAGTGCAGGTCCGAGCGCGCCTCGCCGGGCGGGTCGACCGCCTTGTCGTGCCACTGCACCAGGCGCTGCGTGTTGGTCAGCGTGCCGGACTTCTCGGCCATCAGCGCGGCGGGCAGGAAAAACACCTCCGTCTTGATAGAGGCGGGGTCGGGGTTGTCGGGCCCCTCCTTCCAGTAGGTGGCGCTCTCGATAGGGTAGATGTCGCGCACGACGAGCCAGTCGAGCTGGCGCAGCGCCTCGCGGTTGAGCCGTGCATTGGGCGTTCCCATGGCCGGGTTCTGCCCGATCAGGAAAAAGCCCTTGACCTTGCCCTCGGCCATACGGATCATCGTGGGCAGGTGCGAGTGGTCCTCGGTCACGCGCGGGAGCCAGCCGAAGCCGTAGTCGTTCTCCGCGGTGGCCGCGTCGCCGTACCACGCCTTGAGGAAAGAGACCATGTACTTGGGCAGGTTGGCCATGAGGCCGTAGTCGATCCGCTCCTGCTCGAGGTAGCCGGCCAGCGTATCGTGGTCGCGCCCGGCGACGGGCTGCGAGATGTAGCCGGGGAGCATGTTGTAGAGCGTGGGGATGTCGGTCGAACCCTGGATGCTGGCGTGACCGCGCATGGCCATAATGCCGCCGCCCGGGCGGCCCATGTTGCCGAGCAAGAGCTGCAGCATCGCTCCCGTGCGGATGATCTGCACGCCGTTCACATGGTGTGTCCAGCCGACGGCGTAGACGAGCGCGCTGGTGCGCTCGCGCCCCGAGTTGGCCATCAGGGCCTCGGCCACCTCCATGAACTGCTCCGCCGTGCAGCCGCAGATCTGCGCCACCATCTCGGGGGTGTAGCGCGCGTAGTGCCGGCGCAGGATGTTGAGCACGCAGTTGGGGTGTTGCAGCGTCGGGTCGGTCTCCGGCTTGTTCGAGGAGAGCTGGCCCGACGTCTGCGAGCGCATCTCGCCCTTCACCTCCGCCGGCGTGTTCGTATTGGGCTGGCCGCCTTCGCTGGCGTAGTGCCAGTCCGTGTCGGTCTGGTTATATGTGTTGGTTCCTTCGTCGAAGCCCGAGAAGAGGCCGCCGTTGTCCTCGGCGTCGACGTACCCGTCGCCGATGATCGTGGCCGCGTTGGTGTAAGCCAGCACATACTCTTTGAACCAGCGCTCCTGTGTGAGCACTTGGTGGATGAGGCCGCCCAGGAACGCGATGTCGGTCCCGGCCCTGATGGGTGTGTAGTCGGTGCAGCAGGCCGATGTACGGCTGAAGTGCGGGTCGACGTGGATGAGCTTTGCGCCCCTCTCGCGCGCCTTCATGGGGAAGCGGAACCCCACGGGGTGCGCCTCGGCCATATTCGAGCCCATGATCAGGATGCAATCGCTGTTCTGCAGATCTTCCTGGCTACCGGTGGCCGCGCCGCGGCCGTACGTGGCGCCCAGACCGGGCACCGAGGCGCTGTGTCATATGCGGGCCTGGTTCTCGACCGAGATGATGCCGAGGTTGTTGAACAGCTTCTTGATCAGGTAGTTCTCTTCGTTGTCCAAGGTAGCGCCGCCGAGGTGCGCCATCGCCGTGGTGTGGTTGACGATGACGCCCGCGTCATCGCGCTCCACGAAGGTGGCGTCGCGGGTCTCCTTGACCTTCTGAGCGATGCGCTCCATGGCCCAGTCGAGCGGCTTCTCCTGCCACTCCGTGGCATAGGGCGCGCGGTAGAGCGCCGTCTTCACGCGGTGCGGGTTGATGGTGTACTGGAAGGTGTTGGAGCCCTTGGGGCAGAGCGTGCCCTCGTTGATGGGCGAGCGCGGGTCGCCCTCGATGTCGACGATCTTGCCATCTTTGACCCAGACCTGCTGCGCGCAGCCGACGGCGCAGTAGGGGCACAGGCCGTCGACTTTTGTCGCGCCGCGCAGGCGCGAGTGCTTGCCGATCGACGCGGGGCTGAAGGGCTGAGGGCTGTTACCGAGGCGCCAGAACACGTTGCGCTTCTCGAGCCGGTCGAACTTGATGGCCATAGATACTACCTTCCTGAGCAGACGACACGCGACACGACGGGGCGCCCACGGGGCCGGATAGATATGCGTACGGATACTATACCAGTTGGAGCAGTCGCAGGTCCTACAGGCCCTCAGCCAGGGCCATGTCATTTTACGGCTTCGGGTGACTTCGGGGCGCTTCGCTTCATGCGTCTGGTACGATACGTAGTATTGCGCCGCGCCCCTCCCCATCGACCGGCGATGCGGGGAGGGAGGCGAGCGCACGGGAGACCCCATGCCGCCCACGCGTTCCGACGACATCCGCGACTATGCCTTCGCCGACCGGGCGCTGGCCCTGCGCACGCGCGCGCATTTGACCGGGCGCGCGTTGGCCGCGCTGCTCGGGGTGAGCGCCCGCGCCATCCAGGCGTGGGAGTCAGGCTTCGCCTACCCCACGATCACGCGCCTCCAACTCCTGATTGCCCTGTATCTGGAGCGCGGCGCGTTCGGGGCCGGGCGCGACGCGCGCCTGGACCTGCTGCATGAGCGGATGGACATCACGGGCCTGACCGGCGTGACGGAGGCGCAGCGGAGGACGCTGGTGGGTTTGGGCGCTATAGAGAACCGCACGTGGCCGGGGTCACTTTGCCGGCCGTTTCGCTCATACCGATGTCTTCCACGGCTGTTTTCCACGGCGCGCCCCCGACTGGGCCGGCGCGAGGAACTGATATCCTATTGCTTATGGACACTGGAACTCTGGCGCGCGTCGACGAGGTGCTCGTCGCCTTCGACGGGCAGGAAACGAGTATCAGCGCGGCGGGGCGCGAGAACACCAAGACCGTCAACCGGGTGGCCCGCTTCGTCGCGCTCAAGCGCGTCGGCGGCGAGAAGACGTTCCAGCGCAACGTCTCGCGCTACAGCGTCGACGGGTCGGGGCGCGACCTTCTAATCGGCGCCGAGCGCGCGGGGGGCGGCGTGTGGCGCCTCATCGCCCGCTGGATAGACGGATAGCCGTCCCCGCGGCTACGATTATGTCGACTGTTCTCCCCACGCTGGACGAGGCCCTCGCGGCGCTGCCACCGCCTTCGCGGCCGCTCAAAAAGCTCGCCCCCTCTTCCATCCCGCCTGCGCTGTGGCGCTCGGCGGCAGACCGTGCGCTCCTCTCCGGCGCGGACTGGAAACGCGCGCGGGCGCGCATCCTGGAGCGCGACGGCCGCCGCTGCGTCTACTGCGACTACGCCGCGGAGCGCGGCCTGGAGGTCAACCACATCAGCGGCAACAGCCGCGACGACCGCGCCGAGAACCTTGAAACGGTCTGCGCCCTGTGCCACCGCGTCCTGCACGCGGGGCGCTCCGCCGCGGTCCACGGCTCGCTGCTCCTTTTCGCGCGCGCGGCGGTCGACCAGAACACGATCCAGCGCCTGTGCTGGCATTTCCGCCAGGGCTCGCGCGGCGCGGGCCGCCTGCCCGACCGCCCCCTGATGGCGCTGCTCGGATTGGCCGACGGGCGCCCCTTCCACATGGACGAGGCCTACCTCGCCAAGCTGCGGGGCTACGTGGTCGAGCGATACTGGCTGCTGGAGCGCGGCCGCTAAGGCTGACATACACCCGTCGCCCATGCCGTGCTACGCTATGGGCGTGGATAGTGTGAAGGGACGCAAAGTGGGGCATGGTCAACGCGCTGCTTCCCTCGCTGGCCGGCTTCCTCACCGTGTTGCCCGAGGAGGCGACGCCGTCGTCCCCGGAGCAACCCCCGGTCGAGGCCGTCGCGGGGCGCTAGATGCGAACCTCGTACGCAACGTCGCGCGACCGCAGTCGCCGCACGCTGCCATGCGACCGCAGTCGCAGGCTTATTCCGTACAGTCAAGCTGGAAGCATTTAGCACCCTCCCCTCTTCCTGCGTCCGCTCGCGCGACATAGCGCGCTGCCTTCACACCTCGCGCAGGGACGTTGGTTGCCGGCCGTCGACGTCGGCGAAGCCGTAGTCGACCGCGAGTTCCGCCGCGACCATCACCTGCCCCGACTTGCGCATGACCTCGGGGTCCGCCGCCAGGGCCGCGACGGCGCGCCCGATGAACTGGGGCGACTCGGAATTGGATCAGGTCGAAATGCTCCGCCGCGCGCAGGACGCTTTCCGTGTGCACCAGGCCCGGGTAGAGTGAGACGGCGGCGACATTGTGCGGGCGCAGGTCGTGCGCCATGCACGCGGCCATGCGGTCGTCTGCCGCCTTGGCGACCCCGTAGGCGACGCCGCTGTCGTCTTTTCGCGCCGCGAAGAAGGAGATGTTCACGATGAGGCCGCTCCGCCGCGGAACCATCAGCGGCGCGGCCAGGGCGCTGCAGACGTAGTGCGCCCGCACGCCGGCCCCGAACATGGCGTCCCAGCGCGAGAGCGGCGCGGTCCAGAAGCCCTCTTCCCGCCAGAACTCCGTGCCGTCCCAGAAGTGCTCGTAGCCGCCCCACACGTTGTTGACGAGGATGTCCAGGCGACCGTGGTCGGACTCGATGCGCGCGAACAGGGCCACGACCTCCCCGTCGTCGCGGTGGTCGCAGCGGACGCCGATGGCACGACCGCCGAGCCGCTCGGCATCCTCGACCGTCCCCCCGATGGTCCCCGGCAGCCCCCCCACGCCCTGCCCCTCCTCGACGGTGCGTCCCGTGACGTAGACCGTCGCGCCGGCCTCGGCCAATCCGAGGGCCACACCCTTGCCCACGCCCCGGCTCGCGCCCGTCACCAGGGCGACCTTTCCCTGCAACGCCTGCACTCGTATCACCTCCCAATCCCTATCTCACAGGATCATCATACGCCCTCGCACGCTGGCGCGCCGGCGGCGCGATTGTGCATGGATCGTTGCGGACGCGGTTCTGCATGGCGGACACTGGGGGCAGCCGGACGTGGATGCTCGACGGGACGAGATACAGGAGGCGCGTGGGCGATGACGGGACTAGAGATGCGGGAGCGGACGGCGGGGGAGCAAGCGCAGGCGCGGTACCTGCCGGAGTCGTGGCACGCGGCGTTGGGCGCGGAGACCGCGCAGCCCTACTTCGAGGAGCTGCGGCGCTTCCTGGTGGCCGAGCGGCGGGCGCACACGGTCTACCCGCCGCGGGGCGAGGTCTTCAGCGCGCTCGCGCTGACGCCCTTCGAGGACGTGCGCGTCCTCATCCTGGGTCAGGACCCTTACCACGGCCCGGGTCAGGCGCACGGCCTCGCCTTCTCGGTGCAGCCGGGCGTGCCCGCCCCGCCCTCGCTCGCCAATATCTACCGCGAGCTGCACGACGATCTGGGCTGCCCCGTCCCCGACAACGGCTACCTCGCGCCGTGGGCGCGGCAGGGCGTCCTGCTGCTCAACGCCGTGCTGACGGTGCGCGCGGGCGCCCCTACTTCGCACAAGGACCACGGGTGGGAGACCTTCACCGACGCTGTGATCCGCGCGCTGAGCGCGCGGGAGCGGCCCGTCGTGTTCGTGCTGTGGGGAGGCTACGCCGGGCGCAAGGCCGCGCTCGTCGACGCGACGCGCCACGCTATCTTGCGGGCGCCCCATCCCTCCCCGCTCTCGGCGCACAACGGCTTCTTCGGCAGCCGCCCGTTCTCGCGCATCAACAAGCTGCTGCGCTCCACCGGCAGCCCCGAGATCGATTGGTGTATCGCCAACCTTTAGAAGAATGACTGCCGGTTCGGGCGTGAGGGACGCCAATACGTCAGCCGATGCGCGTCGCGACGATCGCGGCCATCGTGGACCCCGTCAGGACCTCCGTCGCCGCCAGCCTCGGCTCGTTGAGCCAGAACTCGCGCACGGGATCGGGCTGCCCGCGCCACTCGTGCGGCCAGTGCTCTCCGGGTGTCATGTCGTCGAGGACGACCATGCCTCCCAGGGACAGCGCCCCCAGCACGATCTCCGCCTCGTCGCGCTTGGCCTTCGTGTCGGCGAAGAGCAGGTCGAACGGGCCGTGGTCCAGGATACCGTGCCAGTCGCCTTGCAGGACGCGCACGTTCGGGTAGGGGTCGAGGAGTGCGCGGGCCGCCTCCGCCCGTGCGGCGTCGAGCTCGACGGTGACGAAGGAAGCGCCGGGGACCAGCGCGCTCACGATCCAGGCCGCGCTCACGCCGCAGCCCGTGCCGATCTCGCCGATGCGACCGTCGCGCAGATGGGCGGTCAGCAGACGTAGGAGGCGTCCCACCTCGGGTGTACACGAATGCTCGAAGCGCACATGCTCGGCAATGTCCATGGCCTGCCGCACCAGTTGTGGAATCTCCGTCGTCGCCCGGTATGTCGCCATCCCCTCACCTTTCCTTGATGCGCTTGCTATACCTCCCTAGCCGCGCGACGGCGCGCCGAGCGCGATACCTTGTTATAGCCCATCTGTCCGGGCGCCACGGGATCTTGACGCTGGGTCGCGCACTAAGTATAGTTAATCGTACAGATTACCTGTACAGATCGGGCGTGAGTAGGCGCGTGAGGTGTTGGATGCCGACAAATATGGATGCGGTGAGCTATACCGAGGCGCGCGACCACCTCGCGGATTTATGGGACCGGGCGGTTGAGAACAGGGAAACGATCCGCCTCACCCGACGCGGCGTCGCGCCAGTAGTCTTGCTGGCCGCCGATGAGTACGACGGGCTGCTGGAGACCGCACACCTGTTGCGCTCGCCAGCGAACGCCGCGCGCCTATTGAGCGCGCTGGAGCGCGCACGGGCCAGCGAAGATACCCCGCGACCGCTGGACGAACTGCGCGCCGAACTCGACCGTGCCGAAGAGACGTAAGCGCCAAGAGCCGCTGTCCGTCGCCGTGGGGCGGCTAGCGGTCTTCCAGAGCGAGTTCAGGGAAGACCTGCGCTGGTGGACCCGGGAGCAGCCGAGGGTGGCGGAGCGCATCTGGGCGCTGGTCGAAGACGTCATGAAGACACCTTTCACCGGTACGGGCAAGCCGGAGCCCCTGCGGTATCTTGGCCCCAGTGTATGGTCGCGGCGCATTACGCAGGAGCATCGATTGGTCTATCTAGTGCGGGACGAGCGCATAGATTTCCTCCAGGGGCGCTACCACTATTGAGATGCGGTTTGGCGGACCCCCTGGAGGTGTCTCATGAGTTGTGCGTGGGGCGCGGTACAATGGAGGTGGGGGTGATAGAAGACTTATGACAACGACGATGAGGGAGGGCGAGGCGCGCGCCCTGGCGGGGAATCCATTCTTTTACCGGCGCCGGCGGACGCGCGTGGTGATGGTGGGCGACGTGGCCGTCGGCGGGGACAACCCGATCCGCGTGCAGTCGATGACCACCACGCGCACGCAGGACGTCGAGGCGACCGCTGCGCAGGCTGAGCGGCTCGTGCGGGCCGGCTGCGAGATCGTGCGCATCACCGCGCCGACCGTGCGCGACGCCAAGGCCATCGGCGAGGTGCGCGCGATCCTGCGCGGCAAGGGCATCAGGGTCCCCCTGGTGGCCGACATCCACTTCTCGCCCGAGGCGGCCCTGGCCGCGGCCGACCACGTGGACAAGGTGCGCATCAACCCCGGCAACTACGCCGACTCGCGCAAGTTCGCCGTGCGCGAGTATACCGACGCGGAGTACACGGCCGAGCTCGCGCGCATCGAGGAGCGCGTCACCCCCCTCATCCGTAGGCTCAAAGAGCGCGGCATCGCCCTGCGCATCGGCACGAATCATGGCTCGCTCTCCGACCGCATCACCAACCGCTACGGCGATACCCCACGCGGTATGGTCGAGTCGGCCCTGGAGTTCGTGCGCATCTGCGAAACGAACGGCTACCGGAACATCATCCTGTCCATGAAGGCCTCCAACCCCAAGGTCATGATCGAGGCCTACCGCCTGCTCGCCGCCGAGATGGCCGCGGAGGACATGGACTACCCCTTCCACCTCGGCGTGACCGAGGCCGGCAACGGCGAGGACGCGCGCATCAAGTCGGCCGTGGGCATCGGGGCGCTCCTGCTCGACGGCATCGGTGACACGGTACGCGTCTCGCTGGCCGAGGAGCCCGAGGAGGAGATTCCGGTCGCGCAAGCCCTGGCCGTGATGCTGCCACCAGCTCTAGTGGAACGGGGCGGGACGGCCGGGCTCGACGATCCCACGCTCGTCCCGTCGTGGGACCCGCTGAGCTACGCGCGCCGCCGCGCGCGCGCGATCACCCTCGGCGGCGCGACGATCGGTGGCGACGCGCCGGCCGCCGTGCTCACGCCGGCCCCGCGCGAGAGCGCGGGGGCGGGGACGGGAATGGGGACGGGGACGGGAACGGGCGAGGCAAACGGCGCGAACGCGCGCGCGTTGCCGATGGCCAGCGGTTTGGGCGCGCTACGCCGCGGCCCGCGCGCCGACGCCGTCCCGTTCGATGTCCACGATGAAGAAGACCTGGAGCGCCTCGCCGGGCTGGCCTGGAAGGGGACGGGCAAGATGCGCACGGCCCTCGTCGCACGCGGCGGCGAGCCCGCCCTGCTGGCGCGCGCCCTCGCGCACGCCGAGGCCGCCTATCTGCTGCTCGAGCCCGGCGCCGACCCCGCTCCGCTGTTCGAGGCCGCGCGCGCAGCGGGGAAGGCCCTGTTCCTGGAGTCTCGCTCGGTCGACGGGCTCGTTGAGGCCGCGCGCGCGGCGGTGGACGCCGGCCTGCGCGACATCGTCGTGTCCCTCTCCGCCGACCCCCACGATCACGCCCCCACCCCCCTGTCGACGCTGCACCGCCACCGCCTGCTGGTGGCGCGGCTCGCCGTCGCGGGGCTGGACGCGCCCGTGCACCTGCGCTACGCCGGAGATAACGATGGGGCGGAAACGCTCGTCCACGCCTCGGCGGCGCTCGGCGCCCTGTTATGCGACGGACTGGGGGACGTGGCGGGTGTGCAGGACGGCCAGGGGCGGCCGCTCGTCCCGCTGACGTTCAACCTGCTGCAGGCCACGGGCCGGCGCATCACCAAGACCGACTACGTGGCCTGCCCCTCCTGCGGGCGCACGCTCTTCGACCTGCAGAGCACCACCGACAAGATCAAGGAGCGCACCGCCCACCTCGTCGGCGTCAAAATCGCCGTGATGGGCTGCGTGGTCAACGGCCCCGGCGAGATGGCCGACGCCGACTTCGGCTACGTCGGCGGCGCGCCCGGCAAGGTCAACCTCTACGTCGGCAAAGAGACCGTCGAGCGCAACGTGCCCGAGGAGGAGGCGGCCGATCGCCTCGTCGACCTGATCAAGGCGCGCGGTCGTTGGGTCGAGGCTGCGGACGACGCGGACGACGCGGACGACGCGGACGACGCGGACGAAAGGGAGGGCTTGCTTTCCCCCTCGGCGCAGCCGGCGAGTTGAAGGAGGAGAGGGATGGATGAGGTGGAGGTAATCGTCCGTCCGAAGGCAGTTCCTCTACGCGCCGCGCAGCCGCCGGCTACGGGGCGGGGACGCTCGTGATGGGGCCGGCGCGCGTGCAGTGGACGACGTTGTCGCCGGCGCCCGCGTCGCAGTGGGAAACGCCGCCCCCGCCATTGATATGGTCGTCGCCGGGCCCCGTGATGATCCACTCTTCGCCGGCTCCGCCATTGATCTGGTTGTTGCCCGGACTGCTCCAGATCAGGTCCCTGCCGGCGCCGCCGTTGATGACGTTGTCGCCGCCGACCGCGCAGATCTTGACGTTGCCGCGCCCGGCGTTGATAGTGTAGCTGCCGTTGCGGGTCACGATCACGTCGCCGCCGCCCGTGCCGTTGACGATGGGACTGGCGGGGTTCGACACGGTGATGGTCGGCCTGGAGCCGAAGCACAGGCCGTTGGGGTACCCGACAGGGACCGTGCGCGCCGGGCCCGCGGTCGGCCGGGGTTTTGGCCTGGGCGCGGGGCTACCGCCGGGCTTGGGCGGGGGGGCTCCCGGGGTGGCCCCGCCGAGCTTCCCGACGTACTTGCAGTGGACGACGTTGTGGCCCGAGCCGACGTAGCAGCGGGAGTTGCGGGCGTCAATTGTGTTGGCGCCCGTGCCCGAGGCGGCGATCAAGCTATTGCCGGCCCCACCGTCGATCGTGTTGTTGCCGCCGACCGCGCAGATTTTGTCGCTACCGCCCCCGCTGTCGATGACATAGCTGCCGTTGCGCGTCACGATCACGTCGTCGCCGGCGGCGCCCTGGACCACGTTGCCTCCCGCGGCCAGGTCACTCAGCCTCGATATTGTGATGGTCGGCCTGGAGCCGAAGCACAGCCCGTCGACGTACCCGATGGGGACCGATGCGGCGGCCGCGCGCGCTGGCGCGCGTCTAGATCCGGGTAAAGCGCCTGTGCTCGGCGCGCAAGCGATGGCTAACGCCAGCGCCAGCGGCGCCGCCAGGCGCATCGACCAGCCACTCTTTGTTAATCGAGAGGGCTTATCGGGGCGGTGTACCCCGGCGGTGTGTAGATCCGTGTCCATGGGTACGATCTCTTTGCCTGCTTTCTATCCATCTATAGCTGTCGCGACTAGGCTATGTGTATGGATGGCGATGATTTCGTAGCTGTCGCGCGCGAGGACGACGTCGATCTGGGCGTGCCCGGCGACGCTCCTGAAGCCCGTCACGACCGCGGCGCGCCCCTCGCTCTCGACCGTGCGCGCCGGCAGCGCGCGCAGGCGCGGGTGCGCGCGCCAGAACTTTCGCACCTCCGGCCGCCCCAGGGCGAACCCCGCGAGGGTAATGCAGCGCGACGACGCGCACCCCGGACAGTAGACGCAGACGCCGTCCGCGCCGCGTAGCCCCACCGGCAGCGCGTCGTAGGAGGGTATGGTCGTGTGCACGAGCCGCGGGCCCCCGCAGTGGGGGCACGGCATCCCTCTATCGGCGAGGGCGCGCACGTAGAAGTCGTGCACCCAGTGATCCGCGCGGGAAAGGGCCGCTTTGTAACCCTTGACGCCGCGCACCGCGCGCGCCAGCGCCGGCCCATGCAGGTCCGTATATGGGATGCCCATGCCGGTGAAGCAACGCGGGCAGCGCAGCCGGAAGGTGGCCGAGTCCCCGCCGGAGACAAAGCGCCCGTGCAGCCGGCGCTCTCCGCAGCGCGTACACCAGATACGCGTTTCTTGCCACTCCCTGGCGCCGGCGTCGGCGGCGGCGTAGGCCGCCGCGCCCGGGCGCAGGGCCGGGTCGGTCGTCAGGAGAGTGCGGAGCGTCAGCTTGCCCCGCTCGATACGCTTGGTCACCGCGTCTTCGCTCACCCCGAGGCGGGCCGCGACCTCGGCCAGCGGCGATTCGTGGATGTAGCGCTCGATGAGCGCGGCGCGCGGCGGCTCGGGGAGGAGCGCCAGGGCGCGGTCGAGGAGCGTGGCGAGCTCGCCGCGCTCTAGTTCGATCTCGACATCGAAGTCGGCGGCCTGCGTCTCGATGTCCGTGTCGGACAGCGGCGTCCCATGTATATCCTTGGGGCGCGGGGCGCGATGCTCCTGCTCACGGCCATAGCGATGGGTCCAGCGCAGGCACACGTTGCGCGCGATGGCGGCGAGCCAGCGGTCGCGCCCCCCCGGGTCGTACAGCCTGTGCGCGTGCCGCCAGGCCTCGTAGAGCGTTTCCTGCGCCAGGTCCTCCGCGACCTCGGGGTGGCCGGTGAGGTGGGCGCACAGGCGCACGAGCGCGTCCCGTTGCGCGGGCAGTATCGTCCCCAGGCCGGTCGCGGCGCCCTGTCCTTCCCGCACGGTCGATGCCTCCTTCACGCGGCTCCGGTTGTGCCGGCTCGCGACGCCGCCATATATCTATCGTCGCGCGGACCACAAAACCGACACGTTTTTTCGCCGGCGCGCGGACATCCTGGCAGATGTACACCTGCTATCGCGCGCCGGCTCCCTGGCCTGGCATGACGAGCAGGTCGTAGAGGCGGACCTGGCGGACGATGGCTTGCGCGTAGCGGGCGTGACGCGCGGGGTCGGGCTCGTAGATCGCGCCGAGGGCGCCAGGGGCGTCGGCGGCGCTGGGGAGCAGGCCGAGCGACTCCATGGCCAGCAGCGCCGCGCCGCGGCTCGTGGACTCTTTCTCGTCCAGAGCGATGAGCCGCCGATTCAGCGTGTCGGCCACGATGCCCATCCAGACGGGCGAGGCCAGGAGCGCGCCGCCCGAGGCGATCACGGGGGCATCATCCGCCGCCACGCCGTCGAGCCCGCCTAGGATGAGCGCGAAGCGGTAGGCGATGGCCTCGAGCCCGGCGCGCAGGATGTCGATCGACCGCGTGGCCTGTGTCAGCCCGGTGATGGTGGCCGTGGCCTTGTCGACCCAACCGGGCGCGCGCTCGCCTGCGATGAACGGCAGCACGGTCAGGCCGTGGCTGTCCGGCTCCAGCGCGGAGAGCTCGGCGTCGAGCTTGGGGACGGGGTCAAACTGCATGGTGTCGCGCATCCAGGCGAACAGGTTGCCGCCCTCGCTCGTAGCCCCGCCGATCAGGGGCCGTCCCTTGTCCACGCGGTAGAAGAATAGGCCGGCGGGCGCCACCGCGTCGGGCGTGGCGGCGACGACGCGCAGGGCGCCCGTCGTGCCGACCGTCAGGTTGATGCGCGCGGGGGTGGCGCAGCCGCTGCCGATGTTGCTGCAGGCGCCGTCGCCGAGCGCGGGGAACCACGGCGCGTCCTTGAGCGCCGGCCAGCGCGCGGCCCACGCGCCCGCGACGGGCCCGAAACGCGTATCGCGGTCGCCGAGCGGCGCGAGCTTCCCCGCGTCGAGCCCGACGGCCCCGAGCACCTCGGGGTCCCAGGTGAGCCTGTGCACGTCGAGCAATCCTGTCCCCGAGGCCATGGAGTACGAGCAGAGGGTGTGGCCGAACAGGCGCAGGTAGAGGTACTCACCGAAGGAGAGCCAGAGCGCGGCGCGCTGGTAGCGGTCGCCCCGCGACTCCTTGAGCCAGAGCAGCTTGGCCGGCAGATACGATGGGTGCAGCGCGCAGCCGGTGCGCTCGTGCACGGCGCGCGCGTCGAGCCTCGTGCGCAGGCGCGCGGCCGCGTCCGCCGCGCGCGTATCGGAGTAGAGGTACAGCGGTGTAAGCGGCTGCCCGTCCTCGTCGATGCCGCACGTGCTGTGCCAGAGAGTGTCCATCGCCACCGCCACGACCTTGTCGCCGGGCGCGACTTTGCCCAGCGCGCCGTCGATGGCCTCGAGCGTCGAGGCGAAGAGCGCCGTGGGGTCGAGTTCGACCCCCCCGTCGGGTGTGGTGTGCACGCTGTATTTGATCTGCGTCTCCGCGTCAAGCACGGCGCGGCCCAACGCGTCCCCGTCGGCCACGAAGAGCATGGCGCGCAGCGAGGAGGTGCCGACGTCGAGCGTGAGGATGAGCGAAGCCATCTGCTACTCCTTCTCCATGACGCGCACAGTCCCGTCCGACGCGCCGACGACGGCCATGCTGGCCATGTCGATAAAGAGACCGTGGTCGACGACGCCGGTGAGGCTTTTCACGCGCGCGGCCAGCGCCCCGGGGTCGGTGAGATCGGCGAAGCGGCAGTCGAAGATGTAGTGCCCGCCGTCGGTGATGAACGGCTGGCCGGGGTCGTCGCGCCGGGCCCGCCTGGTCACCGTCGCCCCCAACGCCTCGAGGGCGTAGACGGCGCGCGACCAGCCGAAGGGCACGACCTCGACGGGCACGAGCGGGGCGTCGGACAGGCGGGCGAAGGCCTTGCTCTCGTCGACGATCACGACGAAGCGCGCCGCCGAGGCCGCGACGATCTTCTCGCGCAGTAGGGCGCCGCCGAGACCCTTGAGCAGGTTGAGCGCGGGGTCGACGGCGTCGGCGCCGTCGATGTCCATGTCCAGCCGCGGCCGCTCCTCCAGCGTCGTAAGCGCGATGCCCTCGGCCCCGGCCAGGCGCGCGGTCGCCTCCGAGGTGGGCACGCCGGTGAGCCGCAGGCCGGCGCGCACGCGCGCGCCGAGGGCCTGCACGAATAGGGCGGCCGTGCTCCCGCTGCCCAGGCCGACGAGCATGCCGTCCTCGACCAGCCCGGTGGCGTGCCGCGCGGCCGCGATCTTGCCCGCCTGTTGCGCGTCGTCCACGTGTACCTCCCACCCCGAATCGAAACCTGCGACTACCTTCCCGCACGCGGGACCCCGGATGGCAAACCGACGCCGACTGCGGTCGGGTGTAGGGGCGTATACGATACGCCCCACGAAAATAGTCTTGACGCCGCGGCGCCCGCGGTCTGCCATCCGAGCCTACATGACGTGGGGAGGGCAGTCGCGGGCGGCGTTTACGCCATCACTAATTGTAATGCATCGAAGAAACCGGGGAACGAGACCTCGACGCAGGCGGCATCCTCGATCGTGGTCTCGTCGTCGGCGATCAGGCCGGCGACGGCGAGCATCATGGCGATGCGGTGGTCACCGTGGCTCCGGCAGCGCGCGCCCCTTAGCCGTGTCGGCCCCTCGACGATGAAACCGTCCGGCGTCTCCACGATGTCGGCGCCGAGTTTGCGCAGCTCGCCGGCCGTCGTGGCGATGCGGTCGGACTCCTTGACGCGCAGTTCCGCCGCGTCGCGCACAGTCGTGCGGCCGCGCGCCTGCGTGGCCACCAGCGCCAGCAGCGGCAGCTCGTCGAGCAGCCGCGGGATCAACGCGCCGCCTATCTCCGTCCCACGTAGCGGCGAGGAGCGCGCCGTCAGGGTCGCCACCGGCTCGGGTCCGTCCGTCTCCTCCGCCGTCGCGGCCACGTCGCCGCCCATGGCGCGCAGCGCGTCGAGCGCGCCCGTCCGCGTCGCGTTCGCGCCCACGCCGGGCAGGGTCAGCAGGCTCTCGGGGGCGAGCAGGGCGGCGGCGAGGAAGAAAGCGGCCGAGGAAACGTCGCCTGGCACGTCCAGGTCGAAGGGGCGCAGCGGGGCGCCGCCTTCTATCTCGGCCGCGCCCTCGGCGTACCGCACCGGCGCGCCGAGGTAGCGCAGCATGCGCTCGGTGTGGTCGCGGCTGGGCGCGGGTTCGCGCACGCGCGTCGTGCCCGTCGCGCCGAGCCCCGCTAGCAAGATGGCGCTCTTGAGCTGCGCGCTGGCGACGGGGAGCCGGTAGTCGATGGCCTGCAGGGGACCGCCCCTGACGGTGAGCGGGAGCAGCCGCCCGCCGTCGCGGCCGAGGAACGTGGCCCCCATGCGCGCCAGCGGCTCGACTACGCGCGCCATCGGGCGCGCGCGCAGGGAGGCGTCGCCGGTGAGGACGCTGTAGAACGGGCGCGACGCCAGGATGCCGGCCATCAGGCGCGTGGTCGTGCCGGAGTTGGCGGCGTCGAGCACGTCGGCCGGCTCGGACAGGCCGGCTAGGCCGGGTCCCTCGATCTCCAACTCGCCCGGCGCCGCGTCGCGCACGCGCGCGCCGAGCGCCTCCACGATGCGCCGCGTGGCGCCGCAGTCGGCCGAGTCGGCCACGTTGCGGGCGCGGCTCACGCCCTGCGCCAGCGCGCCGAACATGAGGGCGCGGTGGCTGATCGATTTGTCGCCGGGCACGCGGACCGTGCCGCGCACCGAGGCCGCCCTGATCGTCTTGTCCATATCTCCCCACTACGCTCGAAACCGTCGTCGCGAGTTACTCCATCCCCCAATGGTACAATATTGGGCTGAGGACGCGATGAATGGACGAGAATCCCATACCCCCGGTACCCCCGGTCAAAGGCGAGAACCGTGACCGGCGGCGCGAAGACGAGCGCCACAAGCAGGTCGTGCATCCGACGCTGCCCTATCTGGGCCACCGCGCGCCGCGCAAAGACGACGAGCGCCGGCTGGCCCTCAAGATCAAGCGCGTGCGCAAAAAAGGCCGCTGACTACAACGGCATGCACGTCTCCAGGACGGTGCCGCGGCCGGGCGTGGAGTCGACGGTCAGCGTGCCGCCGAACTCGGCCAGCCGCTCGCGCATGCCGATGAGGCCGAGGTGGTCCCCGGGCAGGTCCTCGAAGCGGGCGGGCGCCACGAAGCCGCGCCCGTCGTCGCGCACGCGCAGGCGCACCGCCCCGTCGAAGTGGACCTCGACACGTACCTGGCGCGCCGCGGCGTGCGCCAGCGCGTTGCTCAGGCCCTCCTGCGCCACGCGGAAGAGGGCGAACTCGCGCTCGCCGGGGAAGCGCTGCTCGGGTCCGTCGACGGTGAGGCTGACCTCCGTCACGCCGGGCCGCTCGCCGGCCTCGCTGACGAGGTCGCGCAGAGCGGGGACGAGCCCGAGGTCCAGAATGGCGGGGCGCAACCCATTGCAGATGCGCCGGGTGTGCGCCAGCGCGTCCTGCGCCGCCGCCAGCATGTCGGCCCAGATCTCGGGAGACGGCGCGCGGCCGTCGCCGTAGCGCCGCAACTGGCGTGTCAGCGCGATGAGCTCTTGCGCCACCACGTCGTGCAGCTCGCGCGAGAGGTGGGCGCGCTCCTGCTCGTGGGCGTGCGAGAGGCGGTGCGTGAGCGAGACGAGCGTGTCGGTGCGCTCGTGGAGGTGGCCGACGAGCTCGAGCGTCTGGAAGGCGAGCGTCAGGACGCCAGCCACGCTCGCCACCCCGTCGAGATCGCGCCCGTCGAACGCGTCGCCCGAGAGGCGCGGGCCGAGCGCCAGCAGGCCGCGCTGCGCCCCGCCCCAACGCAGGGGCGTCCAGAGCGCCGCGTCGGCTAGGCCCGCCGCGGGGACGGCGCCCCGCGCTGCGACCGGGCCGTGGCGCACGCCAGCCTGCCCGTCCGCGGGCGAGGGATCGGGTAGGTCATCGAGCTGCACCAGGGCGGCGGCGGCGGCGCCGCCCCCGGCGAGGAGAGGTTCCATGGACGCGGCGGAGGGAGAGGCGTACCCCTGGCCTGGGCTATCGCGCGTCACGATGCGGTAGCGCCCCGGCGGTTCGCCGACCTCGCGCAACAGCACGGTCACCCGCCGAACCTGCAGGAGGGCCGGCAAACGCGTCACGACCTCCCGGGCGAGCTGGTCGGGCGTCGTGACCGTGGCGGCGAGCCCTTCGAGGAGGCGCAGGGCGGTGTCGTAGTCCGGCAGCGGGCGCCGCACGCTCTGCTCGATGAGGCGCTCGGCGCCACGCTGGACAAATGGGAAAAGGGCCAAGGCGGCCGTGGCGAGCGCGACCGGCAGCGGGAACAGTAGCAAGGGCCACAGCGCGGCGAGCAGCCCTCCGCAGAGCGCGACGGCGAGGACGTAGGAGAGCCCCACGCGCGCGTACAGGTCGAGGCGCCGCGCGTAGTGGACGCCGCCGGGGGCGTACACATAGGGCGTGCCTGGACGCTCCCACGCCAGCGCGCCGTAGAGGGCGGCCATGGGTATGAGGCCGGCGGCGCTCCACAGCGACGAGACGCCCGCGGGGGGGGACAGGGCGACGGCCCGGCCCATCACCGCGGCGAGGGCGGTGAGTCCCGGCCATATGAGAGGCGGGAGCAGGCCGAGCAACGTGGCCAGCAAGGCGACGCGCAGACGCCGCCGGGGCGGCTCGGCGTAGGCGCCGGCGTGGAGGGCCAGCGGGGCGACGATCGCTGCCAGCGCCAGCAGCCCGAGCAGCGCCGCCGTCGCGGACGCGACAGCGCTCGGCAAGGGCCTATAGGCGTCGAGCGCGGCGCCGAGCGCGGCGAGGGCCATCGCGAGCGCGCCGAGCCCTAGCAGCGCGCGCAACGCGCGCGACAGACGCGCCGGGCGTGGCCTGGACAGCGTCAGGGTGGCGCCGAGCAGCGCGGCCAAGCCAATCAGCAGGGCGGGGGTCAGCACGGGCCACGACCAGAAGAGCGGGCCGTCGCGGGCCACGAGCGCGCAAAGGGCGAGGGACAGGGCGAACGCGGCGAGGGCGTAGAGGCGGATGGCCCGGTCGCGTCGGCGCGGCAGCCCCGCCATCAGGCCCGAGACCCATAGGGCCAGGGCGGCGGCGAGGGCGATCCCATCGCCGGCCGCCTCCGCCGACGACGGCCCTCTCAGCGAGTCCAGCGATAGGAGGTAGAGCGTGCGGCGGCCGGGCGTCCCCACGCCGACGGCGACCAGGCCGTTGGTCGCGGACGGCAGGGCGGAGAAGCCGTGCCCGCGCAGGCCCTCGGCATTGACGGCCGACACGATGTCGCCCGGGCGGATACCGGCGCGCGCGGCCGCGCCGTCGGGCGCGAGCAACACGACGCGGCCATCGTGTGTGGCGACGAGCCCGAGGCGCGCCACTGTGCGGTCGGTCAGGTTGCGCACCGTGATGGCGCCCATCAGCAGGACGGCCCAGGCCAGCAGCCCGAACAAGATCTGGGCGCGGGCGGCGCGCAAGCGTGACCGGCCGCGGCCGAGCGCGTCCCTGGTCTTTATCGGGCGCGGCCGGGCCGCCGCCGGTGTCTCCTCCAACTCTATCCGCGCCATCGTCCTGCTAGACCTCGCGGGCCGGCTCGACGAGGCCATGCTGGATCGCGTACAGGATAGCCTTGGCGCGCGTGTTGACGCCGAGCTTGCCGTAGATCGAGCTCGTGTAGTTCTGCACCGTGACCTTGGTGACGAAGAGGCGCGCGCCGATCTCCACGTTGTCGAGCCCCGACGCCATCAGGGCCAGCACCTCGAGCTCGCGCGGCGTCAGGTCGCCGGCCGGACCCCTGTGCGTGGCAGGGGCGTGCCCGTTCGGACCGTTCGTGGCGGCTTTGGCCTGGATGCGCGGGGTTAGATAAGGCTCGCGGCGGCCAGCGGCGCGCACCGCGGCGAGCACCTCGTCGTCGGGGGCGTCCTTGAGCACGTAGCCGGTCGCGCCGGCCTCGAGCAGACCGAAGACGTAGCGGTCGTCCTCGTAGGCCGAGAGGATCAGCACCTGCGTCTCGGGGACCTCGCTCTTGATACGCTTGCAGGCGCGGATGCCGTCGAGGCGCGGCATGCGCACGTCGAGCACGGCCACATCAGGCTTCTCGCGCAGCGCAAGCTCCAGCGCCTCGTCGCCGTCGGCCGCCTCGCCGACCACGCGCAGGTCGTCCTGCTCCTCCAGCAACATGCGCAGCCCTCGCCGCGCCACCGAGTGGTCGTCGGCCACGATGACCCGTAGCGGCGTCCCCGGCGTCCCCGGCGTCCCCGGCGTCTCCGGCGTCTCCGGCGTCTCCGGCGTCTCCGGCGTCTCCCGTTCGTCCGTCATGCCTACCTCCCCTATCGCGCCGGTATGCCGCCCAGGTAGCTCGCGATGACCGATCCCCTGTGTTCTTCGAGTCGCGCGTTCTCGAAATACTGCACGTACACCAGGGCGCCGGTGCCGTCGCTGCTCTGCTCGCGGAACGCTTGCGAGATGGGCGCCCCGAAAATGCTGACCTGGCGGGCGTCCTGATAGGACCGCCAGAATGGATAGAAGCGCGGATCGACGTAGTATCCGTTGGGATAGGGCGCGTCGCCTTGCTGCCATTGCTGGCGCGACGGCTTCGGGAAACGGCGGCGGCCAGCCCCGGCCAACTCGCGGATCACCGGGGCGAGGTGGGCGCCCATGTTGAAGTCCCCGAGACGGTACGGGCGGGGGTCCCAGACCATGCGCGCCTTCTCGAAATCCTGTTCGACCGCGCCGGTGGCTGTTTGCTGCGCCGGGCCGGACGGATACCCGAACAGGGCCTGGTTGTTCGGATAATGGTAGTAGAATGCGCGGAACGGCCCGCACACGTCGAAGCTCTGTCCGGCCGACGAGCCGAGGAAGGCGCAGGGTCCGATCGCGGTGAACGCGACGGGGAGCCGCGGCGCGTCGATGCCCTCCCACGCCGCGCCGGAGAGGGCCGCCAGCAGCGGCGTCGCCACCCGTAGAGGGCGAGACTTGTTGTCGTTCCACATGAGGCTCTGGCCGCCGCCGCGCATGCCCGTGTACAGCCTGCCGTGTCGCGACGACAGTGCGATCATGCGCCGGCCACGCTGCACGAGCTGCAGGGCCACGATATGGTCGTCCCCGACGTTCAGAGCCGTCTGCCAGGTCCCGCCGACGGGGTCGGCGGGGCGGTGACGCCTGAGGAGCGCGCGATCCGTCGCCACGTAGAGATCGTTGCCCACGGGGTCGCCGGCCAGCGCATAGACCGGAGCCGCGCCGGGCGCGTTGTCCCCGTCCAGGCGCCGCGGGCCGTCGCCCCCGATGCGCCAGATCCCGTGCCCGCGCACGGCGGCGTACGGCGTCGCGCGATCCGGTCCCAGCGCCAGGGCGTCGACCGCGCCGGGCCAGCGCGCGGCGAGCGTCCAGCGCACCCGCTCGCCCGTCAGATGGAAGAGGCGATCCCCCGCCGCGGCGTACAGGCCGTTGGCCGGCGTCGCCAGCAGCATTGTCGGGCGCGCGTTTGCCGGCCAACCGCTGCCCTGTGCGCGCCAACGTCCCATGCGGTAGGCCAGCACGGTCGCGCCGGCCGCGTAGAGCGTGCCGTCGTCGCCGCAGGCCAACGCCGTCACCCCGCCGGGCCCGACCCCTGAAGCGGGGAGGCGCAGGGGCTTCCAATCCTGGCCCCCGTTGCTTGTTTGGTACAGATCGCCATTGGTGGCGTAGGCGGTACCGCTGATGACGGGGTCGGGGTCGGCGACCACGGAGTAGTAGCCCCCACCCGGTAGGCCCCCACGCGGCGTCGACCACTGGTCGCCGCCGTCGCGCGACAGGCTCAGCCCGCGGCCAGCCGAGGCCACCAGCAGGCTGGTGGGGTACAGATCGGACCCCGCAGTTCCCCGGAGCATGGGCGCTGGTGGGGACGACGGCACGGTTGTCGCGGGCGACGCGGTGCGCAGGGCGGTGGAGAGGGCGGCCGCGGGGAGCAGCGCGCCGGCCAGCACCAGGGCTGGCAACAGGAGTTTCATGCCCTAGGATAGCGCGGCGTACCTGAACCTACAATGAATTCTACGGATGCACGGATTCTACGGATGCAGGGGTTCTACGGATGCAGGTGGAAACCGCGCCCGGCGCCCTTGCCCGTATACCCCGCGAGCACGAGGCGGCGCAGCAGGGGAGCCGGACGGTAGCGGTCGTCGCCGTACTCGGTGTGCAGAGCCTCGAGCACGGCCAGGACCTCGCCCAGGCCGATCTCGTCGGCGAGCGCGAGGGGACCCTGCGCGTAGCCCGCGCCGAGCGCGAGCGCCGCGTCGATGTCGTCGGGCGCGGCCACGCCCTCAGCCACCGCGACGGCCGCCTCGTTGACGATCATGGCCACGACGCGCGGGTAGACCGCCCACGAGCCGGGTGGCAGCGTCTCGACGGCGAACCCCAGGCCGGTGAGCAACTGGGCGGCGCGCGCCACGACGCCCGACTCCGTGCCCAGACCCGGCAGCAACTCGGCCAGCATGCCCGCGCGCGGCGGGCCGAAAATGCTGAACCCGACCACGCGCTCGCCGCGCACGGCGTAGGACGCCACCTCGTCGGCCGAGATCGCCGTGCACAGGGCGAGCAGCGGGCGGCCGGGGGGCAGGCGCTCGTCGAGCGCCGCGACCGCCTCGAAGCGCCCCTCGCCGGAGACACGCCACAGGTCGAGCCCGGCCACGACGGGGGTGAGCGAGATAGGCGCCGGCGGCGCCGGCGGCGCCCCGCCCTCCATGTCCAGCAGGTGCGGCTCGTAGCCGTCCTCGCGCAGGCGGGCGAGCATCCACTCAAGCATAGGCTCACCGGGCGGGCCTGTGACGAAAATCCTACCGCCCGGCATCGCCGCCGCCCGTATCGTGCGCCGGCCCCGGGAGCGCGGGACGCTCGCGGCGCGGCTCGTCCGTCCCCACGCCCGCGAGAGCGTCCCCCCGGCTCCCCGCGGTCCCGTTGCGATCCCCATAGGTATAGAAGCCCTGGCCGGTCTTGCGGCCCAGTGTGCCGGCCTCGACCATGCGCTCCTGAATAGGGTGTGGGCGGTAGCGCGGCTCGCCGAAGAAAGCCTCGTAGACCGACTTCGTCACGGCGAAGTTTACGTCGATGCCGATGAGATCCATCAGCTCGAAGGGTCCGATCTTGAAGTTGCCGCCCGCGCGCATGATGCGGTCGACCGTGGCCACGTCGGTCCCCTCGGCCAGGATGCGTAGCGGTTCGCCGTAGAAGGGGCGGGCCACGCGGTTGACGATGAAGCCGGGGGTGTCCTTGGCGCGCACCGGACGCTTGCCTAGCCGCTCCGCCAGGGCCATCACGCGCCCGAGCGTCTCTTCGCTCGTCCTGTGCCCCGCGACCACCTCCACCAGGGCCAGCGCGGGAACGGGGTTGAAGAAGTGCATGCCCGCGACGCGCTCCGGGCGCGTCGCCGCGGCGGCCACTTTGGTGACACTCAAGCTCGATGTGTTAGTGGTCAGGACTGCATCGGGCGCGCAGACGCGGGCGAGCGCCTCGAACAGGGCGCGCTTGAGCGCCAGGTCCTCGGGCGCAGCCTCTATCACGAAGGGCGCGGGGGCGAGGTCGTCGAGGCTCGTCGTCGTGGCGAGGCGGGCGAGCGCCGCCTCTTTCTGCTCGGCCGTCAGGCGGCCGCGCTCGACCGAGCGATCCAGCCCCGCGCGCACGCGCCCGGCGCCGCCCTCCGCCGCGCGGGGGAAAGCGTCGTACAGCGTCACAGCGAGGCCGCGCGCCAGCGCCACCTGCACGATCCCCGCGCCCATCGTCCCGGCCCCAACGACAGCTAGATCCATAGACTCTCCAGTGATTAGCGATTAGTGATTAGCGGTTAACGCCCCGTACACCCCCATCAGGGCGCCGGCTACTACATGATAGGATAACCCTTTACCCGCAGAAGTGCGCTGCTCCAGCTTCTTTACAGGGCCGTAAATAGTCGGTGCAACCACTTTATGGGCTGCAGAGGAGAAGCGTAGTGAGCGGTCCGACGCATAGTAGCTGACGGGCCGGTTTGCGGGTATAGCTACGGGCGCGAGGGTCTCGAACCAAATCGTCCTGGCGCCCGGTTCGAGGCCCTCGCGCGCCGCGTCTGTATGTAGATCGTTGCATGGATATGCAGGCAGCGTTCGGGCACGGCGATGCCGAGAAGGGTGGGCTGCGGCTCAACGCCAGCGGGAAGCGGGAGAACACGATGCGCGCATAGCTCGCACGACGCGCGTTCGAATCGCGCACAACGATGCGCACGAAACAGGCGTTCATGTGCGCCCAGCTGTTATCGGAATCGAGCATCAAGTTGGCGGGCGCGGCCTCAGCGTATGGTTTCGGGTGACAGGAGGGCCGTATCGTCCGGCCCTCCGCCCCCGTCGCCACGGATCGTGGCCGTCCGGAGCACATCCAGCGCTTCGTCCAGCGTGCGGACAGCTACGGTGGCGCCGCTCTGGATGTGCTCGACCTCGCCGCCACACACAACCCTCGCCTTCCCGCGCGCGCCACAGTCGGACCAGGAACGACTGGTACGACGGCGCGTCCATCAGACGCCGACCCCGGCGGCCAGCGCGCCGAGCTGGCGCATCAGGCTGATGTTGTCGGCCTGGGCGTGCTGTTCCACGATCCTGCCGTCGGTGAGGCGGTAGGTGGCGATCACCTCCCACGCGGCGTGGAGGCCCGTGGCGGGGACGCCCATCCAGTCGCCGCGCTGCGTCCCGCGCGTCACCATGCGGCACGCCACCCACTTACCCTCGGCGAGCGCCTCCCGCACCTCCACGGAAGCGTCGGGGAAAGCGGCGCCCATCTGCTGGAAGAACGGCTTCGCCTGCGCCATGGCAGGGTGCGCGTCGAGTTCCTCCAGCCGGCCCGCGTTCATCTCCTCGATCATACGCAGCACGATAGCCTTGTTCGTTTCGGCGGACATGTCAGATTCTCCTCCATCGATCTCGTCATCGCCCCGTCCGCGCACAATGCGGCGGATCTTGCGATGGAACGAGTGTAGCAGGGGGGTGGCGACACCGTGGCGGCGTCCTCCCGCGCGCCGAGTATCCCCGCCCGCAGTTCGTCCGCCCGGAGTGGCTCAATCTGAACGGCGTGTGGGAGTTCGCCGTCGACGACGCGGATGAGGGGCTCCGGCAGGGCTGGCCCGACGGACGCCCGCTGCCAGGGCGAATCGTCGTTCCTTTCCCGTATCAGAGCGCGCTCTCCGGCATCGACGACAAGGCGATCCACGAGGTCGTATGGTATGCGCGCCCGGTCGACATCCCCCTGTCGTGGACGGGCCGGCATGTCCTACTCCACTTCGGCGCGGTCGATTACGGCGCGACCGTCTGGCTCAACGGCCGGGACGTCGGGCACAACCAGGGCGGGCACGTGCCGTTCTGGTTCGACATCACGCCCTACCTGAGCGGCGACGAGAACCGGCTGGTCGTGCGCGTGGAGGATCGCCAGGACCCGCATCAGCCGCGGGGGAAGCAATCCGTTAGCGGCCTGCCGTCCGGGATCGACTATTACTGCACGACCGGGATCTGGCAGACCGTCTGGCTTGAGCCCGTGCCCGCGCTGCGCATCGACGAGTTAAGCATCACGTCGCTGGCGGAGGAGCGCGCGCTCGATGTGCGCGTGTACCTGCACGCGCCGGCCGGGGCGTGGACAGTGGCGGTGGAGGCGCTCGACGGCGGGGTGGTGGTGGCGGGCGTGGAGCAAGAAACGGCGAGCGCGACGGTCCGGGTATGGCTCCACATGCCCCAGGCCACGCTCTGGTCGCCCACCTCCCCCCGGCTCTATGATCTACGCGTCCGTCTGCTGCGTGGCGATGAGATCGTGGACGAGGTCGGGTCGTATGCCGGGCTGCGCAGCGTCGAGCTGCGGGACGGGCGCGTGCTCCTGAACGGGCAGCCCACCTACCTGGCGATGGTGCTGGACCAGGGCTACTGGCCGCGGGGGCTGCTGGCCGCGCCCTCCGACGACGCTCTCCGCGCCGACGTAGAGTGGGCCAAGCGCCTCGGCTTCAACGGCGCGCGCAAGCATCAAAAGGTGGAGGACCCGCGCTGGCTCTATTGGTGCGATCGCCTCGGCCTGCTCGTGTGGGGTGAGATGCCGAACGCGCGGGCGTGGTCGGTGGTGGCGGAGGATCGCCTGGTGGTGGAATGGGAGCGCGCCGTGCGCCGCGATTACAACCACCCGTGCATCATCACCTGGGTACCTTTGAACGAAAGCATGGGCTTCCCCGGCCTCCGGGAGGACCATCCGGGGCAGTACGCCTTCGTCGAGCGTCTGGTCGCCCTCACACGGCGTCTGGACCCGTCCCGGCCCGTCATCGACAACGACGGCTGGGAGCACACCGACGTGACCGATATCTGCGCCATCCACGACTACACGGCGACGGCCGAGGGACTGCGCGCACGCTATCGTGAGACTCTGCAGGGAGGGCCGCTGCCGGCCACCTCGTGGGGCGAGGAGGGCGAGGGCACGCGGCTGTTCGCGCGCGGGTCCGGCTACCACGGCCAGCCGGTGATGTTGACGGAAGTGGGTGGGTTCTTGATGCTCCCCCCGCATCTACGTGCGGCGCAACGGGACTCGCTCTACACCTAGTTATGCCTCGGTCCGTACGTCGGACGAATTGCTGGAGCAGTACCGCGACCTGATGCGCGGCCTGCGCGCGTTGCCTTTCGTGACCGGGTTCTGCTACACGCAGCTGACGGACATCGCGCAGGAAATCAACGGCTTGCTGACCGACGAGCGGCGTCCCAAGGTCGCGCCAGAGCACATCGCCGCGCTCCACCGGGCCTTGTGCGACGGGGAGTCGCTCGGCTAGGCTACATGCTTCCAGATGGTTTTCGCGGGAGAGAGGGCTCTGCGACGGCCTCCCCAGAGGAGCCCCGCTGGCAGCGTACGGCGACTGCGGTCGCGCCGGGGGGGGCAGCGCCCCATCCCCCACAATCTCGTTGGACGCATGTAGGCTAGCGACGCGCCCCTGCTCCGCGGGGCATAGTGTGTCTTGCCATGGCCATGGGACTCCGATGCCCGTAGGCGGGACGTTTGTCCCCACCCCTTGACGGGCGCTCCTTCCCACGCTAGCCTATCACCAGGAGACATAGGGTCCGCGCCGCTCCACCGCCTGACGAGAAAGGCCGTGTCGATGACGAAATTCGCGCTCCTCCTCAGCCTGCTTAGCCTCGGCCTTGGCTTGTTGCATCCGAGCGGAGCTGGGAGAGCTGCGGGGGTCACCCGCCCGGCCGCCACGGTGACGCCGGTGACCTCCGCGACCGTGGACGGGCTCAGCGTCGCGGTCGGCCCGGCACACCGCGTGGCGTTCGTGTGTGACAACGCAGCGCTGTGCGGCGACCCGCGCACGTCCGTCCATGTGCTCGTGCCCATCACCCTGGTCAATCACAGCGCCGACACGATCGACGACGTCTTCGACTTGGAGTTCCGGCTGCTTACCAGCGACGCCACGACCTATCACCAGGAGTACTGTGACCACGGCTGGGGCTTCGGCAACACGGGCCCAAGCATCTATCCCGGTACGACCGTGTTGCGGCCGGGACAGCGCACCACGGGGACCCTCTGCTTCGCCGTCCCGCGCACCGCGCCGGCCGCAGCGGCCCTCTATTGGGACCCTCCTTTTCGCCTCGATTCGCTTACCGTGACGCATCCCACAACGGATACGACCGAACAACTCCTGCCCCTGCCGACGGCGCCGGGGCAACGTCCGGCGCGGCTCGCGCCCGCCGGCCCCCGTGGCACGGTCTCCCAGTTCGGCGTCACGCTCACGGTCGGCGTCGTGCGGCGGGACCCCGCGCCTCAGCCTGTCTCGGGGGGCCAAGCGGTCCCCCCGGGTCTGGCCGTCGACGTCGTCCCGGTGCGCATCGTCAACCACACCCCCGACACGGTCCACTATCGCGACGCCGACCTCGTGGTGCTCGACGCGCGCGGCCACGAGTACGCGGCGACGGAGGAGGATGGCCACGTCCCGGGCTTGGGGGGATTCGACAACACGCTGCCGCCGGGCGCGCAGGTCGCGGCGGACGTGGCCTTCGTGGTCCCGGTGGCGGTGACGCCCGTCGCCGTGAACTGGGACCCCAGCAACTTTATCGGCGCCGTGGTCCCGGTGGACCAGGTGGTCCTGCTGCCCGGCTCCGCCCTGCCGCCCCCGCCGGAGGTCGCGCGCGTCCTTTTCGTGGCGCACCACAGTGCCGCCGACGGCTATACCCTGCGCGCGCCGTCGACCTGGCGATCCGTGCCGACGGCCCGTCTAATCCTCCTGCGCGGGACCGACCTGACCCTGGAGGCGCCCGACGGGCAGGCGTTCGTGGCCGTCGGGGTGGACGCGGCACGCGGTCAGGCCGCCGATGCAGCCGCCCTCCAGGGCGAGGGCGATCGGATCATCAACAGCATGAGCCTATTTGTGAGCAACCCGATCACCCATCGCGACGGTCGGACCCAGGGGGCGCTGTACGTGGTGGCGGGGGCGCGGATCACGACGGCGGCCGATCTGTCCGTCGACGTGGTCATGCTGGTCACCGTGCGGGGCGGCCGCGTCTACACGCTCGTGGGGGCCGTCAACTACATACATGACACAACCACCTACAACCCCCAGCACGATCAGGAGTGGCAGGACCTACCACCGTCTTCGCCCGCTCTAGCATGTCGTAGCAGCCTCCTGTAGCCACTACAGCCAGTACAGAAGTTTGAGCCAGTACAGAAGTTCGGGGTAACCGAAACCTGCATACATATGCATCGAACGGGGTCGATGCGAACGAACTGGGGCGTATCTAAAGATTAAAGGATTAGAACTTGTCCTCCCCTGTCTCGCCGCGCACGACAGAGAGCAAGTCGAGCGTGGCGAAGTCCTGAAACACGCGGACCGGGTCGTCGGAGCTGAGCACGGTGACCGCGCTGGTCAGGCGGATATTTTTGGTGCGCGCCGCGGCGGCCGCGAGCACGACGGTCGGCGTCGAAACGGCGAAGTCGGCGCGGTGGTGCTCGTCGACACCGAAGACGTCGAGACCGACCTGGTCGGCGAGCTCGATCTCCTCCATGAGGTCGCGCAGGCGTTGCGCGGGGCCGATAGCCCGCCCCGTCCGTGGGTCGGGCATCAGGTCCGCGAAGGTATAGACGCCGAGTTCCATGACCATCCCTTACCACTACCCACCGTCACTGCCCGCTGAAGCGCGGCTCGCGCTTCTCCATGAAGGAGCTCACGCCCTCGGCGAAGTCGGGGCTGCGCCCCACGATCTCCTGCATGTCCGCCTCGTAGTCGAGGGCCGATTCCAGGTCGACCAGCAGGGCGCGGTTCATGGCCCGCTTGGTCAGGCCGATGGCGCGCGTGGGGCCCCGCGCGAGGCGGTTGGCCAGGTCCATCGTGGCCGTCATCAAGGACTCGCCGGGCACGACGCTGTTGGCCACGCCGAGGTCCAGCGCGGTCCCGGCGTCGAGCGGGTCGCCGGTGAAGGCGAGCTCGAGCGCGCGGCCCAGGCCGACGAGGCGCGGCAGGAGGAAGGTCGCGCCCGAATCGGGCACGAGGCCGATCTTGACGAAGGACTGGATGAAGGAGGCCTTGTCCGCCACGACGCGCAGGTCGCAGGCCAGGGCCAGCGAGCAGCCGGCCCCGGCGGCGACGCCGTTGACGGCGGCGATGACCGGCTTCTCCATGGTGCGCACGCTCAGGATCATGGGGTTGTACTTGTCGCGCAGCGAGGCGCCGAACGAGACCTGCCCGCTGCCCGCGCCGGAGCGGTCCTTGAGGTCCTGCCCCGCGCAGAAGGCGCGGCCGGCGCCCGTGATGACGAGGCAGCGCACGGCCATGTCGCGTGCGGCCGCCTTGAGCGCGTCGATGAGCTCGTCCTTGAGCGTCTCGTTGAACGCGTTGAGCGCCCCGGGCCGGTTCAGCGTGATCGTGCGCACCCCCTGCGCGTCCTCGGTGAGCAGCGTCTCGTAGGCCATGCCTGTCTTCCTCCTCCTCGCGCGGCGCGGCGATGCCGCCTGCGCTATAGTACCACGGCCGGCTGCGCTACAGTACCGTAGACGCCGTGGACGCAGCGGTGTCTCGTAATGCGCCCACGTCGTAATCTAAGTGGTATGGACGGCGATACGACGATACTATGGGCCGAGCACGTGGCGTGGCCGGCGGGGGCGCGCTGCATCGTGCACGTCGACCTCGACATGTTCTTCGCGGCCTGTCACATCCTGGAGCGGCCCGAGCTGGCCGGCGCGCCCCTCGTCGTCGGCGGCGACCCGCACGGGCGCGGCGTGGTCTCGACAGCCAACTACGTGGCGCGGCGCTACGGCATCCACTCGGCCATGCCCGCCGCGCAGGCGCTGCGCCTGTGCCCGCACGCGGTCTTCCTGCGCCCGGACGGCGCGCTCTACCGCCCGCGCAGCCGGCGCGTGATGGAGATCCTCGCCGCGGAACTCTCGCCGGTGCTGCAGAAGGTCAGCGTCGACGAGGCCTTCGTCGACGCCACCGGGCTCGACGACCCCGTGGCGCGGGCGCGGCGCGCCCAGGCGCGCATCCTGGAGGAGACCGGCCTGACCGCGAGCGTCGCCGTGGCCACGACGCGCCTGTGCAGCAAGATCGGCTCGGACCTGCGCAAGCCCGCCGGCTTCGTGGTGACGCCGCCCGGTCAGGAGGCCGCCTTCCTCGCGCCGCTGCCCGTCGAGAAGGTGTGGGGCATCGGCCCGCGCACGGCCGAGGCGCTGCACGCGGCCGGGCTCACCCATGTCGGCGAACTGGCCGCGGCCGGCCTCGCGCACCTCGCCGGGGCGGTCGGCGCGCGGCGCGCCCACGAACTGCGGGCCATGGCCCGCGGCCACGACGAGAGCCCCGTGCGCACCGAGCGCAGCCCCAAGAGCTACAGCGCCGAGCACACCTTCGCGCGGGACGAGGGCGACCCGCGCAAGCTGTGGGCCGAGTTGTGCGCGATGGCCGAGGAGCTGGCGGGGCGGCTCGCCGCCGCGGGCCTGGCGGGGACGACGGTGGGGGTCAAGCTGCGCTATCCCGAGTGGGTCACCGCGACGCGCGACCGTGGCGCGCCGCACCCGATCGATGAGGCCGACGCCATCGCGCGGGAGGCGGCCGGCCTGATGCGCCGCCACTGGGAGCGCCGCCCCCTGCGCCTGATCGGCCTGCGCGTGTCCGGCCTGCGCCCCGCCCCCGCTTACCGCCAGTTGCCGCTGCCCATGTCGTAGCGCAGGGTGTCGAACGTAGTCACGCGTGCTCCGCCCGAGCTTTTCGATGGCATCGGGAGCCAACCGCTGTCACGACACGAGCATGTCCACCAGAACCTGACGGTGATCGCAGCCGTCCCCCCCGTCGGCGCGCGGATGTTCTTTGTTGTCACCCGCACCGTCATCGGCCCCGCCAAGAGCCGACCCGAAAGGCAGATCGAGGTCTTGGTCACGGGTGGCGACAGTTTTATAGAACCATCCGCAGTTCGTACAGGGCGCGCCGAAGTTCGAGAAGGTGTGATCGAACTTGAACTTGCCGGGTAGAAACACCCATCGAGGGAAAAGATCGTTCTGGTTGGTGAGCATGTAGTCGGCCGAGTACTCGTCCGGATGGATGGCCAGTCTCCAGTGCCTGCCAAAGGAGTAGTTGACTTTGAAGGTGCGCGGGACTTGCAGCTCGGAGAGATATTCCGTATTCCAGTCGCCGCCGATGATCGTGCGGTTGCCCGTCGCAAGCGTCCGCCAGTAGCGTCCGATCTCCTCGACACGACACGCGGTGCTCGTGGCGTCTACGCCGGAGTTGGGATGCACCGCGACCGCGGTGATGACGTACTTGCGCTTCAGCAGTAACTGGACGCGAAAGCCGGTGAAATCGTAGTTGCAGCGCCGTTTCCCAAAAGCATCGTTGCGGCCGAATGCCGAGAGCGCGCTACCCGGCATGAGGCCGAGACGGCTTGTCTTCCAGCCGATGCACTCGTGTTCGTGCGACGCATTGGATGCGTTCCAGGCTACGCGCCTCCCGCTGTAGCGGTTGACGCTTGTGTCACAGAGGCCAGCGTAGCCTCCAGGGAGGACCGAGCCGCCTGGGAAGGGGCCCGTGAACTGCGCGCTGCGCAGGGCCTCCGACAGCATGATGATGTCCGGTTGCCACGTGTCGATGTATTGTCGAATCGACGTGACAACAGTTGAGTCGCACAGCTTGGATTCATAGCACGTGAGCGACACGTTCCCTGCATTGATGGCCAGGTAGCGCAGGAACAACGGCCGAGGGGTGCGCGTTGGCGTCGGCGTCGGCGGCGGGCACGCGTAGACGATGTGCGACCGCGCGGCGGCATAGGGGAAGCCGGCGCAGACGGTGGGCGTGGCGGTTGGCGACGCCCCGACTGTGGCGGTGGCCATGGCTACGGGGGTGGCGGTGCACTCCGCGCCGTGGGTCGGCGTCCCGGTGGCCGTCACGCCCGGGGTGGTCGTACCCGTCGGGCGCGGGGTGGTCGTACCCGTCGGGCGCGGTGTCAGGGTCGATGTCGGTCGATACGGCGTGGCCGTGCGCGGGATGAGCAGCGATCCGGGCGCTGCGTGTCGCGCGGCTTTTCTGGCGGGTGTCGGCGCGGGATGGGGCAGGGTCCGACCCGCGGCATGCCGCGTAGCCCGACGCGTGGCGTGCCGTGAGCGTGGCGCCGGGCGCCCTGCGTGTGTCGCCGGGTAATGTGGGCGTAAGGCCGGGCTCGATGTCGCCACCCGTGCCGGCCTCGTCGTCGGGCGTGGCGTGACTGTTCCGGTCGGAGGGCGTGGCGTAGCCGTCGCGGTCGCCGGGGTCCTGGTCACCGTCGCGGTCCTGGTCACCGTCGCGGTCCCGGTCACCGTCGCGGTCCCGGGTAGCGGGGTGGCGGTCCCATCGCACGGCCCAAGCGTCGGCGTGACCGTCGCCGTCGGGGTGACGGTGAGCGTGGCGGTCACCGTCGCGGTCGCGGTCGCGGTCGCGGTCCCGGTCGCGGTGGTGGTGGACGGTGGCGGGGGGGTGCTCGTGCCGCCCGGCGGGGTCGTGCTCGTGCCGTTCGGCGGCGGGGGCGCGGTCCCCGTGCCGGATGGCGCCGTCCCGTTAGGCAGCGTGGGAACCGGCGCGGTCCCCGTGGACACAGGCGCGGTCCCCACGGGTACGGGGGTGCATGTAGGCGCGGGCGTGGAGGTTGTCGTCGAGGTAGAGGGGGTTGTGCCGGTCGCCGTAGGCGTGGGCGTCGCGGGCGTCGCGGTGGGCGGTCGTACCGTTATGGTGGCCGTCGTCGAGGCGATCGGGACCGACGCGCCGGCGCCTTGCGCCACCGCGGCCGGGCCGTGTGCGCGTTGCGCGACGGCCATAACCGTACCGCGAACAACGGTCGCCGGTCCTGCTGTGGCTGGCACATAATACGTCTGAGTCGCCGGGGGCGGCGAGGGTGACGACGGCGGCGCCGTGCCCGTCGGCGGGTGTGACGTGGGCGATAGATACGGCGACATCGTGGCGGTCGTTGGCGGCGTCGTGCCGGTCGCCGACGGCAAGGCGGCCGTCGGCGAGACAGTCGCGCCGTGCGTCGCGGTCTGCGTTGCCATCGCCGTGGTTGTGGGTGTACCGGTCGGCGTGCCGGTCGACGTGCCGGTCGACGTGCCGGTCGACGTGCCGGTCGACGTGCTGGTCGGCGTCGCCTCGCAAGGAGAGCCTGTTTCACTATCACCTGCAGCAGGCGAGGCTGCGGCGTAGGCGCCTACCATGCCAGAATAAGAGGTCGCGACGGGCGTCGCGACGATCCCCGTCAGCCCCGTCAGCCCCGTCAGCCCCGTCAAGACAAGGAGCGCGCCGCTCCACCCGGCACGGCGGTGGGCGCCGCGCCGTGGCCTACCTGCCGGCCTATCGACCCTGCCGTCGTTTCGCTGTCCTTGCTCGCGCATCCCTGTGTCCTCCTCATACGTCATCGGTTGCGTCTCATCGCGCCACACGAACGTACGTCTCTGGTCATCCTGATATGCAGTGTGGGGGTTGCGCTGGGTAGCGACCATGAGGAAGCACAGGATTAGCCCACGGAAGTATCTCGCGTGGGGAGTGGCGAGGCGGCATCCGCGACATCTCGCGAGCCGCTCGTCGTGAGCAGGCGCCCCACCACACGGGCCACCCCTTCCCTGACAGGTGAGACGGCTATCTCTTTGCTCTTGAGGAGACGATTGATGAGGGTGTCCCGCGTCGCCCCGCAGATCGTCCGCCTGATGACAACGGGAGGACGAGGGCGTCGACGCCGCGCTCGAGCGCCACAAATGGGGCGGGCACAGGTCATGCTCAACGGTGGTGTGGAACAGAGCGAAAGGAAACAGAAGAATATGGCCAAGACATTCAAGCAGATGGTGAGCGAGGCGCGCCAGGAGGTCCAGGCGATCAGCCCGCAGGAGGCGCAGCAGCGCCTACAGAGCAACCCCAATACGCTCGTCGTGGATGTGCGCGAGCCCAACGACCCCAGCCACCAGAGCCTCGGCGACATCCCCGGCTCCAAGGATGTCCCGCTCGGGGTGCTAGCCATCAGGGCTGACCTGGAGATGCCCGAGAGCGTCCGCGACCAAGATCTGCAGGACCGCTCGCGACCGGTCATCACCACCTGCCAGGGCGGCGGGCAGGCGGCGCTCGCCGCCAAGACCCTCAAGGACATGGGCTTCACCAACGTGACCATGATCGAGGGCGGCACGCAGGGCTGGAAGGACGCCGGCCTGCCCACCGAGCAGCCCGCGTCCTAAATTCCGCGCTCCTGCGCTCCCGACAAAGCAACCGGGTCGCCGATGTGATGCGCGTCTCCCGCCATGGCGGACGCTTTCTAGGAAGCGTCCGCCATGGCGGGAGGAGTTTTTGTACGTTACCAGGGAGATTGCGCGGGATGGCCGGGACTACGAGTTAGACCTCGCCTTCCGGCTCGTCGGGGGCCGCCGGTATATCGGTGCGCCGGTAAAGCGCGGCCACGGGTACGCGCGCTGGCGTCCGAGTTGTAGGCGATACATGGCCCGTCACCGAAGGGATGCTGCCTTTGCCCGCGTCCCACCATCCAGTCTGCGCCCTGCGCGCCCCCTCCGACCATGAAGGATCACGGAAGTAGGTCACGGAAGCGCCCACGGAAACATTGAATAGGCGTGTTATCATTGGGCAGCGCGGGGCTATTGGGCAGCGCGAGGCGCCCGCGCGGTGCAACAACGTATTGGCCTCGAATGGTAGCGCGGGTGGGGCGTCGGGTGGGGCGTCGGATGGGGCGCGAGGTAGACGAGTGTTAACCACGGAGCACAGATCCTTCGCGGAGCTACTCAAGCGCTACCGCGTCATCGCCGGCCTGACGCAGGAGGCGCTGGCCGAGCGCGGCCGCCTGAGCGCCCGCACCATCAGCGACCTCGAGCGCGGCATCTATCGCGCGCCGCAACGCGAGACCTTGCACCTGCTGTCCACGGCGCTCGACCTGGCCGCGGAGGAGCGCGCGGCCCTGGACGAGGCGGCGCAGCGCGGGCGACAGGCGCTCGCCCCGCGCGCCACTCCTCCCGCGCCCCCACCCCGGGAGCAGGCGACGCCGGGCAACCTCCCCTCCCAGCTCACAGGGCTGCGCGGGCGCGCGGAGGAACTGGCGGCGGCGCGCGCGTTGCTGTCATCCCCAGAGGTGCGCTTGCTGACGCTGACGGGCCCGGGCGGCGTGGGCAAAACGCGCCTGGCCGTCGAGGTGGCGGCGGAGAGCGGAGCATCCTATCCCGACGGCGTCTACCTCGTTTCACTCGCACCCGTCTCTGACCCTGTGCTCGTCGTCCCCACGATCGCAGGGGCGCTGGGGCTGCGCGAGGGCGCGCGGCCGGTGGCGGACACGCTGGCCGGCTACCTGCGCGACCGGCAGGTTCTGCTCCTGCTCGACAACATGGAGCGCCTGACGCCCGCGGCGCCGCTCCTCGCCGACCTGCTGGCCTGCGCCCCGGGCCTGACCGTGCTCGCGACGAGCCGGGCGGCTCTACGCGTGCGCGGCGAGCGCGAGTTCCCCGTCCCACCGCTGGCGCTCCCCGCGTCCCCCGCGCCGGGGCACGCGGTCACGCCGGAGGCAGTGGCTGGGTCCCCCGCGGTCGCCCTGTTCGTCGAGCGGGCGCGGGCGGTGAAGCCTGCTTTCGCACTGACCGCGGCCAACGCGACTGAGATCGCGACCATCGTCGCACGACTGGACGGGTTGCCGCTGGCCATCGAGCTAGCGGCGGCCTGGACCAAGCTGTTCGCGCCGGGGGTGCTGCTGGCGCGGCTGCGGGAGGGGGGCCACGGTTCGGATGATGCGCCCGCCTCCTCATCCCTGCAGCTGCTGACGGGTGGGGCTCAGGACCTGCCGGAGCGGCTGCGCACGATGCGCGACACCATCGCCTGGAGCTACGACATCCTCGACGGGGACGAGCAGGCCCTTTTCCGGCGACTGGCCGTCTTCGTCGGCGGCTGCGCCTTCGAGGCGGCGGAGCAGGTGTGCACGCGAGTAGACGATCGCGGGGGCTCCGCGGAGCGCGGGGACCTGGCGAAAACCGGAGGCGACGTGTTGCGGGGACTGGCCGCGCTGGTCGACAAGAGCCTCCTGCGCGCAGAAGAGGATGTCGACGGCGAGGTGCGCGTGGGCATGCTCGAAACAGTGCGCGAGTACGCCCTGGAGCGGCTGGCGGCGAGTGGCGAGCGGGAAGCGCTGCGCCGGACGCACGCATCCTATTACACCTTGTTGGCCGAGTCCGCCAGACCAGAGTTGCACGGGCCCACGCGGGCGATGTGGCTGGAGCGGTTGGAGCGCGAGCACGACAACCTGCGCGCCGCGCTGCGCTGGTCCGAGGAGAGCGGGGAGAGCGGGACCGGGTTGCGGCTGGCAGCCGCGCTGTATCCCTTTTGGGACGTGCGTGGCCATTTGAGCGAGGGGCGCGCGTGGCTCGATCGATTGCTGGCGCTCGCCGGAGATAGGGCGGGCGACGCCGACGCCCCGGCGCTGGCGGACGCCTATCATGCAGCGGGGGCGTTGGCCCTGGATCAGGGCGACTACGCCGCCGCCTCCGCGCTGCTGGAACGCAGCCTCTCCCTCTTTCGCACGTTGGACGATAAGCCGGGCATCATCGCCGCGCTCGGCAACCTGGGCTCCCTCGCGCAGTATCGAGGCGACCACGCGCGGGCCGGCGCATTGTTCGAGGAGAGCCTGGAGTTGCAGCGGACGCTGGGCGACCCGTCCAGGGTCGCGCCCTTGCTCAATAACCTGGGCGAAACGGCGTACCAGCAGGGCGACTATCGCCGGGCGGAGGAGTTGTATCGGGAGGCCCTGGCCGTGTGCCGGGAGGCCGGAGAAACGTGGGGTATCGCCCTCCTGCTCAATAACCTGGGAGACCTGGCCTACGAACAGCGCGATATCGACCGGGCGATCCCTCTCCTCGAGCAGAGCCTGGGCGCGTTCCGTGAATTGGGAGACAAACGCGGCCGCGCTTTCTCGCTGACGACTCTCGGCCACATCGGGCGCGATCGGGGCGAGTATCGACAGGCCGCCGCCTTGTACGCGGAGGGTCTGACGCTGCTGCACGACACGGGCGACAAGCCGAACTTGTCCTTTTGCCTGGATGGGATAGCCGGCCTCGCGCATGCCGTGGGGCGGCCGCGGCAGGCCGCGCGCCTCTATGGGGCGGCCGCGGCGGCGCGCGATGCCCTGGGGGCGCCGGTCGCGCCGGGGGTGCGCGAGCGATACGAACGGGCCGTGGCCGCCGTGCGCCAGGCCCTGGGAGAGGACGCCGGCGCGAAGGCATGGGCGGAGGGACGCGCCCTGACGCTCGACCAGGCCGTCGCCGCCGCGCGCGACGAACTCGACCGCATCCCCTCGACGCCCCTACCCACGTAGGAGAGCCTTCGAGAGGCGCCCCTACAGGGTCTGTGAAAAGTCGCCCTTACCGCTCCTCGCCCCCTCCGCCCCTGGCTGACTGGCCACTCCCCACTTCGTGGGGTCCCCGCTGCGGCCGACGTTGGGGCGCGCCTCCGGGGGAACCTGGGGAGATGCCTCCCCCCAGACCCCCGCCAACGACGCGGCGTGCCGGCGGACGGACTCGGCCCCCCGATCGCTGTATCTCTTCTTCCATGACGACTTGAACAGGTAGGACGCGCGCTTCTCGCGCATCCCGGCCATGTGCATACCCAGCGTCTCCTTGAAGCCCTCGGGGAACGGCGCCACCCGGTCCTTCTTGCCCTTGCCCTCGTTGACGCGGATCTGGCAGCGGTCGAGGTCAACGTCGGCGAGGCGGATGTTGACTAACTCACACACCCGCACACCCGCACACCCGCACACCCGCACACCCGCACACCCGCACACCCGCACACCCGCACACCTGTGTAAAGGAGCGTCTTGATGAGCGCCATATCGCCGAAGTTACGCGCCTGCCAGACCACCTGATAGTAGCGGCGCAGCTCCTCCTCGCTCGGGACATGCGGCAGTCGCTTGGGCGCGCGCGGGATCTCGACCTCCAACTCGTCGCGCAGGTGGCGGAAGACCTGCTTTAGGTAGGCGTAGTCCGGCCGCTCGCCGCGCAGATGCCGGGCCAGTTCCCGCGCCTTCTGCTTGGGCGGTGTCCGGTCCGACGCCCCCGGCGCCTCCGATGGCTCGCTCATCCGACGGCCTCCGTGGGTGGTGTGTGCGCGAGGGGTAGGCGCTCGGACATGTCGAGGCGGTGTCAGTAGTTTAGGGCCTGGGTGGCGGCATCCGGGGAGGTTATCCACGCCACAAGGGGCCTTGTCGGGACGAAATGCCGCTGCCACGATGGAAACCGGCGCACCGCAGCGCCTCATGCCCTATCCTTGTAATGTGCGTGATGTGCGTGATGTGGACGCGGTCATGTTACGCGCGAACCGTGTGGGCCCGTCGCTAAGTTCCTGACGAAACACTACAACGTCCCAGATAACTAGGATATATCGTGCTGCTATCAATAGGCGCTCATCTCAGGCGACGAGCACATAAAATGGAGGTAGGCGCCAAATAGTCGCTGTTATGTGGAACCTCGGGCTACACTGTCAACAACACACATGATCCGGTGGATGACACTTGAGCGGGAGGGTTGGCCGATGGGGAACGCATCACACAGGGACGAACGATGATGCCTGCGGGGCAGGGAGCGGATGCTGTCGGTCGTGACGGGATCATGGGTGATCGCTCCTTGTCTCGCACACGCCCCCCCATCGCCGGGAGCGTCCTCCTGCTGCTCGCCCTCGTCACCTTGGTCGGGCACCTGGCTATTGCGGGGCGTTACGGTTGGTTCCGCGACGAGTTGTACTACATCGACGCCGGCAAGCACCTCGCCGGCGGCTATGTCGAGTTCCCATTGATGGTGTCGCTGCTGAGCGCGTTCCAGCGCGCCGTGTTCGGCCCCTCACTCGCGGCGCTGCATGTGCTGCCCGCCGCGGCTGGCGCCGTCATCGTCGTCACGACCGGCCTGATGGCGCGTGAGCTAGGTGGGGGGCGTCTGGCCCAGGGCATCGCCGCCTTGGCGGCGCTAAGCAGGTCACCAGAAGTCTGGCATGGTCTGTTGAGCGTGATTTGGGCGTAAAAGCACGCCGAACTTATGGTCATGTGCTTAGTACTACAACGTTACTTCGCTAGAATCACCCGTAGCGGCCGTAAGACAAGGGGCAATCTGGCTGCCAAACTGAGCGGTCGCAAGCCTGCTTCCAAGTCGCTAGCACGGCCTCAGGGGACAAGTAACGTTGTAGTATTAGTCGCGCCCGCGTTCGTGGGCGCCGACGCGCTCTTCACGATGGATGCCTTCGACGAGCTCTGGTGGACGCTCGCCGCCTTGGTGCTGCTGCGCCTCCTCGCCGCGCGCGATCTGCGGCGGACCGACCGCGCCGCGTTGGATGCGCGGGCCGGACGCCTCTGGTTGCTGTTCGGCCTCGTGGTTGGGGTGGGGCTGCTGACCAAGCTGACGATGTTGACCTTCGGGCTGGCGGTGACGGTTGGCCTGCTGGCGACCCCGGCGCGCGCGACGTTGCGCACACGCTGGCCCTACCTGGCCGCGGCGCTCGCGTTCGCCTTCCTCCTCCCCTACATCGCTTGGCAAACCAGGCACGACTGGGCCACCCTCGCCTTCTGGCGCAACTACCACCACACGCAGGATACGGCGACGTTCCTGCTTCAGGTCGTCCTGCTGATGCAGCCGCTGGCCTTGCCCTTATGGGGCGTTGGCCTGTGGTACTTGCTGCGCGATCCAGACGGCGCCCCCTATCGGACGCTCGGCTGGGTCTTCCTGGTCCTGTTAGTTCTCTTCCTGGTCGGCCACGCCAAGTCGTACTTCCTGGTCCCGGCCTTCCCGCCGCTGCTGGCAGCCGGGTCCGTGGTCGTGGAGCGGCGCGTCCGGCGACACGCGCGCACGCCGCTCGTGCCGCTCACCGCCGGCGCGTTGGTGCTCGGCGGGGTTGTTCTGGCGCCGGTCGTGGCCCCCATCCTGCCAGCGGCGGCGCTGGCATCTCTGATGCCTAACCCCATCCAGCCGGTGGCCGACCGCTTTGGCTGGCCGCCCTTCATCGCGACGCTGGACAGGGTGTATCGTGCGCTCCCGCCGCGCGACCGGGCGCGGACGACGATCCTAGCCGGCAACTACGGCGAGGCCGGCGCGGTCGATCTGCTCGGCCCGGTCGCCGGCCTGCCGGCCGCCATCAGCCCGCACAACACCTACTACTTCTGGGGACAGGGCGTCACGGTGACACCAGGCACCGTGGTAATCGCGACCGACTTTGAGCGCACGCAGCTGACGCCCTACTTTAGCTCGGTGCGTCAAGCCGCCATCGTCCCGGCCCAGGACGGCATCCAGAACGAGGAGGTCGGCCGCCCCGTCTGGGTCTGCGCGGGCCTGAAGATGGCTTGGTCATCAGTCTGGCCGCAGCTCAAAAACTTCTCCTAACAGACCACGCGCTGTGGGCGCCTAGATGTTGCGCGACAAGGCGGAGTGCTAGTTATCTGGGACGTTGTAGCATTTCGTTAGAATCTTAGCGAGAGGTCTGTGGGACGTACGCCATCCCCGCGCCCGAGGCTTACATGTTCCTTACCGCCGTCACAGCCCTGGTGACGGCACGCCATCCCCGCGCCCGAGGCTTACATCGGCGACCTGCATTGAGTGATCTAGGCGGCCGATGTAAGCCTGTCGCACCGGCTCCTCGTTGATGGTTATGCGGGATGGTGGCGCGCACGCCTACTTGTGAGGGTAGCGCCGAGGACGGCGGACGGCGGCCAGGGCGCGTAGGCGAACCGCATCGGCGCGTGGCGGGCGCGCATAGCACGGTTTTTGCGGCGCCCGCTCAGCGCGGCGCCCCGTGGCTTACAGCCCGCGACGCACGCGCGGATAGCCTTTTCGACTAAGACAGGTGGCCCCGCGAACACGGGCGGGGAGCGCCATGCGACCCTACACGCGGATCGAGCACTAGGAGGAGCGCGACGACGATGGAGACCCTCGGCCCGGTGACCTTCCCCGCAACGATCCCCACGGTCGAGACCAACCGGCTGACCCTGCGCGCCTGCGCGCCTGCGCGCCTGCGCGCCTGCCCACCTGCCCACCTGCTTGCCTGCCTGCTTGCCTGCCTGCTTGCCTGCCCGCTTGCCTGCCCGCTTGCCCGCCTGCCTGCCCGCTCCCGTCGTGGTTGGCGGGGGTCTGGGGGGAGCCATCTCCCCAGACCCCCGGAGGCGCGCCCCAACGTCGGACCCTAGCCGCGGGTCCGGGAGACCAGTCAGCCAGGGGCGGCGGGGGCGGCGGGGGCGAGAAGGGGCGACGGGGGCGAAGAGGGTGACTTTTCACGCGCCCCGTCGCCACGGACTGCATCCGCACCGCGGGTCGCGGGTAGCGGGTACAATTGCAGCGGGTGGCGCGACCACGCCGGCGCGTGACACGGAACAAGAGCGACGTGAGTGGGAGGAGTAGGTCGATGGAGGCGCAAGACGCCGCGGACAATATCCGGGAGGCCGCCGAGAAGCGTGAGCTAGCCTCGGACGAGCGGAAGATCAAGCAGGAGGAAGCGGCCGAGCGGTTCCGCCGGCGCGCGGCCGTGATCATCGGCATCCTGGCCGCGCTCCTGGCGATCACCGCCCTGGGCGCCGACCAGGCGCGCGAAACGGTGACGAACGCCAACATCCGCGCCGACGACACCTACAACTTCTACCAGGCCAAGAACATCCGCCAGACCTCCTACCAGCTCGCCGCCGGGGACCTGCAGGCCCTCGTGCAGATCAATCCCACCCTGCCGGCCGCGGCGCGCGCCAGCATACAGGCGCGCATCGCCGGCTACAAAAAAACGGCCGCGCGCTACGAGGACGACCCCAGCGCGGGCGGCCAAGGTAAGAAACAGCTGCTGGAGCAGGCCCATCGCTACGAGGAAGAGCGCGACCGCGCCGAACACCAGGTGCCCAGCTTCAACTACGCGCAGGCTCTCTTCCAGATCGCCATCGTGCTCGGCTCGGTCAGCATCGTTTCGATGTCGCGCCCCGTCCAGATTGCCAGCATCGCCCTCGGCGTCATCGCCTTGCTGCTGATGCTCAACGGCTATTTCTTCCACGTCGCCCTGCCCATTGGCTAGGGCAGGATCAAAAAGCTTACTTTGCAACTCCACCGAACGCCCGACCGCAGTCGGCCCGTGGTGTGCCATACGACCATGCGGATTGGTCCCTCGGGCTTCGCCCGACGGCCCAACCGAACAGTTGCAGGCTCCTGCCGCTCCAAACAAAACCCTCTGGGGCCACACTAGTAAGGGCTCGGCATGACACCGGAAGAAAAGGCGCGCGGAGATCGACCGCCAGCTGGAGCTCTACGGGTGGGCCGTGCAGGACCGCGCCGACCTGGACATCTACGCCGCGCCGGGCGTGGCCGTCCGCACCGGGACCACGCACACCGCGGGAGGTAAAGAGGGCTGACCACGCGCGTCGACCCTGGACAACGCCTGCAAAATCTCATCGACCCGCGCGCTAAGGGGAGCTTTCTCGGCGTCACGGTGGACGAAGAGGAGATCGGAGGGATAGAGTTCTATGCTGACTCCGATCCGCTCGTCGAGGTGTTTAGGCGGTCGTGGCAGCTGGCGCAAGTCGGCCCAGGTGTCCTGAATAGCGCCTGTCACGCCATTTTGCCGTAGGAGCCACGTAAGAATAGGTAGGAGCGCACGATCCGACGGGCCATCCGATAGCAGCGTGTAGCGCAGCTCATTCATGCCGACGTAGTGGCAATACCCGGAAGCATCAGTTGCATGTCGGGCCTATCCTTCACGCGCCGTGTAGTCTTCCGGCCTTTCCCATCGCCGGTCTCGTGCTGATCTGGTAGTGTCGGCGCAGGGTTGAGGTAAGCTGTCAGCACGCCACGCGCCACGCCAGACTCACCCTCGTCTGTACGAGCGCGCCACGTTTTGGGTAGGCCGCTAAACCGCGCCGCCTTGAAACGCCGCTTGCCTACGACGCGCTCTTTTATTTCGGCCACGATCAGGCTATCATCCGGTACCTCACTGACGACAGACGGCGAGTGTGTATTTATGATGACCTGGCGCAGAGGGTTATCCTCGGAGATGGCCCTGGTGGCGTCGGTCGCGATATCTTGCAGGAGATCCAGCATGGCCGGGATGCGCGCCGGGTGGATGCCGTTCTCCGGCTCCTCCAAACACAATACCCCCTGCGCTGCGGGATCTAGGTACAGGACCGCGAACGCCAGAAAACGCAGGGTACCATCGGACAACGCGCGCGCGGGGTACAGCGTGCCGTCGTGGTCGCTGACCACGAGGGTCAGCAGTTCGCGACTCTCATCCCTGTCTATGGAGACGCGATCGACATCGTCGATCAGTTCCGCGAGCCTGTTCGCTACCTGTGCATAAACCTGTTCCGCATGATCTTGGGCGCCCTGATCCTGCGTGCGCGTGTAGCCGTTCTGACGGGCCAGATGGTAGAGGGTCGCCGCGACGTGCGATCCATCGGCGCCCATGCGCGCCGGCGACGTGAACTCGTCGGGGCGGCGCAACGCCGAGGGCTCCAATTGCAATAACCGCCATGACCGCATTTCCTGGCGGGCGAGCAAGGCGGTCGGGCTTTCGGCCGCGTTGGCGCTGGAGAGCACGGTACGCGGCAGATTGGCGGCGGCGAATTGCCGCGTGCGGCCTTGCACCCCTTCTTGATGCAGGCGGATGACGCGCTCCACGCCCTCCCCGATCGTCGATATAAAGGGGGAGGTCCGCCGGCCCTGGATCGCCGACTTGCGCCAGTCGACGCTGTGGGGGAAAGGCAAATGCTCCGGCGCTTGTCCCTGGGTGATATGCGTCAGCTCTTCCCTGGTTACCTCCAGAAACGCGCGGCTCTTATCGTCGCCACGGTAGGCGAGGCTCAGGCTGTAGCGCAGGAACGTGATGCTTGCCTTCGCCTTCTGGCCCAAATCATCCTGCCCCTCGCGCGGCACGATCATCTCCGCCTCAAAGGACATTTGCCGGTCGTGCTCGTTCCCGCTCTGGTGGAAAATGCCGCGCAGATCAGACATCCGCCCGCCCTCGTCGCGCACGGAGAGGGCGGCGTCAATCAGCGATCGGTCCGCCAGGGCGCTCAGGAACGCGATCGCGTCGAACAGATTGGATTTGCCGGCGCCATTGGCCCCGGCGATGCACGTGAACGGACCGAAGTACACGTCGTCATCGACGAGATTCTTGAAGCCCGACACCTTGAGCCTTGTCAGCACGGCAATCTTCCTCTTAGCACTATCGCCCTCAGTATCCCAGACCGGCATGCCCTCGTAGTGGCCTGATCGACACGTATCCGCCCTTGAGCGCCAGGTGGGCCCCGACGAGCCGTACCCCTTCGCGCCGGACCTGGCCGTCGAGGTCGCCTCGCCGAAGCAGTACCGGCCGGGCATGAAGGCCAAGGCGGAGCGGTACCTCGCCGGGGGAACGTCGCTCGTGTGGGTCGTGCGGCCAGGGCGCCGACAGGTGGACGTATGGCGCCCCGATAACATCCAACCGACGATCCTCGGTAGCGATGATACGTTCGATGGTGAGACCGTGGCGCCGGGCTTCACCATCGCCGTCGCTGATCTGTTTATATAAT
>JAABUM010000738.1_pt1 | contig 54406 bp, 90 predicted proteins | sample 5559161 | NCBI WGS metagenome assembly JAABUM01 (sample SAMN10711868, study PRJNA513369) | rock metagenome | isolation source: Antarctica rocks | place: Antarctica: Victoria Land, Siegfried Peak nord
AGCCATGCCCGTAGCTTGACGGACATAAGGGCATTCGGCAGAGTCTGTGGATCTTGTGGCATGCAGCCAGCAGCACAGTCTGCTAATCGAGCAGCAGATTGCCCACGGCTGCAGAGTCTAGTGTGACGCTTCTTGCGCTGTTCGTCCCAAAGGCTCTTGGCAGACACCAGGGTGGCGGCGCTTTGGCCTGAGCCGTCCATGGCTGTAGCGAAGCGTCCTGGAGTGTGTACACAGTTTCAGCTGGACGGAACCTGCACCGCAGCGTGCGCTCTGCGCCGCTAGGTATATTGGTGAACCTCCGCACTAGGCGCCACTGCATCTGGGCGTCTTTCTGAACCTCACACACCAAGCGCTGCTGCCTCTGAATCAGGCTGCGACAATTGATCCCCTCTTGAATCACAAACCAAGGCACCTGCAGCGTGTGCTCCGTGCCGCCGGGCACCTTTTTAAATTTCCACACCAGCCGCCGCTGCCGCTCCTGCCAGTCCCACGTCTGCGACCCCGCCGGCTTGGGCTCTGTCTGGTAGGAGCAGCTCACGCGCTGCACCGCTGCGGGCATCGGCACCACCACCTGCGAGCGGCGAAACGGTTGATGAGAATCTGACAAGAGTGGTGTCATTCATAACTGCAGGTCTAAAATGAGCAGCTGACGCGCTGTACCGCGGCCGGCATTGGAGCAACCACGTGCGAGCGGCGGAAGAGTCAATAAGAAACCTGGAGTCCTCAAAACAGTAGTGGTGTTTATAGCCAAGTGCCTGGTAGGAGCAGCTCACGCGCTGCACCATGCCTGGCATTGGCACCACCACCTGCAGGGTTTGGGACTTCAGGAATGTCATTCCTGAGTCCTCAAACACCCTGAAGCCCGGGAAACTCCGGGCCAGGGTGACATGCGCCTACGATGAGAGACGGCGCGCATCTCGGACAGTGAGTGGCCAGGGTCACAAAGTGCGGGGTCACGCTAGCAGATCCGCACCTCCAGGCTGGAAGCTGATTTGTCTGACCCGTACTCTGCGCGTACTTTGATGAGCAGCAGCACCTACACAGCAACATTGGGGCAGCAGCATTGCATTCCTTGCAAGAAATGAAACGCACCAACGCAGTTCCTGGGTCCCTACGCCTTGTGCCATGCATGGCAGTGCTGGAACGCACAGAAGACGATTCCATGATCTGCTACATGAGCTGCGTGCTGCGCAGCAGACGCAGCATTACAGCAGCAACAAGGTGGGGTTGCACCTTCTGGGCTGATGTGGGGTCGTCCTCCAAATCGATGTACACCCGGAACGGCGGCTTCGAGTCGTAGGTGCTCCTGCGCGTGCACAGCCGCTTTCAGAAACACACTTCCGACACTGGAGACCCTGCAGCCCTGCGGGCGCAGGCAAACTACCAGAACTGCACCTAGAATTGCACCCTCGCCGTCGGGGTCGGACAAGCTTCAGCGTTCGCTCCTTCCTCTTCCAGGCACCCGTCCTTTTCCGATTTCACCTTGAAGGGCTTGTTTTTGACACAGGTTCGAGAAGAATGAAGAATCTCTCACCGGTATTGCATGAGCGCAAACTCGCCGTCGGGCGGCACCAGCTCCGGCATGCGGTGCGCTTTCCTGTTGACATAACTTTGCCACGAATGCTGTACGAAAAATCATAGATACCGGTACTGCATGAGCGCATTTCTGCCATCGGGCGGCACAAGCTCCAGCATACGCCAGCCCTCTCTATTCTCGACTGAGATTTGATGAATGCCTTCTTCATGGAAACAACTCGCACTTACCGGTACTGCATGAGCGCAAACTCGCCGTCGGGCGGCACCAGCTCCAGTATGCGCTCCGCAGTGTTCAGTGAGTGGACTCATTTTCCGCAGTGTTTTAGAGGAAGAATCGGGCTCTTGTCACCGGTACTGCATGAGCGCGAACTCGCCGTCGGGGGGGACCAGCTCCAGCATGCGCTCCGCCTCGAAGCGGTCAAGCGACACGCTCTCGTGGAAGTTGCAATCGTCCAGCTGCGCATTTTTGGAAAGATAAAGTATCGTTGCAAGCTGTGAAGAGGTCCAGTTGGTGGGCAGCCTCGAATCGGTCCAGCGACACGCTCTCGTGGACGTTGCAGTCATTCAGCTGCGCACAATGTCGTCAAGATTGTCAAGGCAAGCTGTGTTTTTGACTGTTAAACGGTTTGAAGTGGCAGGCAGCCTCAAAAGCGGTCCAGCGACACACTCCCATGAAAGTTGCAGTCGTCCAGCTGCGCAGACAGCATCAGAGGTCGTGATGATTCCACGTTGTCTTCAGTCTACATTCAGCTCGCATTCCAGCGAGTAGCAGCGCGAAACGTCTACGCGCGCGTGCACAGCAGAGGCCAGCAGACTCGCACCAGGGCAGCAGCTGTTGAGATTGCATGGGCTTTATCCACTTGTCACATGTTGTCACAACAAGCACCTGCACGACGTCAAAGGAGCCGCCCCAGCGGCTGGCGCCGCCGGCCTCTGCGCCCTGCCGCCCGATGACCAGATCGTCATTCAGTGCCAGCCGTATTGCCGGGTTGCCCGCCAGGTAGCTCTTCACCTGCGCGTGCAGAGAAGAGGTTTTGAGGTGGATGTAAAGGTAGCCATTGGGGTTGATCGTCGTGGCGAGCTCGTTTTACTTGATTCAAATTCGCAAACGTCTTCAAGGTTGCTGCACTGTGAGGAAACCCCACCACAATCGCTCCCTCGAGCTGGGAGGACTGCAGGTAGCCAATAGAGCTGAACGTTGCGGTCAGCTTCTCCACGTTGTTGACAGCATATATCGATATCAGATATATTGCCTGCAAGATTCCTCAAGGTAGAGCTGTCCATAGAGTCTCACTACGATGGCGCCGTCGATCTGGGAGGACTGAAGGTAGCCGCTGGAGTTGAAGGTAGCTGTCAGCTTCTCCACGATGTCCACGAAGATCTCGTCGCGGCGGCCGCCGTCGGTGCGCGTTGTGTCCAGCACCGACTTGATGACGCCGGTGGGGGAGCGGCCCGTGCTGAACAGCATGTTTGTCGCCCGGCTCGACTGCACAATGGAGCAAACGGTTGCACTTCAAACGTTGTGACGTCCATGAAAAACGATGCCGCCTCTGGGGGAGCGGCCCCACGCTGAAGAGCATGCTTGGCGCCCGGCTCGACTGCACCGACAGCAATGGATGTAGGGTTGACACTGTGTCGCCAATGTGTCTAGAGCTTGAGGTGATGACGCCAGTGGGGCCGTCAGGCTGAACTCCGTGTGTCCCGCCTGGCTTGACTGTGCCATCGCTGCACGGGGCCAGAGTGGGTGCGTCACAATTCAGCCAATCGCGGTCACCAGGCTGTCAGCGCAGCTGCCGAGTCTCCAGATGCGGGGAGCATTGTGCTGCAATGTCCGACTTGCGAGCGTCACAGGACAATACAGGATGTAGTGCAACTCACTGGCCCCCTGACGATGATGGGGTCGTTGAGCACAAACTCCTTGAGCGCCTCCGAGGAGGATGACTGTGGGAAGCCATAGTCGATGACCTGCCGACAGCGACGCAAACGTTCAGTTGTAAGCTTAGGTGGCGAAGACTGTGCTGCCTGGCAGCTCATTTCGCTTCCACTGCCGCTGAGCCTGCTGCGCCTCACCCCAGCCGCCAGCTGATCAACTCTAAAAGCTCGTTGCAGTCCGCCTCCGTCCTGCCTGAGGTCAGCAGCACGCTGCCGCGCCGGTCCGAGGCCCGGGGCAACTGTGAACCTCGCCTCGTCCATGAGCGGACTGTGAAGTGGTGCATTGGTCTGCACATGACCCTGAATGAAATCCACTCTGAAACGAAACTCACCTCATCGAGCAGCTCGTACACGAGCACGCAGTTTTTGCGGACAGCCTCCTCGGACAGCACGCCGCAGTAGTCGCGGATGACGCCGCCGATGCGCCGCAGCAGCTCCAGCACCACCGACGGCGACACATTCTCCCGCGTGGCCGCCGCCACCAGCAGCCCCGCTTCCTGCGGTCAGGGGTGAACAAAGCATCAAATAAACATCACACTTCATAATTGCCGATGCGCCGCCACAGCTCTGGTATTACCGGCGACACATTATTCTCGCGCATGGCTGCCGCCACCAGAATTCCCACTTCCTGCAGTTGGGGATTGATCAAGCATTGAAGAAGCGTGTTCACGTCGTCATCGCCACTGCGGCGCAGCAGCTCAGGATCACCGATGGCGACACATTCTCCCGCGTAGCCGCCGCACCAGCAACCCCACTTCCTACACGATTGAGATTATTCTCGATTGTTCTCGCGCCGCCGCCGCCGCCGCCGCCGCCGCCACCAGCAGTCCCGCTTCCTGCGATCGGGGGTGCATTGATTGGGCGTTTCACTTCATCATCCCACCGGCCACCAGCAGCCCCGCTTCCTGCGATTCAACGCGCGCACGACAACTAAGCTGAGCCTGGGCCGACGAAACACGCTCCCCTTAGTGTGCCGCCGCAGTGGCAACGCGCCTTTCTGGCTGGAGTGATCGCTCCTCCAGACTCTGCCAGGCAATGTACCTTCTGCAGGTGTGATGTGCATGATACGGTGCAGCTATGTGGCAGGTGACCCAAAGCATGTCAACAACTCACCTTCACATGCAAGTAGCTGACACCATCAACCTGGAACACCGGCGGTGCATCGCCTCCGCCGCCCCAAAACCGCACTTTCCGGAAAAAGGTCTCTGTCGAGTCCTGCGAAGCACAGCAAGGCGATGAGGGATTCGGCGTAGCTCGCATGTTTGCTCTCTGCTGTTCTCTGGAACGCAGGCATGTGCTGCCGGACTGCATGCGGAAAGCGCCGCGCCGCGGCGCACCTTGGGCACGTTGCTGAGGTACTGCCGCAGGATGATCGTGTCGCCGCGAGGCGAGAGGATGAAGAACTGCGAGATCATGCCCCAGCCTGCCTTGAGTCTCTGCTGCGCGCCGCAGGTGCAGGACCTCCGCTGCGCGCCGCAGGATCGGGGTCGGTGTGTTGGGGGGGGGGGATCAGTCCTGCTTGCGGGCCGCCGGTCTCAGCCGCTGCACACGCCTGATGACGAAGGCAACAATGTGGTGCACCACGACGACAGCTGGTAGGAAAAGCGACACTGTGGCCAGGGCAATATACAGGTCTACTCTCGGCATAGGCAGCTGGTACCCAAAAAGGATGTTGTCGTCCATCAGACGGTACCAAGCGATGTTCCTAGAAGCCGCTTGCTGCAAAATATTGCAAGGCTTGCCAAACGTGCATGTCGCTCTGCACATGGACTCTCGGTTCAGTCTCGCTGACTTGCCGTTCCCGTACCGGTCAGAAGCGGTGCCACAATTGCCACTTGCTGCTTGCAAACTGACTGCTGTGACGACTGCGCAACGCGAACGGCTCCGCAGCGTTGTGTCGAGCTGCCAACGGCCCGCCTGACTTTGCAGGCGGGCAAGAGCTCGTTCCGGAGAATTTACTCGTAATTCAACCGACGCTCTCTCGGCAGCTGACAGGCTTGCTGCCACATCGGAGGGCACAGAGCAGCAGCCATGTTTGTAATATCTTCCATGGGCGGCTGCCTGGCCTCCATGGCAGGTGGGTCCACTCGGCGCTCCTGCGTACAAGCGGCACAGCGTGCAGTCTGTTGGCTGCTCACACGGCAAGACGGCGCAAAACCAGCTGCTGACAGACAGGCTTGAGGTGTGACTCTGCTTCGCAGGCATGTGCGCCTGCCAGTGCTTCACGTGCGCCAGTCGGGAGGTGTTACGGAAGAGCGCCCGCCTGGCCTACAGCTTCCTGTTCACGTTGGCGATGCTGCTGGCCTGGGTGAGCTTTGTGTCGGTGACTGCGCTGGATGCACTGTCGGGTAGTGGACAGGCTGACCTGTCCAAATTGCTAGGCGCTGTCGACCGCGCATGACGCGTGTAGCACTGTGGCGCGTGAACGCTGTTGCTCACATGCGTGCAGGTGCTTCGGGACTTTGCCAAGCCCATCATTGAGAAGCTGCCGTGTGAGCAGCGTTGCCTCCCACATCTGAACATTTTGCACCTGCAGTCAACCCTGCCGGTACTTGCGCAAGACGCCGATCCATGTCCCGGGCAATGTGAACCGAAGTCCCGCATGAACCTTCTGCAGGGATCTTGCCTGGCAGCGGATACGAGCCGAGCGACAGGTGGTACGGCCTGCAGGCGGTGTACCGGCTGAGCATGGGCAACTGGGTGAGCTTCATCTTCAACCACCGGCAATGACGTGGCAATATCAGAGCCGCCATACAAGGCTTTCAAAGGCGACATTCAGGGCTGCTGCATTGCACCTCATGTAAATCGGCAACTTTCCAGCTGCCACAAACGCACCGCTGCGCTTGCTGCGTATCACTGTGCGTTCTGCGCCATGCCTCAAGGGAAATCGCGATGCAAGAATGCTGTGGCCCTCTGGCACACCACCGTCTGATCTTGAGTGCCGGTCTGTGGCTTTTTCACAGCTGTTCTTCAGCTTCATGGCGCTTGCGCTGCTGGGCGTGAAATACAAGTCTGACAAGCGGGACCAGTACCTGCACCACGGCAACTGGATGGTCAAGCTGGCCCTGTGGCTCGCCTTCTGCGTGCTGCCCTTCTTCTTCCCCAACGGCCTCATCAACATGTACGGTGAGTGAGATGTAAGATGTGGCCGGAGCCGCTCGCACAGCGCCAACGGCCTTTGGCAAAGCGCCGAGGGCTGTGCATTCTGCAGCCGCGTGCAGCGGTTGACGACTGGGCGCCTCGCCTCTGGCTGTGTTGTCACCTCTGGCTGTGCTATCTGATGCCGTGGCTGCGCATTGCAGGACATGACATGACCTGTGAAAACTGCAGGCTGGCTGGCGCACTTTGGGGCGGGCGTGTTCCTCATCCTGCAGATGATCATCCTGCTGGACTTCACGCAGACCTGGAACGACACCTGGTGAGCAGCTCAACTCTCCTCTTTTCGCGTCATTTGACAACGCCAAGGTGACTGCCATTTGACAACATTTCCTGCGTGTGCTGCCACCTGTAAGTGTTGGTCCATCTGTCAGGGAGGCTGCGCCGGCATGATCAATGGCAACACACTACGGGGTGGCCATGGGGGACAAGCGCTACCTGTAAGCGCTGCTGGGCGTCACCGTGGCCTGTCCTGCGACAACTTGCATTCAACTATCCTGGCAACGGTTTTACACCACAGGGTGGCAATGGAGGACGAGCGCTACCTGTATGCGCTGCTGGGCGTCACGGTCGGCTGCTACGCGGGCATCGCCGCGATCGTGGGCGTCCTGTTCTACTGGTTCAATCCGGGCGGCGCCGACTGCTCCTTCAACGTGTCCGTTATCGTGCTCACGATTCTCGTCTGCCTGACGCTCGGCGCGGCGTCCATGCACCCCGCGGTAAGGGGTTTTCATTTCAACCAAGAATCCTTGGTTCCAATCAGATCTTTCCAATCGGATGCCGGAAGTCACACTGCTGATCATGCTGGTGTGCCTGGCGCTGGGCGCAGCCTCCACGCACCCCGCGGTGAGTACCTGCCTCCGGTTTCATTACCAAGTCTTGAACACTGCCAGCAAGCGATCTGGTCCTCAGCCCTGTTATTCTGCTTGTCTTGGTTCAAGCACGGACGAGGACTGGCAGCCAGATCCCTGCCGCGGTGGCGGTGTTGCTGCACGCGCATGACCACTCTTTCCCCTTGCAAGATACTCCTTTCTGACTGGGTTTGTCATCTAGTCTTCCACCAGGCGACAAACGCCAGCCTTGTTCCCAACAGCGGTCGTCTCGCTGCACTGCGCAAACCCAGGCTACTTGGCGCTGCACACTTCAACTATCAGTCCTGAAGCCTGGCTCTGCCGCAGGCGACAAACGGCAGCCTGTTCCCGGCGGCGGTCGTTTCGCTGTACTGCGCGTACCTGGGCTACTCGGCGCTGCAGTCGGAGCCGCACGATTATGTGTGCAACAGCCTGGGCAAGAAGCTGAGCGCTGCCAGCGGTTCCACCCTCGCCCTTGGCATGGTGCGCCTTTCAATCTGCTGGCATCATGAGTTGTGTTTCTCCATTATCGCTGTTTATCGAGCTGTGGCTCAGCTGTATATGGAGGTCGTTGGTCAAGACAAGGCACGCTCATGCTTTGATGCAATCCAGGCCGTCTAGGCAATCCAGGCTGTCTAGGCAATCCAGACGCGTATTAGCTTCTTTCCAGGCCGTCACGCTGGCGAGCGTGGTGTGCTCGGCGCTGCGCACCGGCTCCAACACCGACGCATTCCTCGGCAGCTTTGTTCAGCCTGGCTGTTTGTCTCCCGTGTATTGAAACTTGAATTCTTGTTTTCTTCACAGGCCATCACGCTGGCGAGCGTGGTGTGGTCGGCGCTGCGCACCGGTTCAAACACCGACGCCTTTCTGGGCGGCAGCGGCTCCTCCCCGGCGGAGCAGCCGCTGCTGTCGCGGCGCGGCGACGAGGAGGACGGTTCAGCGGCGGAGGAGGGCACCTCGGCGGGTCTGGACGGCGAGGCGCCCCGCCAGCAGCCCGCCATGTCCGCATGTGAGATTCTGCACTGCAAATACCGCAAAACAATGCGCCTTTGCACGCATTGGGCACCTGGGCTTGTCTCGGGCGGCGGGCGCCGGCGCTGCAGGGTTGCGGCAAGCGCCCAGCTCAGCTGCGGCATCTCCTGCAGACGCCGGCAAGGGAGCGGCGTCGTCGGACTTTCAAGACCCTGGTTACGTCTCTAATATTTTGATTGAAACTCGATTTCTTGCGCCTGCAGGCGCGGGCAAGAGGGCAGCGATCCAGGATTATGAGCCTGTGAGCTACAGCCTGCTGTCTCCACCTCATATGCAATTCCAGAGCACTGCGCGCTTTTTCAAGTCAACTGAATCTTTTATCGGGAAACGTCTCAACCTCAGGCGCAGGCAAGGGGGCGGCGATGCAGGACTATGAGCCTGTGAGCTACAACTACAGCTTCTTCCACTTCATCTTCTCCCTCGCCTCCATGTACATTGCCATGCTCATGACGGGTGCGGCCTGGTTACCTGCGCTCGTCTCTTCACTTGCTCACAGACTCGCACCTGATCGGACTCTGCCGCCTTCGCCGCCAAGCATCGCTTGATCGGGCTGAGCATTTCACCAACATCTCGCCGGCATGCCCACTTCGATCGCCAACGTTAGGACCTGCTGCAACTGTTCAATCCAAATGCATCCTGGCGCAGGGTGGGGCCGGGGCGCGGAGCAGAAGGACCTGCTTGACCTCGGCTGTTTCTCGGTTGTATCTAGGTGTTGTCTCTCCTCTCATTGTCTCTTTGATATGCATGATGTGCAATGTGGCACAGGGTGGGGCCAGGGCGCAGAGGAGAAGGACCTGCTGGACGTAGGCTGGTTCTCCGTATGGGTCAAACTCGCGTCGCTGGTGGTGACGGCGATGCTGTACATCTGGACACTCGTGGCGCCGGCGGTGCTCTCGGACCGGGACTTCTCATGATTCAATTCATGAAATCCAAGCGGGGGTGAGGAATGCATAAAATGGACTGGCGGCACTGGCTGTTGCGCCAGCGGTGTTGGTGTACTGGGACTTCGCTTGAGAAATCAGTTCTCTTGGGTTGAGGGGACACAAGATCGCCAACAAGTCGTGAGCAGAGACCACGCCTGTTGAAGTGCAGGTGGCGTTGCATGTTGCAGTCTTAGGATATAAGGAACATGAGTTCGGTTTAGTCCACGGGCCGTTGGGTTGCATGTGTAAGATATGAAAGATCCGTGACTGCAATGCACACTACAGGCGTTCGCCGTTGTTCAAATGCTGCCATGCTGCGCCGTTGGCAACCACCGCGCAGAGTGGTGGTGGCAGACATTGTCGCTGTGAAAAAATGCAAAAATGTTCGTTTTCATCTGAGTTCAGTGACTCGAGATATCATATGCATCACTTCCAATGTCGCCGCCGACTGAAAACATTACGCCTTGAGGTACTTTTCGAAGAATAAGCATCATGCTTTCAGGTGCTTTTCGAAGAATGCAAGCAGGCGGGACCAGGCCTCCTCCTGCACCTCCTGCAGCTTATCCAGCCGCTGCGCCAGAGGAGGTCAAAAATGCTGTCAGCACCTCGCAGCATCATCATCCGCTGGTATTATCTGGTTGTCAACTGGTGTGCCCATGCCAAGCGCAGGCACAGTTGCAGGCAGACCTCCTTGAGCAGGCATTAGTCACAGCAGGCGTGCAGCCGGCACGCAAATAAATGGCCAGGAACGCCTACCGGGCATTTCAGCTCCTCCATCCGCTCCACGGCTTGCTGCAAGTACAGAATTGTCACACAGTGACACGGCTGGGCATGTGCGGCAGCAGTACGCTGCCATTGCATCGCCAGACAAAAGCCGCGCTGAAGCAGAGTTCGCTGCGGGTGCGGCCTGGACGCAGTGGGCTGGGCTGAGCAGAGCGGGGACGCACCGCCGTGAAGCCGTTCAGGAAAGCGTGGCCGACTTTCTCGTAGATGCGCAGCTCCACGTCACCGCCAGCGCCCTGTATGTCACGTTTTCAAGTGGGAAATAATTATCTGAGGCTCGAGACGCACAGGGTCATGCATGCGAGCGCGGCTTAGTGAAGCCGAAGACTGGGTGCGCAGCGCTTCGCGTGGACCTTGTCAGCTGGACTGACAAATGCGATGACTGCATGTTCGTGATTTCAAGCGGCAGAGTCTGGCGGCGCATCAACAATCTTGCAGATATTGCAGATTGCCCTCATGCACCTTGATTTTGTCGTGCACGGCTTGTGCCTCATCGGGCGGGAAGAATGTGTCTTTCCTGCCAAACTGCATCAGCACCTGTGTGCCTGGGATAAACGAAGGGTGGGATGGGACTGAAGTGCATGTGGTTCCTTCAACACACTCAGTATTCATCGTCCTGAGGAGAAGACCATCATGCTGTAATCTGCACGCACCGGGATTTTAATCTTCTCGGCTTCAAAGCCTACTGCTTCCGCAGACGCCTGCGCGGGCAGCGGAGGTGCTCAACTGCTGAACTTGCTTTTGGGTCCAGCTTGGCAGGCACCTGCAGCAATATCTGAACAAGACGTTCAAATGATGCGGCAGCCGGTGCCCACCTTTGGCACTCCATAGAAGGGGGCGGCGGACGCCGCCCTGCTTTGCTGCGCCGCAATGAGCGTCAGGGAGCCGCCCTGGCAGAAGCCCACGACGCCGACCTGCACGTCTGGGGTTAAAGTTTTTCACAACTCTGGCGGGACCTGTCGTTGTGCACTTTGCTGCGGCAGCTGCAGCGGAATTGCTGCTCTGACATGCAAATGCGCGCATCTGGCAGCAGACGCATCATCCGACAGGTCAGACGTGTTCGATTTGCAGTTCAACGTGAACTCTGGAACTCAGTCGGCATGCAAACAAAACCCTACCTTCTTGCCGTTCTGTGCAGCCGCCTCGTTGCGGGCCGTCGGCCAGTCCAGGTCGTCTGCGGGCTGCACCAGAAGATACAGACACACTGACAGAAACCAAGCGGGCGGGATCTGGAGCCAGAAGCACCCTGCATGACCGTCTGCCCATGCGCACCATGCAGGCTTGCGCGCCAATGGGCAGCGTGAGCAAGAATGTCGAGTTTCAGATTGGCGGCAATTCGAACATTTCTATTAAAAGAATCAACCAGTCACTCACATGGTGTGCCTCCTCGGCATCCACGCCGACTTTGCCCTTGTACAGGTCCTGCAGCGCCAGCAAGCTATCTTCAAATGATGTAACGAGGACACGGAAGGGGCACGCATCCTACCTGCGCCTGCCGGGGCGGCGTCGGCAGGAATGAACTACATTGAGCCCTCAAGAAGCGCGTACCGGTATCAGCACACGGTAGCCGCCCTTCTCACTCAGGGTGATCGCCTGCTTGTGCAGCTCTGCAGAACATTGCAAAAGGCATGACGCCACTTCCATCAGAGCTTGACGTTTGACACCGGAAAAAGGTGGATGTGATGGTGATCAGGTGTTGAATCCAGAAGTTTGTATAATGCATGTTACAGCCAACATTGTTCGTGCGTAGTTGCACCTTCGTGTGGCCCCACCATTCCTGCGGGACAGCACATTGGCTGTTACGTCGCCGTGCTGGCATGCTGCGCTGCAGCACTATCGGTAGTGCCATTTGTGCAGCACCGCATGCATGCATGCATGCTGCGCAGCCAGTTGCGCAGGCGGCGCCGGGCACTCACCTGGAGCACCACCACTCCAGGAGCATCAGAGGGACCGTACTCGTACCCTGCAAGCGAAACAAAATATCACGGGTGGCGTATGATGCGGCGACAGGGTCATGCAACAAACTGTTGGCACGTAGTAATCGTTCCATTCAATTGCATTCCCCATAACTGAGCGGTGCGTGCTGTAATCCGCCAAACCGCTGCAGACAGCATGCTGTCGGCATCAGGCGCTTGGCACCGCAACGAGGAGAGGTGCGGGGCCTGCCTGGGATGTTGTTGCCGAACGTGATTTTGATCATGATTTCGGGGTTGTCCGAGGATGTCAAAATCGTGTCTGCTCCTTCAAATCCGGCTGCTTCAGATTGCACCGCCTGCGAAATGCAATCCTTCAACCACACTTGAAGGCTCAAGGTGTAGCTCCGGCAATCTAAGCACGAGGCTTGCAAACACAGTTGTATCAGCTTTTGTGTGTGTTGTTGTTCGTGCTGGATATGATAAGAGACACGCGCATCTGCGATGCCGCACCTTCCGAGCGTGAGAAGCGGCATTGCACAGTAAGCTAGCGTGGTGCGACCTGAAAGTCTATTTGATGACGCTGATATCACAGTTGGCAGCTGTCAGCATGTTGCAATCGCCTGCCACTGCACCTGGCCTTGTCACGCTGCATGTGAGAGACTGATTTGTAGTCACACAGAACTTTGTGGGTGCCCTGCAGCGAGCTCCCTGCAGAAATGCAACATCTTAGATGCATGATTGTAGCTGATCAGCTCTCATGAGAGGGGACTGTCAAACTTGGCCGTGATTATGAAGATTGGCGTTGCTGATACATGCAACGTTCACATGTTAACATGTGCAGATGCGTCAATGCCGCGGTGCCGTCACCGACAATAATGCTGAAGCAGCAGGTCACACCGTCATCAAGAATGGTGGGCGGGATCGAGGCGACTTGCCGCAAGCAGCAGTCACCCCAGCCAATAGCATGAGTCAATGGCATCGGCGCCCGGCCAACGGCTATCACTAGAAGCGGGACCCATCATGCCAGGACCCATCACGCCGTCAGGTGCTTCTCGAAGAAGGCCAGCAGGCGGGACCAGGACTGCTCCTGCACCTCCTGCAGGTTGTCTGGCCGCTGCACCAAGGAGCACCATCCAATGTCAGCCGCATGATCGTTGTGTGAATGATGCCGTAATCTACCACAGGGCTGAACATAGTTACTTGAAATCGAGCACAGAGGGCTGCATTGGCAGAGGTGTTGGCATACAGCAGCGAAAGCAGGCGTGTTGTCACAAGAGTTCACAGTTGAGCGTGGTGGCTGTGGAGGACCTACCGGCAGCTGCATGTCCTTCATCTTCTGGACCGCCTCGGCGGTGAAGCCATTCATGTAGGCGTGGCCGACGTGGTCGTAAAGGTGCAACTCCACATCGCCGCCGGCGCCCTGTCGACCACACATACACGCTGACACCTCAGGTTCACTTGGCTGGAGGTTCACTTGGCTGGAAACACACATATCGAGAGGGCGAGAGCCTGGCAGAGATGCTGCAGGTGCTTTGAGCTGTTGCAGCTGGCCAAACTACGATACGTGACTTTGTTGATAACGACAAGCGAACCTTTATCTTCTCGTAGGTTGCCTGCGCGGTCTTGGGGTCGCTCAGACCCTCCATGCCGTCCTCCTTGCCAAACTGCATCAGGACCTGCAAGAGGCAGAAGCATGTCTCGTCGGTGCCATTTGCAGGCAATGATATCAAGTGCAAAAGATGACTTTATGCGTAGGTAAAAGGTTCTTGCGGGCGTGCACAGCAGGCGCAGGGGCAGGAAATATGTATTGTTGAAGCCTACCGGGATTTTGATCTTCTCGACCTGGCAGATTTGCTCCTGCGCAGGCAGAGCCGGGCGCGCTCAGCTCCAGCACGACGAGTCAACTGATTCGTTTGATCAAACGATCAGATGACAGCATCCTGCAGCGGTGCCCAGTCACGCACTCGACAACACAGCAGTCTTGGCTGATCCGATTTATAAATATGAGTCGTTGCTGACCTGCGGCGTGCCGTAGAAGGGCGCCGCGCACGTCGCCTTGCTGTGCTGCGCCGCGATGAGCGTCAGGGCGCCGCCCATGCAAAATCCGACGACGCCGACCTGTTGGTTTGGCAGCCGTCGTAAGAATCGTCATCTTTATGAACCCTGACGGATCCGCCGGCTGCCTCCTGACGCGACGACCAAAGGAGCTGCGCCACAAGCACAGCCCGCACTGTAGCTACTGCCGTGCGGGATCTTCCCATGCAACCTCGCCCACCTTCTTGCCGTGCTGGGCCAGAAATAAACTGTTGGGCGTCGCAAATATGCACTGCAAAGGTTGACTCACCTTCTTGCCATTCTGGGCAAGGTAGTCCACGGCGGCGGTCAGCTCGTCACGTGCCGTCGGCCAGTCAAGGTTTTCCATCAGCTGCACCACACGACGCAGACATTCTCTCTGCACACCTGCGTTTTGCCTGATGTTGCTCCATTCTGATTTTTCTTCGTCCGTCTTGCGGCATCTTGCGCAACACTTGCAGGCAAGCAGCCCAGTGATCGTGGCGACCCAACACACACCATCTTAGCGACTGCTTGTGCACGGACACCCCGTATGCATGGGAAGCATGGGGAGCCAGATACTGTGGCGAAGAAATGCAACTCACGTGGTGGGCCTCCTCGGCGTCAACGCCGATTTTGCCCTTGTACAGGTCCTGCAGCGGTGCAACACAACACAGGTGAGCGCCACGATCATCCACAAAAGATCCAGCCCTTGCTGACTTTGTACGGCCTCCAGGGGCTGTGCACGTCTTGAAAATTGACAGACGGCTGCCAAGGTGCAAGTAGAATGAGTCTGTTGTTTGGTAATCCTTGCGATGAAAGGTGTGCTCACCGGCACCAGCACACGGTAGCCGCCCTTCTCGCTGATGTTGATGGCCTGCTTCTCAAGCTCTGCGCATGGCGGCACATCCGGACGTCTCAAAATCTTATAAGACATTGACAAGTGAAGTGTCTCGTCGACAAGTGAATTGTCCTATCGCTGTCTGCCTGTCATCCCATGCGTAGGAGGGCATGAAGATCAGCTGTTGTGTATGTGCGCACCTTTGGTGTAGCCCCACCATTCCTGCGACACAGCAGATCGGCAGTGAGGTAGGTCAATGCACTGAGCAGCATATGTATCAACAACTCCACCGCGCCATGTGCATGCAAGCAGCTACACCAAGCGCTCGCCTGGATGACGACCACTCCGGGAGCGTCGGACGGGCCATACTCGAACCCTGCAGACGACCCGAATTTGTGTCATGACGCAGTGAGAATCAGGCGGAACATGCAAAATTGCAACGATCCCTGCCCCACACAGCAACAGCTGTCGGAGTGGCGGGCACTGGAAGCTCATTTCCATACAGAATGATACACGCCAGGACGCCGTCACATGGGCGCCGCACGGCACCAAGGTGTGGAGACACACAGAGCCTTGCCTGGGACGTTGTTGCCGAAGGTGATCTTGTTCATGATTGCTGTTGAGTAGCTACCTGCAGGGCAGGAACGGTCAGGGTCATGCAAGGCCTTCTAGATCACATCTTCGGGTGCAGCATTTTCTGGGTGGCGTGGCTGGCCGGACACAGGTGGATGCAGTTTCGGACTCCTCAGACGAGGTTCACTAGTGGTTGGATCCTCTTTTCATAGCTGTTCAGGCATCGGTCCTTTATTCCGAACGCACGCCGTTTCACGGCTTCGGCCATGATCGTCGACGCGACACCAGGATCCGCACCGCACCTGGAGACAGTGAGGTTGGTCAAGTGTCTGAAGCGGTGTGAAACAGTCTGCTGCATCAGAAGCGACGTCACGGCGTCGTACCTGCGAGCACCGTCATATCAACTAATCATTAGGGTTGGGACGTGCAGCGCACGTGACCCTTCCGAAACAAGCATGGACTCTCAGTGCCGCAGGCAGAATCAATGCCATCCAAAAACCAACGCCAGCTCGGGCAATATCGAGAGGTGCAGCAGGCGATCGGTTGTAGATCTGGGCTGTTCCGTCCGTAATTGGAACTGTTTCGTGCTTTGGCTGACCTACAGCCGCACCGCGGCCAGCAGCAGGCAGATCTGCAAGGCGGTGCCGGGTGTTGGTTGGGCTGTTTGCACTCGAAGGAGTTCGCCGCCTGCTGCCATGCAGCAGCGCGACGGCTCAATAGAGCATGTTCTGGATCAGGTGAGCACCCGAACACAGTCGTCCTTCCCCCGTGGCCGCGCTCGGCAGCCCCGGGAGGGTCAGCAATGTCATCTGCGACCTCGAAAATACCCCAACGCTGGCTTTGGGGCCAATGGCGAGAAATACACGCATATATGAGCAATCGAATGCATAGATTATGATCTGCATCGTTCTGCTGCATGCGATCGGCTCCTACCGAAGTCGGCACCGGTTGCTGGGCCCATTATGGTTGCATGTTTTGTCCTGCAAAATTAGGGCTGAGACACACTGATAGCCCATCCTGCAGGCGCTCGAGATCATTCCTGGCCGCTTTGGCTTCCTGGCCGGCCCGCAGCTCAGCTTCGACGAGGTCGCGGCCGCCTGTGGCTCCGACCACCTCCTGTACTGTATCGATGATGAGCTGGTGAGCTGGTCGTCCTGCAGCAGTTGATTGTCTGTTCCAATCACATCGATGAGATTTTCCCCGTGCCTTCCTCGCCTCGTGTCCGCATCTGCTTATTGGGCGTTGTCCCTTGCAGGAATACGAGCCCTTTTACGGCGACTTTGGGCCGCTAAACATGGGGCACACCTACATGTTTTGCACGCGCACAGCGGCGCTGCTGACGGTGGGTGTTGCTTCTTTATCATGCCGGGCTGTACCACGGGCCACGCGGTCATTGCGCACAGTGTGGCATGCAGTAAACGAATGTAGCAGCGCGCCCATGTGGTAGCGCACCCGGAGCGGCACTGATGAAGTGTGTTGCTGCAGGCTGGCGCCAACCAGGACAAGATGGTGTACCTCTACACAGCGCCGCACGCCTGGAAGCGTGCGAACGCCGCAGCACTGGTGGGTGGTGTATTTCATAAGTGCGCCGCCCTCAGCTGGGTTATGCATCAGCAGTCCATCACGTCTCCGTGCGGAATGACAGCCATGTGCATATGCTGCCGACCAGGCTGGCAAACGTGCCTGACGCCTTGCCCCGCAGGTCGGCATCTTCCAGACGCTGATGATGGGAATGTCGCCGGCAGCAGCCTACAGCCAGCTCGCGGCGGGCGAGCCGTATGAGAACTTCCGGGACGCTTCCACCGGCGAAAGCATGCTGCCACTGTCTGTGCTGCACATCATCGAGGTACACATCCTGTGAAGCATCTCTTCCTCTGTTGTGAACCTGGTTTGTTGCTTGATTCTGCACCATGCGGCCTTGGCCGAACCGTGTACTCTGCACAGGTGGCTCGCTCACTTGCTGGCAGGCTGAATCCTGTGCTCCGCAACTCCTGCAGGGCATGCACGCAGCAGAGCATGCAGGGTTCCTGCCATGGACCCACAACCCGGCAGCCTTCGACCTGGAGTCGTACCAGCACTACGAGCAGGTCTGCCCCTCTGCCTCGCTGAAACAAGCACACAATATGCACGCTCCCCGAGATTAGTCGATTCAAGATCTCGCGCGCCACTGCACCCAGCTCATGTCACCGCATTGTCCTTGTGCAGCAACACCTCCACACATGTTGACCCAGACCTAGCGCGTGCAGGTCCAGAATGGCGATCTGAATTGGGTCCTGCCGGGGAAGCTGCTGGCGTTTGCCGGGCCGACGGCGGTGTCCAAGGTGCCTTGTTTTCCCGTTCTTTTGATTCTTGTTTTGTATGCCTTTCTGTTCCCTTTTGGCGGGTCACGGCTGACTGTCAGCTGATTGTTCGGCGGTGTTGCCAGGTGCTGTGGGGCTACCGCACCTTCACGCCGCAGGACTACTGGGGCTACTTCCGGGACACCGGCGTGTCCGCCGTCATCCGCCTCAACAACAAGGTGAGGCGGCAAATTGCTTCCTGATTCGTCCTGCCCGGCAGATGATGCAGTTCGAAGTGCAGTAGCACCCCGACAATCCGCACCTGCACGACACATCCTCTACACATGCGTCGTGATTCAAATGGTTTTCTGGCGCGCAGCTGTACGAGGGCAAGGCGTTCCGCGACGGCGGCTTCCAGCATTACGACCTGTACTTCCCGGACGGCAGGTGTGGCTTCTATGAACCGTAGCATCTCATTGCGTGTATATATTGCGCACAAACAGTGCTCCGCACAGCTGAAGAAGCAACCAGTGCATCCCTGGCACTTCACCTCGTGGGTGTGACCGATCTGCAGCTGCCCTACGAACGACATCGTGCTCAAGTTCCTGGACATCTGCGAGCGCGAGCCCGGCGGCGTCGCCATCCACTGCAAGGCCGGCCTCGGGCGCACAGGTGCGAGCTTCATCTGATTGACTCATTTGGTGGCGCTGGTGCCTGCGTGGCCAGCACGCGTCAGAGGTTGCTGCGATCCATGAGGCCTCCACGTGGGCATGCACGGCGCAGAATCCTGTCGGTGTGTCCCGTTGCAACGAATTAGCAGGATGTAATCGATACACAAATGCCCAATTTAATTTGACGATGATCCTTGTCAACCTGCAGGCGTGCTGATCTGCTGCTACATCATGAAGCACTACGGCTTCACAGCGGAGCAGGCCATCTCCTACATCCGCGTGTGCCGCCCCGGCAGCGTCATTGGCCCGCAGCAGACATTCCTGAAGATCAACGAGCGGGAGCTGTGGCGCCACGGCGACGTCTTCAGGGCCAAGCAGCAGAAGGTGCGCATGGTGATGGAAAGTCTAAACAGCACCAGCGGCTTGTAGGGCAATTTTGAATAATGCACAGCCTGAAGTCGTTATGCTTCATGGCTGAAGATGTGCAGCAAAAGGCAAAACAGCGCGAAATTCCTTTGACTCGAAACAAGCAAGGAACCAGGTTGTGCTGCATGCCCTGCAGGCAAAGGCAGCGGCAGCGGAGTCGCCGAAGCAGCCGTCGGCAAAGAAGCGCAGCGTGATCGACATCACCGCGAGCGCCGCCAGCATGCAGCTGCCGGAGCGGCCGGGCCCGCTGCCGGGCGCGACCGCGTCGCCGCTGCAGGACGCAAAGGGTGGCCGCCGCTGGTCCGCCGCGGCCCTACACGCCGCCGACGCGGCGGCGGCGGCCGCCCCGGGGCCGCTCGCCGCCGGTGCGGCGGCCAACGCGGCCGCGGAGTCGGCGGCGGCCGCGGCGGCGCCGACGGCGGCGCCGGCCATGCCGCCGCTGGGGGAGCCGCCCGCGACGCGGTCGGCCGGCTTCCGAGCGGCGCTGCGCGACATCGTCAGCGGCGGCGGCCCGGCGCAGCGCACCCGCGGCAGCAGCAGGGCCGGCGCAGACGCGTGCTGCGCCGCCGCCGCCGGTGCCGGCGGCGGCGACACGCCGCCGGCGTCGCCGACGCGTGTGGCCGCGGTGCCTGCGCTCGCAAAGGCGTCGCCGCACTACATGGCGCCCAACGGGCAGCCGCGCAAGGGCGCAAAGATCGCGCTGCCGTCGGCGGCGGGGCTCACAGGCGCCAAGGCGAAGCGCAGCCTGTTTGATGCCAACTGCGGCTCTGGCGCCGTCGCCGGCGAGGACTCCTGTATCATCAGCTCTGGTGGTCAGACAGCGCGCCCCTGCGCCTGAGCGGCTGAGCGCGCATCCCGAAACTTGATAGCCCTGCGCAGAGCGTGGGGCCGGCTGCTGCCAGTGGGCATTGCAGAGGAGAGGCGGGAGGCTGACAAGGGATCTCTGATGACAATCGGATAGCACCATTCGGAAACTGACTGTGTCCCTGAAACTGGGACGAACTAGCTCACGCCGGCACCGCTGCATTCGCGGCGCGGCGGTGGTGCACATCATCTATGACGGCTTTCATGCTGCGGGGGTTGCTAATTATGTTGCGGGAAGTCCACCTGGTTTCCATTTGTCGTGCTCCATCCATCAGATCGTGCTCGAGGCAAAGGGTCTGACCACTCTGCTGTCGTCGTGTGCTGCTGCTGGCGGAGCAGGCACTGATTTTCGTCACGCTTTCCACAACGTCTGCTTGCCTAGCTGAATTCACTGAACGTGCAGCCCCTGAGGCTCCGTTGAAATCTACAGCACCGCTAGTGTCAAACCACGAACGCCAGTCATGCCGCATATGCATTCCACATTCTACATGGCGCTTCTGCCAAATCATGCCTCGCTCACTTCATCTGAAGGTGGCCCTTTTGCCATGACGTCTCACTGCGTCACACTACATGACATTTTGCCGTTGCTTGCGGCCGGAAGGCCGCCAGAGTGCCGTTACTGCCCGCCACCGGCTTGACAATGCAGCCGCCGCCTGAGAACCCGGAAGCCAGGAGCCCGGTCCGCACCATGCGCCACAGGCGCAGCAGCGCATCTTGCTTTGGGGGTACAGCGTTCCCAGATACCGCCTAGAAGCAGAAACGCAATCCGTTTACGTACGCCGACAGTGTTGAGGCTGCTGCGCAAACAACGTGCACACCCAACCGTGCATCATGCTACATTGCTGCAGTATTTTCACCTGGTACACCAGATGTGATGTGAACAGCATGCAGCAACCGGTAACCAGGGCCTCGTGATGCTGCCGCGTCTGCAAGATAGACCGGAACAAAGGGAAGCAAGGCTGAAAGGGTGCATCAATCACACCTGCAGCACGGCGGCCAGGGCGCGCATGACAGCAGGCTTGGGCGCCGCCGCCAGCGGCGCCAGCGCCAGCTGCCAGGTGTTCGGCGTCGCACCCGCTGGCTGCCGCTCGGGTATGCACGCCCGCAGCAGCTGCCCCGCGGAGCGCTGCATCTCCCGCTGCGCGGCGGCGCACCTGCCCTGCAGCCTGAGCATGTCGCTGACGACTGGCGGGGGCGTCAGCGCCGCGGCCGCTGCTGACGCATGCTGTGCGGCGGACCCCTCGCTACCAATTGGACCAGCGGTTTCCGGCACGCCGTTTGATGGCTCGCTGCGGTTCGGCGGCGCCGCAAGCATCGCGCGGATCGCATTGCGGGCGTAGGAGCGGTCCTCGTTGGTGGGGTCGTCGATCCAGGGGACGCCGCAGCTTCGCAGCAGCTGCCGCAGCTCCGCCCGATGTACGCCCAGCAGCGGCCGCAGCAGCCGGATGCCTGCGTTGCTGCCGGCCCCAGCAGCGTCCCGACCGGCGCCCCTACCGCTGTCACTGCGGCCGTCGTCACTCCCGACGCCGCCTCTGCCGCCGCCGCCGAGGGTGTGTAGGCTGCTCGCAGTGCTGTCCACCACGGTGAGCATTGAGGCCAGCGCCATGCCGGCGAGGCCGTTGACTCCACTGGCGCGCGACAGCCGCATGAGGAACGTCTCCGCCTGGTCGCCTGCTTGAAAGGACAGCAAGCTCGTGCGGCAGTCACATGCATATGACGTGTCATCGTTGATGTACCACCGCGGCGTGCACCCAGCTGTGACAATCGACATGCCCACAGTCAGACACACACGATCACCACACAAATGTAGCTCCCCCTCACCAGCCTGATGGGCGACGAGCAGGTTGCCGACGCCGTGACGCTGACATGCCTCACGGAACAGCCGCTGCCGCGCCGCCCGCGCCCCCGCCATCATAGCGCCGTGAACGGGGCGGCCACCGGGCCACTCCGCCCGTAGCAGCACCGGTTGCAGGCCCCAGCCGCGCACGAGCTCCGCCGTGGCGGCCGCCTCTGCGCCGCTGGCCGGCCGCAGCCCGTGGTCGACAACGAGCGCGAGAGCGGTGCCGCCATGTCTTACTGGACCGGTTGCATGTTTAGACTGGTGGCCTGCCTGCGGTCCAGCACGTTCTGAGCCGGCGGGGGCTGAGCTGGTAGGCAGGGCAGCCGAGGCCCGAAGCAGACGGCGGGCGGTGCCAAGCAAGTCCTCTGGTGGCGGCAGGCTGGGGACATCCGCGGGCGGCGGAGGCGCAGCCTGAGTGGCAGCGGGCGGCGACGGTAGCGAGGGGCCTGCGTGCGGGATGGTTACTACCGTACAGAACGTGCGACAACCGATGTCCTGTCTCGTTGTGCACGCCACTTGCAGAGCAGCAAAGCGGTGCACTTGCAGCGTGCTGTGCACTGGCACCTGGCCGTCTGCTCCACCAGGCCGTCAGCAGGGCGAGCGCGAGGCTGTCTGAGCCGCCAGATACAGCTATTGCCACTCGTTGCTGAGGCGCAGTCAGGCCCTGCGCGTGCAGCTGGGCGGCAAAGCGCTGCAGCAGGCTCATCCACTGGTCAGAGCTGCGTCAGATTGTCAGGACCACGAGATATCCGCGGAAACAGTGGATCAGAGATTGATGCCCACCTGTCAGATCGATTCTGGCAAGCGCAGGCTGCGTTGCGCTGAAATCTTTAATCAAGCTAGGCACGTGACCTGAGCAGACTTTCGATCTCCAGAAAGCCTTCCCTTCCTGACCGGTGAGATCAATACTGATCGTCAAAAAGCTTACTATTTCTGCACAATGGAACGCTCACTCGTGCGCTGCAATAGATTGCGGTGACCTCTGGGTGTGCGACCTCTGGGCGTGATGGCAAATTGCAACTCGCTCAGTCCGGACGTCGCGGCCTGGCTGCAGACGCTGGAGCTGTCTATAGATATCAAAAACCCGAAGAGGTGGGTCTGAAGCGGTGAACGGCGTATCTGATTTTTGCGGGTTCCGGTGTTTTGACGCGCGCTCATTGTTGCCGACGCGCAGGGACCTGGCGAACGGCTGCGTCGTCGCCGAGATCCTAGCGCGATACTTTCCGCAGGATGTTTCGCTCCATTCCTTTGAGAACGTCAGCAGCCTGCCGCTCAAGGACGCCAACTGGCACCTCCTGCTGAAGCTCTTCCGGGTGAGTCCGGAGACCATCGCCCGTCATCGTGGAACGTGCGCAATGTCTAGGTCCCATCAAGCTTGATTGATTCCATATCCTACACAATTGTGCAGAACATCGGCATGGCGATGGGCGAGGAAACGACCAACAGGGTGATGCTGTGCGAGGACGGTGCCGCCGCCGCCCTGATGCAGCGCATCTGGCAGCATCTCAACGGCTATCCAGAAGGCAGCACGGTATCTCTGCCTCCTAAAGCAGAGGCTGCAGCAGCAGATGGTGGACCAGGGGTGCCGTCGGCTCAGTATGGCGGCGCCGCACATGCCGCCGAGCCTTCGCAGGCCGGTGCGGACTGGCAACGGCAGTACACCCAGGCAGGCTCCTCCGGCGGCCAGGGCGACGATGTTCAGGCATGGGGCGATCCATCGCACATGAATGTGCAGCAGCAATATTGGCAGGACGGCTCCTCCGGCGTTGCAATGGCGGGTTCCGACAGCAGCAGCGAGTCATGGCAGCCGCAGAGCCAGCCGCTGCCAGGAGTGTGGGATCGGGGGATGCCAGCCATCAGCTCATCAGCTCCGCAGATGGCTGAGTATTCCAAAAGCACCGTGGCTTGGCAGCAGCCTGCCAGCCTCGCAGACGCGGCGGCTTGGCAGCAATACCAGATGCCGGACGAATGGTGGCAGCAGCCACAGCCGGCCGCGGCGATAGCGGCGCCAGCGGCGGCTGAGCAGTGGCAGTGGGCCAATCAGAACACTCAACCGCAGGCGGCATACCTGGATCAGCAGGCAGCGCTGTGGCAGCAGCAGCAGCAGCAGCAGCAGCAGCAGCAGCAGCAGCAGCAGCAGCAGCAGCAGCAGCAGCAGCAGCAGCAGCAGCAGCAGGCACAGGCAGTGGCGCCTGTGCGTCCCAAAGCAGCGTTTAGCAGCCAGCGGCACGTGCGCAAAGCTTCAGCCGCGCACCGGCCGACCCCTGACGCGGCAGCAGCCGCTGCCATCGACGCCCAGTATGCCACTGCGGCACAGCTGCAGCAGTGGCAGATGGCAGCGCAGCTCGCGGCGCAGCAGCCCCCGGACCTGCAGGCAGCACTCTGGCAGCAGCAGGCACTTGAGCAGCAGCAGGCGCTGATCCAGCAGCAGGCATGGCAGCAGCAGGCGGTCCTGCAGCAGCACGCCTTCATGCAGCAGCAGCAGCACCAGCAGCAGCAGCAGCAGCAGCAGCAGCAGCAGCAGCAGCAGCAGCAGCAGCAGCAGGCAGTGCAGCCGCAGCACTGGCTGCAGGCCGCTGGCATTGCCTGGCCGGCGTGGCGGCAGGAGCCGCCGCCGCAGGCGCAGGCGCAGCAGCAGCAGCAGCAGCAGCAGCAGCAGCAGCAGCAGCCGCCGGCGCAGTCGCCGGCACTGCGCCAGCGCTCACACAGCACGAGCAGGACCGGCAGGCGGCCAACATCAGGCAAGAGGTCGCACGCGCCGCGGCAACAGGGCTGCGGTGTGGTGGAGACTCCGCCTTCGATGGCCGCCGCCCAGGCGCCTGGCGCGGCAGTTCAAGCCATTTGGCAGAATGGCGCGCCGCCAGCGGTGCCCGCTACCAGCCCAGACGCCACAGACAACGAGCCAAATTACGGCGCAGTGGCGGCGCAGCAAGAGGCGCCGACCCTGCGCCAGCCGACGGCGGCGGCAGCGGCAAACTCTAGAAGCCCAGCGGGCCCCCACGACCATGCCCTGATGCCGACGCTGGCGTTCGACCGGCGGCCGCGCCCTGTGGACTTTCAGCCTTTCACGCAGCAGGTACAAAAATAATGGGAGGGAGTGATCGAATGAGGAGCGTCCGGACGTGGCATTCATAGCACTATGCATTTGCACAGTTCTGATGAGGTCTTCATGCAGTTTCGGTATAAAGAATTGAAGTCGATTGCGTTTGAAGTGCAGTTCCACATGTCTCGAAACACATCTGGCGCAGGAATTTCGGGACAAGAACTTCGACGCCAAGCGCGTCCCCAAGTACTGGCAGCTAGGACTGCTGGGCCCGGAGCCGGATGCACAACTGCAGGCGCGCTCGTCTGCCATGGAGTATTGGTCGGGGCTGACGCTCTGACGATATGTTGCATTGGCATTCTGCCTGCGAACCGTTTGGATCTCTTTGGCGACGTGGAAACCCATGATTCTGGACAATGCAGGTGAAGCTGCAGCGACGGGACCGGGTGCGCGAGTTTGGCCGCCGCATGGCAAAGGAGAACCACGAAAAGCTGGTGTGTCTGGGGTTTATGTTGATTAGAAAACTCATCATGTTTAAATTTCATTGACATACCTACGCCAAGATAATGCTAAGAGCCCTACATCTGCTTTACACGCTCGTGAGCATGCATGAACACAATTGTTCATGAATACAACATGGCTGACTGCAGGCAGCACAGGCAGCAAGCCGGCCGCCGCAGTCGGCGCAGTCCGCTCGGCCCGCAAGCGCTCGAGACGTCGCGCTGCAGTTCTCAAAGTCCGTGCAGCGGCCCGCCAGCCGGGCGCGGCTGACGCAGTCGGCGCAGGGGCGGCTGACAGGTGAGCGGCTTTTCTAGCTTTCTCTCGCATCTGGTCATCGCAGCGCATAGTCTGCAAAGAGATGACTGCTCGCAGACAATACATTTTAATGTCCAAACGACCCTTGTGACTGCTGTCATGCAAAGCGTGGTTCCAACATTCGAGCAGGCTGTTGTCTCCGCTGCACTGCCAAGCTGTTGTCGAACGACCTCCAGGTGCGGCGCGGCCGAGCACGGCGGCGGAGCGGCAGCGGAATGAACTGGCGCGGATGCAGATGCAGCACGAGGCGGACCGACTGAATGTTGCTGCGATCGCTCAGGGGCTGAGGTGCAGCAGTGCAGGCGCGGCCGGACCGTGAATGATTGTGTCTGACTGTTGTGACAAGCGGTTGCTGACTCACTTGCGACGACTTCAAATGCGCTCTGAAGCTGAATGATGCAAAGCGGCCTGTACATCTGTGCAGAACGCTGTCCCTCAATCCGATTGTCACCTCAAAAAATGGTATTGCATCCCTTGACCTGCCTGCCGTCCACACTGCCTGACTCTATGCATGCTGCCTCCACGCTCTCACACAGCTAGCCTCCCATACGCTACACACACTCCCTCTCTCGTTGGCCCCTCTCGTTGGCTCCACGAAGCAGCCACGCGCCCGAACACACGCCAGGAGCGTTGCCCGGTGGCGAACACGGACCGCGGGGCTGCAGCCCTGTCCCGCGCTCAGTCGTGCCCCATGAACTTGTCGATCATGGCTGAGAACGCCGCGAAGGTGGCGCAGCCGGCGCACATGGCCTGAAACAGTACAAAAGGGCAATTGCGTCACGCCTGGGTGAGCCTCCCGGCCTGTGGCGGGGCTCCCAGCGGGAGCGACGAGCAGGAAGCAAAATGACAAGAATGGCATGCAGCAAAGAAACAGCAAAGGGAAAGGCAAACCAAAAGGCAGGCAAATCAACAGGCAAACAGAAAGGCAAAAGTGTACCTGCGGGCCAGCTCGCGCCGCAAGCGCGCCGCCCGTGAAGCAGCCGGCGTACACGCTGTTGTAGATGTCGTGCTTTGCACGCGTCTTCTCGATGACGCACTCGGAGCCCGCAAAGATGGCGCCCACGGCGCCAAAGCCCTTTGCGTATGTTCTGCATATAGCAATCATGTAGGTCATGAACCCAGCTCTGCTTGCTGTACAAGGATGCTGATCAGCAATGCTTGGCGCCAAGCCCTTGGCGTACGTCCTGCCAGAGGCAACAAGGAGCACAGGGGACCGCCACTGCTGCCGATGCTCAGGGATGCTGCTTCAGGGTTGCTACCGAGCAATTCTCGGCAGGGTTTCGCAGCGCATGTTGGGAGTACTGCCGTGATGATGCGTTTGCAGACTGAACCACCAAGAGGAGCCTGGGAATCGCGACGACCATGCTAAGCAGAAGATGGTAAGCAGGAGACTCACACGCTGCGCGACCGCGCCGACTGAAACATCTGCTTTGCCACCTGCCGCACTGTCTGCTTCTCCGGTGTGGCGGCCATGTTGCCGTCCATGCCGACTCCCTGCATGTAACGAAGCGTCTGTTATCAAGCATGCGTTATGAAGTGATGCAAATGCACGATTTGTCAATCACACATCATGCCGCTCAACACCACCGGGGGGCGGCTGCCGACATTACGGCAGGTGCCGTGCGGTGACTGGGGTCAACGTCGTCTCACCGTGCCATCCATGCTGCCCATCACAATGCCGAACAGGACACCGAGCCCTAACCCCATGACGCCTGAGAGCGCTGTCCGCGTTGCGCAATTGTTCATGAACTCCTCCTGCATCATCGCCTCCGGCGTGAACGGCTCTATGCGGGCATACTGCTTCTTGCCAGGTTTTGCAGGCGCGGCTGCAGGTGCGCTGGGCACTTCCTCTGCCATTGGCCCTGCGTCTGACTCTGGAGGCTGTGCATTCCAGTCTGACATCGCGGAAGACAGATGCAAATTGCTGTTGATGGCGGCGGCGCTCAAACAGGCTCAAAGTGATGGTTTGTCTTGATTCCGATGCTTACAATCACGGTTGTAGCGCATTCTGGTTTGCGGCGAGCCTCTGCAAGGTTACTGGGCACGAGCGATAGGGAATTCGCCCTTTGAAACAACTTGATGAAACGGCCTGTGATTGGGAGAAAGGCGCCCTTTCCAACTTGTCAGGAGTTGAGCTGCCTGTAGAGTGCTACTGGCGACAATGCAACGCACGTCGTGATGACTGTTCGGCGGCAGGCGTGTATGGCAAGCCGAGCATCGCTTCTCTGTGTGCATGCGGCTTCCGTTTTCTGGCGCCGCAAAATTACACGCATTGCGTTATTGCCGTCGTCTCGATACAACGAGTTAATGGGCCATGCATGCACTGTTGATGCACAAGCAATGTGGTGATGCCACAACTGTCTGCCCGCCGCAGCCATATCCCTACCCTAGGAGGACCCGGTAAATTTCAGACTTTTGCTGTTGACACAGTGCCTGCACGGTAAGAGGCGAAAGGTCAGGGACGGCGCAAGGATGCTTTGCAATGGTTGCGTATAATGGAACAGAGGCCACGGGAAACAGATCGAAGGCAGCTGTGTGCTGTAAAGGATGAACTCACCGCTCGTCGGTGGGGTTGGGGAAGCCCTCGCCCTGCATTCATGAAATGAGAGCTTACAAATTGGACAAGTCCGGTCCTGAATAGTTGGTGCACCTCGGACGTCTCCTCGTGCTTCACTTGTGCATTGTGAGCATGCACGCGTGGCACACCGGCCGGCCAGAGCCAGAGCGAGCATATATTCTCGCCTCGAAAACGTGGCCCAGGTGCCCTCCACAGTTCTGGAAGAAAAGGACAAAACCGGATATTACACCACAGGCCTACTGGCCTGGGCGCTAGAGCGACATGCAGCACTGTTACATATGTTATTGAATTACATGAGCACAGTGTCAGCAATGCCTGCATGCAAGCGCGCAAACATCGGGCCGTACCCCCGCGCTCACCTGGCATGTGATCTCGGTGCGCTTCATGCCGAAGCTGGAGTCCACGTGCCGTTCTACCTTGCCCTGCAATATTTAGAAGCGTCGAAGTCAAGTACAGCGCATTGGGGAGAAGAACAAATCCAATTGGGGAGAAGACCAATCTACAGGACACCCAAGCAAAAGGGGAGCACAAGAATTCTCAGCACTCAGCCCAGTGATCGCACCTCGACGTTGTCATAGAAGGCCGGCCTGCAGGCAGACAGGCAGGCACGCGTCCTCAACGACCGGCAGCAATATTCCAGAAGAAGCACTATGCAGAAGAGCAACCCCGGGGTACGCTGCAGCCTTTGGGCATCCCTTCAACCGTGTAGAACCACTTGAGACCAGGTTTTATGAGGTACCTACCAGCCGCAGCCGCTGTCAAACCTGTGAACAACAAACGGTGCTGTCAATGGGATGATTCATGTCAGTGGGGTGATACTCCAAGCTCTGCAGTGACAACTGCCACGCGTTCATGCACTGGAACTTCAAGCAGCAGCCCCGCATGCGCATGAGGCTCACTTGTGTGTCGACTTGTAGAGGACCTGCACCAGGCACCACATCGTTTACCATTTAGCATCGCGACCGAGTACCAGGGTAGATAACATACAGACCGATGCAGCCGGGAAAATGACAGGAGCACAGGTGATACACGGTAGGTGCCGGTATATCGTTGGCAACAGACTTTCCAGCCCACAGGTGTGGTGTGCGTACCGTTCCACACCCGGCACACGTATACTCTCCCTCCGCATTGTGTTTGTTGTAAGTTCCTATCGTGAAGGAAGGAAGAAGATAACAACATCATGGCCAAGTAGGTCTGCTGCCCTGTGGAGGGCCTCCGACGGGAGCGAAATGCGGCAAACAGACAAAGCCGAATAGAGCTGCAACATGGAAAGGTTGCAATGGAGGGAGCTGAGAATAAACTTAAACCTGAGCCTGCTGCTTCAGTGCCCTGCGCAGGGTCCACTCAAAAGGTGAGCCCGACAAGGTGAGTACTGCTGCCATGGGTCACAGCGCATGATGGCATGGCATGTGCATAAGCGTTGACATAATGCCGGAATTAAGGCAGACACCTTCTGCCGCAGAATGTAGAACTGCGCAATTCCAAGTCAAGGACAGTCGTCAGAGCATGCCGGCATGTGGGTTATGAGGCAATCGTGTCACGAGCCTGCCAAGCGCCATTTGCCAGGCTTGCGGTAATGCGATGTGCACACCCAGATGCCCGCACGCATCATGCATAGATGCCTCGCGAAACGCAGGATGCTGCCGGCGCTTCAAACAACTGGAGCGCTGAGCAGCAGGGAGCTGGCGCTGCAGCACGTCGCTGCGCAAGGGTAACGGCAAGTGGCACCTCGTCAGCGGACAGCAGGCTCTTCCACTTCTCCTCGGGCGTGCTCTTGTCAAGCTGCTCCGCCATTGTAACAACCGAGCGATAGGCCCGACCTGCATCAGAATTTGGTCCACTACTATTTTGTGCCAAGCAAACATGCACCTCCAAGACCATGCATGCGACATCCGATGATTGCTTGGAAGAGAGCCAGCATGACACCGCATCGACTGATGCAACTGTCACCACAGGAGGGTGCCGTCAGGCCACCTGCACTTGTGCCGAAAGGCCTCGTGAAGGCGCGGATGCTGGGGCGAAGCACCGGTTGTCGCGAGGATGCAAAGGCGGACGCGCACGCAGTGAAAGTGAGCTTTGCTGCCATCTGATGCAAGGCGTGATGCGGGGTGTGCTTAAGCTTTGCAGTGCGACGTCATGGCAACCTGCATCCGCCGAGCCCGTGTTCTCGTGGGACCAGCAAATGGATCGGTCCCAGCAATGCATCTGAAACTGTACTGCAACAGGGTTTTGAAGCTCCTCTAAATCACACAGGGTCCATTGACCTGTCGTGCAACCTCCTCAACCGCAACAATCGATGCGAGCCTGCTCAGCTAGGTTGCGCCGTCCGCAGGCGCCTTTGCATCGCCTGCCTCTGGCGTCGGCGCAGCGGTGGCACCTTCAGCAGCTGTCGCTGTTGCCGCTGCCGCCGCCGCCGCAGGAGCGTCCGCAGCCACCACCGCAGGCGCATCCGCCGCCGCCACAGAACCCTCCGCAGCGGGCGCCGCCGCCGCAGCCTCTGCATCAGACTTCGCGTCTGCCGCCGCGCCTGCCTCCGCCGCCGCTTCCTCTGCGGCCGGCGGCTGCTGCGCTGCGGACGCCTCCCCGCCCGCCGCGCCCTGGCGGGATTTGGCCTCAGCGGCCCGCGCCGCGGCGGCGGCGCCCTCGCCGGCGCCGCTGAGCTCCCGGATGTTGAACTTCTGCAGCTCCTTGTAGTTTTGCACCACCGCGACGGTGCAGCAGGACTTGACCAGCTGCACCAGGATGGTGTGCTGCGCGTCGGTGAGGCTGACCTTGTACCCCTGCACCCCACAAGAAATCCCGTAAGTGTCATGTGAGACAAGTCGAGTCGCAAGATTGTGGGCACCATTTTCCGGCGGCGCCTGCCGGCTCCAACCGCACACAATATGCCAGCAGCCGCCTGCGCTAATGCATCACTTGCCTTCCCTTCCACCCCTGTGAACGCCCTTCCACCCCTTGATACTGCATGGCACTACAACCAAATGCAGTTGAAGGAATGCGCACCTTGGGCACATGGTCCACGAAGGCGTTGATGACGTCCATTCGCTTCATGGTCTTGCTCGCCCGGTGCTCGAACTCCACCGCAAACTGCACGGCATGCAAATCGTCAGCGTCAGACATCACCCACCCTGCAACATGACGCACAACGGCACAGATGGCGCAGAATGGTGCAGCAAAGGGTCGCCACACAGTCACTGCAGGTAGCTACAGACTACGCAGCTGTCGGCCAGACATCAGTGTGCTGTTGGAAGCAACTGAACAGAAAATCAGGTCTGCTGACCGTCTCGGGTACCGCGGTCTCGTCGCGGGGCAGAAAGGCCGCGGGCACCACATAGACATCACAGTGCTTGATGAATGCACAAAATCTTGAGAAGCAATCTTGACCGTTTCGGGTTCCGCATCCTCGTCGCGCGGCGGGAAGGCCGCGTGCACCACATGAACATCAGGGTGCTGTTGGCACGAAACAGACATACAGTTTCGGGTTCCGCGTCCTTGTCACGGGCCGGGAAGACCGCGGGCAACACATAGACATCAGGGTGCTGTTGGACATTAACAGATGCATTGACAGTCTCGGGTTCCACAGTAACATAACTACTGACCGTTACAGGTTCAGCGTCTTCATCACGGGCCGGGAAGGCCGCGGGCACCACCTTCTCGGCCAGCTTCTTGATGTCCTCCAGGTCGGCCTTGCACACGTGCTCCACCGGAATGAAGCGCAGGCACAGCCTGCATGAGCAGTTGAACATATATCGACGAGCTGGTGGAAACTCTTACAGGCATGCGCCACTTAACTGCACCTCTGGCGTATGTCCAGGCGGAGAAGAGGGGGCCATGGAGGTGTGGGTGCGAATACGGCACACCATCGCTGGCTACAGACACATGGAACAGCAGGTGTATTGCACATACGAAGTAACAGAACAGACCTGCTCTTGCACTGCTTGGTGGCCTTGATGTCAGTGGCCATGGCGTGCACCAGCTTGGTGGGCGTCGTGCCTGCGGCAACAGACATTTGACTGTGAGACACTGCAATAGTAATATATGACGCTCATTGATGCCGTCATTGGCTAGCACCGAATCAGCAGATTCGGACGACAAGCGATGCGTGGAGCAGTCCGGACACGCTTTGCTGTTGCGCACTCAGGCATGTCTTTCGACACCGGAACGTGTTTTTCATGGCAGCACGCTCTGCGCGTGGCGCATCCTCACCCGATGTGCGGCTCAGGGAAACGTACAGCATGCCGCTGATGTTGGTCTTGTGCCAGGACAGAGGCTTGTTGTCGTCCGACTTGAGGTCCGCAACCTCGTCCGCAATGAGCGCGCTGATGTCCGACCCGGCGGCGGGCTTTGCCGCCGCTGCCGCAGGCACCGTGCTCTCGACATACTGCACGTCGAAAGCTACAGCTCAGAAGTTGGCGCACACTTTTGTGGCCAGCACATGCGAGGCAGGACATGGCACTGTCGTGAGGAGCCGGAGTCATCCGTTCAAACGTGACTGACGGCAAGCATGCAGGTTCATGCGCGGCCGCACCTGGCCGAGCAGCTGTGTCGCCTCGCGGCTGGCCAGGGCCTCCTTGCCCGTCACGCAGGACACCAGGAAGCCTTGCGAGTCGGCCGGGATCATCGGCGCCTTGTTGTTCTGCGCGGACGGCAAACCGGGGTGGGCAACGGTAAGCAGATCATCATGCATGCATCGGAGAATTCATGCCTTGCAGGCACGCTGTACGCAAGCTGAGGCATATGCAGAGGAATGTGCTGCAAGTGACACACCGGCGGGCCCCACTTCTTCTTGTTGGCGCCGTCGCCGTCGCCGCCGTCATCCCTCTGCCGTTTGGGAGCCATCCGATTCCGCTCGCTGCGAGCTGCTGTCCAAGGTGGAACGAAGCCTTAGCCGTGCTGCTGTGTCTGACAAAAGGCTCCTAGACGAATTCCGAAACGACACCAAGGGTCGGGATGGCAGTTGGCCACAGCCGCCAGAGCCTGGACGCGCGCTGTCGGGCTGTGCAGCGAGACGAAAGAATGACTTCGGTGCACCCGCAAGCACGCAAATGAGAACACACGCTGGCTGCAGCTTGCAGATCTCGCACATTCATGCGAGATGCGCTGAACATGAAGCTGTAGAAGCATTTGGCGCTTGCGCCGGCACACGCGACATCCTTACTGTTAAGTTTTCGAGATAGGTCGAGGCCACGATCCGCGCTGCGACGCTCTGTACTTGCAAAACAGCCATCAGTCCGATCGGCCATCAAGCGAGCAGCAGGCGGCCGGCATGGACCCGGGCAGCAGCATGGTGCCCGCAGAGTTCTGGGGGGCGAAGATAGCTCCCAAAAAGACGCTCTCTGTGGGCCGAGCCCTGCAACCGGAGGATGACACTCTCGATACATTCCATCTCTCACAGGTACAGCAATACAGCATGCACCTGCGTGATCACAGCGCCCTGCCGAGGCGCAAGGTGATCGCGCTGGATCGTTCACAGGCTCGAACCAGCTTGCGTGTGCCAGTCTGCCAGTCTGCCATATGGTATGACGGCCTGCGTCCGCGCCAGATGCTGCCTGGTAGGAGTATGCATCGACGCACGCACCAGTGGGGGATCCCATGCTTCACCCGCTGCATGAGCCAGCTGATCACTTCGCAGGTGGCGCTGGGGCCAGACGCGGCGCCGGGGCGGCACGTCGTGTGGGTGGAATATGAGGGCGTCAAGAGCGTCATCGGCTCGCTCACGCTGGGCGGCATTGAGCAGTTCCAGATCGACTTCCCGGTGAGCGACCGCATGAACGGCCGTCGATGCGCACTTGCGTTGCTGTCCCTCCACTGCAAAGATGGCAGCGCTTCATGCAGATGCCCTGTAAGCTGACGCGCGAGGCAGCAGCGTGCCAGACAATGCGCATCGCAAGGCTTCACTTCGCCGCTGAATGCTCACCTCATTCCTGAGGTCTGCACACCTAGTGTTGACCTGTCACAGCGTGCTGCCGCAGGTGAACTGTGAGGTGAATCTGTCGCACAGCGGCAAGTCGGACGTGTATGTGACCGGCTACACCACGCACCAGTTTATGAGCATCGACTCAAGCGACGAGGAGGGCGAGGAGTCTTCGGATGACGAGGATTTAGCGCTGCGGGGCGCGGGCCTCGCCAATGGCATGCCAGCCAGAGCCGCCATCGCGCAGGTAGGACTTTCTGGGAGCTTGGCTTATGGATCGGATGTGTTCTCGCCTGTGCACATTGTTGCCGGACGCATTGCAACAATGGTCTCACTGCCGCCACGGGCGCCTGCAATCCTGACTGTGTGCTTGTGCTAGCTTCTGGCCGGCCGCGCCATACAGCGTTCCCCGCCTCAGAGTTTGCATCTGTCCTTGAGGCTGACGATACGAACTCGCTGATGATGCGATGGATCCCTCTGGCTGCCGCAGCGGCGGCTTGTGCACCTAGGCGCTGCGGTTGCATAAGCCTTCTGACTGACACAAGTGTTCTGTGGCTGCCGCAGCGGCGGCTGGTGCAGCTAGGCAGCAGCAAAGGCGAGTCGGAGGAGGACTCGGAGGATGGAAACTCGGACGAGGACTCGGACCTGGACAATGCCATGCCGCCGGGCACGGGCATCCCGCAGCACCAGTTCAGCGACATGGATGACGACAGCGAGGAGGAGAGCGGCGAGGAGGAGAGCAGCGATGAGGACGGCCAGCCGAGCGGTGAGGGGCTTTCTAGGGTTTCAACATGCATACCGTCTGCAAAACAACAACCTTGAAAGGCCAGCAGCACCAATTCAGCGACGTGGAGGATGACAGCGAGGAGAGGGCGGCGAGGAGGAGAGCAGCAACTAGGACGGCCAGCCGAGCGGTGAGGGCTTGACCGAAACCTCATACCCTGAAACCTGGAACAAGTTAAGAAAAATGCCTATCGCGCCCGGGGGGCTGCGCATCACCAGTTCAGCGACATGGATGACAGGAGGAGAGCGGCGAGGAGGAGAGCAGCGATGAGGACGGCCAGCCGAGCGGTAGCGAATTTTCTGGAGGTTTTAAGGCAATAAAAAATGCACATGTTTCATAACAGCCGGCAGCACCAGTTCAGCAATATGAAGAATGACAGCAAGGCGTGCTGCGAGGACGAGAGCAGCAACGAGGAGTGAGGCTTGGCGCAGCTGCATATCCTATATAACGCCAGGCAGCAGAGGGGGCGTGGCAGATGGGGTCAAGTTGCTCCTCACAGCTGCTCTAGGTGATGCGCCAGGATAGTTCGATGCCATGACCATCTCAGTAATCACGCCACTTCATGCGCCGCAGCGCCAGGCAGCGGGCTGGGCGTGGCGCACGGCGTCAGGGCGCTGCTGGATGTGGCAGCGCCGCACAACTCTGATACTCTCTGCAGTCTGACGTGTCTCATTTGCATGTGCTTCGCAGCGCCGGGCAGCGGGCTGGGCGTTGCTTATGGCGTCAGGGCGCTGCCGCAGGACCGCAGATGCTGCAATCAAAGCCTCAAACCGACTGTTGCTCTTGTGTCTCCACTGCAGCGCCAGGCAGCAGGCTGGGCGTGGCGCATGGCGTCAGGGCGCTTCTAAACCGTCGCACCCAAGGTGTTAGCATTGCTGAACTGATGACACAACATGCACTCTTGCATCCATTCCAGCACCGGACAGCGGGCTGGGCGTGGCGCATGGCATCAGGGCGCTGCTGGAGGCGGCTGCCAGCGAAGACGAAGATGAGGATGACAGCGAGTGGGACACAGATGAGGATGATGATGATGATGGTGAGCTCGCCCATGTCCTGTTTCTCACTTCGTTGCTCTATGTTGCCTCGGCTCCTCGAAGCTGCTGGTGTGCGGAGCTGTGGTCCAACCCGGATTGAGTCGCTGGTCTGCGCGCTGCTGGCCTTTTTGTGACACAGGGCAACCCAATCTAGAGCTGGCAATCTGCCAAGGACGTTGCATGGGGCGGCAGCATCTCGTCGCCAAGAGACTTTGTTTGATTTTGTTTGATATCCTGTGATGCATTATGCAGATGAGGAGGAGGATGGTGAGGATGAAGATGAAGACGAGGTGCCAGCCGCCAAGGTGCGTTCTCCTGACTCACTACTATGCATGTGCTTTTGGGCGTCAATCATGGATGGAATGATCAGCGGCGACGTGGTGTTGCGGCAGCCTGTCTTTGTCTGCCACCTCACGCATCATGCATGCCAAGGCGGCTGCTGTCGCAAGGACACAAGCTGCCTGTGGTCGCTCGAATTTCTATTTGCACGGCTCTGTGATGAGGTTTTTGCTCCCTAGGTGGGCGCCGAGCGACCACCACTCACCCGGTGCCAATCGAATCATGACACGAGGAACTGCCTTCCAAATCTGCTGTGTGAAACTTCATTCTTTTGTTTATCAGTAGGTGGGCGCCAAGCGGCCGATGACTCCGTTGTCAACTGAATTTCATCCCAAGTCACATGAATGTCACTGCAATCCTTTGTTAATCATCAGGTGGGCGCCAAGCGGCCGCAGGGGACCCCTGCGCCAATTTCACTTCCCAAAAAATAACACTTTTTCTAGGATTGCAATACTATTGCAACAGTATTGCAAACCTCTTGAAATCAGCAGGTGGGCGCCAAGCGGCCTCCGGTGACGCCGGTGTCGACGCAGCAGCAGAAGAAGGCAAAGGCCGCAGCGACGCCCGGTACACCCACAGGTCAGTAGTAGTTTGAGCATTGTTTGCACCAGCACCCCCGAAGGTCATTCGGACTCACTGCTACACAACATTTCATCGTGTGCAGCGCTGCAAGCACGATCCGTATCAGCATGCGTATGAGGCGGCGGGGTCCGAGCCTGCGTCCTGTGCAAAGACGAAACGATGTTTGTCGCCGCCGCTTGCAGGCACAGGCGCCAGCTCGGCCCAGTACCAGGCAGACCTGCTGAAGTTCCTCACGGCCAACGGCGCCACCAAGCTCGCAGTGCTGGGCTCCCAGGTGAGAGCCCCCAGATATTGAGGTTGTTGTTTCAAGTTGAGTCTCTGAAATTCGTCATGGCCAACGGCGCCACCAAGCTCGCGGTGCTGGGCTCCCAGGTGAGTTGTTTCCCGAGACGTCAGACACGTGTTGAATCTCTAGTCCAAAATGAGGTGAAGTGAATCTCGGTATCTAATAACCATCGCGTGATCCTGTATTCCCGCAAGATATTCGGATCATTGACGCGCATCCTGTCGCAGCCCTTGATCCTCGCGCAGCCTGCAGCCATCTGCATGTGGACTACCTGGTGGCAAGGTCCACGGCCTGTATCCTCAGCGCCTGAGGCAGTGCACAGGGTTCAGACCACCTTGTGTCCTGGCAATGCAGGTGAAACGGGTGTCGGGGCTGCCGAAGATGAAGAAGTTCCTGGAGGACCGGCCCGCGGTGTTCAAACTGGACATGCAGAGCGGCGTCGTCTCGCTCGCCTGATGTGGGAACATGGAGACGCGCAGCAGCACTGTGTCGCTGGGGAAACTCGCAGATGTTTTTGGGCTGGATGCCTGAGCAGAGCGGCGCTCGACTGATGCGGGAAACTGGGTAGATGCGCACAGTGGCCTTGTGGCGCTCACCTGATGCGGGAAACTCGCAGGCCTTTTGGGGAGGCTGCCTGAGCAGAGCGGCTTCGTGCTCCCCCGCCTGATGCGGAAAACTCGCAAAGGTTTCTAGGCCCGAACGCCTCATCAAGGCCATGGCACGGGCGTGGGGTTGGCGCAGTGGTTTTGGGTATTGACGCGACACGGGACCGTCAGATCAGGACCCGATGACCATGTTAACACAGTCGATACCTAGTAGCAGACGTTGGTGCGTCCTAGACGTTGCCTTGATGCACATGCCACTGTCGTGATTTTGTTGGAGACCGGCTGCTGCTTGCGGCTCGGTTTCGTTCGGAAGGTTTCAGGTCCAGCGTGCGTTGCACATCATGCAGTAAGAATGGAACGAATAAGAGAACCAAGAATAAGAAACCAAATGAGCAAAGATTGCGTGCTGTCCCTGCCGACGCAATCTCTTCCTCCGAGACGGGAGAATGTCGCAATCTCCCACATTCACAGCAGAGGAAGCCAGAAATAAGCGAGCCGCGTTGATTGTTCCAGTGCTGAAATCGCTGTGCTCTCTCGCCTCGGCAGAGTCTCCCAGGGATTCATTTGGAATATCGTCACGAAAACTTCCCAAAGGTCGTCACCGCTCACAAGGCGGCGATGCTGCCGTCGGCCGTGCCCGCCTCCTCCCGCTTGAGGGGAAAAATTGCATAGATGATTCACCAGGCGGCGATGCTGCCGTCGGCCATGCCCGCTTCCTCCTCCGGCGTGCTGGGCCGCCCGAAGATCTTGTTCCTGTGCGGGGCAGCAATCCAGCTTGGCCATGAGGCAGCAATTTGTGACTGCAACCTCCTGACCAAAACCCTGACGCTAGTTGAGTATGCAATTTAGCGCCGGGCAACGCTGGGATGTCTTGCATGACAGATCCTGAAAAAATCGCGGAGTATTCTGAAAATTGGGCTGGCCACTTATCTGTGGGGTGGCGGCCCCACGTCTCCACCACCATCCGGTGCGCCTCCGCGAAGTTGGCCATGCGTGACTTCGTTTAGTTCAGATGTGCCGGAAAGGTAAATTGTATCCCACTACCTGTGCGGGTAGCGACCCCATTTCTCCACCACCAGCCGGTGCACTTCAGCAAACTTGGCCATCTGCTCGAACTGCTCGACCACCTGCTCGCTGCCGGGAACGGTCCGGATCTCCTCCAAGCGGCCTTGTACCACCCTTTGTAGTTTCTGCGCAGTCAGGGTATGCTTCAAATCAGCGTCTCAAAAATTCAACATTGCAAGGCAGTGCCTCGAGAACGATCCGGATCTCCTCCAGGCAGTCGTGCACCAGCCCCTTCAATTTCTACGGCGTCGTCAGACGGGAGCCGAGGGAAAGTGCTACACGAAATTTTGTGCGGCTACTGAGCTTGCATGTGCAAGCTCTGTGAACATCACGCCTGCGGGTGCCGTGAGCGCAAATATACACAACGTGCGAGCGGCATAGCAAGCCAATATGCTGGTGCGCACCTCATGCCGCGCCAGGTCCTCCGAGTGCATGAGCGTCAACAATAAAGCTGTAATGCAATGTAACACAAAGGGCTAAAACCCTACAAAAGCGCACCTCGTGCCGCGCCAGGTCCTCCGAGTGCATGAGCGGCATCAGCGCAAAGGTCTGCGCCACGGGCTGCAGGCGGTTGAAGTCCTTGTCGGCCTGCGAAAGCGGACCTCTGGCATCGGATTGTAGTCACCCAAGAGCGTCGCAGTCGCTGCTTCGGCAGCCTGTTCGAGCCATACACATGCACGATGCTGAGAGATCGTGAATATCATTGAATGTGCAGCAATGTGAACAAAAACTTAGTTTATTAAACACAAAGGTAAGCTGCGAGAGTCCCACCAGCAGCCGGTCTGTCAGCTGCAGGGCGATGTTGTCCAGTGCATACATTTTCGGCGTTCCCCGGTATGCATTCCTGTACAGGACAGAGCAACAGGTGTCGCACAGCCGCCAATACCTTCACAGATTTCGGTCAAGCGTATACATCTTTGCCATGCCGCAGTGGGCATTCCTGTGGACATGCGGCAAAACTTCACGGTTCAACTATCTCAACTTAAGATTGAAGCACATAGATTCAGGCACATGACTCCTGCTGCTTCTTGCACAATGAGGAGAACTTCCCCACACAAGCATGTGCTGCAACTTGTGGCTGCTCATCATCACTCGTCACGCCACACAATGCGCGGCATGCTCTCAGCACCTGGTGAACTGGTCTGCGAGGATTATGGCGGCCAGCTGCTCGTATGTCTTGTCCCAGCCACTGAAGCGGCCCTCCTCCAGATCCTCGATGTCGCCTCCAAAGCGCTGCGGTGAGTGTCTTCAGCTGAGACAATGATCCCAATCGACAGACACCGCCGCTGACGCGCATCATGCACGCAGACGAGTCGCTCTCAGCGCCAGTGTATTGGAATACTCCAGGAAGACGTGCGCACTCACGCTCTTGATTTCGGCGTCGATCTCGGGTCCTCCCCCGTACCTAGTATTGGCCATGTGGCAATGATGAGCGAGCGCCGCACATTTGGCAGTGGTGAGGACGTCACCAGGGTTACAATCAGCAGCCGTCATTACATAAAAACATGTACCATAGGCACGTGGCTATGTGCTTGGAGTTGCATACCAGATCTTCTGCTTGCTCTTGTCAATTGTGCCCCACGGCGTGTCCGCACAGCCGGCGCCAAACCTACATCGTGTTGCGGCAAAAGCATGAATGTTGCGTCGGCTCTCTGTGACACTGATGCAAGTGAATGTGGACCACTTGGGGCGGCAGTGTGCACGCAGCAATGTGCACGCCGCCGGCATGTGCGGCGCAAAAATGACAGCAGTTGGGCATCACCAGTAGTCGAGCACATCTCGTGCACGAGGGTGCACGTCCTCGCGGAACGGCAGCACCTCCGGCTTCTGGCGACCCTGGGTAGCCATGCCTCTGCACAGGATGCCGGGTCTCGAGGCCAGTGACCTAGGTAGGAAGCTGGAGTAGGGGCGGTGTAAAGTGCAGGATGTAGCGCACTTTTCAGCAAGAGCCTTCAGACGTACTGCCATGTCCGACCAGGTGTGAGGCGAGTGCCATCCCGCTGGAGTCCAACAGACGAGAATGCTCCAAAGGCTTCGTCATGATGCATAAAATATCTGACGATCTTTGGATCTGCGAGAGATCTGTACGTTATTGGGTGAACGATTCATTTGCGCATGCCTGATGCACGGGCTTTGATTGGGTCAAATCGCGCATTGTATCCCGAGTCGTGTCCTGCAACACTCCGATACCGTTCGTGCTGCGTCGCGTTCAACGTTCAGGTCAGCAGACGGCGACACGCGAGCACCAGTTACATTCGCTCAATGTCAGGGTGTTGAGGCGTGCAGCTTCCAAACCCACTGTGATGCAGCCATCTCAGTGATTCAGATCGGTCAAGCGTTGGACACGGGTCATCAATAAGCGGCTTCCCCTGAAGCTTGAGCTGGTGCGCAAGCAAACGTGCGGGCATGCGAGATGACAAGCATGACGTCGATGCATGGCCCCTCATGCTGAAGAGCTTCAATGAATCAGAATAAAGGCAGCTGCCCTCATAGATCTGGTCATGATGAGCAAGCAGCATGGCGGATGAGGGCTCGACAGTGTCGACGCCTGTCGTTTCCATGCCGCAGGATGGCAATGGACCCTCCCTGGCTGCACAACAGCCGGCCACTGTTGCCTCCCTTCGACGGCGGCGGCATGCCAAGCGGTCTGCCGGGCGGCGGCATGTGGCAACCGACGGAGTCGCTGCCAGGGCCACAGCCAGACGCAGCGGGACCCCTCTTTCCAGGATTCGAGTTCCGAGACGCCGCCACCCAGGCGGCCCTGGAATTCAGCCCGGCCACGGCCAAGGTGCTAGAGGCGTTCCAGCCGCTGCCCATCTGCGAGCCGGCGGACGCGGCGGGCCTGCAGATGACGCACGATGAGTGGGGCGTCTTGCAGGACGTCCTGCGTCCCGAGGTTGGCTACACCAAGATTTCAATCTCCAGCAGCTTTGCTTGTCATTGGCAACGTGACTCGTGCAGTATGAGCCACCACCACAGTTTCAACTTGTTTTGATGTTTCGACGTACAGATCTCTGTGTTTGGGAGCTCTCTGCACGGCATCAGCCCGCCAGCAGGCGCGCTGCCGCTGGCGGACCCCTTCGCGGCGACGTCGCCGGCGTTCAGCCTGCCGCCGCCGCCGCGCGGACTGAGGTCAGCGCTGCCTAGCTTTGCGACCTCGGAGCCACTCAGCGGTGAGCTCATCCGCTCTCGCCCTTAGCAAAACCCCACATGACGGACACAGCATGCAGCAAGGTAGAGTGAGATTTATTGGGAGTGGACACCGTCAATAATGCCTCCAAACACGAGACCTTGCATGAAGCCTAGTGTCTATCAGTGTAGGCTTGTTCGACTCCACATCGCTGCCGTTGCCGCCGAGGCTGCGGCTGTCGCCCGAGATGGGTGCATCATCGGACGCGCGCCAGCAGGCCGCGGTTGAGCCGGCGCAGATGCTGGAGGTCCAGGTGAGCTGGCTTCGAAGCGAATCGTGGGATGTAATGATGGGAGTCTGGCTATTCATGTGACGGCGATGCGTCCTCACACAACCGCCCTCGCAGCGGCGCATCTGCATGGAGCATGTCTTCGTACAGTCAACTCAGCCACACTGATATAGGCTGGGCTTGCCTGCAGATCGCCAAGCACCGACTGCCCAATGGCCAGCTGACCAACGTGGTGCGGTGCACGGACAGGAGCGTCGCCCGCATGGACCCTGAAGAGGTGTTCCATTTTTGTGTTTGTATAACGACAACAAAACCCGTCTTCTAGCAACATCTGAATTGTTTGAGCAGAACTGGTAGACCTACCTCTCAGCCGAATGAGTCTGATATGCGATATGCGGTGTCATTCCTTCTTAAGGTGGCGGCGCAACTTGCGCGTCTAAACGTGTCCATTGCCACCGGCGCGCTGTCCCTCAGCAGCCTCGGTGAGCGCCCTCTGCATCGTCTCAAATGCCTGTGAGCTTATACGATGCCATCTCACTCAGCGGCCCTTGATGAACGAGCATCTTCTGCATCGTCTCTGACTGCAGCCTCGCACAGCCGATGAAGCATCTGTTCACATCGCGAAATCGCTGCAAATGTGCCGCAGCAGAGCCACGCCGTACAACAACACTGGTCTCGCCCCCTGCAGGCGAGTGCCGCGACAGCGCGCAGGTGCCGCTGCCGCCAGGCGCGTCCGCAGCGGCAGCCAGCATCTCGCACCAGCAAGGCGCCGGCAGCGGCGGTGGTGCGGCACCCGCCGCGTCTGCCGGCAGCGCGCAGCATGCCCGCCGGTGGGTGCCACTCATCAGCTGCAATGATTAATGCGTTTTTCTCCAATACATCGCCTAGGGATGCTGTTCCCTGATCGGGTAGCGGTCAGAAGCTGCCCTCCAGCCCAGCAGCATACCAGACACATTTCTGCACGTTGCAAGCAGGCTCAACAAAACCATCGGGATCGTTTCACATTTTGTGTCCCTCCAGGAGGCGACCTCAGATGGCGCCTACCGCAGCTGCAAAGTCATCCGCGATGCAGGTCACCGTCGAGCTGCACGAGGGCAGCGGGCAGCCGAACTGCACCTGCAAGCGCACTTGGCGGCTGCCGCGTGTGTGGATCGCCCGCATAATGGGTTCAGCGAGGGGTTCAGCGGCGGCCAACAGCGGCAGCAGCGCTCGTGCCGGCGGCGGGAACGTGGGGTTGGTCGCCGCAGCCCCCAGTGGTGTCCGCGGCGGCAGTGTTTGCACAGCTGCCGGTCAGAACGGCGGCCTCGGCGGCCGCCGCGCCTGCAGCGCCGCGCCAGGCGGCGGCGGGGCGCCTGCAGCATCGTCGACCGCTGGCCCATGTGTCAGCGACCTCATCGCCGAGCAGTCTGTTGACGCGGCCGGCGTCATGACGCTGCGCCTCAAGCCGGCGCCGGCAGTCAGCCCGCAGACTGCGCTCCGCGCCGAGCGGATGAAACTGGCAGAGGCGGCCGCCAGGGCCGCGGCCTACCAGGGACGCTCTGACGACGACTCGTGGGCCTCGTCGTCTTCAGAGTCCGACGACAACAACGACGGCGGCGGCGGCAGCATCTGGCTGCACGAGCGGCGCTCTGGCGGCGCGCGGCAGCCGCCTGCAGCCGCCGCCGCACGCGATGTGGTGCCCGGCAGCGGCCGTAGCTCGTCGAGGTCAGCATCAGCCTCAGCAGCGGCGGCGGCGGCGCCACAGGCAGCGTCTGGCGGCAGCCGTCCGGCTTTGAGCAAGCGGGAGAATGTCAGCCGCATCACAGTGGAGTTCCTGGAAGCCAACGGCTTCTTCGACCGCCCCATACAGGTGGACACTTGCCTCATTTAAGGGTTGTTGCAGTGGCATTTGTCGCAGAACTTGAGCTTCATCATGCAGTATGCGGCGCATCTGCGACGAACCATCAGTGGGGTGTATGTGGCCGTCTTATCAGCATGTTTCTGCTTTCTGATCCGGGGTTTTTGCACGAAACAGGAGGCTGCGGACCAGCTGAAGGTCGGCGTCACAACCCTGAAGAAGATCTGCCGGGGTGAGGGCATTCAGCGGTGGCCATACCGCAAGCGAGGCTATGTTGAGCGGCTGCTCGAGCGGTCGGATCAGATGATCACACACATGAAGGTGAAGAGGAGGGAACCGCAGAATCGCAACGGATAGTGGGGTTTAACGCTCTGCTTTACAGCATCGCTGAGAACTCAGCAACGTTTGATGTAATGCGCGCCCTTTCGCCGCGGCATTAGACAAAAGCACTCCCGGCCCTTCGCCCCACCCCCGCCCAACATCTCCCTGTTCCCGTAAAGGCTGCCAAAACGATTCTGCTTGAGCCGCCAGAATCAAACCCTGTCCAGCAGCAGCACCGGCCTCGCACTGTCCCCTTTCCCCACAAACCAGCACCGGAGTCGCCATGTCCAATATGACCATAGGGTTTCTAGCGTGTTTTCAAGACCTGTCCAGCAGCTGCACCGGCAGCAGCACGTTGGCCTTGTTGGTCTCGACGATGCACCCGTTCATCAGCATCTCGTCCAACACAAAGTGCGCCTGCACATGAACAATAACTCACCCGTCAGCAGCATCCAGACATTGCAGCCACCATCTCGAGCGGGCAGGAGGCCGCGGCAGGGCTTGGGTGCAGAGGCCACTGCCAGCTGGCAGGGCGCCTGAGGCTCAAAGCTGCCGCGCAGTCATGGCAGCGCACGAAGCGCGCCAGAAGGGCAAAGGGTCCGCACCATTTCGAGGTTGAACATGACGTCCAGCTCGCACAATTTGCTGGCGTTCAAGCTTCCAATAGTGACCTACTCTCCTTCTCACTTTTCACTGTGCAAAACCAAACGCACCATTTCGAGGTTGAACATGAGGTCCAGCTCGCACACGTTGCTGAAGTACCGGTCTAGCGTCTCCACCAGGCAGTGTATGAACTCCAGGATCGCCAGCTCGTTCTGTGTGATACAATGATGACAATCAGCCCGAATCAGGTGGTTATTCATCTCCACCTGGCAGTGTATGAACTCCAGGATTGCGCAGCATTGCATGAACTCACATCAGATGTTGCATCTCAGCAGCGTTGAAACTGATATACATGCTTTGCCGATACAACAAATGTGTGCGCAGCCTCCTGGGCTGCGTGTAGTAACATTGTGTGGCCACCGACGAATTCGGAGGGTTTAAGGGTCCACATGCGGAACCTAAATCCTGTGACCGTATCCCCATTGACACACCTCCTCGCCATCGACGCCGACGATGAAGAATAGCGACGCGTATCGCCGGTAGATGACCTTATAGTTGCGCTGCTCTACGAAGGAGCACTGCAAGCAGTGTCCGTTCAACAGTCAGCAGATGACTACAGGAAGTGAACACACAGGGCCGCCGCAAAGGGACCGATGCGGGCAGTAGCGCAGCTACAGGCTCAGATTCACTCTGAAAGTGGGCCAGTAAAGCTGCCCTGGTGAGCAGACGCGGCACTGAGGACACCTGGTCAAGGTCCGCCGGCCATAGTGAGGAGTTTCCTCACCTGCTTCTCGGAGCGCGCCAGGCACTTGCGCACAATCTCGCCCTCCAGAGCCCGCCGCTCCTCCACGCTCATGCTGGCGTCGGTGTACTTTGCCAGACGCGTCTGGCCCTGCTTGTTGACCAGCAGCACGAACTTGATGCCGGCGCCGCCGCCCGAGCTCATAGTGATGGCGCGGGCGCGGCGGAGTTGCTTAGTTCTGACGCCTGCTGAGCTGCTGTTGTCTCAGTTGGGGGCGACTTGCGGTTCTTGGGCTCTCAAGCTCAATGCCCAAGCTCAAAGCGGAGACTCGGGGGACCGCTTCACCATGCTGCACATGTGCTGCAGCGCCGCGCCAGACGTCTGAGCCAATGTGTGTTTTATGGCAGCAACGCGCTGACAAATGTGTTGCGCGTCCCCTGGATTCAACAACTGCAAAACTGTGTGCCGCGAGTGCTTCGCCGGTGAGCCTGCTTCTGAGTGCTTCGCTCGTCGATTGGTAGCCCTCGCAGATCAAGGCACAAGTCCTCTCGCGTGCAATTACGCGCAGGTGCCAAGGCGACAGTGTGTCTGAATGCGACTTTCGCACGAGATCCTGAGCTGCAAAGCGGGGTGTGGCAGTTCGCTCGCTCGCTTCCAAATTTGGCAAATGCAAGTGGCGGAAAAGTGGCGGGACAAGCTGGTGGCGACTGGCGATTTGCGCGTCGAAGGTGCATTGCCTCACATTACAGAAATGCAGAGCCTGCGCACCGCACAAGTAATTTCAAGTTTGCACCAGAGTCAGCACTCCAGTCGCCAGCACACCGCACAGCCCGAGGACGGCACCGGCGCACAGTAGCACATCGACCAGCTGCACCTCCTGCAGGAGGGCGCTGCTGCTGCTGGCCTCCCCCGTCTGCGACAGCGTTGCTGCCGGTGCCGCCTTCGCCTCGGCCTGCGCGGCAGCCGCCGCAACGCCCGCCTCAGCGCCGTTGTCGTCACCGCGGGCAACCGCGAATGCTGCTGCCGATGCCGCTGCTGCTGCAGTGGCCGTGTCGCCGTCGGAGGCGGGCTCCGCGTTATCGCCCTGCCGTTGCTGCGCCGCGTCTGTTCTGCCGGCGAAGTCGCTGCTGCCGCACTGGCCGCCGCCGCTGCAGGACTGTGCCGGCGCCTCCATGCAGCAGGTGGCACCCGAACCACATGTGCCGCAGCCTGGCACCGCCTGGGCGCCGGCGGCCGCCACCTCGTGTGCCGTCCTGCCATCGGCCGCTGTCTTTTCGTGCCGCCGCGCTGCCGTGTCGCCAGCTTCCCACGGCTGAGCCAGCCCTGCTGTTGCCGCGCTGCTGCTGCCGCTGTCGCCACTAGTGCCGCTGCTGCTGACGCTGCTGCTGCTGCCGCCGCTGTTGATGTTGCCAGGCTCCGCTGAGGGGCTGTGCAGGATGCGGAGCAGCTCGCCGCGGATAGACCAGCGGGTAGCTGCCGTGATGCGCACCTCCGCCGTGCTGCCCATCAGGCCCGGCTGCGGCTGTATCAACACCTGCAAGACACGAAAGCTCTCGATCAATAAAGAGCCAGGGGATTACAGAGTCAGACTTAGCATCCTTCGACAGGGCATGTTACCTAAGTACCTGCGCCGCATGAGCATGAATTCAGGATGACATGGCGGTGCATCAAACAAGTGACATGTGGGTGAAATGTGGGGTCAGAGCACTCATGTACAGGGAGAATGCAGGCTCTCGGCTGCACTGTAGCATGCACCTTTCAATGGCATCAAGGCGCTTTCGACGGCAACCTCTGCGGATTGCAGGCTGCACGCTTTCTTCCGAAGTAAAGATACATATATGTAAGTGCGTCTCACCTGCGCGTAGCTGGATGTGGGGCCGACGAGGCTGGTGCCATCGGCGGCAACGTCCACAATCGTAACGCGCTGCACAGCATTCTTCAAATAGCTTACATATACATATACATGTGCGTCCCACCTGTGCGTAGCTGGATGTGTGGCCGACGAGGCTGGTGCCATCGGCGGCGACGTCCACGACCGTGACGCGCTGCACGCTGCCCACCAGGGCGTCGTAGCAGTCGTCGAACGAGTCGACGACCTTGGTGAGTTGCCGGCTGCGCGCCTTGACAACCTGACCTGGCACCTGCACAAGCGGATGAGCAGAAAATTCGTCAGCGTCATGCGTTCACCCTGACAGACAGCAATGGCATATACAACCTTCAGGGCAGACACCGCGGAAGTGTGGAACAGAGTCCTGCTCTCGGCTTCCTTGCATCTCTGCAGCGAGGAGTCAGGTACATGCTTTGGGGCAGATGATTCCTGTCGATAAGAGCAGACGATGCGGGTGCTGACCTTTGTCATGCGGGCGGCAGGTGTCCCAGGGCGGCTGTAGAACTGCATTCGGTAGGACATCACAGGCTTCAGCTGCCAGACCGGCTGGGCCCGTGTCAGCAGCTTGCAGACCGGCATGCTGGACCAGCAAGGGTTTTGCAGCAAGGGGTTTCCAGGAAGGGGCTTGCAGCAAGAACAGAGTTGCGCCGCCTCCGAGATGTGGCAGTGCATGAACCACAGGAAATGTTGGTTCGCTCTGGGCAGCCAGTCTGACGCATGCAAGGACAGATTGCCACGCGGGCAGCACCTGCGAGATGTGGCAGTGCGGGAAGCGATACTTCTTCACCAGCGCCACAGTCTCCGCAAACTCCTCGTCCGTCTCCCCGGGGAAGCCTGCGGGGTTTGGTGACCAACCTCAAAGGGTACATCACTTATCAGCCATCAGCCTGGGGCGACCGATGCCACCAGATCCATAGTCCTTGTCCAGAGATGCACACAATCGAGGTGCTGCTAGCAGCGATTCTAGAATTTGCGAGGTAAAAGTCCCACCGCAGATGATGTCGGTGGCGAACTCCATGCCCGGCACCAGACGCTGCAGGGTGTCCACCACCCGCTCAAATTCCGCGACGGTGTATTCCCGGTTCATTGCCGTCAGCACCCTGCGCCAAAGCAGGGTTTAAGTCGTCAGAAATGATTGTCAGGATTGTGTGTTACTCCGCTGAGTAGCCAGAGTGTTCCCACGGTGGATGGCGGTCAGCACCCTGCGCGCCATGACAAACATGGAAAGCCGTCGATGCCTTCAACCATTGGCAGCAGCAGCATGATGCTGCCAGATGTATCCACCACCCGCTCGAATTCTGTGGCAGTGCGCTCCCGGACCATGGTCAGCACCCACACCAGAAGTACATACTCAAATAAATAAGAAGCAAAGGTCCTGTCGGCAGCTGGCACCGGCATCAGCCTTGTTCATGTATGTCCGCCACTGCTGAAGCGCGCAGCACCTGCCACACCGCCCTAGAGGCATGGGAACTGCACAGCAGAACCGTTGTGGGACTGGCAGCCGAGCTGCCGCACGCATGTGGACACCGTTGTGCAGATATTCAGCAGACTCAGAAGAAAAAGTCGACCGGGACAGGCGGTTTTTAGAGACCGCCACGACGAAACCAATAAAAAGCGGCAGCCCCACCTGTCGCTGCCGGCCTGCACCGGGATGTGCAGGAACGAGAAGACGCGCGTGTCGTTGAGGTGCCGCGCGATCGTTCCCAGGTGCTCAAGAATGAAGGGCTGCAGGTTTCCAAACACTCTCGGTCAGAGACCACCGTTCCTCAGCAGTGCTGTGCATGTCGCGCGTGCATGTGGCAGCGTCGTAGCTTTGAACATTCTCGATGGACCACTGTGCTGCGGTCAGACCCCAGACACACTCACTGGGTTGGTCATGCCGATGCGCAGCATGGTTGAGCCGTCCGCCGGCAGCACCGCCACTAGCTGCTCCAGCAGCGCCGGCAGGCTGCTGCCGATGTCGCGGCCCCAGGCGCCCGTGTCTTCCGAGCTCAGCCAGATCTCCCGCACCTGCGCCAATCACAGGGTTCGCGTTGACATGCCTCTCATTGCGAAACCCCTTGGGGCCCATCAAATCCTGATGCGGATGTCGCGGCCCGTGTCTCGGAGCTCAGCCAGATCCACCCCGCAGCTGCGCCAATGCGAGTCTGTCCGATTGACGCGCGTCCAAAGGCCAAGCACTGAGCACGCCCAAAGGCGAACCACTGAGCACGCCATGCTCAAACTCGAAGATGACGATGAGGAACGAACCTCCGGGTCGGCGACTCCCGCTGTGTGCATTTCAGAAGCGCCTCCAGCATGTAGCTGCCCGTGAATGACATTGCAACCTCCAGAACGTGCACCGAAAGATGAAGGGCTTTGCAAGGTGAACCTTGACCCACCTCCGGATCAGCCACCGCCTGCCGCGCGCGCTTCACAAGTTCCTCCAGCGCATAGCTGCCCAGCTCGCCGCGCGCGTGCTTGGTCTTGCAGTACGTGCAGGCGCCCAGGCAGCCCTGTGCCGAAAGTGAACCAAGCTAAACTTTCAAGGGCGCATGTCTGGCATTGCAGCACGCGCAGGTGCCCAGGGTAGCCCCAGTTGGACTGCACACAAGTCATGCTGGTGCGATTGCAAAACATGCACAGTTGGCGGCTCCCAACACATGCGCATAGTGGGATCTGACACACCAAGCAGACTCAAAGGGGAACTTAGCAATGAAAGTTCGTTGGCTCACCGTAGACAGCGGAATAATCTCAATGTGCCGGTTCTTCCGCACCTGTCAAGCAGCACATGGCATGATGCAGAGCTTTAGCAGCACCTGGTTCGTAGAAAATGCAGTGTCTGCACAGCAGAATCAAGCTCACACATCTTGGTGGCACCTTGGGCAAATCGAGTCGCGGCAGGGACTTTTTGGCCAGCATGTGGATGCGGTTGCCCTTGAGGGTTTCTTCCACGGCCTCCACAATCCGGTCGATCTGTGACACGCCTGCGCGGTGTGGGTGGACAGAATTTCCGAGGTGGGCCTGGCACCAGGATGCGGTTGCCACGGTGATGACAAGAATGCATGCTGGTGATAGCATTCAGACGCAGTGCGCACCGATGACGCTGAGGCCTTCCAGCGCCTTTGCGTTGTGGTCGCCTGCATGCATGTAGGTTCTTGATCATCACGAAGCTCAATAGTCTCATGGAACGACGAAGCATTCTCGTCCTGACGGCGCCATAAGCAAAACACAAGAAGAGTCGTGCTTGTGCGCTGGTACAGCATTCGTGCATTGACCTGTCCAGCTCGCTAGTCTTGATGCGGTTGCGGCGCACCTTGCGGCACGCAGCCGGCCACGATCAGCTTCTTGCCGAGTGCGCGGCCAATGCTAATGATGTTGTCCATGGCCGACTGGCTGGGCGACTTGACGGTGCAGGTGTTGACCAGCCACAGGTCGGCCGCATCGCGATTGCCATCCGGCAGCAGCGTGTAGCCGTACTGCAACAGACAAAGACGTCACATTGTCGAATGTCTCAAAGTTTCAGTTCAAAAGACTAGCAACAGGTCGGCCGCGTCCGGTAGCAGCGTGTAGCCGTACTGCGGATACAGACGTTGCACTTCAGACAAATTGCACTTTAGACAATGCAAATTGCTGAGTTCAGCCCGCCGCTGATCATGGCATGTATTGTGCAGCCAGCTGGCGCAATGAGGCACTAACAACCCACCTACTAACAACTCACCTGTGTCAGCATGCCGGCCATGTACTCGCTGTCCGAGATGTTGTGCGAGCAGCCGAAGGTCCTGCATGAACCGCCGCACATTTTCAGTCTTGCTGCGCGCGCACCATGCTGCATGCTCATGCAGATGTGCGCTCGGGCTGTTACGTCCAATCTCATTCATAATCTGTGCGCCAAGGCACCTGATCCACAGGCGCTGCGAGCCGGGGACTTGCGCCTGCACCCCTGCATCATCTGCCGCGTCTTCATCTGACGCCGAGTCCGCCGCTGCCTCCACTGCCGCTTGGGCTGCCCTCTGGTTGGTGACCGCCAGCGGCTGGACCCTGTCTGCGCCCGCCCCAGGATCGGTCTGCAGGAACAGCTCCTCTATATCCATCAACTCTGTCTCTGTGACCGTGGCCATGATGCTCAAGAGGGTTTGCCCAGTTGGACAAGGTATACGGGATGTCAGCGGGGGCTGCGACAATGGAATATCAAGCAAACTTGCCCCGGTCCTGTGCTGCATCTGTGTTGTGCTGAAAATGGATTTGCAGCACTGCACCTCGCTTTTGAGTTTCACCATAAGGGGACCTGCGCATGCATGCGAGCTGGGGGAGCGTTTCAAAATAGCGCGCGCCTCGATCGTTATTTTGGCCGTCGCCGCTCAGCAATATCGATGTGGATCTTGTTTTCGGAACTGATTGAGCCTACTGCCTCTGTGCGTGCTTGGTGTACATGAGATAGAAACTGGAAAGTGCGCAAGCGACACCCGCTGAAACCTGTCACGCACATCCGAGCTCGCATCGATCGTCAGGACCTTGAAGTGGCAGCTTACAGGTCTCTCTGAAGAGTTAAACTGTGATGATGTGACATGCTGCGTTTCACACGGAACAGCAAGGAGCACAAACTCACAAAGCCAAAGGTGCGCCGCACAGCGCCACGTTGATCTCCGAGCCAGAGCACCAGAAAGACCGCAGAACTCAGACACAATCAATTCAATGTTTGGGAAAGTCCCTACAATGCGTCTCACACCTGCAGGCTGAAGGGTCGGTGCCTATCTTGGCGCCGCCGCCGGACCGCAGCTGGACACGAGATGACTTCGCATTCGGTCGGGTGCTGGGGACGGGCAGCTTCGGTCGCGTGGCCCTAGCGACCCACAAGGATACCGAGACAATCTGCGCTATAAAGACTTTGTCGAAGGCGCACATCGTCAAAAATCAGCAGGTCCGCTGTTGCTGCAGAAGCTCCGAGCGGCGGCGTCACTAGCAGAAACAGCGCTGAGCGGAACAGTAACACATCGACTCGTTCGGACTGCAGGTCGGTCATGTGAAGGCTGAGAAAGACACGCTCGTGCACGTGGAGCACCAATGCATCATCAAGATGTTTGGCGCGTTCCAAGATGTGGAATGCATCTACCTCGTGATGGAGTATGTGAGTGGCGGTGAATTCTTTACGCACCTGAAGGAAAGGAAGCGGTGGGTGATGCCTCTGAGATTCTCATCAGATTCATCAAACGTTCTCTGCTGCATGGTGTTTCACAGTTACACCACTCAGCGGCAAAGCGCCATGATTCCGCGCAGGCTCCCCGAGGACGCCGCGAAATTTTATGCGGCGCAAGTTTTGCTGGCCTTCGAGTACCTGCACAGCCAGAACATCATCTACCGAGACTTGAAGGTGCTGCACGCGTCTCTAACCTGCTGCTGGTCCTTAAGTAAGGCACATGCAGTGAAGCTGCAGCTGCTGACCAACCACATCTTCACTGCGCAGCCGGAAAATTTATTGTTAACAGCAGAGGGGGATTTGAAGGTTACCGACTTTGGTTTTGCAAAATTCGTTGGCCCAACCAAGCGCACATACACATTATGCGGCACGCCAGACTACTTGGCTCCAGAAATCATCTTGAACAAGGTGCACGCCACATGCATACACCTTAGTAACAGCAGCGTCTTCGCTCTGCATGTCTTGCATGCACTGCTGCTGCAGCTGAGTTCGAGAGCGCACAGCATTGTCATGCCGACGGCTGCGAGCACCTGTGTGGCGCAGGGGCACGGCAAGGCCGTGGACTGGTGGGCCTTCGGGGTCTTTATCTACGAGATGATTGCTGGGTACCCGCCCTTTTACGAGGAGGACACGGCACAGACGTACCAGCGTATCCTGCGCGGGCGGTTCACCTTCCCGTCAGACTTTCCCGTGACCGTGCGGGACCTCGTGCGCAAGCTGCTGCAGGTGCGGCGCGTCCGCTTTAGATGTTGATGACACATTTCGCATTGGTCGGTCCACCCCAGGCAGCCTTTGGGGAGTGCCGCCGGTCGCACTGGTGACTGCTGCCGGCCGCATGTGCGCTGGCGCCTCGCTTGGTGGCGGGGTCAGACACCTTATGCTGATTTCTCCTGCTGCGCGGCTGCAGGTCGACCTCAGCAAGCGGTACGGCTGCCTGGTGTCGGGGGTCAACGACATCAAGAGCCACCCCTGGCTGCGGAGCATAGACTGGGGCGCTCTGAAGAGCGGCAAGCTGACTCCGCCCATAAAGTGCGCTGCAACTATGCCTGCAAGCCTGCACCTGTGGGCAGATCTACTACCATGCCAGTTCATTGGGAAACCGGAATAGTTGCCCTGTAATTGAAAGACCTGGCACGTCCCTGTGCAGGCCTGTCGTGAAGGGGCCTGACGACACCTCAAATTTCGATGACTACCAGGACCTGGCGCCGATGAAGCACCTGTTCCAGCTGTCAGCCGCTGAGCAGGCCTTGTTCGAGGGCATATGACCAGGCATGACGGGACGAGCTGGCATGCGTCGTGCGATCTGGGTACCTGTTGGATTGTTGCGGAGCGCGGTGGCAACGTGCGACGCCGTGCGGCAGCTGCCGTTTCCGCCGCGTCCTGCGATCGGCATCGCTGCTCACTGACATGCGGCTGTGTCTTGTGCTGCATGTAACTCTCACTGCAAAATGGAAGCGCTCGAGAGAGCTGCATGAAACACGCCTCCAGATGTTGCATTTGGAATAGGGTTGGCAGTTACCGGAAGTTAGGGCCGGTTACGGTTAAGGTTAACGGTTACTACGGTTACTAACAAAATCCCGCCGGTTACCTGCTCCGTTTGTCCAAAACTCTTCGGAAACGAACTTTTCCACATGTCTACGATCATTTCTATGGAAAGAATCAATTCGAAAACGCTGTTGCATGCTAGAAAAAGCTCGGG
>JAABUM010000739.1_pt1 | contig 54398 bp, 49 predicted proteins | sample 5559161 | NCBI WGS metagenome assembly JAABUM01 (sample SAMN10711868, study PRJNA513369) | rock metagenome | isolation source: Antarctica rocks | place: Antarctica: Victoria Land, Siegfried Peak nord
ATATGAAACGCGCCGCAGCAGCAGCTGCGGCGCGTTTCAGGGCACCAGGGCGAAGAGGGATGACTAGAGCACGTTGAGGCCGTGCAGCAGCATGACGATCAGGATCGTCACCAGCGCGAGCGCGATCAGCAGGCGCAGCGTGCGCGCGATCTCCGCACGGACCGCGCTGTCCCGCTCGGGCGAGCCGGGCACTAGCCCTGACCGCGATTGAGATACGCGAGGCAACGCTCGTAGGCGTCCTCGGTGATCCGCTCGGTGTTCACGTAGTAGGTCAGCATCATCCGCAGGGTCAGGAGGCGCATCAGGTCGTAGCCGTGATGGCCGGACGAGGCGCGCTCCCCCTCCTCGCGGTCGATCAGCACGACCACGTTCGGCACCGTGAGTCCTGCGGCTTCCAGGATGGCGCGCGTCTCGCGGATGCTGCCGCCGCCGGTCACCAGATCGTCGATCAACAGAACGCGCTGGCCCTCCTGGAAACGCCCCTCGATCCCCTGTCCGGCCAGATCGCCGGGGGTGCTGCTCGTGCCGGGACGCACGTAGATCATCGGGGTGTTCGTCGCCAGCGCATAGGCGGTGGCGAGGTGCAGGCCGCCGAGCGGCACCCCGGCGACCAGATCGAACGGCTGGATCGGGTCGCGCTTGCGCGACATGCCGGCCTGGATCTCGCGATCGATCAGGCGCGCGACGCGGCGCAGCACCTCGGGATTGCTGATCAGGACGCGCGGGTTGACGTAGACCGGCGAATTAATCGTGGTCCGACCGATGGTGAAGTCGCCGAGATTCACGCCGCCAAGATCGAAGAGCGCCTGTGCCAGCCACAGATTCGTCTCCTGAACCGCCGATCCTACCATGCCACTCCCTTTTCCTGCGTCGTTGCTCGCGCGCCGGTGCGCCGCGTATCGCCAATTCATCGCCCGATGATGCGCTGAGGATTGTAGGCGCTGTGCGACATTCTGTCTACGGTGGTGCCGCGCGCCAGGCACCCCCGCAGTGCTGTAGGCCGATCGCTCTACACACGGTGTGCGCCCACTTCGGTCGGCTATGGGTATCGGACCCGCCGCCGCACCAATCCGACGCGATCCAATCCATAGCACCGGCCATGAGCGCGTGAGTACCGCATGTGTATGTACAGCCGGTGTTGGCATCGGATTTGCCCGATTGTTCGTGTACACGAACTAGATGATTCGCACTCTCTAATGATAATGACTCTCTCTTGACAGGTACTCCACGGCGCGGTATAGTCATGCCAGATGGCGAAAGTCGGCCAGAAAAAGCCAGTTGGCCGGGGATGACGAGCAGCAGTAGTAAGGAGCGGTCGACATGCAGCAGGTCCAAGTGCAGGATGGTCAGTGCGGGCTGTGCACCCACTTCGGCGAGAGCAATCCGACCGATCAGATCATCCAGATCCGCACCAAGCACACCGCGCCCGATAACATCGTCGTGAGCTGCGGCCTGCCGCGCAACGCTGCGGTCGACCTCAAGGTCACCCCGATCAGCGGTTGCTCCGGTTTCGAGTCTGCCGCACAGGCTTAAGCCTCGCAACGACAGGCGCTACAGCGCAGAGGGTCGTCCCGGTTTGTACCGGGGCGGCTCTTTGCTTTAACATCGTCTCCGACAAGCGGAGAACGATAAGGGGAAGGGTGGCCTGATGGGGCGACGCGCGCTGACGCTGATGATTCAGGGGACCGCCTCCGATGTCGGGAAGAGCACCCTCGTCACCGCGCTCTGCCGTATCTTCACGCAGGATGGCCTGCGCGTCGCCCCTTTCAAGGCACAGAACATGGCCCTCAACGCGGCCGTCACCATCGATGGCGGCGAGATCGGGCGATCGCAGGCGACCCAGGCACGCGCGTCCGGGATCGAGCCAACCGTGGACATGAACCCGATCCTCCTTAAACCGGAAGCGGGGATGCGCTCGCAAGTGATCGTGCGCGGCAAGGTCTGGCGTACCCTCCCCTGGCGCGAGTATTACGAGCATCGCGGCGCGCTCCTCGACACGATCGCCGGGAGCCTAGAGACGTTGCGCGGCGCATACGATCTGGTGATCATCGAAGGGGCCGGCAGCCCGGCGGAGATCAACCTCAAACGGGGCGACATCGTCAACATGCGCGTGGCGGCGCTCGCCGACGCGCCCGTCCTCCTGGCCGGTGACATCGACCGTGGGGGGGTCTTCGCGGCCCTCCTCGGCACCCTGGAACTCCTCGAACCGGACGAGCGCGCGCGCGTGCGCGGCCTGCTGATCAACAAGTTTCGCGGCGACGTGAGCCTCCTCCAACCGGGGCTCGAGTTCATCGCGGCGCGCACCGGCGTCCCGGTCGTCGGCGTCATCCCGCACCTCCCGCGCCTGGGGCTCGCGGAGGAGGACTCGGTGGCGCTCGATCGTCGCCCCGCCTCCCACGACGGGCCGGTCCTCCTCGACATCGCCGTGATCCAGTTGCCGCACATCAGCAACTTCGATGACTTCGACCCGCTGGCCGCAGAAGAGGGGGTGCGGGTCCGCTTCGTCCGCGAGTGGGCGGCACTCGGCACGCCCGATCTGCTGATCCTCCCCGGCACCAAGAGCACGATCGCCGACCTGCGCGAGCTGCGCGCGCGCGGCCTCGACGCCGCGATCGTTGCCCTGGCGCACGGCGGCACCGCGACGATCGGGATCTGCGGCGGCTATCAGATGCTCGGCGCGACGATCGCAGACCCTTACCGCGTGGAGTCGGACGAGGCCGCGCTGGTCGGACTGGGGCTCCTGCCCCTCGACACGATCTTCGCGCGGGAGAAGACGACCGACCGCGCGAGTGGCACGGTCGCCGCCGACCACGGCCTGCTGGCCGGGGCGCGCGGCCTCCCGGCCAGCGGCTACGAGATCCACATGGGGCAGACGACCGGCGCGCTGCCGTCCGCACTGCGCCTCACCGAGCGCCAGGGGGTGCCGGTCGATGAGCCGGACGGCACACTCAGCGCCGATGGCCTGATCCTCGGCACCTACATGCACGGCTTCTTCGATAGCGCCCCGTTACGCGGCGCGATCCTCCGCAACCTCGCGCGACAGAAGGGGATCGCGCCGCGCGATTGGGGCGACGCCGCCGACGCCGAGGATCCCTTCGATCGCCTGGCGGCACACGTCCGCGCGCACCTGGACATGGACCAACTCCGCGCTATCATCGGTCTCTGAGCGATCCCGCCCATAGCCTGGCACGACACGACTCGCGTCGCCCGCCTCATCTTGACGCCCACCTGGCAACGACAGACAATAGCGATGCACTCGCCGCGTGTGGGCGCGGCACGATCGTGCGTACGGGGCGATCAACGCAGGGGGAAGGATCGAGCATGAGCGGGATGCCGGTAGGCCACGACGACGGCAGCGCGGAGATCGTCTGGCGACCCAATGCCGACTATCTGGAGCGCAGCCGTCTCCGCCGTTTCATGGTCGCGCAGGGGATCGCTACGTTCGAGGAACTGCTGACGCGCGCCGCCGCCGACCCCGAATGGTTCTGGGGCGCGACGGTCGAGGATCTCGACCTCCAGTTCTACACCCCCTACGAGCGCGTGCTGGACGATTCGCGCGGCCTCCCCTGGGCGACCTGGTTCCCTGGCGGGCGCTACAACTGGGTCCACAACGCCCTCGATAAGCACGCCGCCGGGAAGCAGGCCGGGAAGACGGCGCTGGTCTGGGAGGGCGACGACGGCGCGACGCGCCAGCTCACCTACCGCCAGCTCTGCGACGAGGCGAATCGGCTCGCCAACGCCCTCATGGGCGCCGGGATCAAGGCAGGGGACCGGGTCGGGATCTTCCTGCCGATGCTGACCGAGACGGTCGTCGCCACGCTGGCGATCGGCAAGCTCGGCGCGATTCTTATCCCGATCTTCTCCGGTTACGGCGCGGAATCGGTCGCGACCCGCCTGCGCGACGCCGAGGCGCGCTGCCTGCTGACCGCCGATGGCTTCTACCGGCGCGGTGCCACGGTGGCGATGAAGGCGACGGCGGATGCGGCGGTCGCCACGGCCCCCACCGTCGAGCTGGTGCTGGTGGCCCGCCGCCTCGATCGCGACGACACGCCGATGACCGCCGGGCGTGATCGCTGGTGGGACGACTTCGTGGCTGGGCAGCCGACCGAGTTCGACACGGCGCGCACCAAGGCCGAAGACCCTTTCATGATCATCTACACCTCCGGCACCACCGGCAAGCCGAAGGGGGCGCTGCACACGCACGACGGCTTCCCGATCAAGGCGGCGCAGGACATGGCCCATTGCTTCGACGTGGGGCCGAGCGATACCCTCCTCTGGCTGACCGATCTCGGTTGGATGATGGGGCCGTGGGCGATCATCGGCACGCTGACCCTCGGCGCGACCCTCGCGATCTTCGAGGGGACGCCCGACTACCCGCAACCCGACCGCCTCTGGGAGCTGGTCGAGCGCTACAAGGTCACCGTGTGCGGCATCGCCCCCACCGTCGTGCGCGCGCTGATGGCGCAGGGCGACGAATGGCCGCAGGGGCGTGACCTGTCGTCGTTGCGGATCCTCGGATCGAGCGGCGAGGCGTGGAATCCCGGCCCCTGGCGCTGGTTCTTCGACGTGATCGGCGGCGGGCGCTGCCCGATCATCAACTATTCCGGCGGCACCGAGATCTCCGGCGGCATCCTTTCGTCCTTCACCATCCTACCGCTCAAGCCAACCTGCTTCTCGGCCCCGGTGCCGGGGATGGCGGTGGACGTGGTGGACGAGCATGGCGAACCGACCCGCGCTGCGGTGGGCGAGTTGGTGTTGCGCGGCGTCTGGCCGGGGATGACGCGCGGCTTCTGGCGCGACCCGGACCGCTATCTGGAGACGTATTGGTCGCGCCTCCCCGGTCTCTGGGTCCACGGCGACTTCGCGCAGATCGACGCCGACGGCTTCTGGTACATCCTCGGGCGCTCGGACGACACGATCAAGGTGGCGGGCAAGCGGGTCGGCCCGGCGGAGGTGGAGTCGGCGGCGGTGGGGCACCCCGCCGTGCAGGAGGCGGCGGCGATCGGCGTGCCACACCCGCTGAAGGGCGATGCGATCGTCGTCTTCATCGTCCTGCGCGCGGGGCAGACGCCGGACGAGGCGACCCGCGCGGGGATCGAGGCGCGGATCGTTGGTGAACTCGGCAAGGCGCTCAAACCGGAGGCACTGCGCTTCGTCGCCGACCTGCCGAAGACGCGCAACGCCAAGGTGATGCGCCGCGTGATCCGCGCCCAATACCTCGGCCTGCCGCTCGGAGACATCACCGCGCTGGAGAACCCGGCGGCGGTGGAGGCGATCGGCGTGGCGCGCTGAGCACCATTCGCGGTCACACTTCGGTAAAATCAGCGGTCGTGCGGCGAGGAAATGGTTGTTCTCGCCGCATGGCCGCATCTGCAATCAAGCATCGCGCATCGCTGGGAACGATAGGCGGTGCTTATCGAAATGAGAGCAAACAGGTCTTTAACCTATCGTTGCCGCTCCATCAATACTTCCATGCGGGAAGGTGGCGCGGCCACTCTCCGGTCAGCGTCAGAAGGAGGAGGCCCGATGAGCCAGGGTGTACCAGCCACGGTATTGGACGACATGCGCGACTACTATCGCGCCCGCGCCGCCGAATACGACGAGTGGTTCTATCGCCAGGGGCGCTACGATCACGGCACAGCGGCGAACGAGCGCTGGACGAACGAGGCGGCGGAAGTCTTCGCCGCGCTGGATGCGTTCAAGATTACCGGCGACGTGCTGGAATTCGCGCCCGGCACCGGCATCTGGACGGAGCGCCTCGTTCGCACCGCCGCTTCGGTCGTCGCGTTCGATGCCTCGCCGGAGATGATCGAACTGAACCGCGCGAAACTGGCCGGACAGGGCGGAGCCCCCGTGATCTACCAGATCGGCGACATCTTCGCCTGGCAGCCCGACCGCACGTACGATGCGGTCTGCTTCGGCTTCTGGATCTCGCATGTCCCGCTGGAACGACTGGACGGCTTCCTGGCGACGGTAGCCGCCGCACTGAAGCCGGGCGGCAAGGTCTTCTTCCTGGACGGTCGGCGCGAGCCGAGCAGCACCGCCGCCGACCACACCCTGCCTGTCGCCGACACGCAGACGATGACCCGACGCCTCAACGATGGCCGCGAATACCAGATCGTCAAGAACTTCTTCGCCCCCGACGCCCTGGTGGGGCGCTGTGCGCGGGCCGGGCTGGACGTGGCGGTCCACGAGACGGCGACCTATTTCATGTACGGACTGGGGCAGCGATCGGCGCGGTAACGACCCCGTCTGGCCAGGAATGACGCGAGCAGGGAGCACGCCAATGGTGGGAGGCACGGGATGCCCGGCTGGCTTTTCAATCTCGCGATCGTCTGGCGGGCGCTGCCGCTGGGCGTGACGATCGTGCCGGTGATCCGCGCCGGCTCGATCACCGCGCCGGCTCGTCTCGGGGCTGCTCACGCTGCTGCTCGTGGCGCTGCTGGTGGTGTTCGCACAGCATGAACGGTCGGCTTGTTATTTCGATGTGGCGCTGATCGTGGCCCTGCTGACCTTCGTCGGCATCGTGGCGGCGGGGCGCTACTATCGCCTCGGGAGGCCATTCCGATGTGGCGCGATGTGCTGACCACGATGCTGGTTATCGGCGGCCTGGATCATCCTGACGCTGGCGGTCTTTCGGAGTGCGGAAGATGCCCGATGTCTACACGCGCCTCCACATGGCCGGCAAGGCGGTGCCGGGGATATTGCTTTGTCCCTGCTCGCCGCCACGCTTGCGGGCGAGCGGGCGACGATCACGCGCGCGGTGCCGATCGCCCCCTTCCTGCTGCTGACGACTTCGGTCGCGACCCACGTCATCGCGTAGGCGGCCTACCCGACCGGCGAGGAGATGCTGACGCCGGGCGCGCGTTCGACGAGACGGTCGAGGGACAACACAGACCAGAGCAACACGACTCACAGGCGTAGGACCAAACGGCATCGACGCCGGCTCGGCCATCGCGTGCCGCTCGATGCCTTGCCCAGACGGCAAACACGAAGCAGCATCGTGCGCTCGTCACACGCCGGATGAACGCAAAACGAGCACGACCCGATTGGTCGCGCCCGCGCGTTATACGGATGATTGGTATTGTCCGTCTGGCCGTCTAGTACCCGCGTTGCCTGCGGATATGGCGACGAATCTCTTCGGGGGAGGGTTGCCGCACCGGCACGAGCGCCGGGGTGGGGCGGGGACTATTGATCAGCCCATCGAGCACGCCTGCGAGACGGTCTACCGCCTCTTTCGCCTTCTCGATCAGCTTATCGGTACCGCTGCGCTCATTCCCTGCCATCGGTTTACTCTCTCTGTCGGTGTAATACTCACCGAAGCAGATCACCGGGATGATAATCCGTCGATGCGCGACGCCTACGCCTATCCCTGCGGGTACTCGCCCAACAACCCCTCGCGATGACGCCAGCGGGCGTACACAAGGCGCTGCCACTCGATGCGGCTGAATCCAGCGAGCCGGAACCACTCCTGCTGCTCGGGGGTTACTTCCTCGATCGCCTTGCGGGCCGCTTCGTCGCTCACCTGGCGCATCACCGCGTCGCGCTGTTCCTTCTCTGCCATCTGGTACGCTCCTTTGTGCTAGCGAACCCCACTGACGAAGCTCTCACTACTTATAACGCCGAGAGGCCCAGGCTGTTCCCGAAATCGCCTTCGAGAATCAGATTCGTCGCCAGCCTTGGACCTCCGAACGGTGGTAGCGGAGCGAGTGCTACCACTATTCTCCCCCCAGACGCGACAGATCGCCAGCGAGCGATAGTCCCGTTTAGAAGTAATCAACGGTACCCGCCCACGAGTACCAACAGAGTTAACGCAGAGATCGTGCCGAGGTTTCAATCGGGTGGGTGGGATAGGTTTGCATCCCACCCGCATCCCCTGTTACGGTACCGTAGTGTAGGCAACTCCACAAGCGTGCAGAGGAGGAGGAAGGCGCGACATGAGCATATCGTTCACGGGGCTGGATTTGCGGATCGCCTTCCTCTACGGCGCGGAGATGAACATCTACGGCGATCGCGGCAACATCATCGCTCTGACACAGCGCGCGAAATGGCGCGGCACCGGGGTGGAGGTCGACCAGATCGGCATCGGTGAGCGCCTCGCGCCCGGCCACCACGACCTCTATTTCTTCGGCGGCGGGCAGGACAAGGAGCAGATCGCCGTCGCCGCCGACCTCGCGCGGCGCGACAACGGCGATAAGGGGGCGATCCTGCGCGACGCGATCGAGGGGGACGCGGTGGCGCTGACGATCTGCGGCGGCTACCAGCTCTTCGGCCATCATTATCGCCCGCACAACGGCCCCGAACTCCCCGGCATCGGCGTCCTCGACGTGACGAGCGAGGCCGGCCCGGACCGCTTCATCGGCAACAGTGTCGTCAATACGGCTGACGGCGACCTCGTCGGCTTCGAGAATCACAGCGCTCTCACCTTCGTGGGCGCTGGCTGCACATCATTCGGCAAGGTGACGGTGGGGGCGGGCAACAACGGACGCGACGGCAGCGGTGGCGCGCGCTATCGCCACGCCTACGGCTGTTACCTCCACGGCTCGCTCCTCCCCAAGAACCCCTGGTTCGCCGACCTCCTGCTGACCCAGGCCCTCGCCCGCCGCCACGGCCCGGTCGAACTCCCGCCCCTCGCGGACGACTTCGAGCACGCCGCCCACGCCAGCGCCGTGCGGCGGGCGCAGGTGACACGATAGTAGTCAGTTGCCAGTAGTCAGTAGTCAGTGGCGGTGAGGTTGACAGGCACCGCTTGTTCGATTGATCTGAGAAGGGGTATCGGCATTGAATGTCGACGCCCCTTCTCCCTACTTCTACGATCAGGCGACGACTCTCATCTCCGCCGCCACTGACTACTGGCAACTGAATACTGACTACTCGCCCCTACCTCGTCGCCCCGCGCACCAGCCCGGCGAACTCGCCGAGCGTGGCGAAGCCGGTGATGATGATCCGGGGCTCCTGCCAGCGTTTCTGCGGCGTCCACGAGCCACCGCCCCACGCCGCGAGCGCGCCGGAATAGCCCGCCGCGATCGTGGCATTGATCACCCGCGCGTTGTAGTCGCCATACGGGTAGGCGAGATAGCGGATCGGCACGCCGTACTTCGCCTCCAGGTTCTGCTTCGAGCGCACCAACTCATACGTCAATTGCGCGTCCGAGAGGAGACTGAGCTGCGGGTGGCTCATCGTGTGCGACTCGATCTCGTGCCCCTGCGCGATGAGCTGGCGGATCTGCCCGTCGCTGAGCGCATTGCCACCACCAAGGATGAAGAAGACCCCGGTCATCCCGCGCGCGTTCAGCGCCTGCACCGCGTTCCACTGACTCGCCCGGCCATCATCGAAGGTCAGCACGATCGGCTTCGCGGGCAGATCGCCCCCCTCGAACATGTACTCGTAGACCGCTCCTAACGTGACCGTGGTATAGCCGTTCGCCTGGAGCCAGTCGAGTTGCGCGTTGAAGGCGGGCAGCGTCACCTGATAGGTGCCGACCCCGAAACCGACGTCGTGATATTCCAGCACCGGGATCGTCAGCGCGCGCTGCGAGGGCGCGGGTGTCGCGGGGGACGGGTCGCGCAGCACCGGGAGCAAGCCGCGCTGCCGGAAGCTCTGCGCCCCGAGGAGACCGAGCCCGACCCGTACGCCGAAGCCGTCCGGCTGCAACTCGAAGCGCGCCCGCTCGAAGTACTGCACCGTCAGCGGTGCCGCACCCGGCAGGGTCTCCGTGAACTCCTCCGAGATCGGCAGGCCGAAGATCGCCAGGCCACCGCCCCCTTGCCAGAAGGTGGCGAACGCGCCGCCGAGGGTATGCCCCGTCTCACGGAAGTAGGTGCCGCCGCCGAGCGGCACGATGAGCGGGCGGAAGGGCGTTTCCGTGAGCCGCCCCGCCGTTAATTCTCGCCCTAGCTGGCCCAGCGCGATCTGCTGCCCAGAGGGATAGTCGGTGTGCCATTCCATGCGGGCGCGCTCGAAATACTGGATCGTCAGCGTGCCATCGTTGAATGCCTCGGTCAGGGGCAGCCCGAAGGGCGTCAGGCCACCATTCTGCTCATAGAACCGGAGGAACGGATCGGCGACGTTGTGCCCGGTCTGCGGGAAGAAGCGATTGCGCGCCGCGCCGACGGCGGGCGGTGGCACGAGCAGCGCGAGCGACAGGACGACGATCAGCAATGTGCTGCGCCAGGATAGCCGACGACGTGCCATACCCTTCCCCTCCCACAAGGATGACCGATCCGACGACGCGGTGTGGCTGCCCACACATCCGCCCGCCCTGCCGTCGCGCAGCACGCATCGCTGTCCCCACCTGGGCAGTTTAAGGGGATAATGCGATACTGCTTCAGTTCTGTTACCCAGTTCTATTACGTAGATTGAAACGTACTCGATCACGGTGGAGTTTCGGTGGTGGCGGGCGCAAATGACGCAATCTACACGATCGAGGGGACACGCTTCGCAACCCTCGAAGGTTTCTTCGCGGAGATCGGGCGCGTCCTGATTCCCCGCGCGACGTGGGGCCGCAATCTCGATGCGTTCGCTGACATCCTGCGCGGCGGCTTCGGCACCCCCCCCGGCGGCTTCACGCTCGTCTGGCGCGACGCCGCGCGCTCACGCCGCCAGCTCGGCTACCCCGAGACGGTCCGCCAGCTCGAACGGCGTCTGGCGCGCTGCCACCCCGACAATCGGGCGCGCGTGGCGGCGGAGCTCGCCCGCGCCTGCCGGGGTGAGGGGCCGACAGTCTTCGACTGGCTGACCGCGATCATCGCGGAGCACGACGATATCGCGCTGGAATTGCGCTGACGAGCGGCGGGAAAGGATGGGGATAGCGGAAGCCGATACCGGCACGCCCACCGCGGGGCGGCGTTTTCGTTTCCTGCCCGCGAGCGCCACGCACGATGCGACGATCCTCGTCCGTGCCCGCGCGGTGCGCGCCTTCGGCGATGGCTACGTCAGCGTCCTGCTGCCCCTCTACCTGACCACCCTGGGCTTCGGCGGCGTGCAGATCGGCGCGATCGCCACGGCGACGCTGCTCGGCTCGGCGGCGCTGACCCTCTACGTCGGGCTGATCGCCGCCCGCCTCGCCCGGCGCACCCTGCTCCTGCGCGTGGCGGTCCTGATGCTCCTCACCGGCCTCGGCTTCACCCTCGCGCGCGACTTCTGGCCGCTGCTACTCGTCGCGTTCGTCGGCACGCTCAATCCCTCCTCCGGGGATGTCAGCGTCTTCCTGCCGACCGAGCAGGCGCTCCTGCCGCAAACGGTCGCCGCACGCGAGCGCACGGCCCTCTTCGCGCGTTACGGCCTCACCGGCACGCTGGTGGCGGCGATCGGGGCGCTCGCGGCGGGTGCCCCCAGCTTCATCGCCGCGCATACCACGCTCGGATTGCGGACGGCGCTCGAAGGGATGTTCCTCCTCTACGCCGTCCTCGGCCTGATCATCCTCCTCCTCTATCGTGGCCTCTCCCCGGCGATCGAACCGTCCGAGAAAGCCCCGCACAGCCCGCTCGGCCCCTCGCGCCGGATCGTCTACACCCTCGCCGCCCTGTTCAGCCTCGACTCGTTCGCGAGCGGCTTCGTCATCCAGTCGCTGCTCGCCCTCTGGCTCTTCAACCGCTTCGGCCTCTCCCCGGCCCTCACCGGGACGATCTTCTTCTGGACCGGGTTACTGTCCGCCGGTTCCCAGTTGCTGGCCCCGCGCCTCGCGGCGAAGATCGGGCTGGTGAATACGATGGTCTTCACCCACCTCCCGGCCAACATCTGCCTGATCATCGTCCCGTTCATGCCGACCCTGCCCCTCGCGCTCGCCTTCCTTTTCGCGCGCAGCGTCTTCTCGCAGATGGACTCGCCCGCCCGCACCTCCTACGTGATGGCAGTCGTCTCCGCGCCGGAACGCCCCGCCGCCGCCAGCGTGACGAACGTGCCGCGCAGCCTCGCCACCGCCATCGGGCCGCTGCTGGCCGGGGCACTCTTCGCGCGCTATAGCTTCGCGTGGCCGCTGGTCATCGGGGGTAGCTTGAAGGCGTTCTACGATCTGATCCTGCTCGGTATGTTCCGCGCGGTGCGCCCGCCGGAAGAGGACGAGCGCGACTGACCTACGGCCCGCGCCCTTCTTCAACGGCAACACACAGGCCCCCGGCAGAGCGCCGGGGGCCTGTGTGTTGCGCGCTTCATGGAGACTCAGCCGCGCACCAGCACCAGCACGATCACGATCACGCCGAGCAGCACCCGGTAGATGGTGAAGACGATCGTGGTGGCGCGCTGGAGGTAGCGCAGCAGCCAGGCGATGCAGGCATAGCCGACCAGCCCGGCGGTGACGATCCCGACCACGAATGGCAGCCGCTCGTCCGCCGCCAGCCCCCCGCCTTTGATCAGGTCGTAGATCTTCTTCAGCGCCGCGCCGCCGGTGATCGGGGCGGAGAGGAGGAAGGAGAAGCGTGCGGCGGTCTCCCGTTTCATGCCCAGGAACAGGCCGGTGGTGATCGTGGTGCCGGACCGCGACACCCCCGGCAGCAGCGCGAGCGCCTGTGCCGCCCCGACGACGAGCGCGTCACGCCAGCCGAGATCGCCCAGGGCGCGGCGGTGGAGGGCAACCCGTTCGGCCACGGCCAGCAGCAGACCCATGATGATTAGGGCGGCGGCGATGACGAGCAACGCCCCGCTCGAGGCATTCTCGACGTGGAATCGCTCCTCGATCCTGCTGTCGAGCAGCGCGCCGAAGACGGCACCGGGGATCGAGGCGACGATGACGTAGAGGGCCAGGCGCGAGTTCGGCTCGGCCAGCGGGCGGCGCGTGGCGATACCGCACAGCAGCGCCGTCAGCATCCCCCACAGATCATGCCGGAAGTAAATCAGGATCGCCGCCAGCGTGCCGAGGTGCAGCGCCACGTCGAAGGTCAGGCCGGGATTCGGCCAGCCGAAGAACCAGGGCACGAGGACGAGGTGGGCGGAGGAGCTGATCGGCAGTAGTTCCGCCACCCCCTGCACCGCGCCCAGGACAATCGCTTTCCAGAGTTCGATCGCGGCGAGCAGCATATGGGGCAGCACTCCTTCCGTGGACGGCGCGGCGTACCGTCGCGCCGCGTCGGGATTACGCGCGCGGCTCCGCATTCGCGGCGAAACGCGCGCCGACCACGGCCACGACCGCCAGGACCAGGAACGCGATGGCGTGCTTCAGGTGCGGGCCGGTCGGATCCTCGGACACCAATACGTGGTTGACGCCGGGGATCAGGTAGTAGGCCGCGATCAGGACACACACGGCGCAGATGATCCCGCCGATCGGATAGGCTTGCTTCATCGTCCCCTCCAAAATCTGGCTACAACGACGGCTCGGTTACAACGATAGCATGACTGCGGCGCGGCTACGGCAGGATGCCGCCCCGCTGGAGCAGGAAATACGCGCCGCAGATCACCCCCACGCCCACGCAGTAGAAGGCGAACGGGGTGAGGCGCTGCGTCTCGAAGTAGCGCATCAGGAAGCGCACGCTGAGATACGCCGCCAGCCCCGAGATGACCCCGCCGACCAGCGCCAGCACGAAGACCTCGGTGCCCGCGCGGAAGAGCTGCGGGATCTCCAACACCCCCGCCGCCGCGATCAGCGGCGTGGCGAGGAGGAAGGAGAAGCGCGCCGCCGCCGCATGGCTCAGGCCGGTGCCGAGGCCCGCCACCATCGTCAGGCCGGAGCGCGACAGGCCGGGGAAGAGCGCCCCCGCCTGCGCCAGCCCGATCAACGCCGCCTGGGGGAAGGAGAGATCGTCGAGCGCTGCGCCCACCTCGCCGCTCGGGATCTCGGTCGAGACGGGGGCGCTGCCGCGCTGCGGACGCCAGAGTCGTTCAGCCAGCAGCAGCACGCCGCCATTGACGATCAGGAAGCCCGCTGCGATCAGCGGGGAGCCGAAGAGGCGTTCGAGCGACTTCTGGAAGAGGAGGCCGATCAGCCCGGCGGGGATGGTGCCGACGACGACCAGCGCCAGCTCGCGCCCGTGCCCCAACGGGTCGACGTCGCGGCTGAAGCGCCCCGCCACCAGCACCCGCGCGCCCCCGCGCAGGAGGAGGAGCCAGTCGCGCCAGAAGAAGGTCAGCAACGCAACCGCCGTGCCGAGGTGCAGCATCACCAGCAGCGGCAGGAAGGTCGGGCTATGCAGGGTGTCGGTCCAGCCGAGGATGCCGGGGAGGACCACCGTATGCCCGAGGCTGCTCACCGGGAAAAGCTCGGTGACGCCCTGCAAGAGCGCCAGGAGGATGACCTGGAGACGATCCATCGCGTGTATACACTCCTCAGCGCGCGGTCGCTGTCAGCCGACGCGCGCCGCAGTTCAGACTTCGCGTCCGGTCGGCATCGACGCTGTCGGCACGGTCTCGCTGCTCCGCCGCACCGCCCCGAAGGAGAACTGCGAGCGGGTCCAGTAGTAGAGCCCCCAGAGGGTGATCGGGAAGTAGAGCGCCGCGTGGACGACGATCGCGTAACTCAGCGCCAGCGCCCGATCGTAGCCGAGGAGGCCGCTGACGACGATGCCGACACCGGTCTCGAAGACGCCGACGTAGCCGGGGGTGGAGGGGATCAGCGTCGCCAAATTGGCGACGGCGGTGGTGAGCAGCGCCTCGGGCGGGCCGAGCGGCAGGCGGAAGGCCGGGGCGATAGTGAGGTACATCGCGCTCTCCAGCCCCCAGGCGACGAGCGAGAAGCCGGCGACACTCGCCAGGGCGCGCCCGGAACGGAGGACGCGCAGGCCGCCGACAAAGCTTTCAACCAGCCCGGTGAGGCGCTCGGCGAGGGCGGCGGGCAGCGGCCGCGCGACCAGCCCGAGCAACCGCCCGCGCAGCGCATCGGAGGCGACGATCGCGACCAGCACGAGGAGGAGGATGCCGAAGACCGTCGCCGCACCCCAGGCGATCCGCCGCAACTCGTCATCGAGCGGGACGAAGAGGGAGGCTAAGAGGAGGAAGGCGAGCATCGTCAGGCCGTCGCAGATCCGTTCGACGGCGATCGTCGCCAGCGAGGCGCTCGTGGCGATCCCCTCGCGCTCGCGCAGGACATAGGCGCGCACGAACTCGCCGATCCGCCAGGGGAGGATATTGTTCGCCATGTAGCCGATCACCACGACCGGGAAGAGGGTCCGCACCGCGAGGCGCCGCACCGGCGACAGCAACGCCTGCCAGCGGAGCGCGCGTACCCAGACCCCGGCGAAGTAGAGGAGCAGGGCAGGGGGCAGGAAACGATAGTCGGCCTCGCCGAGCGCGTGCCGGACCTGGCTCAGGTCCTGCCCGCGCAGCGCGAGCGCGATGAAGCCGACGCTGATGACCAGGCCGAGCCAGAGACGCCAGTTTTTCAGCATGACGCACCGGTGCAAAGAAGTGGGAGATGAAGTGCGAAGTACGAGGGACGAAGGACGGACGATGAGAGGCGACGCAGCAACGTCAGGGGGGGAGTACTGCCAACCGTGCCGCAGGGAGAACTGGCGACCAGATCTCGTTCGTACCCGCTGCTTCGTGCTTCGTACCCCACGTCAGTCCGCCGGTTCGGGGGCGACGCGCCCCTGCGGCAACGCCTCGGCCTCGGCTTTCGCCATGCCGCTGAGCGAGCGCGGCGAGACACCGAGTCGCCAGAGCGAGAGGAGCCCGACCACCGTGACAAGGGTGTATTGCAGCGCGTGGGCGACGAGCGACAGCGCCAGGGCGGGGGCCTCCGCCACCGCGAACGCGCCCAGGGCCAGCTTCGCGAAGAACTGATAGGTGCCGATGTAGCCGGGCGCGGCGGGGATCATGATCCCGAGATTGACGAAGACCAGCAGGAACGCCGTGGCGGCGATCCATTCCCCCGGTGCCAGGCCGAGCGGGAAGGCGAGCAGGACGAATGCGAACGCCCCTCCCTCGCAGCACCAGACGAGGAGCGACAGCCCCGCGATCCGCGCCACCGCCGCCGGGCGACGAAGGGCGTCGAGCCCGGCGATGAAGGCATCGAGCAGGCCGGTGACCCGCCCGGCGATCCGTTCGGGCAGCGGGCGGAGGCAGACGCGCACGATCGCCAGGATCGGACGAGGGAAGAAGAGCAGCGCGAGCAGGGCCAGCGTCGCCAGACCAAAAATGATCGCAGCGGCGAGTTCGATCGTTTGCAGTTTCGGATCCGAGACCGGGATCGGGAAGAAGAGGAGGGTCATCGCCATCAGGGCGATCAGCGTCAGGCCGTCGCAGACACGCTCAACGACGATCGTCGCCAGGGCGAGATTGGGGTTGATCTCCTCCGTCCGGCCGAGCAGATAGGCGCGTACGAACTCGCCGATCCGGGCAGGAAGCAGGTTATTGGCCGCGAAGCCGGCCATCAGGACCGGGAAGAGTCGCGCGAAGGGGATTGCCTTCGTGGAGGAGAGGATACTGCCCCAGCGCCGGGTACGCAGCCCATACCCGACGAGGCTACAGAGCGCGGCGGGGATCAGGTAGCCGTACGAAGCGTGCTGGAGTGCCAACTTCACCGCGCTGATGTCCACATTTCGCAGGGCCAACCAGAGGAAGAAGCCGGTCAGTAACACCCCGACGAGGACTCGTACGTACTTACTCACGCGCCGACCATCCCGACACCCTCAATATGAACCGCGAGCGCGCGTAGGCGCGGGTCCGCCATCGTCTTTCTCCGTGCGGCAGCCCGCGAAGTATAGCGGATCGCCCCAGGGCTGTCGAAAGCCCGGCACCGCCAGATGGTCGCCGCACGGACCGCCAGGCAAAGCGCGACGTTATTGCCCGCTGTACCCTTGCTTGACACCCTAAACAGCGATTCGGTATCATCGAAGCTGACGGATCATTGGTGCTGCGGGGCGGCAATGGTCGGTGTGTCGCCAGGATGAGGGCGCGCACAGATCGAAACGCTCCCAAACGTCGATGAACCTTAACAACTGAATGAGTGGCAGAGAGAAGGGGACAAATGTCAACCGTTATTATCGTGGTCCCGTTGGCCATGATCATCGCGGCGGGGCTCACCTTCGCAGCAACCTACTTCTGGTTGCAGGCGCGGGAAGCATCGCGGATGAAGGTGGCCCAGCGTGACGCAAGCACTATCCTCGACGAAGCGCGTGCCCAGCAGAAGGAACTGATCCTGCAGGGCAAGGACGAGGCGCTCCGTATCCGCACCGATGTCGATGCGGAACTCAAAGATCGCCGCGCAGAGGTGACCCGTTTGGAGCGTCGGCTCCAACAGCGCGAAGAGACGACCGATAAGAAGATCGAATCCCTGGAACGCCGCGACAAGGGCCTGACCACGCGAGAACGCGAACTCGATGTTGTGCGCCTCGAACTCGAAGAGGCACGCGATAAGCAGCGACACGAACTCGAAGGGGCGCGCGACGAGCGCCGCCGCGAACTCGAACGGGTCGCCAGTCTCACCACCGACGATGCCCGCACGATGCTCCTGGCGGAGATCGAGACCGAAGTCCGCGAGATCGCCAATCGGAAGATTCGGGTGATCGAGCAGGAAACCAAAGAAGAAGCTAACCGGCGGGCGATGCAGATCCTGGCTACCGCAGTCCAGCGCTGCGCCCCCGAGTACGTCGCCGAGTCGACCGTTTCGGTCGTGCCTCTGCCAAGCGATGACATGAAGGGCCGGATCATCGGGCGCGAGGGTCGCAACATCCGCGCGCTCGAAGCGGCGACGCACGTCGATATCATCATCGACGACACGCCGGAAGTGATCATGGTCTCCTGCTTCGATGCGGTGCGACGCGAGATCGCCCGCCGCGCGATCAGCAAATTGGTCCAGGACGGGCGCATCCACCCGGCCCGGATTGAAGAGGTGGTCCTCAAGGCGCAGCAGGAAGTCGAGATAGTGATGCAAGAGGAGGGGGAACGGGTCGCGTACGAAGCGAACGTACAGGGCCTGCATCCCGAGCTGATCCGTCTGCTCGGGCGGTTGAAGTACCGCACGAGCTACGGCCAGAACGTCCTCCAACACTCGCTGGAATGTTCGTTCATCGCCGCTGGCATCGCCGCCGAGCTGGGGGCGGACATCAGCGTCGCCAAGACCGCCGCGCTCTTGCACGACATCGGCAAGGCGGTCGATCACGAGGTCGAGGGGCCACACGCCCTGATCGGCGCGGAGATTGCCAAGCGACTCGGGCGCTCGTCCCGGATCGTCCACGCGATCGCCGCCCATCACGGCGAGGAGGAGCCGGCGACGGTCGAGGCGTTCATCGTCGCCACCGCCGACTCGATCAGCGGCGGGCGTCCCGGTGCCCGACGGGATATGCTGGAGCGGTACATCCAGCGGCTGGAAGCGCTCGAAGGGGTCGCCAACTCCTTCGATGGGGTGGACAAATCCTTCGCCATCCAGGCGGGGCGCGAGGTACGAATCCTCGTCCGCCCGGACAACATCGACGACCTGGGCGCGACGCGCCTGGCGCGCGATGTCGCCAAGAAGATCGAAGAGACCCTGGAGTATCCGGGGCAGATCAAAGTCACGGTTATCCGCGAGACCCGCTCGGTCGATTACGCCCGCTAGGGCGCGACGACCGGCCCAGGGACCGGCAAGAGGACCGGCGGCACAGTGCCGCCGGTCCTTTCTCGTCTAGTGCCCGCCGCGCCGGGCGAAAGAGGACACCCCAACGATGGCAGCACCGCACCTGCGGATCCTGATCCTCGGCGATCTGATCGGCACGCCGGGGCGCGCGCTGGTCCGACGACTGCTCCCCGCGTTACGGAAGCAGTACCGCGCCGATCTGGTGATCGCCAACGGCGAGAACAGCTTCGAGGGGCGCGGCATCACCGTCGCCACCGCCGAGGACATGCTCGCGGCGGGGGTCGATGTGATCACCACCGGGAATCATGTCTGGCGCGGGCGCGACATCGAGGAGGCGCTGCGCGGTCGCCTGCCGATCGTCCGCCCGCTCAACTATCCGGCGGGTGCGCCGGGTCGGGGCTGGTTGACGGTGCCGATCGGCGACGAGCGCGTGACGATCGTCAACGCGCAGGGACGCGCCTTCATGGAGCCGCTCGACGATCCGTTTGCCGCGCTCGACCGCCTGCTGAACGCGCCACCGTCACCATTTGGCGCGACGATCGTTGACTTTCATGCGGAGGCGACGAGCGAGAAGCGCGCGATCGGGTGGTTCCTGGCGGGGCGGGTCGCGGCGGTGGTGGGGACGCACACCCATGTTCCCACCGCCGACGCGCAGATCTTGCCCGGTGGGACCGCCTATGTCACCGATCTGGGGATGTGCGGGCCGCGCAACTCGGTGATCGGCATGGCGATCGCACCGAGCCTGGAACGCCTCCGCACCGGACGTCCGACCCGCTACGCCGTGGCCGAAGGGGGGCCGTTCGACCTCAACGGCGTCTTGATCGAGATCGAGCGGGGCTCCGGGCGGGCGGTCAGCATCCGCCGCATCGACCGGACTGAGGAGTGAACGGTCGGCCGCCGGGAGCCGGTTGGCGCACGAGCGCGGTAACTGGCAGGAGCCAGTTAAGGTATCATCTACACCTGTCCTGATGCCGGACGGGGTTCTGGCCCACCCGAATGGATACGGGTGGGCGGGGTACAGGGATGACGCACACGCCGGCGGGGGCCGGTGAACCGGGAAAGGAATTTGTGAGCATGGACCGACTTTTCAGCAAGTTCCAACTCGGGGACATCAAGGTGGGAGAGAAGTCCAGCTTCCCGCCCGACGCCGCGCCGATGGAGGAACAGGGACAGGCTGCCGCGACGGAGGCGTCCCCCGCTGAGCCGATCACATCGCCCGTGACCCCGGCAGTGTCCCCCATTGTCGAGCCTGGCACGACGAACGAGGTGGCGAGCGAAGGCGAGGATCGCGTCGTGGCGACCTCCGCACGGGATTACCGCCCCGGCTATGGCCGTGGTGCCAACGAAGCACGCGGCGAGATCCTGAAGGTTTCGTCGCGCTCCCGACCGAGTGCCGTTGCCGGGGCTATCGCCGGGGTCGTCCGCGAGAGCGGGCGGGCCGAGGTCCAGGCGATCGGGGCGGGCGCGGCCAACCAGGCGATCAAGGCGGTCGCGATCGCCCGCGATTACCTGAACGAGACGGGTATCGAGGCGATCTGCCTGCCGTCCCTGGTCGATCTCCAAATCGACGATGCCGACCGTACCGCGATCCGGCTGGTAGTCGAGCGGCGATGAGCGGCGAGGCGGCGCGGGGTGCCAGGGCGAGGGCGGGCGGGGGCCTGCTCGACCTCCATACGCACTCCACCGCCTCCGACGGTCTGCTCACACCAACGCAATTGGTCGCCCTGGCCGTCGAACGTGGCTTACAGACCCTGGCGCTGACCGACCACGATACGATCGCCGGGCTCCCCGAAGCGAGCGCCGCCGCAACTGCGGCGGCGCTCCGCTTTGTGCCCGGTGTCGAGCTGAGCACGCACGTCGAGGCCGGCGAGGTCCACATGCTCGGCTACTTCATGGATACCGCCGACTCGGCCCTGCGCGACGCCCTGGTCCGCTTTCGCGCCGCGCGCGCGGGGCGGGCCGAGGAGATGGTGACCCGCCTCAGCGCGGCGGGCGCGCCGATCACCCTGGCGCGTGTCCACGCCTTCGCCGGGGACGGCTCGATCGGGCGACCACACGTCGCGCGCGCCCTGATCGAGGCCGGACACGCCACCTCGCTCAACGAGGCGTTCGAGCGCTGGCTCGTTCGTGGCCGTCCCGGTTATGTCGAGCGCTTCCGCCTCACCCCGCCCGACGCGATCCGGCTGATCCGCGCGGCGCACGGCGTCCCGGTGCTGGCCCACCCGCACTCGGTGGACGATCTCGCCGGGCTCCTGCCGGAACTCCTCGCGGCGGGACTGGGCGGGATGGAGTGCTATTACGGCGATTACGACGAGCCGCGCAAGCGCGACTATCTCGCGCTCGCCAGACGGCACGGCCTCGTCGCCACCGGTGGCACCGACTATCACGGCGGCGGCGGCGCGCATCGCCGCCCGCTCGGCAGCGTCCACATCCCCCCGCAGTGCGTGGACGAACTCCTCGCCCGCCGCGCCTGACAAGCCTCCGCCGCGTTACTGGCACCACGCAGCCAGACTCCCGCCGCACCAGAGCGAGGACCGGGCCAGTACACCAGTTTCGGATACCTTCGGGTGTCCGAGAATTAGGCGTACTCGCTCGCCGCTGGAAGGCGGAGCGGGATCACGGGAGCAATATATGCTATCATGCGAAACCAGCAGTAACAAAATAGCGTTGTATAGAATATGAGCAGACACCGTGACAGTCATGATGGGGGTGTCCTATGGTTCGCGGGCTACTAGCGCTCGTCCTCATCATGCCCTTGCTCCTCGGCGTGCCGACAGCGACCGCCGCCACCGCCCAACCGGACGCCACCGACGACACCTGGGCGATCATCCGCGCCAACACCCCGGCAGACCGACAGGTTTACCGTCCCACCTGGCTCCCCCCACGCTTCACCGCACCGGGTGTTCCCAGTCCGCGCCCGGGGGGACTCACCTTCGGCGTCGGCTACACCTCGATCGAAGGCGATAGCCTCTTCTTCGGCAGTTGGGCCAATATCTGCGGCGACTCTGCTGCGAAAAGCGAGAGGATTACCGTACGCGATCAACCGGGGTGGATCGTCTTCTTCAGCGACAGTTGCCATGCACTGAAGATAACCGTTAGTTGGCAGGAGGGAGCGAATGGCTATAGCGTACTCGGGCTCACCAGTACGCGCGCCAGCGCCGTGAGCCGTGAAGAGATGCTGCGGATCGTCGAGGGGCTCGTCGCGGTCGGGGCCGATGGGCGCGCGCAGACCCCGGCGGGACCACCCGCCCAGGAATGCTTCGCCGCGACCGGGCAGTGTATCGGCGGCGGCTTCCTCGCCCGCTGGCGTGCGACGGGCGGTACGGCGATCAACGGACTCCCGCTCAGCGGCGAGTTCCGCCAGAAGCTCGAAGATGGCAACGAGTACACCGTCCAGTACTTCGAGCGGGTGCGGATGGAATACCACCCGGAGGATCCCACTCCCTACGATATCCTCCTCGGCCTGTTCGGGCGCCAGATCCACCCCACCGATCCGCCCGTCGCGGCCGATCCCCGCTCGCCGGGGCTGTATTATCCCACGACCGGCCACAACATCAGCGGCCAATTCGTCGATTACTGGGAAAACTTCGGCAGCGTGGCCCAATTCGGCCTGCCAATCAGCGAGGAGATCACCGAACGACTGGAGGACGGCAAGGAATACCGCGTCCAATACTTCGAGCGCGCCCGCCTGGAACTGCACCCAGAGAATCAGTACCCCTACACCGTCCTGCCCGGCCAATTCGGACGACAGATCCTCGCTAGCACGCCGCGATGATCGCACCCCGACACCGACGACGAACCGCCCGCGCTCCCCAGGTTCGTGCGGCGGCGTGCGGTGTCGCACTCGGCGTCCCTGCGATCGGATGACGCGGATGACTCAACTGGGTGTCGCAACAGGGCATGCGCGACCAGCACCGGACGGGCGCTGCGCGGCGCTCCTTTCCTCGTCAGCCGCCATCGCGATCGCGCCCTTGTGCTATCCTCCAACCCACATACGCTTCGCAGCGCGCAATGGGGAGTGATGGGAACGGTCGGGGCGATCATCGTCGGGGCGGGGCGCGGCGAGCGGATGGGCGGCGTGGACAAGGTCTTCGTGCCGCTTGGCGGTCGCCCGCTGCTCACCTATAGCCTCGACGCCTTCCAGGCAAGCCCGCTGATCGACCGGATCGTCCTCGTCCTCGGTTCGGCGAACATCACGCTCGGTCGCGCGCTCGTCGCCGAGGGACGTTGGGACAAGGTCGGCGCGATCATCGTGGGCGGCGCGCGGCGGCAGGATTCGGTCCGTGCCGGGGTCGCCGCGCTGGACGGCTGCGACCTCGTGGCGGTCCACGACGCCGCCCGCCCCTTCCTCACCGCCGCGCTGATCGCGCGCGGGATCGCGGCGGCGCGCACGTACGGCGCGGCGATCGCGGCGATGCCGGTCAAGGAGACGATCAAGCTGGTCGGCACGGACAACCTGATCCGCCACACCCCACCGCGCGAGCGGTTATGGGCCGCGCAGACCCCGCAGTTCGCCACCCACGTGGCCCTCTCCCGCGCACTGGCGCTGGCCGAGGGGGCGGGGCAGATCGTCACCGACGAGGCAGCGGCGCTCGAAGCGCAGGGGGAAGCGGTGGCGGTCTTCCCCGGCGCATACACGAATATCAAGGTGACGACACCGGAGGATCTCCTCCTGGCGACGGCGATCCTGGAAGCGGAGGCGTGGCGATGAGCGAGCGGGAGACGCGCGTCGGGATCGGCTACGATGTCCATCAACTGGCGGCGGGGCGGGCGCTCGTCCTCGGCGGCGTGACGATCCCCGCGGAGCGCGGGCTGCTCGGCCACTCCGATGCCGATGTGGCCCTCCACGCGATCATGGACGCGATCCTGGGGGCGGCGGCGCTCGGCGACATCGGCGAGCACTTCCCGCCCGGCGATCCGGCCTATCGCGGGATCGCCAGCCGCAAACTCCTCGCCCACGTCGGGGCGCTGGTGGCCGACGCGGGCTGGACCATCGTCAATATCGACTGCACGATCGTGGCGGAGCGCCCGAAGATCATGCCGCATACCCCGGCCATGCGCGCCGCCATCGGCGAGACGCTTGGCATCGCGCCCGACCGGATCGGCATCAAGGCGACCACCAACGAAGGGATCGGCTTCATCGGGCGCGAGGAAGGGATCGCGGCGATGGCCGTGGCGGCGCTGAGTCGGCAGAAAAGCAGTCCGTAGTCCGTAGTCCGTAGAAGGGTTTGTTGCCAAGCATTGCCCCTCATCGGCACCGCGCCACTACTACGGACCACGGACTACGGACTACAGACTCGAACCGGAGGCCCAATGCGTGCGCTGATCCAGCGCGTCACCCGTGGGGTGGTGCGCGTCGAAGGAGAGATCGTCGGGGCGATCGATGCGGGACTGGTGATCCTGGTCGGGGTGGGTGCCGCTGACAACGAGGACGACGCCGCTTTCCTCGCCCAGAAGATCGCGGGCCTCCGCATCTTCAGCGACGAGGCCGGGCGCTTCAACTTCTCCCTGGTCGACTCGGGCGGCGGGGCGCTCGTCGTCTCGCAATTCACCCTCTACGCCGATGCGCGCAAGGGTCGGCGCCCCAGCTTCATCGGGGCCGCGCCGCCCGAACGCGCGGAGGCGCTGATCGAGCGCCTCGCCGACGGGTTGCGCGCCGCCGGTGTGCCCGTCGCGGCGGGGCGTTTCCGTAGCCACATGGCGGTCGAGATCCACAACGACGGCCCGGTGACCCTCTGGCTCGATACGGCGGAATTGCGCGGCTGACGTCGCCATCCAGCCCGCAGAAGGCCCCGCGCCACTTCCTACCAAAGTACCACATACGCTCGTTAAGCACGCTGCTATACTCGGAGGCGAGAGGGCTATCCGTACCGCGCCAGTCGGCGCATTCGGCCTTGTCCCGCGCCACATCGCGCCACATCGCGCCAGGGCGCGGTGCGCCGCCGCGACGATGAGTCCGCGCCGTAAGGGAGGAAATCGCGTGAGTATCTGTCCGCATTGCCAGGCCGAAAATACGTCCGGGGCGACCGTCTGCCACGCCTGCGGCAAGCCCCTGACCACGACCGCCGCGGGCGAGGGCTTGCCCCTGTGGTTGCAGGCGCTGAATCCCGAGGGGCAAGTGGAGGACATGGTCGTCGCGCAAGCGCACACTCCCCCACCGACGGACAGGGACAAGACCAGCCCCGCAGCGAAGACGCTGCCCCGCACCGAGGCGGCGCAACAGGCGAACGAACAGGACGTACAGGTAGCGCACGGACAGGCGGCACACCCGGCAGTGGTGCAGCCAGCGACCGCCGCGCCCGAGACCGACACGGTTGTGGCTGAGACGCAAGCGGCACCGCAGAAGACGGCGAACGAGACCCCGTCATTCGCCATGCCCACCGCGCCGAGGAGCGGGACCGATACGGTCATCGCCACCCAGCCGACCATAGCGGCGCGTTCCGGTGGCGCGGCCCCGACGACGACGGTGACCAACGAGACCGCCTCGCTGATCAGCGAGGACGACCTCCCCGCCTGGCTGCGCGCATTCAGCGAACCGGAACACAATGGCAAAGCGGCGACCGACGAGGATCAATCGTGGATGCTCGGCAGCAGCGCGACGATCAGCGATGAGCAGGAAGCGAGCGACCTCGCCCAATCGTGGCAGGCACCGCCGCGCGCGACCGCCGTCGAACGGACGAACGCGGCGGCGATTTTTGCGGCACCCACCGCGAGCCCCACGAACGTGACGAAGCACGAGCGGCTGATCACGCCGATCGCCCCCCCGCCGGTGGTCAAGCAACCGGTGGCTGTGCCCATTCCCAAGGCTGGTGCGGCCACCGCCACACCGATGCGTCTCGGCGCGGGACGTCCGGCCCCGGCGACCCCGGCGCACGCCACCTCCTCGGTGCAGCGGATGGCGATCATCGCCTTCCTGGCGGCGCTGTTGATCTTCCTAGTGGTACTGGCAATTTTCGTCGTCGCGCCCGCCCTACGCGGCTAAGGGCGCGCTCCCCCATTCGCCGGGAGCCGCACAGATGGAGCAGGCATGAACGAAGATCAGGTGCGCGAGTCGATCATCGTGGCCGAATGTGGCCGCACGCTCACCCGCGCCACGCTCGTCGAATTCGTGGAGGGGGCCTGCCGGTTCGTGGCCCAGGGGACGAGCCCCAGCACGATCGAGCGCCCCTACGACGATCTCAATGTCGGGCTGAAGGGGGCGCTAGCCGCGCTGGAACAGGCCACGACCCGCCGCTTCGCCGACCGCTCGCAGGTGATCAAGCCGCAGGAAGAGACCGGCGACGGCACCGATGGGTTCCTCGCCATCGTCGCGGTGGGGTCGCCATTGCGCGTCGCCATCCTGGCGACCGGGGGGAGCGCGACCCTGAACGCCTTGCTGGCGATCGCGCGCCGCGTCCCGGCCACGATCCTCCCGACATTGAATGTCGAATCGACCGGGCCGCTCGATGAGACGGCGAGCAAGACCCTCGCCGCGCTCGCCGGCCTGCGCCCCGATCTGCTCCTGATCGTCGCCGAGGCACGTGAAGGGGCCAAACTCGTACAACTGCTCGGCCTGGCGGCGGAGATCCTCGGCCCCCCGCCCGTCGCGCCCGACCCGACCCCGGCGGTCCTGGTGATCGCCAGCGAAGCGGGACGTGATCAGGCCACGATCACTTTCGGGAACGGCTACGAATTCGGCTTCCTTCCGACCGACCAGCACGACGCATCGAGCATCGCGCTGATCGTGGAGACGGAAATCCTCGACCTCGCCAACCGCCGCGCCAGCACCCTGATCCCCGGCTTCGACAATCTGGAAGCGCTGAGTGACGCCCCACCACTGGCCCGCTCACGCGCGATCGATCTCGTCAATCGTTTCATGGCGACCCAGTTCGGCTGTGAGGTGATGACCGCCGATCTGGACGAGGGCTTCACCTGCTGCTGGGCAAAAGGGAACGAGGGGCGCTCTCTGAGCGAGCCGGCGCTCGACCTCGCGCTCGGCTCGGCGAATTTGCTGACCGCCCTGACGCTGCCCGATGTCGCCCGTTGGCTCCCCTTCAGCCTCGGCGAGGATGAACTGCGCGGCTGGATCCTCAATCGCGCCGTACGTCCCTTCACCATCCCGCTCAGCGAGCGCGATCGCCAAATCGAGGGGGCGCTCGTCCGCGAACTTCTCCGTACCGGTGCGACCGAACTGGCGGGGGGCGGCGTGGGGCCGCTCGCCCCCGAGTTGCTGGTGGGCGGCTCGTTCTTCGCCCGCTGGCCCGGCCCCACCGATACGTTCATGGCGTTGATCGAGGGGCTCGATCCGCAGCCACCGCGCGGTATCACCCAGGTCGCCCTCGACCGTGACGCGCTGCTCCCGCTGATCGGGACGCTCGGCATCCTTGAACCGGAGCGGGCGGCGGAACTCTTCGAGCATGACAGCCTCTTCGATCTCGGCGCGTGGGTGCGCCTCGAATGCAGCATCGGCGATCAGGTGGACGTGGCGATCACTTACCAGGATGGGCGCAGCCACAGCACCACCGTGCGCGGTGGGAGCCTCCTGCGGCTGCCCCTGGCCGGCGGGGAGCGCGCCGCCTCGCTCCGCCTCACCCCGAACAAGCGGGCGCGGGTTGCCAATGGCGAACTCGGCATGGAGGTCGTGCTGACCGGGGACGATGCGCCGCATGGCGGCCCGGTCGGCCTGATCCTCGATGCACGGGAACGCCCCCTCGTCTTCCCGACCAGCGAGCAGGCTCGGATCGCCCGTGTGGCGGACTGGAACATGGCGGCCCACACGATCGAGCGGGCCACCGGCGCGAGCGCGCCCCTGCAGCCGACGCCCGCAGACGCGCCGCACGCCGATCCCGATCCGAGCGACGACGGGCGTTAGCGCCCCAGAGGCAGCGCACCGTCCTCGCCGACCTGGAACGGCGGCGGGGCGGCGCAGCGAGAGGTAGCGGGTGTTCAATACCTATCCGACGCGCCAACCACTCCTGGTCCGCGAGAGCGAGCTGCGGATCGAGCGCCGACTGCCGATGCAGGGGCAACTTCAGGTCAAGACGGGCGACCGGGTCGAGCCGAGCACGATCATCGCGACCGGCGAGCGAGCCGCACGCCCGATCCTGCTCAACGTCGCGCGCGCGCTCGGAGTCGAACCGGGCGAGAGCGAGGAGCGCCTGATCAAGCAGCCCGGCCAGCCGGTGGAAGCGGGCGAGATCATCGCCAAGCGCCGCCGGGGGCTGCGTACCCAGACCGCCCGCAGCCCGATCGTCGGCACCTTCATCCGCTTCGACCCCTTGATCGGCACTGCCCTGATCCGCCCCGTCACCAGTCGTGTCGAGCTGGCGGCGCACGTCGGCGGGGTGATCGAGGAAGTCGAGCAGGGCTGGGGGGTGACGATCCGCGCATTCGGCTCGCGCTTCTTCGGCGCAGTCGGGGTCGGGGAGGATACGTTCGGGGTGGTGAAGCTGATCGCGGGCGATCGCCAGCGTCCGCTCGGCCCGGAACAGATCGATAGCCGCTCCGCGCGCGCGATCCTGGTCGTCGGCGGCGCGGTCAGTTCGGCGGCGCTGGCGAAAGCGGTGCAGGCGGGGGTCCGGGGCATCGTCGCCGGTTCGGTCGAAGAGCCGGAGTTGACGAACTGGCTCGGCGAGGGGGGCGGTGCGCTCTGGCGCGTCGGCCTGCCCGACTGGCAGCTCCCGAATGGCGGTGCGCCCCTGACGCTCGTCCTCACCGAGGGTTTCGGGCGCACCCCGATGGCCCAACCGATCTATGACATCCTTGCGGCGGCGGACGGTATCCCGATCGCCATCAGCGGCACCACGCAGCTAGTCGGCGGACTGCGCCGCCCGGAGGTCATCGTCCCCTCGCACACCGGCGGGGGAGGCACGGAGGGCGCGCACCTGCCCCTGGCGGCGCTGGAGCCGGGGGCAACCGTACGCCTGCTCGACCAGGACCACCTCGGCATCCTCGCCACGGTGGCGGAATTCCCCCGCCGCCAGCGCCTGGGCGGCGATCTCCTGGTCGAGGCCCTGGCCGTCACCCTCGCGAACGGCGAGGCGTTGTGCGTGCCGACCGCGAATGTCGAGGTCTTGCTCGAAGCGCGCGGCTGAACTCGCCCCATCATTCCCGATCACGGCGCTACCGCGAGGCGGTAGCGCCTTTTGTGTTGATCGCGCGCGCATCCGGCGCCGATCAGGCACGTGTCCGCCCGCTTCTGCTACCATTCTGCGATCGAACAAATCTGCGATGGTGCTGTTGTGCGTATAGAGAGTTAGGTGCCCCGCTGGGGCCGCGAAGGAGCGGCGTGGCGCATCCAGACGATGATGAAGCGTTGCTGCCGCGCCTGGCTGCTGGCGACCGTGCGGCGCTCGATCGTCTTTACGATCGGTATGCCGGGCCGACCTATGCGCTGCTGTTACGTATCGTCGCCGACCGGCAATTGGCGGAGGATCTCCTGCAAGAAGTCTTCTTGCGGGTCTGGCAGCGTGCGAGCAGTTATCAGGTCGAGCGCGGGCGGGCGCTGACGTGGGTGCTCAGCATCGCCCACAACCTGGCGATCGACGAGGTGCGTCGCCAGCGCCGTCGCCCCCAGGGGGCCGAGGAGCGCGAGGACGCCAGCGTGACCGATCTCCTCGCGGCGATACCGACGGCGGAGCCGGGGCCGGAGCAGGTCGTGTGGGAGCAACACCGCCGCGCGCAGATCGTCGGGGCGATGCGACAGCTACCGGAGGCGCAGCGGATCCTGATCGAGCTGGCCTACTTCGAAGGCTACACGCAGTCACAATTGGCGACGCGACTCGGAGAGCCGTTAGGGACGATCAAGACGCGGCTGCGTTTGGGCGTGCAGAAGCTACGTGGCATCCTCGGTGAGCAAGGGCTCGACGCGGCGGGTAACTGAGCTACCGCGCCGCGAGGCGAAGGGCAAGACGTGAACGACGATACGACACAGCGCACCCTCCTGGAACTCCTCCCCGCGTATGCGCTCGATGCGCTCGACGAGGAAGAGGCGACTTTCGTCGAGCGACATCTCTCGGACTATCCCGACTGTGTGGCCGAACTGGCGGCCCTGCGAGACGCTCTGGCGACCCTCGCGTTCAGCGCGCCGTCCGCCGCACCGCCCCCCGCAGCGAAGGCTGCCCTCTTCGCGCGCCTCGATCGCGAGGATGGTGTCGCACCGCCAGCGAGCGCGTCGAGCACCCTTCTACCACCGTCGCGACCCGCACGGTTCGCGGCGTGGCACGGATCGCGCGCGGCCCTCGCGGCCCTCGCGGCGGTGCTGATCCTGGGGCTGCTCGGCTGGGCGGCGCTCGCACAGGCAGGGCTGAATACCGAGCGACAGCGCCTCGCGGCCACCACGCAGCAGAACGAGCGGCTCACCGCACAGGTCTCCCAGCTCGCCTTCGTCGACAAACTCCTCAACGACCCGAGCGCCGCGCACCCCGTCTCCGGGCCACCGGTAGCACAATATGGCCTGCCCGCCGCCGGCTACGTCTACATCGATCCCATGAGCACGATCGGGCTGATGCTGACGTACTGGCTCCCGACGATCGCCCCCGATCAACGCTTCCAGGTCTGGCTCGTCACCCCGGAGGGCACGCGCGACAGCGGTGGCCTCTTCACCGCCGATGAGCGCGGCAACGCCCATGTCATCATCAACGCCCCCGCACCATTCGCCAAGTACAAGTCAATCGGCGTCACGATCGAACCGGCGAGCGGGAGTGTCGGCCCGACCAGTCCGCGCGTCTGCGGCGGCGAGATTCGCTGATCATATACGGGGTCCGCATAACGACTTGTGTTGTCCATCCGCGCCACTCATGAGCGACGCGAGGGGATAACGTAACGATCCAAGCGGATTCAGTATTGCGTCGCTGGCGCGAGGTGGCGCAGTTTCTCGGGATTGATCACGATGTCGATCTCCCGAATCCGCCCGGCGGCGATGTCGAACGCCACCACCCCGTATGGCCCTTCCGGCGCGCTGATCAGTACGCCGGGCTGCCCGTTGACGGTCGTCGGGGTGAACGTGGCACCGTGCGTCGCGCCGTCGGCGACGATGTGCAGCAGGAAGCGCGCGGCCTTGTCCGCACCGCGCACCGGCTTACGCGCCGCCTGCACCCGCCCACCGCCATCCGACCAGACCGTGATGTCCTCGGCCAACGTCGCCACGAGCGCCGGGAGATCGCCGACGGTGCAGGCGCGCATGAACTCGCGCGTCAGCCGTTCCCGCTCGCCCGGTTGCAGCGGGAAGCGCGGGCGGGCGCGCTGGATCGCGGCGCGCGCCCGCCGCGCGATCTGGCGACAGTTCGCCACCTCCCGCCCGACGATCGGCGCGATCTCCACGAACTCGTAGCCGAAGACATCGTGCAGCAGGAAGATCGCGCGCTCGACCGGATTGAGGCGTTCCAGCACGGTGAGGAAGGCGAGCGAGAGCGATTCGGCCAGCGCGACCCCCTCAACGGGATCGGCGGCGGGGTCGGTCACGATCGGCTCGGGCAGCCACGGGCCAATATACGCCTCGCGCCGGACGCGCGCGGAGCGGAGCTGATCGATGCAGAGGTGGGTGAGCGTCGTCGTGAGCCAGCCTTTGGGATTGGCGATCACTTCCCCGGTCGCGAGCGCACGTCGCCAGCGCAGATACGTCTCCTGCACCAGATCCTCGGCGTCGTTCACCGTACCGAGCATCCGATAGGCGATGGCGAAGAGGAGCGCGCGGTGCTCCTCCAGCGGCTCCGAGGGCGGTGACACGATCGGACCCATCGATACGCCCCACTTTCCGCAAATCCCACATCTCGACAAGTGCGAATGTCGCTAGCGCGCGATCATCTCGCCAGCATGCGCGCGGCCTGACACGGCAGCCAGCGCCGCCACCAGCAGCGGTGCGCCAGCGCGCACGCTCGGCACGGCGGGGGACCAGTCGGTCGCCGCTTTGAACGCGCGATTGGAGACGCGCTGACTCCGCCCGAGGAGTTCGGCGAGCGGCCCGGCCAGCGCGCGCCAGACGAACGCAGGCAGGGCGAAGGCGGAGCGACGGCCGACGGCCCGACTCAGGGCGGCGAGCAGCGCCGCGCGCGTCAACGGCTCGTCGTCGACCACATCGTACAATCCGGCGGGCGCGCGGTCGAGCGCCGCGACGATCGCGCGCGCGGCGTCATCAACCCAGAGGAACGACGTGTACGCTCCCGCCGCGCCGGGCAGCGAGGCGACGCCCCAGCGCGCCAGCGCCAGTTGATCGCGCGACGAAGCGGCGGTGGGACCGTACAGATTCCCCAAACGCAGCGCGATTCCCCGCCCCCCGGCGACGGTGAAGCGCGCGACCGCCTCCTCAGCGGCGATAGTCGAGCGCAGATTCGGTGTGGGGTCGAGCGCGCTCTCCCCCGCAGCGAGCCACCGCGCACCACCATCTGCGTAAAGGAGCGTGACGCTCGGGTAGATCAGGGTCGACACGCCCGCCGCAAGCGCCGCATCGACGATCGCATCCGTCCCTTCCCGCCGCAACCGGTCGTTCTCCAGCCAACTCGCGCGCTTGCGGGCGCCGCTCGACGGCGGGATCTTCGTGGCGAGGTGCAGCACGGCGTCGCAGCCGGTCAGGGCGGCGCGCAACCCCGCCGCGTCCGCGAGATCGACCGGGATCGGCTTCACGCCGAACCGCCGCAACAGCGTCTCGTTCTGCGCCGAGCGCGCGAGGCCGCGCACCCGGTGTCCGGCGTCCAGGAGCAGCGGGAGGGTCGCCCGCCCGAGCACCCCGGTCGCCCCGGTGACAAAGAGTTCCATCGTCGATCTCCTCCTACATCCCAACATCGGGTGCGAAACAGCGACCGCCAGCGAGGCGGCGCACCCCCATTCTGGATAGAGGACGAGAGAGCACCCGCGCGCGTGACAGGCGATTTGCCCCCGATCGTCGGCTGTGGCATAAGGGAGCCTGTGGGGCGGCGGTACGGTGAGGGAGGAAAGCGATGGACGGATTCGGCGGAATCGGCCTCGGCCTGGGACAACTCGCGCGGCTGTCGGACGCGCGCACGCGCTCGATCAGCCCGGAGAACTTCGATGGCGCGGTGAGCGGCGGAGGCCGCGCGACGGCAGGGACCGGGGCCAGCGCGGCGCGCGAACTCGGCCAGGGGTGGAAAGTCTCACCGAGCGTGCGGATCGCCCCAGGGAGCACCTTCACGCTGGCGGAGATCGCCGGGCCGGGCGTGATCCAGCACATCTGGCTGACGACGCATCGCCTGGGATGGCGTGAGCTGTTGCTGCGCGCCTATTGGGACGGCGACGAGCGCCCCGCCGTGGAGACGCCGATCGGCGATTTCTTCTGCCAGGGGTGGTGCGAGTTCGCGCAGGTCAACAGCCTGCCGGTGGCGGTTAATCCGAACGGCGGCTTCAACTCCTATTGGGCGATGCCCTTCCGCACCGCCGCACGCCTGACCATCGAGAATCGCTCCGACCGCGAGATCGTCGTCTACTACCAGATCACCTACGCCCTGACCGAGGTGCCGGCAGGGCTCGGCTACTTCCACGCGCACTGGAGGCGCAGCAACCCGCTCCCCTATCAGACGGTTCATACGCTGGTCGAGGGGGTGCGCGGCGGCGGGCACTATATCGGCACCTACCTCGCGTGGGGCGTCAACAATAACGGCTGGTGGGGGGAGGGGGAGATCAAGTTCTACCTCGATGGCGACCGGGAATGGCCGACGATCGCGGGGACCGGCACCGAAGACTACTTCGGCGGTGCCTGGAACTTCGACGTGCCGGGCGAGGGCTACACGGCGTTCTCCACGCCCTTCCTCGGCCTGCCCCAGATCATCCGCCCGGACGGCCTCTACCGCTCGCAGACGCGTTTCGGGATGTACCGCTGGCACGTCATGGACCCGATCCGCTTCGCGGACGATCTCCGGGTGACGATTCAGGCGCTCGGCTGGCGCGCGGCGCGCGGTGGCGAGAAGCGCTACCTCCCCCTTCAGGATGACATCGCCTCGACCGCGTTCTTCTACGGCGCGCAGACCTCCAATCCGCTGCCGCCCACGCCGACCACCGACGCGCTCGAAGTGATCTGACCGCAGCGCCGGGGCGGCGCAACGCCGCCCCGGTTTGACACCCCTCAGCGTCACGACCCATACTCTGTCCGATAGGCGGGCAACGCGATCGCTTGAAGGCGATCGAGTGTCGCTGTCTGTCAGGGCAATCACAACAGCATTGCAGCCCATTCGTCACTCGTCACTCGTCATTCGTCATTCGTCATTCACCGAAGGGTCAGCATGAGCGAGCAGCACCACGACACCGAGACGCACGACTTCGGCTTCGACACGCGCGCGATCCACGCGGGGCAACGTCCCGACCCTGCGACCGGGGCGCGCGCCATGCCGATCTACCAGACGACCAGCTTCGTCTTCGAGGATAGCGAGGCGGCGTCGGCGTACTTCAACTTGCAGGAGTACGGCAACATCTACTCGCGGATCATGAACCCGACCGTGGCGGCGTTCGAGGAGCGCGTCGCCTCGCTGGAAGGGGGCGTCGGCGCGGTGGCGTTCGCGTCCGGGCTGGCGGCGCAGAGTTCGGCCCTCTTCACGATCCTCCAGCCGGGCGACCACATCGTCGCGTCGCAGGCGCTCTACGGCGGCACGATCGCGCAGATGCGGAATTTCCTCGGCAAGCTCTCTGTCGAGATGACCTTCGTCGACCCCGACGATCCGGCGGCGTGGCGCGCGGCGCTCCGCCCCAACACCAAGGCGCTCTACGGCGAGACGATCGGCAATCCGGGCGGCAACGTTCTGGACATCGCCGCGATCGCCGCGATCGCGCACGAGGCGGGCGCGCCGCTGATCGTGGACAGCACCTTCGCCTCGCCGTATCTCTGTCGCCCGATCGAGTGGGGCGCGGACATCGTGATCCACTCAGCCACCAAGTTCCTCGGTGGACACGGCACCAGCATCGGCGGGATCGTCGTCGATAGCGGCGGGTTCAACTGGTCGAACGGGCGCTTCCCGACCGTCGCCGACCCCTCCGAGGCGTATCACGGCCTCGCGTTCCACGAGACGTTCGGCGCCTACGGCTACCTGCAGAAGCTGCGCTCCGAGACGCTGCGCGATCTCGGCGGCTCGCTGAGTCCCTTCAACGCCTTCCTGTTACTGCTCGGCGTGGAAACCCTGCCCCTTCGGATGGAGCGCCACGTCAGCAATGCGCTCGGTGTGGCGCGCTTCCTGGCGGAGCACCCGCAGGTCGAGAGTGTGCGCCACCCCGCTATGCCCGGCAGCCCCTATCTCCCGCTGGTCGAGCGCTATCTGCCGCGCGGCGCGGGCGCGATCTTCACCTTCGACATCAGGGGCGGCCGCGAGGCAGGTCAGCGCTTCATCGAATCGCTCGAACTCTGGAGCCATCTGGCGAATGTCGGCGACGCCAAGAGCCTCGTGATCCACCCGGCCAGCACGACGCAGCGCCAGCTCAGCGAGGAGGAGTTGGCCGCCGCCGGGACCGGTGCGGGGACGATCCGCCTCTCGGTCGGCCTCGAGACGCTCGACGATCTCCTCTGGGATTTGAATCGTGCGCTCGCCGCAGCGGCGACGGTCGCGGTGCCAGCAGGGGTGGCAGACTGATACGGTGCGCGAGGGCCGACACTGGCGATGGATACGCCGGGGGCGTGCTGTGTTCCACGCGCCCCTTCTCCACTCGCCCACTACGCCCACTACGCACTACTCGCAGGAGCGACCATGACAGCGACACCCACGCTCGACCTCACGCCGTATCAGGATGCGGCGATCATCCAGCGCATCTTGCGCGAGGCGAAGACGATCGCGATCGTCGGGCTCTCCTCGAACACGTTGCGGGCGAGCCACTTCGTCGGCTTCTATCTCCAGCGGCACGGCTACCGGATCATCCCGGTCAATCCGCGCGAAAAAGAAGTCTTGGGCGAGCGGAGCTACCCGAGCCTGCTCGATGTGCCGGAGCCGATCGACATCGTGGACGTCTTCCGCGCGTCGGACGCGGTACCGGGCATCGCGCGCGAGGCGGTGCAGGCCGGGGCGAAGGCGCTCTGGCTGCAATACGGCGTGATCAGCGTCGAAGGGATCGCCATCGCGGAAGAGGGCGGCCTCCAGGTCATCGTGGATCGCTGCATGAAGGTGGAGCACGCGCGCCATCTCGGGCGGATGCACTGGCTCGGCTTCAACACCGGGATCGTCACCGCACGGCGCGGCGCGATCCGCTGAGTCGGCGGGCGCGACAGAAGCCCACCAGAGCAGGAGACTGATGATCTACGAATTGCCGCGCGCCCTCTTCGGTCGCGCGCGGGGGCTTTTCGCGGAGACGTGGATGGACGGGGCGTTCATCTGGGGCGCGTTCGAGGGGCGCTTGGCGGGTCGCGTCTTCGTGGATGACCCGGAACGCCCGACCGCCGCCATGCTCGTGCAGGCGTTCGAGTACTACGTCGCGGGCGCTCCCGGCGCGAGCGAACTGCGCCGCTTCATCGCCGCTGCCCCCGCCGAGGCGGAGGTCTTCGAGAAGATGTACGGCTACGTGGCGACGAACACGCCGTTCGCGCAGGCGCTCCTCGACGACCACGCGGGACGCCTGCGCGTGATCGCGCGGCGCGGCTACCGCTGGGGGGCCGACGAGGCGGCGGGCGCGGCCCTCGACCGCTGGCGGGACATGCCAGCGGGGCTCGCGATCCGGCCCCTCGATCGCACCCTCGCGGAGCGGGTCGACCGCGAGCTGAATCAGTCGATCGCCTCGTTCTGGGACGGCTACGACCGTTTCCTCAGCGGCGGCTTCGGCTTCTGCGCGCTCGCCGGGGATGCGCTGGCGGCGGTCGCCTACGCGGCGGGGGTCGGCGGCGGCGAGGCGAACATCGACGTCTTCACGGCGGAGGCGTTCCGTCGGCAAGGGCTGGCGGCGCGGGCCTGCGTGGCGTTCGTGGCCCATTGCCGCGCGCACGGCATGGTCGCCACCTGGGATTGCGACTCGAACAATGCCGCCTCGGCGCGGCTCGCCACGGCGCTCGGTTTCCGCGAGGGGCTGCCGTTCAGCCAGCTCAGCACGCCGGGTTACGGCAAACTCGCGCAATCGCACGGACGCTGGACCCGCGAGCGCACCACGGCGGAGGGGCTTATCCCCTACCGCGAGATGAACAGGGCATGAGCGGTCGCCACGGCGAAGAGGGGAACGCAGCACGATGGATCTGGAACTGAGCGGCAAGGTCGCGCTCGTCAGCGGCGGGAGCCGGGGGATCGGCAAGGCGATCGCACGGCAACTGGCGCTCGAAGGGGCGGACGTGGTCATCGCCGCGCGCAACATGGAACAGCTTCAGACGACCGCCGACGAACTGACGCGGGAGAGTGGGCGGCGGATCGTGCCGCTGACGGTCGATACGAGCGACGATGCCTCGGTGGCGGCGCTCGTCGCGGGCGCGATCGCGGCGCTGGGGCGGATCGACATCCTCGTCAACGCCGCCGCGCAGCCGGGCGGCCAGACCGCTCCACCGAAGCTCGGCGAGATTACCAACGAACTCTTCTGGGACGATGTGAACGTCAAGGTGCTCGGTTACGTGCGGACCGCGCGCGAGGTCGCGCCCCACATGATCGGCCAGGGATGGGGCCGGATCATCAACATCAGCGGCCTCGCGGCGCGCAACACCGGTTCCACGATCGGCAGCATGCGGAACGTGGCGGTCGCGGCGTTAGGCAAGAATCTGGCCGACGAACTCGGCCCGCATGGCATCAACGTCAACACCATCCATCCCGGCACCACCCGCACCGAGCGCACGGCGGGGCGGGTGTCGCAGCGGGCGGCGGCGCAGGGGGTCGGCGAGGAGGAGATCGAGCGCCAGATGGGCGCGGTGAACTCCGTCGGACGGATGATCGACGCGAGCGAGATCGCCTGGGTCGTCGCCTTCCTCGCCTCCCCCAAGAGCATCGCCATCAACGGCGACTCGATCGCCGTCGCGGGCGGCGAGAAGGGGCATATCTATTACTGAGGGGGCAGTAGTCAGTAGTCAGTGGCGGAGACAGGGGAAGCACTCACGGCGACGGCGAGCCTCGAATGGGGGCTTACTGACGCCAGTAGCGCACTGACGGCATTGCCACTGACTACTATTTACTGACTACTGACTACTCCGCCGGAGGCGTCCCATGCGTATCCTCTTTCTTTCGACCACGGCGAAGCCGGAACGGTGGCTGGAGCCGTTGGGAGCGGCGTTGCCGGATGACGAGATCGTGGTTTACCCGGAGGTCGGCGATCCGGCGACGATCGAGTGCGCTATCGTGGCGGTGCCGCCGCCCGGTGTGCTGACCGGACTGCCGAACCTGTGCCTGATCCAGTCGCTGTGGGTCGGGGTGGAGTCGCTGCTGCACGACCCGACACTGCCCACCGATGTGCCACTGGCCCGCCTGGTCGATCCGGGCATGACCGAGACGATGACCGAGACGGTCCTGCAACACGTCCTCAACGCCCATCGCGACTACGAGGGCTACCGCGCGCAACAACGTGCGGGTATCTGGCGGCACTTGCCACAGGTGCGCGCACAGGACCGGCGCGTCGGCTTCCTCGGGCTCGGCGAGCTCGGCACGGCGGCGGCACGGACGCTGGCGGAGCTCAATTTCGCGGTCGCGGGGTGGAGTCGCCGCCCGAAAGCGCTCGACGGGATCGAGACGTTCGCCGGGGCGGACGGCCTGCACCCCTTCCTGGCACGCACCGATATTTTGGTCTGCCTCCTGCCGCTGACGACGGAGACGCGCGGCATCATCGATGCGCGCGCACTGGCGGCGCTGCCGCGCGACGCGACGCTGATCAACGTCGCGCGTGGCGGGCACGTCGTGGACGACGATCTCCTGGCCGCGCTCGACAGCGGGCAACTCGGGCGCGCGGTCCTCGATGTCTTCAACACCGAGCCGCTGCCAGCCGAGCACCCCTACTGGACCCACCCGCGCGTCGTCGTCATGCCGCACGTCGCCGCCGAGACCGACCCGGCGACCGCCACCGCCCAGGTCGTCGAAAACCTGCGCCGCCTGCGCGCGGGCGAGCCGCTCCGCAACGTGGTCGATCGCGCGGCGGGCTACTGAGACTTGTTCATGAACGGTCGCGGATCGCGATCGCCGGGACAGCGATAGCGCAACCCTGACCAGCCACCATCGCGCGGGCGACGCTGTGTGCTCGCGCACGATCGGAGAAGCTTGAACAGAACTTGTGTTCTATACTGCCGCTGTGACACACGGGGCTGCTGGGGATAACGGCTTGGACACGAGCCCAGTGTACGGACGTAAGGAGGGGTGCGATGCGGAAGCTTGTCGTCGCGGAGTTCATGTCGCTGGATGGGGTGATGCAGGCACCGGGTGGTGCCGAAGAGGACACGGAGGGCGGTTTCGCCCACGGCGGTTGGACTTTGCCGTACTGGCACGATGATATCGGCACGCAGCTCTTCGCGGAGATTTCTACGGCTAGTGCGTTCCTCTACGGGCGCAAGACCTGGCAAACGCACGGCGAGGCGTTCGAGCCGATGACCGGAGACGTTTTGGCCGATGTGTTGAATGCCACACCGAAATACGTTGTCTCCCGCACCCTGACCGAGGCCACGGCCTGGCGCAACTCCACGCTGATCGCGGGCGACGTGGTCGAGGCGATCCGCGCGCTGAAGGCACAGCCAGGAAATGCCATGTACGTCGATGGCAGCAGCGTACTCGTGCATACCCTGGCGCAACACGATCTGGTGGATGAGTACAACCTGCTCGTCTATCCGATCGCGCGCGGGAGTGGCAAGAAGGTCTTCCCGGAGGGACTGAGGAGCAACCTGCGCCTGATCAAGTCCCTTTCGTTCCCATCCGGGGTGGTCCTGCTGCGCTACGCGGTGGAGCGCCAGGCATAGGGAACCGGCCACGTGGTTTCGGAGCGTGGTGGGCCCATATCAGAGACGGTACACAAGAAGGGGCGCTCCCGCCATCATCGGCGGGAGCGCCCTTTCTTGCGCGCGACCTCGCGGCTCAGGCGCGGATCGCCAGCATCCGGTCGATCGAGAGGCGCGCACGCGCGGCGATCGCCGGATCCACGAGCACTTCGGGGGCCATGTCGCGCAGGGTGTCGCGCAGCTTCGGCAGGGTGATCTGCTTCATGTAGCGGCAGACCGCGCCCTCGTCGGCGGCGATCACCGTCTTGTTCGGGATCTCCTTCCGCAAGCGGTGCAGCAACCCCGTCTCGGTCGCGATCAGCAGCGTGTCGGCGGGCGAGGTCATCGTCCGCTTCACCATCCCCTCGGTCGAGAGGACGTGCGTCTGCGTCGCCGGGAGCCGCCCCGTCTTGCTCGCCCAGACGAGCTGGCTGGTGCAGCCGCACTCGGGGTGGATCAGCAGCTCCGCGCCGGGATGCGCCGCCAGATTCGCGCGGACCTCCGAGGGGCGGATACCGGCGTGGACGTGGCACTCGCCCATCCAGACCTCCATCTTCTCGCGGCCCAACGTCTCCTTCAGCCAGGTGCCCAGGAAGACGTCGGGGAGAAAGAGGATCTCTTGATCCTCTGGGATCGAGCGGATCACCGCCTCGGCGTTGCCGCTGGTGACGCAATAGTCGGACTCCGCCTTGATCGCGGCGGTGGTGTTGACGTAGCTCACGACGACCGCGCCGGGGTGCTCGGCCTTCCAGGCGATCAGCTGCTCCACGGTGATCGAGTCGGCCAGCGAGCAGCCCGCCGTCTCGTCGGGGATCAGCACCGTCCGCTCCGGGTTGACGATCTTCGCCGTCTCGGCCATGAAATAGACGCCGCACATCACGATCACCGGGGAGCTGGTGCGGGTCGCCTCGATCGCCAGGCCGAGCGAGTCGCCGACGAAATCGGCCACGTCCTGGATCTCGGGCACCTGATAGTTATGCGCCAGGATCACGGCGTCGCGCTGGCGAGCCAGTTCGCGCACCTCGTCTTGCATCGCACGGATTCGCTCCGGCGAGAGCGCTGCGCGCTCGGCAGAGACGACGGGAAGAGCGGTACGAATCACGGGAACACCTCCAGCTAACAAGTGGGCGTAGTAGGCCAGTGGTTCGAGCGGGCCGGTAGTGAGTGGGCGGTCGGCAACCGGTAGAACGGGACACGGCCCTTCGTACCTACTCGCCCACCGGCCCACTCGCCCACTCGCTCCACTCAGACCACTAACAACGAAAAATCAAGCGAGCCCGCCGAGTGCGTCAGCGCGCCGAGCGAGACGTAATCGACGCCGGTGCGCGCGACCTCCGCCAGATTGGCGAGGGTGACGCCACCGCTCGCTTCGAGGCGCGGGCGGCGACGGCCCGGCCCTTCGAGTTCGGCGGCGCGGGCCACGGCGGCGCGCAGGCCGTCCGCATCGGCGTTGTCCACCAGGATCACATCGGCCCCGGCGGCGACCGCCTCATCGAGTTCCGCGAGGTTTGTCACCTCCACCTCCACCAGTTGCATCGGGGCGGTGCGGCGGTGCGCGGCGGTAACGGTGGCGGTGATGCCGCCCGCCGCCCGGATGTGGTTCTCCTTGATCAGGATGCCATCATCGAGACCGGCGCGGTGATTGTGGCAGCCGCCGATACGGACCGCGTACTTCTCCAAGACCCGCTGACCGGGTGTCGTCTTGCGGGTGTCGAGGACGATGCAATTGGTCCCGGCCACCAGTTCCGCCGCGCGGCGACTCGCCGTGGCGACCCCGGAGAGGCGTTGCAGGAAATTGAGTGCCGTCCGCTCCCCGGTCAGCAGCGAGCGCGCCGGGCCTTCGATCCGCGCCACAGTACGGCGATCGCCGTAGGAACCTTCCGGCGCGAGCGCCGTCACCGTGATCCGCGGATCGAGTTGGGCGAAGACGAGCGCCACGACCGGCAGGCCGCAGACGACGCCGGGGGCCTTCTGGACGATCTCCGCCGTGGCGGTCGCCTCCGGCGCGACGGTCGCCTCGGTCGTCAGGTCGCCGCGCCCGATGTCCTCGGCGAGCGCCAGTCCGATCAGCGCGCGGACCCCCGCATTCTGGTCCAGGGCGGTCAGCAGGGTCGTGTCGGCGGTGTAGGTCGCGGTCATCGCGCAATCTCCTCGAAACGTGGGGCGGCAGCGCCTCCCTGTTCATCGCGCCGCCAGAGGATGTGCCCGCGCCAGTGCGGGTCGGTGGCGGGCGCATCGGTGCGGAAGTGGGCGCCCCGGCTCTCGCGGCGCAGCAGCGCGGCGCGTGCCGCGAGCCCTGTCACAAGCGCCGCGTCGGCCTGCGCGGGCGGCGGGGTCGTCGCCAGATCGGCCAGCAGCGCGGTCAGGCGCGGCGCATCGCGCTCCACACCGAGGTCACGGTCCAGGCGGTCGCCGAGCGCACCCCACGGTGCGACCCCGGCAGCGGCGGGCGGGGCGTCGTCCGTGCAGGCAGCGACGGGGAGCGCGGTGCCCGCCCAATTCGCGCGAGCGTTGGGCGCATCGGTCAGCGCCGCCTCGGCGGCCTGCCGCCCGAAGACGAGGCATTCGAGCAGGGAGTTTGAGGCGAGGCGATTCGCGCCTTGCACGCCGGTGCAGGCCGCCTCGCCGGCCACGTACAGCCCGGCCACGTCGGTGCGCCCGGCGCTGTCGGTGCGGACTCCTCCCATGCAATAGTGCGCGGCGGGCGCGATCGGCAGCAGGTCACGCGCGAGATCGAGGCCCCAGGAGCGGAGGTGCTCGGAGATGTTCGGGAAGCGCTCGTGGACAAAGGCCGGATCGAGCCCGCGCAGGGACAGGTAGACCGGGCCGACATCGCGCCGGTGCCGCGCCACCGCACGCGCCACGATGTCGCGCGCCAGCAACGGGTCCACGACCGGGCGCTCGTCGGCGTCGACCACCACGGCCCCTTCGCCGCGCAACGCCTCGCTCAGCAGGTAGGCGGGACGACCGGGCAGGACCAGCGCGGTCGGGTGGAATTGGACGAATTCGAGATCGGCCAGCGTCGCCCCGGCCCGCAGCGCGAGCGCGAGCCCGGTCCCCCGGCTATCGGGCGTGTTGGTGGTCCGCGCCCAGAGCGCGGCGTAGCCACCGGTCGCTAGGATCGTCGCGCGGGCCTCGTAGGCTTGCCCACCAACGCGCACCCCCGCAACGCGACCGGTCGGGTCGAGCAGGAACTCTTCCGCCGGGCTCTGCGGGCGCACGCGCACCAGCGGGTGCTCGATCACGCGCGCCAGCAGGGTCTCGGTCACCGCGCGACCGGTCGCGCCGCCCCCCGCGTGGAGGATTCGTCGCCGCCCGTGCCCCGCTTCGAGCGCGAGGTCGGGACCGCTCGAGCCGCCGTCGAACGGCACCCCCGCCGCGATCAGCTCGCGCGCCACGCGGACGCCGCCGCGTGTCAGCACGCCCACCGCTAGGGTGTCGTTCAGCCCCGCGCCCACCGCCAGGGTGTCGGCCGCGTGCTGCTCCGGGCTATCGTCCGCCGCGAAGACCGCCGCGACGCCCCCTTGCGCCCAGGGGCTCGACCCCGAGAGGAGCGCGCCGGCGGTGAGCAGCGTCACCGTGGCCCCACGCTCGACGGCGGCCAATGTCGTCGCGAGGCCGGCAGCGCCGGACCCCACGACGAGTACGTCAGGCATCGTCCTACCCTCCAATCCGTGCCGACCGAGGACCGGTCGGCCATCCCACAATCCGCTATCCGCAGCCGACGGTGTCAGCCGATCCCGGTCGGCCCGCCATGTTGCCAGGGGAGTTCGCGCTCCCAGGTGCCGACCAACGGCCCCTGGAAGCGGTAGAGATCGCCAGGGCGACCCACCCGCCCGGCTGCGGCGCGCTGCCCCACCGCGACAAGCGCACCCGACGCGAAGAGCGAGGCGAACGCTTTCTTGAAGTTGCCGGTATTGAGGCGCAGCAGGGCCGGGTCGAGGACGGCGGCATAGACGGCCCGCAGCTCGGGGATGGTGAAGACTTCGGGGAGGAGTTGAAAGGCGACCCAGGAGTAGCGCAGCTTCGCCTGGGTGCGGTTGATCGCCACGCGGAGCATGTCGGCGTGGTCGAAGGCGAGCGTCTCGGCGGGGAGGCGGCGCACCGGCACCCACTCGGCCCGCAGGATGCTGCCGCCCGGCACCAACTCCAGTTCGTCGCCGCGCTCCAGCGCGACGTGCGCCACCGAGACAACACGCCCGCGCGTATCGCGGTCCGGTGCGCCGAAGGTGCCGAGTTGATCGAGATACCAGTCGGTGGCGTCGAGGCCCGCCTTCGTCCGCAGCGCGCGCCGCGCCGCATCGGCGAAGGTCTCGTCGGCGCGGACCAGCACCCCCGGCAGCGACCACTTCCCGGCGAAGGCAGCGTCGTCGCGCTGCACCAGCAGCACCTGCCAGACATCGTCGATCGCCTCGACCTCGCGGAGGGTGAAGAGGACGACATCGACCGCGACGACCGCATTCGGTTCGAGTGGCGCGGGGACGGTGCTGCGGGTGGGCATTTCTACTCCGTTGTATTCAAATCCACCACAGTAAATCTAGCACCGCAGCATTTGTTTGTCAAGGAGTCGAAATCCTCCGACGGCAAGGAGGCACAAGAAAAAGGATGCCAACCTATGCCGCTTGCAGGGCGCGGAATGCTTGACGTGATCCCCCGGACCTACCTATACGGCGGCACCGCATACACTCTCACCCCGGCGCTGCCCGCGCAAACCTGCTTAAGGCTGCGGTGGCGGTACGGGGTAGATGAAGGAGGGGGCGGGCCGTTCATCGGCCCGCCCCCACTCTCGTTCGATCGTCCGAGCCAGGATCGGCACATTACTCGTAGCGTAGCACTTCCAGTGGCCGCACCCGCGTCGCGCCCCACGCGACGAGCGCGGCGACGAGCAAGGCGACCGCCGCGACCAGCGCGATCAGGCCGAGCGTGGTCACGATGCTGACGCCGATCGTCAATCCGGCGTACTGGTTGAACGCGAAGGTGGCAAGCGCGACGAGCAACATCCCGAGCAGCCCGCCGAGCGCGCCGATCAACCCATTCTCGATCAGCACCACGCCAAGGACGCGGCGGCTCGTGTAACCGACCGCCTTCATGATCCCCAGCTCGCGCCGCCGCTCCAGCATCGCCAGCGCGACCGCGTTCGCGATGATCACCACCCCGGCGAAGAGGGCGAGCGAGGCGATGGCGGTGATCATCAGCAGGAGGTTGTCGAGTACCTGCCCAACCTGCGCCACCAGATCGGCCAGATTAAAGACCTGGGCGCGCGGCACCGCCGCCGAGAGGGCGTCGGTCACGCTGCCGGTCGCGTTCGCCGCGACCTGGAGATACCAGAGCCCCTGCGTGCTGGCCCCGCCGATCCCGCGCGTCGCCTCGAGCGAGCCGAGGACCGGCACCAGATTGGTGTTCAGCCCCGATTCGGTCGCCTTGTAGAAGCCGACGATCGTCAGCGTGCGACTCTGCCCAGTGATGCCGTTGCGCTGGGTCAGCTTGTCGCCGACCTTCAAGCGCAGGGGCGCATCGCGCAACGACGCATCGATGATGATGTTATCGGTCCCGGCGTCGCTCGCGTTGAGCATCCGCCCAGCCGGCCCCGCAGCATCGACGATCGCTTCCGGCGCGGTCCCGACCTCCGGCAACTGCCCCCGCGCCAGATCGTACCCCTGCATACCGCTGAGTTGCCGGATCAGCGCGGCGGGCGAGCGCGGCCCCCCCTGCGCGGCATTGGGATCGACCGGGCCGATCAACGTCCCGATCGCAGTGCCGTTGATGTCTTGCGGCGTGGTCAGCGGCGCGACCTCCACCGCCTGCCGCGCGCGCACGTCGGTGCCGCGCGCATCGAGCGCCCGGTTGACGGTATCGGCCTCGGTGCGCGGCGCGAGGACGATCAGGTTGTAGCGGACCTGATTGGTGATGAAGGTATTGATCGTCTCCCGCACCCCCTGCCCCAGCACCAGCACCACGCCGACCGCGAAGACGCCGATGAAGAGGGCGAGGAGGGTGGTGGTGGTGCGGCCGCGCGCCCGCCCCAGGTTGCGGAAGGCCATCTTGGTGCTGATCTTCCACGCGGGCGGGGCCAGCACGATCAGATAGCCGGAGAGGGTCGCGGCCAGCAGCAGGATCCCGACGCCGCGCAGGTCCGGCACCAGCGTGATCCCCGCCGAGGCCGCCACCCCGAGCGTGACGAGCAACAGGAAGCGCGGCGTGTAGCGTTCCGGCACCGGCAGTCGCCCGATCACGTAGACGATCGCGCCGAACACGAGACTGAGCAGGCCGAGGACCGCGAAGGTGGCGTAGACCGCGATCACGCCCCATTGGATCGAGCCGATGATGAACGAGGAGAGGAGCGCGAAGAGGACCGAAAGAAGGGCGATCAGGCCAACCTGCCCGAGCGCGCCCTGCCACGTCCGCCCCTCGGAGAGTTCGCGCAAGACCACCGTGGGCCGCACACCCGCCGCCTCCACGATCGGCAGCAGCCCGAAGATCAGCGCCGTGACGAGCCCCACCGCGATCCCGCCGATGACGATCGTCGGCTCGACCGTGAAGGTGAGGATCAGCTGGAAAGCGCGCTCGAAGAGGACGCGCAGGGCGGCGGCGACGCCGATCCCGGCCAGCGCCCCGACGATCCCGCCGAGCAGCCCGAGGATCGCCGCCTCCAGCCCGAAGAGGAGGAAGAGGTCGTGGCGCTGGTAGCCGGTCGTCTTCAGCATCGCGATCTCGACCCGCCGCCGCGCCAGCAATACCTGCATCGTATTGACGATGCCGACGCCGCCGATCAGCAGCGCCAACAGCCCGACGATGATCAGGAAGCGGTTCAGCTGCTCGATGTTGTCCTTCAGTTGCTTCAGCAGGCCGTCCGCCGTCTGCACGTCCGCGCCGGTGAAGCGCGCGGTCGCCTCGGCCTTGGCCTGATCGGCGCTCGCGGCGTCGGGGGTCGTCGCGTAGATGACGGTGTAGGAGAGGGGCGTCGCGGCGGCGGCGCGCACGGTATCGAGCGAGACGAAGATGCTCTCCCCCTGCCCCAGCGTCGCCTTCGCCTCGATCACGCCGACGATCGTGGCGTTGAATTGCCGATTATCGGTGCCGACCGTGATCTTGACGGTGTCGCCGAGCTTCGCGCCGAGCGAACCGGCCAGCCTCGTGGTGATCACCGCGTTGCCCTGGGTACGCAGCAGCGCCTGGAAGTCGCCCCCGGTCGTCTGGGTCAGGGCGGGTTGCCCCGGATAGGGGTAGACCGCCGGATCGACCGCCAGGAACTGCACGTTGGCCCGCCCACCGCCCGGCTTCGGCAGCTGGATCGCCCCGGTGTAGGCGGCGCTGTAATTGGTGATCAACCCGCGTTTCTTCAGGTCATCGAAGAAGGTCAGATCGCTCGGGGCCAGCTGGCCGATCGAGCGGACGGAGAGATCACCGCCGTTGATCGCGCGCGCATTACCGACCAGCGCGTCGCGGATCATGCCGCCGACGAGCTGGAGCCCGACGATCGCCATCACCCCGACCGCGACGCAGAAGAGGGCGAGCAGGGTGCGTTGCCCGCCACGCACCAGCGAGCGCGCCGGATAGCGGGCGTACATGGTCGCTTTCACAAGGATACCTCCGGGGGGAGAACGAGTCGTGAGTCGTGAGTCGTGAGTGCATAACGGGTAGCCGATAGCCGAAGGTCAGGAGTGGCACCGCCTCTACAGAGGTCTGACTACGGTGGCAGCGGACCTACTCACGACTCACGACCCACGACTCACGACCACTTCACCCGTCCGCTCCGCCGCCAGCGCCTCGGTGATCCCGACCGCTTCGGGGGTGCCATCGCCGACGACGCGGCCATCGAAGATGCGGATGACGCGCTCGGCGGCGGCGGCGACGCTCGGGTCGTGCGTGGCGATGATGAAGGTGGTGCCGGTCCGCTCGCGCAGATCGCGGATCAATTCGAGGACATTGGCGCTGTTCTTCGCGTCGAGATTGCCGGTCGGCTCGTCGGCGATCACGATCGCCGGGCGAGTCGCCAGGGCGCGGGCGATCGCCACGCGCTGCTGCTCGCCGCCGGAGAGCTGATTCGGGCGGTGGCCGAGCCGATGCCCCAGGCCGACCAGTTCGAGCACTTTTTTGGAGCGCGCGGCGGGCGAACCGTCGTGCTTGCCGACGTAGAGCGGCACCTCCACGTTCTCTTGTGCGGTCAGCGTGGGGATCAGGTTGAATGCCTGGAAGATCATCCCGATCTTCTGATTGCGGATGTCGGCCAGCTGCGCCTCGCCCATCGCGGTGATGTCTACCCCATCGACCAGCACCTGCCCGCCGGTCGGCGAGTCGAGGCCGGCGATGATGCCGAGCACGGTCGATTTCCCGGAGCCGGATGGCCCGATGATCGCCACGAACTCGCCGCGCTCGATCCGGAAACTGATCCCGTGCAGGATGTCGATCCGTTCCCGCCCGAGCGGCAGGCTGCGCGTGATCGATCGCGCCTCCAGGGCGGCGGGTGCGCCTGCACCGGCCTGATCTCGTATCGTCGCGACCATCGTGTTCGCGCTCCTTTCAGCATCGTCGTAGGTCGGCGCGGACAACCTTGGCCGCGTTGCCATGCGCATGTACGCATTGTTCGGGGGGTGGTGTCAGCGCGCAAGGCGCAGCGTGAGCGCGAAGGAGTAACCGCAAGCCCTTTGCCGCCACACGCACGGTCGCCCGTGCGACGAGCGACACAGAGCGCCCCGCGAGCGGGCCGCTCAAAGAGGAAACACCGCCCGCGACGATCCTGTGTCGCGAATGGTAGGATTCGTCCCACCAGAACCTTGTATACGGGCGGACGAAAACCCGGCGGCCCCATGATGGTGGGGCCGCCGGGTGCTGGTGGCGGCTGATCGGAGCGCCGCGTGAGCACCCCATCCGCTTACTGAATCTCGTAGACCACGCTGACGGTGATCGTGATCGAACCCTGGCCGGTCTCGATCGGCGTCGTACTCCCGCCGCTCGCGGGCGCGGCGGCCGGCGCGGCGGTGCGGTACTCCGGGGTGGCGACCGTCTCGGAGAGGGTCAGCACGCCGCCGAGGGTCGTGTTGGTCAGTTGCGCGTACAGATCGGCCTTCTGGCGGGCGTCGGCGACCGCCGCCCCTCGCGCGCCCTTCAGCGCGTCGGCCTTGTTCGCCACATCGAAGGTGATCCCGGAGACCCGATTGGCGCCCGCACCGACCGCCGCGTCGATCGTCGAGCCGAGCTTCGACAGGTCGCGCACCGTCGCGCGGACGGTATTGGTGATCTTGTAGCCAGTCAGCTTCTGATCCCTGTCGTACTGCGGCTGCACGTTGTAACCGGTCGTCTGCAAGTCCTTAGGAGCGATCCCGAGTCCCTTCAACTGATCGAGCGCGGACTGGGTACGCCTGGCATTATCGCCCTGCGTGGCGACGAGATCGGTGCCGCTCGACTCCACCCCGAACGTCACCGTCGCCATGTCCGGCGTCACCGCGACCTGGCCCTGGCCGCTGACGCTGATCGTGCGCCGGTCGCCGGTCGCCGCCGCCGGGGTCGCCGCCGCGTAGGCCGACGTGACCACGCCGACCGAGGGGCGGAGCGCGAAGGTGAACGCCGCGAGCAGCGCGGCGGCGAGCCCTGCCGTCAGGAGTGTCTTACGCCACATGATTGCCTCCACTATCACTCATTCGTCGGGCCGTACCATTGCGGCCCGGTTCTGCCAGGAATAATGCACGAGCGCGCCAAAAGTTTTGCGCGCCGCCTCGGTCGCGCGCCGCGCCTTGCAGCGCCCCCGGTGATCCACTAGGATTCCTGCCGTGATACAGCGATTAAAGCCACTGCAACCCGCCCTGCTCGGCACGATCCGCCGCCATCTGCACGCCCGCTACGGGCTGGCGCTGGTGGTGCTCGTCCCGATCCTCCTCGCCCTGGTCTATCAGGTCCGCCTCGGCCAGACGATCCATGTCGGCGTCCTCACCGACGACAAGCCGTATGTCGTGCGGATGAACGACCCGGAGCGGGCCACCTTCGGCCAATATCGCTGGACGAACGGCGACAGTCAGATCCGCCTTCCCGGCCAGGGGCGCGGCGCCTACCGCCTGACCCTCCAGATGGCCGGGAGCGCCAATCCGCGCCCGAGCGTGGAGGTGCTCGTCAACGGCGTCCCACTCCAACGCTTCGATCTCGTGGCCGGGCTGGCCGAGTACACCGTGAATATCCCGGCCTCTGCGACGACGAGCGGCGATCTGCTGATCAATCTCCACACCCCGGCGTTTCAGCCGCCCGGCGACGCCCGCCAACTCGGCGTGGTGCTGAGCCGCGCCGACATCACCCCCACGGGCGACATCGGCATCCAGCTACCCCCGGAGGGGACGACTCTGACCCTCTGGGGGCTGGCGCTGCTGGCGTATCTCTTCGCCTGGATCGCGGGATTCGGCCCGCGCGACGCGGGGATCGTCGGCGGACTCGTCGCGGTCGGTTGGGCGGCGCTGCTGCTCGTCAACCGCCCCTGGCTGGCGATCTGGGTCGCCACCGGCGGCCTCGTACGCGCCGCCCTCACCGGGCTGCTCCTGCTGATCGTGCTGCGCCTCGCGCTGCCGCCCCTCTATCGCCGCGCGGGGTTGCGGCTCGGGCCGGGGGAGGTCCGCTGGCCCCTGCTGCTCGCCGCCCTCTTCTTCGTCGCGCACTTCGGGGGCGATCTGCATCCCCATACGCGCGTCGTCGATCTGATGTTCCACGCCAATCGCTACAACGATGTCAACCGCAACGGCCAACTCCTGCTGATGGTCGAGTCGCGCGAGTGGGGCACGCGCGAGACGGTCTACCCGCCGACCGCCTACCTCTTCATGCGCCCGTTCAGCCTCCTGATGCCGGATGTGATCAACACGATCCTCTTCTTCATGGCCCTCGCGGAGGCGACCCGACTCTGCCTCGTCTACCTCGTCGCGCGGAAGGCGACCGGGCTGCCGCTGGCGGGGCGCTTCGCGGCGATCGTCTTCGGGATCGTCCCGCTGGCCTATCTCCCCTTCTCCTGGGGGATCGCGACCAATGTCTTCGGGGAATGGTGCATGACGGCGATCTTCGCGCTGCTGGCCCTCGGCTACGACCAGCTGCGCCGCCCGATCATCGCCGCCACGCTGACCCTCTTCGCCACCCTCGGCCTCCTCTCGCATCCCGGCGCGTTCGTGCTGACGGCCACGACCCTCGGCGGCGCGCTCGTCCTCTTCGGGCTCTTCCGCCGCCCGCGCTTCCGTGGTCCGTGGCCGATCCTCCTCGTCACGATCCTGCTCGGTGGGACGCTCGCCTTCGCCCTCCTCTACCGGCTCGTCGCGGCGGATATGCTCTCGAAAGGGAGCGATACGCTGGCGCAGAAACTCGGCGGCAGCGGCGCGGGCGGTCCGCAAGGCTGGCGCGTCGGCGGCGCGATCGACGATGGCATCCTCGGCCTCCAGGGCTACCGCGTCACCACGTTCCCCGCGCTGATCCGGGGGGGGCTCGTCGGCTACTGGCGGGAGGCGTGGGGCTACTACTACCTCTGGCCGCCGCTGCTTGCCCTGGCGGCGCTGCCCCTGCTGCGCGGCACCCCCGATCGCGAACGCCTGCGCCTGACCAGCGCCCTCTGGTGGCTCGTGGCCCTCCTCTTCGCGCTGGCGGGGCTGCTGTTGAACGTCTACGTCCGCTACGCCCTCTATCTCCTCCCCGTCGTGGCGATCGGGGCCGGTTTCACCCTGGAGACCCTCTGGCGGCGCGGGCGGATCGCCCAGCTCGCCATCACTTTCCTGCTGATCGCCACGACCGGGGCCGGTTTCTGGCTCTGGTACCTGCGAATCAGCGTCGACGGGCATTGACGCCGATCGCCCGAGCCGCTACGATGCTCCCGAGCAAGGCTGATAGAGCGAACAAGCGGAACAACACGAGCACCGCATCGCGATCGCGCTGACCGCAGGTGCTGGCTAGCGCGATCGTGACGCTGGCGGAGCGGCAAGGAGCCTGCGATGGACTACGTCGGGCGGATCGCGCGGACCCGCGCGGAGATGGCACGGCACGGTATCGGCATCCTCTATCTCCCCTTCTCCAGCGACGCGGCATGGCTGACCGGCCTCGATTTCGAGCGCCCCGGCCCGACCGTCACCAACCGCCCAGGCGATATGGTCGCCGGGATCTACCTCGACGCCCTGCACGGCCCGCTCGTCGTCGCCACGCAGATGGGCGGACAGGCGGTGCGCGCGGACGCCGCCGACAAGCCCTGGATCCGCGAGGTGCTGATCCTCGGCGAGCCGGTGGACTATGCCAGGGCGTTGCGCGCCGCCCTCCACAGCCTGCACACCGACGGTGGCACCGTGGCCGTGCCGGACCGCGCCCACGCCGGGACGCTGCTGGCCCTCCAGGGCGTCCTGCCCGAGGTCCGCTTCGTCTCCGCGACCGACACGTTGCTGGCCCGGCTGCGCGCGATCAAGGATGAGGATGAACTCCGCGCCATGCGCGCCGTCGCCAGCCTGACCGACGAGGTCTACGCCGCGATCCTCCCCCAGCTCCAGCCGGGGATCACCGAGCGCGAGGTCGCGGCGGCGATCGCGCGCGAGGGTCATCTGCGCGGCGCGGAGACGGTATCGTTCCCCACGGCGGTCCTCTTCCTCGGCGGGTCATCGCGGCGCGGGCGGGGCGGGGCGGCCTACAGCGCCCCGAACGATCTCCCGCTGGAGCGCGGCATGGGGATCGCCTTCGACTTCGGCTTCGTGTGCGAGGGCTATTGCTCCGATTTCGGGCGCACCGTCTTCGCGGGTGAGCCCGACGCCGTCACGCGCGCCGTCTACGATCTCGTCATCGGGGCGCAGCGGGCGGCGATCGCGGCGATGCGCCCCAACACGATCAGCTGCGCGGAAATCGACCGCGTGGCGCGCGGCCCGATCGAGGCGGCGGGATTTGGCCCCGCCTTCGTCCACCGCCTCGGCCACGCCATCGGGCGGGACTGTCACGAGTGGCCGTCCCTGATCATCGGCGAAGCGACGCCACTCGCCGCCGGGATGACGTTCACAGTCGAGCCGAGCGTGCTGTTGCCGGACCGCGCCTACGTGCGGATCGAGGATGTGGTCCTGATCACTCCGCACGGGAGCGAGAACCTGATGCGCTCGCCGCGCGAATTGACGGTCGTCGCCGAGTAACCGTGTCGCGATCGTGCCGGATGCTGTTCAGGCCGATGCTATACGCCCTAGACACGCCAGTACGGTGATCGCGCGATGATCTTCCGCGCCCATTATCCAGGACCAAACCAGCGCCGTTTCACCCCCGCACCGCCGCCCGGCGTGCGATAATAGCGCGCTATGGCATGACCCGGCACCGTTCATCGGGCTTGTAAGAAGGAGCATCAGCGTTATGTCCACCCCCCCGACCACGCCCGACCACTCGAATCTCCTGATGGTCAAGGGTGCGCCGTTCAACGCGGAGACCCCGCTCGCAGGGATGCGCGATCTGCTGACCCCGACCCCGCTGCACTACGTCCGCTCGAACTTCGCCCTCCCCGCGCACGATGGCACGATCACCATCGACGGGGCGGTCGTGCAGCCGCGCACGTTCAGCCTCGAAGCGCTGCGCGCGCTCGGCGAGGAGACGATCACCGTCACCCTCGAATGTGCGGGTAACGGGCGCGTGGGACTGATGCCGCTGCCGACCGGCGAGCCGTGGACCGGGCAGGCGGTCGCCACCGCCACCTGGACCGGCGTGCCGCTGCGGACGGTCCTGGCACAGCTCACGCCGCAATCGGGCGCGACGGATGTCGCGTTCAGCGGCGCGGATCACGGCCAGTACAAGGGCGGGCCGGACATCCACTTCGTCCGAGGACTCGCGCTCGAACGGGCGCTCGACCCCGCCGCCCGCGTCCTGATCGCCTGGGCGATGAATGGCGAGCCGCTGAACGCCGATCATGGCGCACCCTTCCGCCTCGTCGTGCCGGGTTGGTACGGTATGGGTTCCGTGAAGTGGCTCTCGCGGATCGAGCTGCTGGCATCGCCGTACGAGGGGCAGTTCCAGACCAAGTCGTACGTCTTCGAGTGGCCCGACCGCGAGTGGGAACCGGTGCGCGCGATGCGCCCGCGCGCCCTGATCACCGTCCCCGACGAATCGCAGCCCCTCACGCCCGGCACGCTCACCCTGCGCGGTAAAGCCTGGTCCGGGTCCGGGCCGATCACGCAGGTGGAGGTGAGCATCGATGGTGCGGGCGCGTGGCAGCCCGCCCAGGTCGCGCCCGCCATCGCGGAGAGCGTCTGGCAGGATTGGTCATTCGCGTGGACGATCGGCGCGGGCGAGCAGGGACGCCACGTCGTCCGGGTCCGCGCGACCGATGTGACCGGCGCGACCCAGCCCGATCAGCCGGAGTGGAACCGCCTCGGCTACGGCAACAACGCCGTGCAGGTGCTGGTCGTCAACGTCAAATAACGTACTTAAACCAAAGCCTTGCTGGGGGGTACATCGTCGGCGTGAGAGCACCGTTGGACTGAAGTACCCCGGAGGCAGTGCGCCCTTCATGGGTGGCAGCCACTACCCATGAAAGGCGGTAGCTCCCGGCTAGATGGCCTCCGGCCACGAAGTACCCGTGAAGGGCATACTATCCGCCTGCGCGGACTGCACACTGCCATGACGAGGTAGGCGGTTTCCATCAGCGGCCTGGTTTAGTCAATGTTTCTAGCGCGGGGCCTCAGAATCGAACTGTCGCCCCGCGCTATGCTATGCAACATCTGCCTTTCCGAACCCCCTTACGAAGGGATGCAACGGGACGCACAACATCGAGCCAACTCTAGTTGCACATGAACAGTACCGCAACTACATTGCCTGCCAGCTTGCTTCCAAAGATTGATATAGCTCATCATAATTCACAAAAAGAATATGATTTGAATCGATTCACTGTTTGTAGATGAACCGGGTCATGGCTCGCCCATCCGCCACAAAGACGTAGCGCTGCCGCCCATCGCCGCGCCAGAGCATCAGGCCACGCTGGAAGCCGAGCGCCATATCGGGAGAAGCGGTCGGGACGCTGCACGATAGCAACGCAGCTGGCGGAAGCGGTGGCCGACTCGCCCGCCGCTACCGCCCCGCATACAAGGTGAAGACGACCAAACGCTGATCGTAATGTCGCGTGGACGGATCGAAGGT